>Ga0179591_1365544_pt1 | contig 13049 bp, 8 predicted proteins | sample CZOMad2_1_08_16f_FD_182891 | JGI IMG/M metagenome (GOLD analysis project Ga0179591, IMG submission 182891) | Vadose zone soil fungal communities from Angelo Coast Range Reserve, California, USA - CZOMad2_1_08_16fungal (PacBio error correction) | ecosystem: Environmental > Terrestrial > Soil >...
TAGAGGGAGGTGTGAGTGCCGCAGTGCGGGGAGCCTGACGAGTGTGAACAACGACACACAATATCGATAGAAAAACGGGAAAAAAAAAAGACTAGGTTCGCCAAGAGAAGAAGAGCTAAGGATAAACCCAGAGATCAGGGATGGGGGGGTCTAAGAACCAAAGAAAAAGGACAGGACAGGAGGGGTTAAGGTGCAAACGATCAACAGTGGATACGTTGCGAAGTAGATGGAGAACAACACACTTGTTAAATTTAAGGGGGGGGCAAATCTGGAACATCAGGGAAACTTGGGGGGTAAAGGGGGGAATGGTCACCCGGGGAGAGCCACTATTAAGTCAAACTGGGGGTGCGGATGTCAGGTCTCAAACAAGGTGACGACTGGAAAGAGTCTCGTACGGAGAGAAGCACTCGTTCATAGAGTGGAGCAAATAAGATTGACGAGCGCAAATCGCGCTTGCCGAGGCTACCCAGACTTTGGCGAGTAATACTTGGGAAAAGGAAAGCCATGAAAACGTTCTACTACCCCCTCGAGGGAGGGGGAAAAAAATCCTAGTGAGGGATCCGCTTGCTCCAGTGACACAAGCCAGTATTTGTGCCACTTGCGAGTAAACAAGCGGGCAAAAATTGATAGCCGCCATCGTAGGGTAAATTGTTGAATATACATACAATCCGAATGGGTAGGGAAAGAAGAAAAGTCGGACGTCTCATCAAAGGGAATGGCCCTGCCGCGGAAATGGCCACAGTAATGGCAGGAGAGACGATCAAAAACGCTTCTGGGGGGGGAAAGGGAGTTCAATCAGAGAGTAGCAAATCGCGGATCAATAGAACCAACTCTTTTGAAGTCTCGGGGGGGGAAAAGCTTTGGCTATCGGGGGGAAAGCGGGATTTAAGGGACGTGCTTCCGCAAAATCCTTCGCTCATTTTAAGAAAAAGGATAAGTAAAGGATAGAGGGGGGAGATCAAAACTCAAGGGCGCGGCCGTACAACGGGAGCTTTCGGGGGGGCTTGGACTTGGGGACAAAAGTTAACGTAAGTGGAGAGAATTTGCGCAGTCCATTCAACAATCGGGACGTCGATCCCGTGGGTTTGGAAGAAGGGACTGAACGGGGGGAATCGTTGGGACAGAAAAGGGTCAGTCGCATTTTAGGTCGCTGGGATCGGAAATTGGGCAAGGGAAGACGAGAGGGTTTCAACAGGGAAACGGGGAACACATAGCTTCACCAAAAAAAAAAAAAAAAAATAGGCAACCGAGAAAAAGTACATAACAGGAAAACAGATTATTAAAATGCTTACCGACAGAGAAAGGGGACGGGTTTCGGTGCGGCAGAGAAGAAACATTCGCGTCAGGGCCAATGTTGAGCAGAAGGCCGTAAGGGGGGGGCCGTGAGGGGGAAAAAACCCCGAACAAATAGGGGGGAAAGTCCGATTCACAAAGAACTTTGTACCCCTTCGAGTAGGGGGAGTCAAGCCGGTCTCATTTAGCGAACGGACTCACTTGTTGCCAAGCACGGGGGGAGGCTTACCAACTACAATCCAGTCTAGAAAAAGTGATCCTCTCTCCAGGAGGTTACTGGTAAGACTAGGGAGAAGGAATCTCTTTCTCTATTTTCAGAGATGGAATCTTGATAGTGTGAACTGGGAGTCCTTCAACAAGATGACCGAGAGGAAGCGCCTCTCACATGGTCAACAAAGGGGGGGGTATGCCAGTGTTGTTTTGTTGGTTCAAGTTCGGCATCCTCATAACAGGAGAGGGCTCGAGATCTCCGAATTCGATGTAGAGGCTGGGAAACGGCGGACAACTCATCTTACGGGAGCAGTCTGTTGGTGAGCGACTACATTAAAAAGAAAGACGGGACAGCGATGATCCTTTGAGGGTTGGTTGGAAAAAATTTTCGAACACGAAAAATCGGTGGTGAAAATCCAAATTCTCTCATACGAGCGGACGTCGGCCTGAAAACCAGGGCTCTTTACTCTTCATATGCATATCTCAGGAAAAGGGCGGAAGAGGGACTCGCGCGCTCAACCTAGTGTACATGGAAAAAAAATCTTCTCGAACAATTTTTCTGCGGACCAGGGGGGAAAACGGTCTGATCTTCTTCGGAAGTCAGGGGACATAGAAGCAAATCGCCCGGCAGGTCGCGCTACAAAGTCTGGCTAGAAAAAAGGGGAAGAATCGACAAAAGTGCTTTTTCTCATGGGACTTGGCGGGTTCTTTGACGTATATCGGAGAAGCCGAGAAGGGGGACCTTACCTTCTGGAGCTCATGGTACAAAAAGTAAGGATCAGCATCCCGGTTAATGAAGTCGCGGGGAACAAAGACCTCAACGGTTCATCTCGGGGGATGATCAAAATTCGGGGGAAAGTTGAGATGTTGCCTCCGCCCGAGTCCGATCCGTATCGCTTTGATGGTTGAGGAGAAGCACTATTCCAAAAGTTCGCAGGGGGAAGAGTCCTCTGTCGAAAGGAGTGAAGGGACATTTCCATGGCCCTCTCCCGACTGAGAAGGGAGGAACTGAAAAAGGACAGGTTCGAACAAGGGAGTGGTGGATACACGGAGGGCATCCTTCATTCAGGGAGAGGCTAAAAGGAAATCGGGGGGTCAGTTCTGGGGGGGGTCTCGCGCGAGCCCTAGTCGACTCGGGCCTGAGCAGTCCTGTGTTTAATCAATTAAGTGCGGTCCCAGAAAGATGCGCCACCGGGAATCCTCCTACCTTTTATGCAGGGAGTACACTAGCGTATCTCATACATCTACCGACGTTCCAAAGATTCTGGTCGGTCCTGTTGCGGTCTACACGGATTGAAAAGGGTATTGTGGGTCGGTGGCGTGTCTGAAAGAAGAGATGACACCCAACAGGGGTAGCTCTAGGGTGTACCTAGGTGTCTCACTTTGGGAAAAAGTGTAAGTTCTTATTATAAAAGTCTTGAAACCTTTTCGGAGGTGGGGGCTTTACGTCCTCTTTCTGGGAAAGTTAAAGTCAGGGAGTCTGCCAGATACGGTCCTGCTCGTTACTGGTAGAGAGAGAGTCAATTCAGGGCGTCAAAAAACTAAACGCGTAAAAGCTCAATATTCCGGGGGGGGGAGGACACAGTCTTCCCCGTAAGGGAACGGCTTGCAAAGTCCGTCTAAACCAACCCGGGTCTACAAGGCGGAAGTGGAAGAAGGTCTCAAGTGGGGCGGCAATAGGGAGCCTACCATTGAGGGGCAGCCTACTATTTAGAGGGGAACGTTGTACTCGTTTCCTTCGCCCGCAAAGACAGTAGAGGAAGGAGGAGGGCAACTAAAGGAGGCCATCGCTACGCCTGGGGTAACGAGAGAGTATCTAGATGGTGTTTTCTGAGTGTCGGCGGGGTCAACTGAGGGCTATCGATCTATGGTTGGGGAGAAAGGCTCTATCCGCAGATCCTTGGACGCAGAAGAGGAGTTATCTGATCTTAACTCTACCTGAAACCACAACAGCGGGAAAGGGGAACGGGATGAGGACATTGGATCGCGGGGCTCCTTTATTCTCGTCCGTTAGGTTCCACGGGGACCATCAAATAAGAAAAGAACTTACTTCCTGGAAAAAAAAAGTTTTACGAATTGGGTTTTGGGCCAGGGCTAAAAGGGAGTTGAAGAAAAAAAAAAGAGTGGATCCATTTTAGTCTACTATCTGAGAGATGAAAAGGCATTCGCTCGGTAAGGAAGGGAGGGGAGAGTTTATTTCTGACCTCCACCACGGTGGACGGTGGGAGAATTGGAAAACAAAAAAGCAACACACCCCTATAAGAAGAGGAGTATTGTAATGTGGAAGCCGACACATCAATGCCTCCGTAATATTGAGGGAGAGGTTCATAAACGACACATAGCTATCGGACGTCTCTCCGAAGCAGGTTAGCGTCTCCGAATTCGATCGTGACACTTAAAAGATCGTAAAATGGTCTGGCAGACTCTCAACCGGAAGATGCTTAGACAGCAAAAAAAAAAAATCAAGTGGGAGTGAAGGGCTCTACCTCTCCGTGGAAAGAGCCAGGTCTTATCCCTAGGAAGTGTCTTAAGACCCTTCCTATAAGTGAGAAAGAGGGCACCGGCTGTAGGCAATACGCTGTGTAAGGCTGCCATTTCTGCAGAAGAGCGCGCCACTGACGTATGGACATCGAGAATCCGGCTTAATCAATGTATTTAATTTGGCAAGCGGGAGTTTTCGACAGGCATTGTCCCCTTTGAACTCCCTCTCGAGGTCGAAATGGAAAGGCATAAGGGGGGTTTAGCGTCTATTCGACAAGAAAAGAAAGAATAAGTTCTTTCATAAGGGGCATCCGAGTTTCATTTGTGTGAAAGGGGAAGGAGTCGTTTGCCTCCGATTTTACCTACTGAAAAAAGGAGTCTCGTTATTACTAAAGCATTTGTAGATAAGAAGCGGGGAAAATCCTTGAAAATGGAAAAAAGGTTTATGAAAAAAAGGAGGCTGTGCTACAACAAGGGAGCCGCGCGGAGGTGGTAATGTCCTGATGGCAGGCTCTAAAATTGGAATTTTAGGGCTATCCCAAGTTGAGAGCTCAGGTACTGGGGTGGAAGGTATTAGACCTGGGTGGAGGGATCTCCCAGAAGAATCATGAAGAAGATTATTTAAATGAAGGGAGAAGCTATTGCCGAAGCGTCCTAACTCAGACCGTCAACTGATTAACAAATCTTCAATCCTTAAAAATGGGGGGGGATGAGGGATGGAAAGTACTCTCAGGGGGAAGAGGAATGTCAGGAGGCAAACTCTATACTCAAGCCTGGGTGGGAGGCCATCGTTCATTCGCTGACAATCAGGAGAGAAGATCAGATGGGAAGGGAGGGGTGTTTCTTCTGTGTATCAAGGAAAGGATGAAACATCCCGATTTCTTCTAGAGGCCCGGTTAGCGACCGGGAAAATCATGCGCGGGTAATTTGGAAGAAATAGAAAGAGGGTAACGATCACTCAGGGAATTTGGGTTTCCACGAATCGGTTTGTCGTACGGGAAAAAGGGGGTTGGAATGTCTTTGGGGGAAAGGGGAGAGACTCCAAATATTGGTGACTAAAACGAACAGCGCTAATTCTGCTCAGCTATGTACTAATTCTGATAAACTATGCATAAAGGAGGCAAGAAAAAGCAAAATCTAAGTAAAGGGAGCAGGGGGTATCTATACATCAATCACCTCTTTACAGGAAGGGGATAGCTAACAAATGTCCATGACCACGGGAAAAAAAAGCACTGATACGCTTCTGAACCGTCACCCAGGGGGTGCGAAAAAGGACAGATCCATCTCAACGGAGGGCCGCGGGGGAGTGTTTATCGTAGGGATGGAAAAATCGCAAGCATCTTAGCACGAAAAAACTACGGTGAGGGGGGGGGGGGGAGTTTCTCAAGTATCTGTGGTTGAGCCTGGCCGAAGGGGAAGGCTAACAATTTAGAGGGGTTTTCTTTGAATTGATCTTAGAATGAAAGTTGGGAAAGGTCAAATAATGCCATCAGCAATGGGGATACAATAAACCAAACTCAGTCTCATACAGAAAAAAAAAACAGGAGGGATTAGGGGAGAAGGTTGGCTCTCCATGATTATGTAATGTCTCTGTTGAACAACTTCCACATCAATAAGTAAACAAAAACTAACAACAGAACTACATTGTTCAAAGAGACTAAGCGAAAGACAAAGACTCTAAGGTTTGTGATTGGTAAATGACGAAGGGAAAAAATAAACTTACTTCTCTTCTACTATTAGTGTTGGTACGGGGCAAGAAATACACCAACGTAAGGGGTGCCGAAGGGGGCGACTGAAAAATGTACACCCTTGGACGACGAGCGATGTTTCAATTGGAGGATGGGGGGTAAAGGTAATGCTCAACCTTTCGCGCAGCTAGGAATCCTAGGGTTTCAAGAGTGAAGGTATCCCCAGTGAGACATTGAGTATTAAGAGTCTTCCGGATATCATGTCTGGGGATATTTTATCCATGAGTCTGAGTGAGGGAAAGGCGAGAAGCGAGAGCGTGGACGATTGTAGATAGAAAAGCTTTGGAGAGACTCAGGGAAAACCGGGAAGCAGCCAACTGTCTACACATGAGGAACAAAAAATATGCCGTGAGATTGACTTCATAAAAGGAACGCGCCATTAATTTGGGGGCCACGGGGAAGGAGAAAAAAACATCTGCCATGGGACCGATTAGTAGGTTTGACTGACGCTAACATGGGGCGACATCACGACTTCTCGTATCCTGAATGTCATAGCATAACGAGGGAATGAATCAAACCTGCCTTGCTGGATCTGCGAGAAGGTGGCCTCTTGACTATCCTTTCAAGGGGGTACGTAGCACTGATCCGGTAAGCCCCCCTGGGAAGTCTGGGGACGCTTGGGGGCTATCTATTACCGGCGTAGACTTGCGGACCAAGCCACTTCGCTGCATTTATCAAGCAGATAAGAAGCAGTGCGAGAAAAAAAACCAAAGCGAGCAACGAGCGGAGCGGCAGGGAGTTCGGGGAGGAGCCCGCAAAACAACCGGTGGAGAAATGTACATCCGGCACAAACCTCGCGAAGTAGGAAAAGGGCGTTGTCGCCCGCGCAGGGGAAGAAAAGGGGGCCATTTTCCAAAGGAGTAGTCGTTGAGGGAAGGTAGGCTAAAATGGGAGGCTGGGCCAGACCAAAGAGAGGGTTTCAGACCAAACCCCAAATGGTCAACGGCTACCCCTCCAGATAAGGACACATCGAAAAAAGTTATCACACAGGAAAGAGCAGGAGGCAAATTCGTCCCTGCACCTATAGTCTGGAAAGGTCGGAACCTCAAAACCAATCTCGACTTGAGGGTCTCCTCTATTTCCGTAGGGGGGGGCATTCGACAACCCAGGCCATGCAAATAAAAAGGCTGTCTAAGTGACAGCGAGGAGAAAATCAGGGGCTCTCGGCGGAGCAAAGGGGAAACTGTTAACGCGGATTTCCCGACTGCCGTCCGAACAGATCAAGGTCTCGGGCTGTTGAGGAAAAGGAAAGCTGGGTCAAAAAGCCGTATGTGGAGAGAGGGTTCGGGGGAGGTCTCAGGAGGCAATAAAATGCGGATGGAACAACGGGGTAGACATCAAGAAGAGCACGTCTCGCCAGCTAACCCATTTTCACGAAGGGTATGGACAGGGGGCCACTAATTTACTTCTAAAGGTCCAGAATTGCGGACGACTGAGGCATCGAACTATGGATTTTATCTCTCAAGCAAGTGCAATCTGAGGGGGAATGGAGGGCAGAAATTACACGTCCGACTCTGCAAAGGAAGAGCTTTCATTTTTTTTCAAACTGGGTATACTCGGGACACCGGGTTTTGACCCTGCGGGGGCAAAAAAAAAACCGATATCTGCCTTAACCGAAGAGGTTCCGCCGTTAATCTGGAGAAAATATTAGCACATTGAACGTTCTTCTGAAAACAGAGAGGAAAAATATTGGGCGCACTGTAAAAACCTTCGGAGTAAAAATGGGCAGTGCCGGGAAAGGTACGGGGGCTCCGGATGCAGGGAGGAATCATCATGGGCCAAGAGGGGAACTTCAAACATCCCGGACAAGAGAGAACTCGAAAGGAGAGGGAATAATCCAAGGAACGTTTCTCTGCATGGCTTGGCGACGTTGGGGCTAAATCCTTCGAGGGAAGGACCGCGGCGGAAAAAAATTCTTATAGAGCTATGATCTCCTGATAGAGAGGGCATCAGGGGAGAACTCAGAACTAAAGGAACGCAAACGGGGCTAATGAGAGATACTCTCACAATAGTGGACGGGGAATCCCACTATCTATCCGGAATCGCTTTTTGTTATACTCAACTATTCCCGATGTCAAGGAAACAATCTTCTAGTCGAAATGAGTTCGGAGACTATAATGCCATCGAAATGGGGGCCGAAAGGGGTCATTAAGGGAGAGAACGAAGGGTGAGACTTTAAGTGGGCTGTCATTACTGGGGAGGGAAACAGGGAAAGAGACCTTAATCTTGGAAAGTAATGTTTATCGGTCCATTAAAAAGAAATGGACCTAACTCCTTACCTGCATGGCACTCCGGAAATTGGAATGAGAACTCTATAACCACCGGTTCAATAATCCCCTTCTACCTTGCAAAGGAAAGAGGGAAAATCTCCCCAAAACAACTTAGAGGATAAAAGAGAAAAAGGAGAGGTAATATGATTCACTTGTAAAGACGGGGGGGTATCAATTCCTTTAGTAAAACAGGGACAACGCGTTTGTCTGGAGGAGATTTCTGGGACTCGCTTCATTGTTTCTAGATCAAAACGACCTGAAAGTTCCGGGGTCGGCCATTTTTTACCAGAAAAATCACGGCACACGTATCCGGTGGACTCTCGAATAGCCAGTTCGCGTTATCGGAGGAAGAAGAGGGAAATCAGAACTCATTTCTGAGCACCTCAAGGTAACTTCTCTTTGGACCTCGTTCAAAGCAAGCCGAAAGCGCCGAAGTCATCGGCGGAGGAAGAAAGATGAACTCCTGGTGCTTACGGAAAAGAGGGGGGGGATGCGTTTTGGTAAGTTAGTGGCAGGGAGAGGTACATCCCGTTATTCGATGAGAGAAGGGATTTTAGGTCGCGATCCAGCTTTTGGTCAGCCGGAGAGGCTTCTCTTATTTCAAAGGGAATAACCAGGGGGATCACGCTCAGGCAAGTTTATAGAAAGGAAGTTTCTTAGATGGAGGCAGACTTTTTTCGGAATCCTTGACAGAACGGAAAGAGCGTACCTGGCTCCATCGGGGGAAGAAAAAAGACCACATTTTACTCCCGGGGGAGTGGTTTACAGGGGGAAAATCTTCCGAGTCGAAAGAAAAAGTCCAGGGTGGGCTGAAGGATACTGCATTAAGAAACAAAACCTTGTAGAGGTACGTCTTACTACTGGTTATTTAGCCACCACCCCTTTTCAATTGAAGGGAAAAGTTGTTAACCACCGAGGAAAGACAGATCGATTGTCTTTGAAGTTGGAAATCCTAATAACAAGCAAGGACCTAGCAGATTGCATGTCTACGGGGTCTCTCCAAATCTCCATCATACGATCATCGCCGCGCCAAAAAACATCTGACTGTAGCCGTAGAAGGCGCTCGTTCATCGTAAATGTCAGGAGATGGGTGGGGGTGCGGACGGTGTCTTGGAAGAAAAAAGGGGTACACATGGGGGTCTTGCCAGAAGGAACCGAAATAGGCCAGAGAGGAGAGGGCCTCTTCCGGTGCGCGATCATCCTAAGAATCGCCTCGCCATTATTTGTAGGAGGGAAAGACCGCTTCAAGTGCGGCCAATTGGTAAGAAGCCTCCTGCTCCGGAGAGGACTCGAAAATGGACGACAGGTTGGGGAGGGGAAGGGAACGTGCTGGCGTGTTCAAAACATCATGGGACAAGTTTGAACTCTCACGACGGCGGAAGGAAAAAGAAATTTGTGAGAGGGATATGAACAACTAATTCTTCCGGAATAATTGCAAATTTAATGAAAAGGTTGGGGGGCAGGGAGTATATTTGAACAGGAAGATGTTCCGGGGAATTAAAACAGGACGTATGGCAGACAGGGGCCGGAGACATAGACTACTAATGGAAAAAAATGGAGACGTTGTTCCAGCAGTCTCTGACGGCGACAAAGAAAAACACGGGTTTTTACTGTGAAGGATGAACGGACTCACAATTTTTAAGTGGGAGAATCCGAAAGACCACCGCCGCAGAGGTGTACGACCTTTTTGTTGGGGATAAAAGACGCATTACAGCATGAGCTTTAGGAAAGGAAGGGCTTGCCGGGAGAAAGTCTACCCGTCATCGAAATCGTACTCGGGTCGGGGTACTCCGTTCTACTAACCGTAAATCAAGTTCAAGATCTGAAAAGTCGCTTAGCTCCAATCAACTGATTCGGAACGTTATTCACTGACAAAGGAAGCGAGCAGGCAGGTACGAGATGTAGGCTTGTATCGTCCTGAGAAAAATATACTCCGGGCTGCATAAGGCCCGCGGGGGGGAGGACCGTGCAAAAGTGTGGCGCGGGTGGGGCGCAATCCGTCAAAGAGATTTTGGGGGGGTGTTACGGGTGGGTCAGTCGGTGCTTGGAAGAAAAAGAAGAAACAAATATTGTATAATCGGAAGAAGATCGCCGCCTCGAGGAAAATAAAGACCAGGGATAAAACTATGCAACCAGCAGGAACCTTCAGAAACTCTGACGCAATGTTACCTTTTGGAAAGAAAAAGAATAGGACTTACTTTAGGGAGAAAAAAAAACGTTTTGAAGCAAGGACCCTAAAATCCTAACTTTAGGAAGCTATGAAAGAAAGTAGCCTCTCATGGGTGCTCAGATCCTGAGAACAGGACACTGAGGGGAGGGGTTTGATAAGGAGGATGGACATCTAACACTCATCTGACCATGCAAAGATGGGGGTCGGATTTCAAAAATCACAAGCCTGGATCTCTTTGTTGGGTCAGGTTGCTCTAAGTATTCGACTTTTCTAAACAAGGTATTAGTTGGGGGGAAAGGGGGGTTTGGTACTATAGTATTGAGTGGTCCAGGAAGAAGAAAACATCACTTGTCTACACAATCAAAATGAAACCTAATCGCTGGGAACACAAAAAGGGGAAGGAAGGAAAAATCTTATCTTTATTCGGGTTATTGGACAAAAGGAGAAGGAGGGATGAACTAAACGCCACATTAAAGATCGATAATCAAGAAAGACTATTTTCTGCCAAGTCTACTACTGAACTGGAAAAGGATAAAACCAAATCAGCTTTTCTTTTTTGAAATGACCTAAGGAAATAAGGCGTGGCTACGATGATGTTCCGAGGGAAAGAAATCCCCGAAGGGTGTTCAAGGAGAAATGGATCTGAAGGTCAGCACACACTTGTTAAAGCTATCGCAAGGGGGGGGGGGGGGGGGAATTCTGGACGTGGTAACTTGGGCATTTCTAAAGGGGCTTCTCACTATTCAAAGAATGAACGCTGTTGGGCGGGGAGGAGAGTCTCCAAGGCGAACCTTTCGTGGCTTAGAGTAGGAAAAGTGCTGGATTGACAGAGTTTTTCTGATTGAAGGAGAAGAAATTGCTCTTTCGATGGCGGTGAAGAAAATCTTCGAAGACGACAAGCCATAAAAAAGGTCGGTGACGACCCACCGCTGAGGAAGGACAACGCGTGGCGAAAGGGGATCTCACATCCCCGAACATTAGGTCCACTCTCTGCTGGAAAAAGACTGGTCCTTGAGAGAAGGAAAAAGAGGAGTCAGTAAAGTCACTTAGCTGTAAGCCGACGTAGCCAGAAGGGCTATCAATTGAAAGAAGAAGCATTAACGATTAATAAAGAAAGACTTGCGGTGCAAGCTTCTGGCCCTGGATCTTTCCAGCGGTAGAAAAAAGGTCTCGAAGCCAAAGGGTGAGCAGCTTTGGGGGAGAAGGGGGCTTATCTGAAGGAAAAGTAGTTGGGGGAGTCCAGAGCATCAGCTTCTCTTCCTTTTGGACATAAAAAGAGTGAGATCGATAGTGCGACAACTCCAAGTGCGATCGGAAACAGAGATCGTCGGAATTCTTGAAGTAGAGAAAGCAAACTAACTTATAAATGGGACAGAAAGGCCATTCACAACCCTCAGCATCACTCGGGGCGGTTACTCTGCCAGGGAGGGCAGCCCGTGAAAGTTGCAATAGGGGGTTTCGGTGAGTCGGGAATAGAGCAGGGAGGCGGTCCATACCGAGCATGGTTGGGGTAGGGCGTAAAGTCGTCGGAACCAAAGAATGCGCACCTCCTGGAAATCACAACTAAAATGAATAGTATGGAAAGATTCACTCAGAAGATGAGAAGGTATATGCGGTCTTGGGTCAAGAAAGTCGTCTAACACCACTGGGGCTCGGATGGGCAAAGGGGACTGACTAGCTTACAAGGTGGAAAAATGGGGACCCAAGCAAGAACGTTCTGCAAGTACAAAGACCGGCCCTGGGATTGAGGAGACAACCCAATTCAGTCGACGCGCAGGCGATTGGCAGAGTGAAGAAAGGATTTAAGACTAGCACGCGAGAGAGGATATTCCGCCTTTCAGGGTTTATCCGGAGACTTAAAGAACGAGTCGAGGGTCACAGGATTTTCGTCAAGGAGAAGGGAAAAATTGGGTAAATTTGAGGTAACCAAAAGACCGTCTCTGCAGCTCCTCGAAAATTGGTGCGTGGGCGGACGCGATTCCCGGAAAATAGAAAGTCAAATCGCCGATGAGAGATTTTATGCTGAGTAAGCTCCACTCAGACTTACGGTAGGAAGGTGGCTCGAAAGGAACCGCGAGGGGGCGGACTCAAAGGACCTCGTTTGTGTTCAAACTTGGAAGAAAAAGAGGGGGGCACCGGGGGTTGGCTGACGCAACAGTCTCGCACGCGGAAAGAGAATGTACCAACGGCCTTTTCCGCCGTTCATTCTAAGATGTTCGAGAAAAAAGGGAAGGGCTGCGGGAGCAAAATTGACTACTGAAAAACTCGGAGGGAAAAGGTGGCAGTGGAAGTGCGAGCCGGAGAAGCTCTGAAAGGGGCTGGGGTCCACCGACAACGCTCAGGAAAGGCCGAAAGCGAGATCAAGCCGCATCCAAAAAGTGCCTTTGGGCGGTTGAGGCGGTTGCGGAAGATTCTGCGAGACCAGCTCGGCGCACGGATGAAAGGAGTAGCGCCGGATTCACACCAATATGATAGCATCCTTTTGGGGGGAACGCCGAAACAACGCCGGGCCAAGTTCATATATAGAGAAGAGATGACACCGTGCGAAATCTTATGGCCTCCGCCGGGAGGCCGCAGTCGTCTTTAGTTTGCAAGAAGAATGAGCCAACGAGTCAGAGAAACCATCGTCTGGAGGAGTTATGCTATCGCCCGCTCAAGGAGAAAGGAAATTCTTCCGCAGGTGGCGAAGTCACGTGAGGTTTAAGTGACGGAAAAACCTCCGGGTCGCAACAGTGCGAGGAGAATCGGATACAAGGGTTTCGTTGAAACAGGAAAAGGAAGCGGAACGTATCTGGGCAGGAAAGCAATCTCACGCCAATAACGTCAAACGAAAAGGAACTTTAAAGATTCTTGAGAAACAAATGACAGACCATAGTT
>Ga0179591_1231335_pt1 | contig 13047 bp, 19 predicted proteins | sample CZOMad2_1_08_16f_FD_182891 | JGI IMG/M metagenome (GOLD analysis project Ga0179591, IMG submission 182891) | Vadose zone soil fungal communities from Angelo Coast Range Reserve, California, USA - CZOMad2_1_08_16fungal (PacBio error correction) | ecosystem: Environmental > Terrestrial > Soil >...
AACAGCTACGCGCCTGAGCGGATGGCGAAAAAGAAGAGGCAGGTTGAAAAATGCGGTGGTCACGGAAGCGCAAAGAAAGAAAGGCAAGAGCGATTACTGCCCGGCCCACGAAGCCGACCAACCGGAAACGGAGATAAGCGGGTGGTCCCCCATCTGGTAAAAATGGGGGGGGAGCCCGTTGATCCTGCTCCTCGCACTGGAAAGTGACGAAAGAGCTGACTCGGGGAAGATGGCCTTGTGAGTCAAGAAAAGTGCGAGGACAAAAAGTGGAAGGCACAGGCGTCGAGAAATACCCGGGATCACCCAGCGGGATGGATCGCATGGCGGAACAACGCCAGGCCCTCTGACATGGAGAAACTTCTAATGCGGCCTTCGCGAAAAAAGCGCAAACCAGGCGCGCCGGCACGAGAAGCAGGAAAAACATGTGGTCACGTGCCTCCCATCTTTCGAGGAAAAAAAAAAAAGGTACGAGTCGCTGCGGGCAACAGGCCGACAACAAAAAAAACGAGGAAAAGATGGCACGGGAAGACGAACTCAAGTTGGGGGTCGCGGAACAAGTAAGAGTCAGCAGGTCCGTCTGTGAACTGTCCGTTCGAAAAAAAGAGAGGAAACAAAATTTTCGCTCTGGTCAAATTGTCTGCCTAAACGAAGATAAAAGGGAAAAAAGAATTAAATGGTGATGCACTGCATCGCAGGGTGGCGCTAGGGGGGAAGCTTCTCGCTGTCTGATCCCCAATTGCCGAGCTGAACAAGGGTGGGTCCACCATAAAGGAAAGGAAAACAAAGCTCAAGAATCTCATGGGGAGTCGGACAGAAAAAGAAGATGCTCCACGACAAGAGAGGAAACAGGTACAAGAAGCCTCAAGATGGGAAAAACTTAAATCGAACCTTCAGTTCGATAGGGCAAAGTAAAGGGGAGAGAACACAGGAAAAGAGGGCGTGCGATCGCACTGAAAGAGGAAGAAGAAATGTTCCCGTCTCGATTAAAAACAATCATATTTCCTCTTAGAACCGAGGTGAGGAGAGTTTGGAAGGAAAGAAACAATTCGATGACCCAGGCCTGTTCGGTCAAGACTGCGCACACAGAGGAAGACAACAATCTTCGATACGGAGAAGGAGTCTGGTTCTCGGATGCAAGGCCCTCGAGTGGCAGAAAGACAATATGGGCATCCGGATCGCGGAAACCAGGAAAAACTAAAATGACGACACGGTCAAGGGGAAAAAGAAAGGGGAGTTCACGCCTTCGAGCAAAACGACGGAAAATTTTTCGCTTGGGTAAGAAAAAACGCAAGTGGATCGCAAGAGGGACGTGAGCGTGCTGAAACCTCCTGAGGGGAACAGGCAAGGATATCCAAAAACGGAAACGACACACAAGGAAACGCGAGAAACATGACAGGTGATAAATGGAGATGGGGAAATTCTTGCAACTCAAAGAAAGGAAAGATGCTACAGAAACCACGGCAAAACTCTCACATAGGGGGGAAAGGTAGATGCCATCTAAGACACTGGTAATGGATGGATATGTCAATCGCTAAGAAGAATGGGACCTCTCACGGACAGAGACAAAAACAAAAAAATCCGACACTCACTCGCGCTTGGCGGAGGAGATCATGGCAAGCAGTCACAAACTGAGAGAAGATGGTGACAAATCTGGTGCTGCTCGAACAAATGCGAGACAACCGAATGATCAGTCAGCTGAGAGAAAAGGCGCGAGACAAAAGAGAAAACTACACGTGGCTCCGCGAAAAGAAAAAGAGAAAGGGGACCTGTCAGCCAATGGCCCACTCTATAAATACCAACTGCCACAGCAAAAAGCCGCCTCACAAAAAACGAGCCCGGAACGCCCCCCGCGATCGATCTCGATACGGCCCAGAGCTAAAAAGAAGGGGAGCCAGGAACACAAAACGTCTGCGTCACCATGGTCGAGGAAGAAAAAGAGATGAAAAATGCATGCAGGTCGACGGAGACAGATGATTAAAAAGAGAAGGACGCAGAAGCCGACGGCTCAAATTTCGGCCCGATCACCGAAGGTTTTGATAAAACCGCAGAGTCCAAAAAAGGGCAAAAGAGGAGAGCGGAAGCTGAAGTGTCACGCGAAAAAAAGAAACATGCAAAAGAAGCGCCTAATCTGCAGGAGGATGGGGTCGGAAGAAGACAATCAAGCTCGACAATGTAAGAAAAAAAAGCATTACAACCCGAAAGGGGGCTGCCTGAGTAATCTCTCAAAAAAAAGGAAAAGTATCTCTCAGTCATCGCAACTGGAGTCTTAGGAGCGCGAGAAAATTGGAGAGCCGTGATGCAGCGTCAGACAAGAAAAAATACTCGGCTGCTCGAAAAGTACATGTTGCTGTTGGAACGCGTTAAAAACAAAGGGGTCTCACGGACATACTGAGTCGGGGAGAAAAAAAGGGACCAAGAAAAAGGGCCTTCGATTATAGCGTTACGAAGCAAAAAAAAGAAAGGCATAAGTTTTCCATTTACGTTTCTTGCGGGGCGGGAAAAGAAGACTCAAGGGTTGGGGGGGGGGGGGGGCCCTTGGTGGTTTGTTTGTTGGGTTTGGTTGTTTGTGGGGGGTTTTGTGGGGGGGGGGGGGGGTGGTGGGTGTGGTGGGGCTCATAAGATAGGGATTAAAGGAAAATCTATCGCGGGCGCGTGCCAGGCAGGAAAGGCAGAGAAGGCTTAAAAGCGGTACGAATAGAATGGTCGTCACCGGATAGGAAGGAAAAGAGTAGGTAGGCGCTGGGTTTCCGGAGGAACGTGATGGAATCATCTCGGCCATGCTAGGGATAATCTTGCTCATTACCGTGCGAGAAGGAAGGGAAACAACAGAGGTCTCCCACAGTCGAACTCCGTAAAAATAGGGTAAAAAAAAACCAGCGCGTGATTGGGACACTTATGGTGGAGCCGTAAAAAATCTCTTCGGGAGGCCGTCGCGATGGAGAGAAAAGGCCTAAGAAAGCGATACGCGGAAAGGTCAGAAAATAAGTGACTGACGTGGAGCAGGTCCGTGGCGGCCGGCACCACAACACAGATCAGAAGATGTGTTGAAGCACATCTGTTGAAAAAAAGGGAAAAGGGCTTCACCTGGTCCGAAATGCCTGTATACAATGCAGTCAAGGCGGTGAGGGTTGTTGTATCTAACTCTTGGGGCCATCGCAGAAAAGAGCCTGGGCAGCAAAAAGGGTAAAGAGCTAAGGAATAGCGTCACATTGTCCAAGAAAATAAAAAAGGGCATCATTCAGAATGCGGAAGAGGATGCACATAAAGATCATCGAAAAAAAAGGGAGGGTCAGAGCAGAAAAGCCAATGTGCCAGCGATCCGGCATGACAATTCCAGCTGGTAACCGCGAGGGATTGCCAGCCCGAGGGACGAAGGCATGTCCAAGACAAATAAAGGCAGTGGTTCGAGGAAGATTCTTAGCTGTCCGGGTGCGCAGAAAGGAAAACCGGAGGTTCCGCTACCATGACATTACTTCAAGGAAACGTCAAAAAAAGGGTCTCAAAAAGAGAGGGGGGTAAGCGCGAAGGGAACCGATAACACGGGAAAAGAAATGACGATTAGGAAAGCGTCCCGTGGATCAAAAAAAAAAAGCGGAGGCCCCATCATCGCCTTGTCACTTTCAAGAGAGAAACAAGAAGATGAGACATTGCACTAAGTATACGAGGTGTCTTTTCGTCGCGGCGGCAAGCCCGCGAAAAAAGCAAGGGGGGGGACGAAACCCCCTATGGAAAACCTGGCACAGAGCGGAAAGTGAGAAAAAAAAACGATCAAACGCGAATGGGAAAGAAACCAAAAAGAAGCATCAACAGCATCGGGGTGAAATCATCAACAGAGCAAGAGGGAAAGATGTCAAATCATAAGAAGAGCTCCCACGGGTCGAAAGAAAAGCGGTCGACCGACAGGGGAGCAGACGGACAGGATCTGACCCTAAGGAAAAATTGGAGCGAAAAAAAAGGTGACCGGAAGCCCCCACAAAAGAGTACTCGCCTGAGCTCGCCCCGTTGAAAGAAGGGGTGCAAAAAGCAACGGGAGCCCCATTAGATCACTGAGTGTGATGAACGTGAATACACACAGGGAGCACGGCGAGCATGGGGGGCACGGGCCGAAAAATCAACGCGAAGGGGGGCACTGACTCCTGAAATCACTGCAGCACAATGATCAGCGGAACACTGGCGGGTGGGGAAGGCAAGGACTAAAAAAAAGCAGTCCCGGAGGGAAACGGCGACGCAAACTAACACCATCGGCGAAAGGAAGTAACCCGCAAAACGTCAAACGGCCAATCTTTCTGAAGAAAAAGAGATACAAGTCAGAAATCCCAAGTGGAAGGAGAAGAGACGGCGCCCCCGTTGCGTGACTCCCCATGAGACCAGACAGAAAAAACACTAGGGGACCAGGACTGGTGGGTCGGGCGGGGGAGGGAACATAAATCGCCAGAGCGAGAGAAAGGGATTGCGCTGCTTGCCTAACACCTCCGATCTGAAAATTGCCATTCTCTGAGGCAAAAAAACGGCAGAGGCCGAAATGATGATGGGGTGGGGTGTGGGTAAAAATCGACAACACAAAATAGAGAGCGCGATCAACATTTCTCGGCTCTGAGATAAAAAAAAGCAAGAAATTTCCCAAGAAAAGTGGTCCGAACACAGAAAGACACTACAAAAAAAAAAGGAAGGCCCAGCCAACTCACCGACAAAAAGTAAAAAACCAGCCATCTGCTAGGTGGCTCCGAAAAAAGACGGATAACGGAAGAACTTGTGGGAGAGAAAAAGGGTTAAGAACAAGAAGCGAGAAAGCCGGGAAGTTCGGCTCGTATGCGTTGAAAAAAATGGACGCAGCCGAGGACAGAGAAGGGCTCAGGAAGGGCAGGATTGAGGAAACGGACAAAACAAGGGCCCGAGTCAGTTTGCTGAGGAAAGGAAAGGAGTGGAATCCGCAATGCGGCCGAAGAAAACATGACAAACCCCTCAGAACGGGGGACGAAAAAGGAACCCAGAAGGAAGATGGAATCATTCCTCGGGCTCCGGTTATCGATGATGACAAAAAAAAAGGCGGATCACAGGCATTACCGAGGGGGGGGCTAAAAAGAGGGTGGTGGGATCTATCCACAATGGAAAAAGCGATCCAAAAGGTCCGTCTGTTCCCCGGAGGTCGACGCACGAAAGGAGCTCAAGTCTAAAAGGGAGCTTCTTCGATTGCGTCAGTCATCGGCGAATCTTCAAGCGGGAGGGAAAACGCGAGGGATGATACCAAAAGGTTCTCAAAATCAGGGGACGCTGTCGTAGCCACGGCCCGGGACCGCATCAGGAAGGTGTCAAAAACATCGTCGGGTTGGGCCTCCGGAAAAAACAGCAACCGGGCAGGGCCGAAAAAAGAAGGACAAAAAGGGAATCGGATCAACCCGCAATATGTTAAAATTCAAAAACCGGAAAGGGGACAGAAGGGGCGGTAGAACACAGCTGCAGAATACAGAAAAGTCAGCACCGACAAGCGTTACGATCGGGGCCACTAAGAGAGAGAAAAAATGGGACGCTTCGAACCTTGGAGATTACAAGAAGAACAGTCAGAACTCAGAGACGCAGGCTTTGGGCGTCACAGGCCAAAAGGACAGAGAACGCCCTCCACCATGCCGTCGAACGACTCAAACGAAACAGCTGCTGTTAAATGAGAAAAAAAGGTGTGCGAACATCGCGGTACGCCGATGGAATGAAAAGGGCCCATTGCGGTCAACAGCTGAACGAAAAGACAAGGGGGGAGAGAGTGATAAGCTGGGAACACTCCTTGCAAGCGCACGCGCAGAGGGGAAAAGTGTTGAGCTGGGTGGCAGAGAAACAAAGAAGGATTAGGAAGCAGCGACGGTTGTGCGCAATGAAAAAACACGAACGGAGTGGCAAGATGGCAAAGAGGATTAAGAAAAAAACCAGGCGGAATTGAACAGGGAATTGGGCCCCAGGCCAGTGAAGGTTACAAAGAGCTCGCAACAATGGGAAATTAAGGCGGGGGCAAAAAAGGAGACGGAAGACATTACAGGAGTATTGGGCAAAGGTCGATAAAAAACAGGGCGGTGAAGTGTACTGCGTAAGCTGGAAAAGTCCCGAGAAGGTCTACCGGTAGGTAAAAAAAAGCGGAACAAATCAGACCCTCAAGAGAAAAAGGGAGAAGTGGGCCGCAGTCAAGCCGGCACAGAAAGTCTGCGCAAGGATGGGACCGCGGCTGCAGAGACACAGATCGAAAAGTAAGGATCAAGCAAAAGAGAGAACTTGCTCAGTCACCGAGGAAAAAATCCCGGTTCTCGGGAAACCACTGACTACTAAAAAAACAAGGGCTAGCGAGCCTGGGAAAGGGGCCAAGGAGTAAAAAAAAGGCGCTTGCCGAAAGCAAAAGCAGTGCAACCCGCGCCGACGCCTGAACCCGCCAGCGGAATTCTCTAACCCAAACAAAAGAAGTCGCCAAGGGAAACAAAACCAAGGAGAAGACGCAATGCGAAAAAAAAAAAGAGACCACCGGCATGCAGTCGCAACGCCAAAACGACAAAATGAAAGTCACATCCGTACAGGCGAGGGCGACATGGGGGGGGTCTCTCACGACACTAAAGATGGAAATAAAGGGATCAAGAAACAGGAGTTCGAGAGAAGAGGAGTTCCCGGCGGCCACAGCAACTGTAAGAGAAGAATTACTTCATGAACTTCTGGGCCAATGAACTGGAAAAAGAAAAAGAGGGCGAAACCGCGTAGACAAGACAAGGAAAGAAAAGATGGAGCTCAAACACACCGGAGTAAGGAAAAAGAGCTAGACTACTTCGTTCATCTCAAAGTGCTTGAGGGGAGTAGGAAGGGCAACGCAAAAGGACCTTGACTGTATGGCACGTATGAAAGCATAAAAGACGTGAGCAGGAAGAATGGGGGGTGGGAAAAGGACAAAAGTCACGAAACTGAAATTTATCACCGGAGTTGACCGCGAGAGGAAAAAAATCTCAGTTGATCGAAAATGCAAAAAGGTGGAAGGTGCGAACGAAAAAACGCACCTAGTGCCCGTCCGGTGAAAAGGCCTGAAGGGAAAGGATCGTAGGGCCGCGGGAACAAAAAAAGGGCTTAAAAAAAAGAGGGTTTGTTCCAGTGGCGCAATAGATGGGTAGGAGAATATAGAGATCTGGGACGCGGCGCGTTCCGGGAGGCAAAAAAAAAGAAAGGGTGGGCGGTCGGCGCTCGTTACGAATAGCATGGAAGTGAACCGGATAAAAAAGTGCATGTAGTGGGAGCTTTAAGGGAAGGGAATGGGGACGCGGTGATCGAAAAAGACGTTCATCGGCTCTGACCGTGAGGATCGGGACAAGCAAAGAAAAGGGGGAGAACATCAAAAGGCAGACAAAAGCACGTGTGGCCGTCTTTAATGCGGCAAGAAAAAAGTGAGTTGGCGAGTTGTGAAAGTGACAAAAAAAAAGAGGTCTCGGAGGCGGAAATGAGAGAGGAATCAAAAACTGCCCGTCCCCGTCAGATCGCGGCATCTGAAATGAAACGGAATAGAAGAATAAGTGGGAATTACCGTGGCAAGGAAAAAGCAAGGGCAGGAAAATATGGGAGAAAGCATGTTAACCAACACCAAAACCCCCCCTCCGTAAAGCGGAAAAGGAAACTGGGAAAGCAATTCCTTAGCTGTGTCAAAGTAGGTTATTAACAAGTTTCCGAATCTCCCACTCAAGAACGGGAACATAACGCTAACGCGAGCGATCAAATCGATGCAAGGTACTTAAGGCAACACAAAAAAAAAAAAGGCCGGAATTCATTCTCGGCACAGACGGAACAATCACGGTCTAATCGGCGACAACGTGAAGGGGGGAGAAGGGGAGGATGGCCCTCCATGTGGTGAACAGCGAGAAAAAAAAAAATGGAGACCGCGAGGGCTAAAGCGGGAAAATACGGAACAGACTAAGTTCGACGCAGCGTATCGAATGGGAGGTCTAGTGAGGAAGTTCAGACATTAGGCAAAAAAAAAGGGAACGAAGGCCGGAATGATAGTAAACGAAAAAAGAATGACAGCGGGTCATAGCTGTTTGAATCGCTACGGAAAAAGAGCGTAAATGGGGTGCGTTCTGACGTGATCGGGGAAGCCCTCTGGCAGGGGGAGAACGCACCAGCGCCAGTGCCCCAGATAAGCAAGGCCATTACGCTGGTCTAACCAGAATGTGAGGGTGATACTATTGCACGGGGGGAGAAATGTTCTGCAGTCTTCGGGTCGGCAAAAACCGGCGAAGATAGGGGCGCGGACACAAAAATGGGGGAAAAATGGCAAAGAAGGGGCAAAAAAAAAAAATAAAGCTCAACCGCTAAATAAGCAAACCCGCGCGAGAAAAGAAAAGCAGCAGGGGAACAGACCTACCCCTAGCTAAGTCGCAACGGATGCCGCAATAGATAGCAGAGCAAAAGAAAAAACGGAATCAAAAAAGAGAGAGCGGCGTATAAAGGAACAGGGACATACGACCGGAGACGGGGAAAAAACAAACAAAGGTTGATCGAGCACACCAACGGCGAGGTGGTCAGGATGGAAGCAACCCCCGAAAGAAAAAAACGTTTAGAGCCAGTCCCCGCCAGCGACATGAGAAAAAAAAAGAGAAAAAAAGGATAAAGGGACCAAGAAGCACAAGGGGGTGAGGCAAATTTGGCAGTCGGGGCGCCCGCATAAGAAGGCCAACAAGGGAAAAGGAAGAACAATTATCAAGCGGCCTGGCGTTGTTAAAAATAAAAAAAGAAATTTCACCGAGGGAGACAAGAGGGAGCGAAAGAAAAAAAACATATGCAGAGGGGACCTCATAATCCCTCCGAATGGTGGCCGAAACCGAGGCCATCTTGCTGAAGAATACAGCGACTGGAACTTCCAATTGGAAAGTGAAGATCAGGATAACAGGGGGCGTGAGAAAAACAATCCGAAAAATAAAACTCAGCCACTGACGGTGGGGTCAGGCTTGGGAGGGTAGATCATCGAGATCAAGAAGAGAAGATCATATTTAACTACGTGACCACCCCTAGCTGAAAAATGAACAGAAAGGAAAAGAAAAGAAAAAGGAAAAAGGATATGAAAGTAGCTGAGAACAACAACAAGAGAAAAATTCTCTTCGCGTCGTGGATCGCTTTGTCGGCGACGGCAGCGTACTGCCGGGTTCGAGGGAATTCCACAGATACAGCGGCCGTGGTCGAAGACCTCGCGAGAGAGGCCAAAAAAAAAAAGGGCAGGGCTAGACTGGGACGCCATCTTCAAGCGCGTCAATGATACTCCTTCGAAACTGGGGAAAAGGAGAAGGGTTCAGCCAGAGCCGTCTCTGACAAGATCCAGGGGAGGGGGAAAGCAGGCTGCAGGCTTATGCGTCCCTCGGCCTGGGGAAAAAGGAAAAACCGTGGACGAGAAAAAGGAACTGCGAAATGCTGGATTGGTCAAACAAGCAACGCCAAGGCCAAATGAGATTGTGCTGCAGTTCGTCGGCTTCAAGGGCGGCCTTAAACTGAAAAGGAACACAAAAACAATGACTCGCCTTCAACGCCAGGAAAAAAGGAAAACCACAGGGAAAAGGGTCAGACCAGCCGTTCTCTGGATAGGAAAAGGGGAATGACCGGGGTAGCGATTCGAGATTGCAACAAGGCTCTAAAAACGTGGAAAAAGGAAAGCGGGGGAAAAAAATGAACAACTCGCGGTTGTCAGGAAAAAGGGGTGGGAAGAGGTCGAAAGAAAGGCAGAAAAAAGAAGGTCGAAAACGCGATTTATCAGCAGTCGAAAACGGAATAAAAGGGAAGGGGCTTCCGATGGGGAGTCTTCCACGTGACGTTAAATGGAAAAAGAGGAAGGGATGCGGAAGAGATTGCGGAAAATATGAAGAAAAAGAAGTCGGTGAGCCACTCCGTTCCTAACTGTTGCAAAAGGGGCAAAAGAGTAGGGGGGGCGTAAACTCTCATGGGGCACGGCGGGGACGAGTTGACGCCGAAGCGCAACGACAACGAAGGACAAAAGCACGTATCAGCAAAGGGTGGTTTCGAATTTAGCGAAAAGGCGAGTACGTTGGAAATTGAAGCTTGTGCTAAGAACAGTAAAAAAGATTGGATCGAAAGGCAAACGAAACGCTCCAGGACTATCGTTTTCCAGCTCACTAGAGAGACCAGACAGGGCCAAAAACTCAATAGGTGAAGGTGCGCTTAACAAAGGGGAAAAAACAGAGGAGAGGGAAAGGAGGGCGGTCCCAAAAAAAGAACAAGCTGACTAAAGCAGCAAAAAATGCAACGAAGAAGCTTCTAACATGCTTCCTTTTCTCGGGGGGGCAAAAAACGAGTGTCCAAGAGCGAAGGTAGCGAACGGCGCTGGCAAACCATGTGGCGGTCACGCTAAAGCAGGGGGAAAAAATGAAAAAAGGGTGTAGAAAGCATGTAAAAAGGGCAAAAAAAAGGGAAAACAAAGCAGAGACCGCTCTGGGGTGTCAGGGCAATTGAAAAGGGGGAAGCAAAGATTTCGCTTGTCTGCCCCGACAGCGTGAAAAAATACTAAAAAAACTGAAAAACAGGGAACCAGGAACGAATAGAAAGGGAATGGTCAAAAAGGTAAGCAAGTGAAGGGGGGTGTACATTAGTGCAGATAAACTACTTGTCTCTTACTGCTGAGGGAAAAAAGGAAAAAGCTCTTACAGAGGGGGATGGAGAGATTCAAGCATCGGACGGGCTTGCAAGAAAGAAATACTGAAGGTCCGGACCGCAGCGAAGACTGAAGTCAAAAAAACGTCACATCAAAAAGAAACTCGAAGTGTGAGGACTGGGGTCCAATTCAATCCTTGCACACGGCGGCCAATTGTTAGAGACAGAGGGAGGGGGACTCTCAATACAGGAAACGCACCTGAAAAGGAGACTCATCGAGAAAGTCTCGAAAACAATCAACCCCAAGCACGTTCTCCTCAACAAAGAACATACTCCCACTAGTCACATTGTGCAGTACATGGCGAGAGAAGAAGAGGGCAAGGAGGGAGACCCGTACTCGGTGCCGAAAGCAAAAACGCCTCGAAAACGAACGAGAACGTCCCCCGCCCGCTAAGAGGAGATACGAGGAACAAAAAAAAAAAAAAAATTGGCGACAAGGAAAAAAAGCGGTACTAACAAAATAAAAATCGGAAAGACCCTAATCAATAAACAACGTCCAGGGAGAAAAAACGATTTCTTTTGCTACTCTAGCAAAGGGGAGAGAAAACGAGCAAGAGGCGATACAACGAAGAGTGGGTTGGACTCGAAACCTCAACAGAGGAAAAGTTGCTTCAAGCCTTGAGGACGAAAAAAGAGGGCGTGCGATCCACAGCAAAGGCGGTCAAACCGGCGCCTACTGGAATTCACTTCAGGAGCCAATGAAAAGAAAAAGAAGCAAAAGAGACCAGGGGGCGCAACGTCTCGATCTACAAGCGCGAGTTGCGATGAACTGCCGGTAGCTCGCAAAAAAAAAAGAGGGAGAGAAAAGTCGAGAGGCAGAGAGTCTAGCGCAATGGAAGGGGAGGTCACAGCGCGGCAGAGAAATGGGACGAGATTGATGGCAAGGGAGCATAAAAAAAGGGTCAATGAAAAGAGGCTCGGATGCTCGGACAGCAGTAGGGGATCGGGAAATTGACAAACGTATCCGCGCAATGAAACGGATCAATGGCGTTACCCATCTGCGGAGGGTATAAAAAGAACGTTGATCGAAGAAAGGGAAGCCGCCGGAAGGAAAAGTGAGATAGGGCGGGGACGAAGATGCCCGCCTTCTCCGCAGAATTGCATTGATCGTGGCTTCCGGAAGGAAACCCATGGGGAGGGGAAAGCAGCCGTGTGGTGGTCAGAAGAAAAAAATCTGGAAAACCTATCGAGAGAGATCGCGGCGGCGTGGCACGGGACAAGAAGGGGAGCGCTTGTTGCTTGTCGGCAGACTACAAAAAGAAGGCCAATCTTAAACGGGATAAAAGGGAAAAAACAGGAAAAACATTAGGAGATTCGGGCTGAGGTTGCAAACGGATAACGATTGTGGGGGACGGACTGCAGGGACGGTAGTCGATGATATGGAGACAGAAGGCAGTAGAAAAAACGCATCAAATGGTCGCACGAAAATTGGGCCCGGCCGTGGTTCCGCTGGAACGGCCCAAAAACACTCTCGAAGTGTCTGATGGGAAAAGAACCACGAGAGGACGCGGAAGAAGAAGAATGGAATAAAAGAAAACGCATCCGAGACGCGGCATCGAAAGTTAAAAGAGGGGCATATCGTTCTCTGACGTGGCGCAAAACCGAAGAAGAAAAAAAGATTGAGGATAAAGGAACTGCATGCACGTGAGGTCACATGGGGCCCATGCCCTGTGGGCAGCGGTCAGAAGAGGTTCCAGGTGGTTTAATTAACTAAGTGCCATAAAAAAACTAAGGGAGGGGAATCAAAAGCAAGATAGAAGAGTCAAGAGGCACTACATTGTAGTGGAAAAGAAAAAAAAAACAAAGGCCGTCCTTCATGAATGCGCAAAAAGCGGTGAACACAAGACAAACGAGAACACCGTGGAATAGGTCAGGAGTTACTTGAACGCCAATTGGAAAAAGGAAAGGTCAGGCATAAACGGCTTCCGGTCGCGGTCAGCCACTCGAGGGGTTTGCAAAAGACGAGAACCAGAGAAAAGCTTAGACGAAGTCAGGGGGCTGAATTGGCTAGTCAGAGGTCCAAGAAGCTTACCGAAAAAGCCCTACGGCATCGGGCAAGAAAAAGAAGCGACAATTCAACGAAAGAAAACGGGAAAGCGGCGGAGGGATGAGCTATCGAAAGATGCGTCACGCGGGAGGGGAGGAGTTGAAAAGATCTGCAACGCAAAAAACAGGTGGGAGAAAAGAAAACCAAGGACATTGCCCCAGAGCGAGGGCCCAGGGGTCGAGTTTGGGAAATAGTCGAACAGTGGACATGGCACTCGGGGGCGAAGTCGGATTGTCGTAAGGAAAAGACCCACGCAGCCCATGAGAGGTCGCGGCCACCCAATTGAAAAAGAAGAGAGGGGAAAGCAGTGTAGGCCCACATCGTCTACCTCTATAGAT
>Ga0179591_1354255_pt1 | contig 13047 bp, 8 predicted proteins | sample CZOMad2_1_08_16f_FD_182891 | JGI IMG/M metagenome (GOLD analysis project Ga0179591, IMG submission 182891) | Vadose zone soil fungal communities from Angelo Coast Range Reserve, California, USA - CZOMad2_1_08_16fungal (PacBio error correction) | ecosystem: Environmental > Terrestrial > Soil >...
TCTACGAGAGGAAGTAGGAAAAGGAGTCGCGGAAAAAGGAAACGAGTCTGATAGTAAAAATACCTGACCTTTCAAATATCGCAGAGAGGGACGCAAGACGGACTAGGCGAAGAACCGTCTTCAGAAGCCGGTACATAAAATTAAAGGGCAGCGGACATTCAAACGGCTACATCCGCCATTTCACACTTTAAGAAGGAAGAAAGATTGAGGACCTAGAGAAAAAGAGTGAAAAGGGAGGGGACTAGGTGTAGCACTCAGTACTGTGGAGGGGGGGGCAGAAGGACACAATAGCAACGTACTTAGCTTTAGGGGATAAGCAGCAAGTAGAAAACAAACTAAAAGGGCTGAGAAGCAAACTGCACGCATACAATGCAGAATGAGGAAAGCATCCCTTACGAAGGAGGGAACGAAACATTCAAGGTGTGTTGGAAGGGACGACGAAATTCCAAGAGGAGAGGACTCACCTGCCCAAGCGAAACTGTCGGATCAGATCGCCAATCACCAGCAAACGCAGCAGGGAGAGATATCAATACAGGGCAAGGCTCGATTTCTCTTGAGGATTGGTTTTACTAGCATAGGATTGGAAAGCTCATCGGCACTCCTTATAAGAACGCAACAGACTACTTACCAACAAAATGGGGGGCAACTATAGAACAGGTTAAGTATGCTTGGTGTTGGAGAAGTCAACCAACATCGAGGAATTATGATGTTTCGTATATATTGAGTTCGAACTTCAGGCAGGGTAACGGAGGGGAAGACCTTCAGAACCTTCGTAGAGAGAAGGGGAACTTCAGTTAACTATCCAGATCATCCTGCGGGAAAGGAAAACGATCTCCTACAATAAGGATGACCAGAGATTGTTATTGGGAATGGCACCGTATAAAGATGACAGGGAGGCAGGGTCCCTACCACCCATAGATGTGAGAAAAGGCTTCTAAGGTTGAAAGGTACTTGGGCACAACCAAACTACAGACAAAAGCTCTGGTGCCATTCCTCTCGACAGGAACAAGGACTATTCTCGTGGGGACACCGAGGAAGACCACCGTACATTGAAAGTAGAATGACTCGTAAGGTGAAAAAAAAAACATATTACGTCAAAAGAGGTCACCTACCTTAACCCGGGTGCTGCCTGTATCTGCAATCAAAGAACTCCTCTGGTGTGGGGACAAGGGTTGCTTGTTTCAAGGGAAGGAGGCCTTGTCTTATTGTCGTGTAAGGATTCGGGTCGCTTTTTCACTTCGGTGTCAAGGAGACCTCTTGTAACCAAATCAGAAGTTACAAAAGAGGGAGGAATAATTCAAGCAAGTGGTCTCCGAATTTTCTTCAACGAGGCACCGTTCGTCGGGGAGGTCTGGGGGAAAAAGGGAAGAGAAACAAGAAGGGCGACGTACTACTTCTTAGCAAAGGGATGAGGCCACATTGCAAGAACGACTCAGGAAGGGACGAATAACACAATCCTCTTCGATCCGAAAAACGAGCTGACCCGGAAAGGGCGGGGCGGTCAGATCGGTTTGCCGTACTGGGGGGTAGTGAGAAGAAGGGCAAGCCGACCGTCCTGGGAGGGAGTCACAGCGTTGATCGGGCTGGGGAATGTATCTTCGTGCAAGGGGGGGAAGAGGGTGTTGGTCGTACTGGCGGGGTGGAGCCGCGAGAGAGTAGGGTGGCGGCGTGGGCTCGCTGGTTGTGGTACTTAGGGAAATACCGGCAGGGAAGGGAGGGGAGGGGGGTGTTAAGAGGGGGGGGGGGGGGAAAAGTCCGGGGGGGGGGGGTAAGGGTGGGGGGAGGGCGTGGGATCAGGCGGGGGGTTGGATCCTGCCGCAGGAGGTGGTAGGCCGGAAGGACGAAAAAGGTTTTCACCATGAACGGGAGCCATAGGAGAGTCAAAGCCTCATCCCGGTTCTGTCGAGGGCTTTCCCGATGGTAACACCAAAGGTCCTCTCGCCGCTGAAGCGAAGATGGGAGGGAGGCTTGCTCTAGCCAAACGAAAAAAAAAAACTGGTTTTAGCCCGGAAAAAGAAACTTATTTGTTAAGTTCAGAAATAAAGAGATTTCTGCAGGTCCTTTAGACAATTTTTCTCGACAGATGGACCCTCCTATCCCAGCGACGAAGGGGTTCGGCGGATTCCCGCGACAAAAGAAAAAAAAATATTCGAGAGGTCCGCAAATCTACTCACAAAACACACCGTAAAACTACGAGGCGGTCAATTGAATACGATTATTCCGGGGGAACAACGTGGAGCTCTGGAAAGGGGGATGTGAGGTGTAGGGGACAAAATGAAACAAATTCAGAGTATTGATAGGGGGGAAACGGTCTCGTGATGGCGAGATTTGTGACTTAATGAAAACCTAATAAAAGAAGGGTCAATGGGGCTCAGATGCTGGGGCGCTCCTGGATCGAGAAACTGCCCCTACAAAGTTGTGTATGGGGCTGGGGGAACTTATACAATCACATCTTTTTAGGCCCGCGAACTTTCCCTTTAAAGAAAATACGAGGGGCCGGACGACATCCCAACGAAGATCTCTAAGCCAAGGCTACTGAACGGCGGGAGGGAATGTCACCTTCTCTCACAGCAAAAAAAAAAAGAAGTTGTGACTGATCGTAAACAGTTAGACTCTTCTGAACATGTCAAAGCTCTTCATTCATAAAACCGGCCTGGGTTAGAAGACACAAAACATAAGAACAATAGGGTCTTCACGGAAGTAGGAACTTGGCCCGCCCTCTACCCAGAGCAAGAAGCTAGGCCGGTAACTCAACCCTTAGGACGTAAACCGATACAGGGGGACCTCAAGCGGACTACTGGGGAGAAGAAGGGGGTTCGTCTCTCGGTACGTAAAAACTCCCTTATTGCACAAACTAGAGAAAAACTTTTCACTCGGTAGTCGGCGCGCGCAGGGTCCAGACTTGCAGAAATACTACTCCCTTTCCGTCTATACAAAAAATTGTCCAGACGAAAAGGCTTGCTTTATGACGGGAGTCGACTGGCCTAACTCGGCTACGGGGCCTATCTCCTCGTACCCGGGGGGGTTATCGCGAGGGAACAGCTCGCCAGCAAGACCGCTTTGAATCAGGAGCCGAATACCCTTTTTAGAAAGAAGGTCATCGCTATCAAACAAACGGAGAGAGTCATTTAGTCAGAAATGTGTAGGGACGATCGGAAAAAGGAGTCACTGAGGCCAGGGAGTCTCTTGGGCAGTGTGAGAGATGCCTGATTCGAAACGAACAAGGGAGGAAAGAGAAGACGGAAATCCACTATCTAGTCAGCTGGTAACACAAGAGGGGAGGACGACTTCCGGACATTCAAGGAGGAGGACTTCGTATGGAGTCAATCAAGGCAGCATCAAAAAGGACGAAGAAAACCGCGTAATGCGAGACATAATTGAGAACATCAGAGCCACCAAATAGGCTAAATGACAGTGATTACCTAATTTTACGGGTAAGGAAGTAGCGAGTTTAAGGGGGAGTAAAGACGTACTTCTCTAGGGTAAAGAATCGCAGGACGGAGGCAGCAACTGAGGGGGAGAGGGAAGAATGATTTGGAGAGGGTTTTATTCACTAAAAGACGCGAAGAAGCCGACGAGTGAAGGAGTCCTAAAATTAAATTTCAGGGGAAGCCATGGTTGGGGGGGGGTGGTGGTGAGAGCAGTTAACAAGAAATCAGAGTCGTCCGTAGCTGCAAAGGGGGATCCACTGCATGAATATGGGCTGAAAAAGTCCACGTCCGCTGGTCCGGTCCCAGGGAGAGGACAGAAGCAAAAAGAATAAAGTGAGCGTTTTCTTCAACAAGCTAGAGAGGGGTTTTTCGTACAGGGGCGACAAGAAGAAGCCTCTTCGGAAAAGGAGAAGGGTTCTTAGGAGAACTTTGCACCTTAAAGATATCGAATAAAGAAGTCAAATGACGGAAAACGCCGTAAAGGTTGTTTACCGAAAAAGACACGAAATTATACTACGCAGCTCCACCTCTTTGAAGAGAGGGGGGAAACAGACTTCGCGGGAGGAGTGGTTAGGAGTATAACCCGTTGGACATCTCAATAAAGGAACAGTAGGTCCACGTTCCGGGACGGAAACAAAAGTAGAGAGGTGATACGGGGCTGGGGGTGGAAGGGATTCGAAACTAAAAACCTATCAAAGCGGACCGGAAAGAGACAAAAATGTGGGCTTGGGGAGGCACTGCCACTAGGACAACTTTACAAGGGTGGGATCCGAGGAAAAGAGCCAGAATAGGTAGCAGGTAAAGAGAGAGAGTGCGGGGTTGAGTTTCACTAGGAAAAAAACCTCTTGGTCGGAGGGCTTTTCAGTAAGGGAGGTTCTCTAAACTCGAAGCGTATAGCTCATGGGCTTCGGAGCTTTCGGAGGGGAGAGGAGGGCCTGGGAAATGTGGTCAAGAAGGGGAGCCGGTCAGCGGCGGTCCTTAGCAGTATAAGGGAAGAAGGTGTTGGAAAATGGCTTTATTGAAATTTTGAGGAAAGCGGGGAGGGATTGTAATCAAGGTGGGGAAGCAGATACTTTATCAGTTTCTACCTAACGGTGTATAACCAGGACACTCTAAAGAACGTACTAAAAAGCGCGAATCCGACAGCTGTATAAAATTCATACGGATAGACCTTTCTTCTGAAAGGGTGGTGAAGTGGAAAAAGATGTGGTGGGTGGGGGGGGAAAAAAAAAAAAATAAGCGAAAGAAAAGAGGGTAAGAAAAACTTACACCTACCAACTACCCACAAAGGAGAGTCAATAAAAATAAAAGACAAACTAGAAAAGGAGGGGGAATTTAATTTGATCTGAAGGACGAAAAGGGCTTAAGTTTACGTTCTTACGGAGGGAGGGGAAGAGTAGAAAGAAAAGTTAATGTGCCCGTACAGGTAGGACTGTAATCGCAGACTGGTCTGAGAGAATACTACTGTATTCAACTTTAATGTAGGGTTTAAAAAACGGATAACCACCAAAAAGGAGAAGGCAAGAAAGGGGAGAAACATCATCTTTTGGAAAAGGTCAGAATCTCTTATTGAAAAACGGGACAAACGGGCCCACTGAGAGGAAGATATTGAAGACTGCTAGGGTCTTACTTGGGAGAAATCCGGAGAGGCTCAGGATTAGGGAAGGTGCCTATCTAAGAGAAAACGGTCCCTGACAGATTGACTCCTATATCGTACCTTCGGGGGAAATGGGGAGAAAACCGACAGAAGGAGTCAAAAAAAAAAAAAAAGGGGACGGGGAAGGAAGGGAGATGGCCAACTGATAGGTCGAGTTCTTTCTACAAAGCCGGAGGAAAGTTGTTCTGTACTTAAGGCGTAGGGGAAGAAAAAGAAGAGCAGGAACCTCCGAGAGTCAGGAGAGATCTAGGGGATTGGTCGAAGTGAGATCAGGGAAAGAAGAAACAGGGCTTCTTTGGGAAAGTCTAAAGCATGACTTTGAGGGTATAACACCTAATAAGGGAAGGTCTTATTGACGGGATGTAAGAAGTGAGGGAGGGAAAAAGTTCCCAGTTGCCGGTTGGGAAGTTATAAAAGATTTTGTAATGGTGGAAGATCTGGTGTTGGTTCACTCTCCTGCTAAATTAACTGGTTTTGCAGAAACCACCGAAGTCATTTACTTGAGAAAAAAGAAGTCTTTACAAAAAAAGAGTTGAAAAGGAGGAGGGACAAACTCCAATACGGAATAGAATTCATGAAGCGTGAACAGGGGGGGAAGAACGAGGCATCTGTAGAAGAGATAAGGGACTTTAGACAGAACCACTTAGCTTTAATTTAATAGTAGATCTCTTCCCTCTAGAAATTTAAAGGGGGAAGTCTTATTGCAAATGAAGAGAATTTATTAGTGGAAAAGGAGGCAACAAACCACCAACCCCACCCCCACCAACCCAACCCCCCCCAACCCCCAAAAAAAAAAAAGAGAAAAAAAAAATAGACACACAAAAACACAAAAAAAAAGAACCCAAAAAAACCCAAAAAAAAAAACCCCCCCCCCCAAAAAAAAACCCCCAAAAACCAACCCCCAAGATTGTCCGAGTCCTGGACTTCGCAAAGGGAATCGCTTTAGGGGAGGAAGAAAGAACCGCTCAATAAATAGTAGAGGGAGGGCGCTCCTTGGGGAGAGAAAGAAGTAGAAGGTGTTCAGGGGGGAAAGAGAAGTCAGAGGGGGGATCTTCTTTAACTCAGCAAAGAATATAGTTCTGGGGGGAAGGTTAGAAAGGAAAACGTAAAAAGAGAAGGATATAACTCCATCCCTCAACACCAAAGAAGGAAGAGAAGGGAAAAAGAATCAACTTCGAAAGTGGTATGAGATCTCCTAATTTTAGAAAGGACATTACGAGAATGACAGCCCTTGTCACCATCAACGAAGAAGGGAGAAGGGCTTTTACAAGAAAAAACTTGCAAAGGAAACGATCTTTTCGAATGAGAGTAGAAGAGAAAAGCGAAAACTTTCTAAGTATAGATAATAAAAACAAAAAACTAGATTTAAAGAAAGAAGGGAAGGAGAAAGAAAAACAAGAGGAAGAATGCAAAATAGAGAAGGAGTCTTTTTTGGGGGGGAAACCCACCAAGCGGGTGAGGACGAGAAGACATCGGTGTCGGGGGAAAACCAGACTGAGGAAGGAAAAAAAGAACCTTTATTGGAGGTCGGCTGACACTTGCTTAATCATCATTAAGAGAGGCTGGGACGGATAGTAAACGTTCTTCGGGTTATTGGATTCTGTAGAAAGTACAAAGAGAGAGGGGATCAGGTCTAATAGGGGGGGGTAGAGCACTTAGAGAAAAGACCGTAAGAAGAAGAACTTCAGGAGGAGAAGGTTCGTCCTGTATCGCTGCCCGAGGGAAAAGGCGTTATTCTCCTTCAACCAGCAGAAAGAGAGCCTGGGCGAGACTGGCAACCCGGACTCCTGGTGAAGAGACGTGACCATCGTTGACATGAGATGGAAAAGGGGCTCCTTCCAGAGGGGTCCGTGAGGAGTTCGACTTGACGGGAGGGACATTCACGTGGCCATTCTCCTGGGAGGTAACTACGAAGAGAAATATTCGAAGGCTCTGAATCTACTCTGAGATCAAAGGTCTCATAAAGGGGGAGAAAAAAAGAGGGAAAAGGAAAAAGGAGAAGGGTGACGAGGCAGTTCCAATTTCTACATAGAAGTCAACCATTTCAGCTCAGTGACCAGTTGCCGCGAGAGTGTCAGAGTTTGACTCTTGGGAATGGAATGTTAGGGTACACAAGAGGAAATGAGAGAATGAATGAGAAACAGGAGAAAATCACCGAAGATAAACATAAGCACATTCTCAAAGAAATTGTAGTACTCCAAGAAAAAATGTCAGAACTTTCAAGGAAAGAAAAAAGAAGAGGTACAATAGGAAAATTCAACGCAAAAAAGTAAAGGGTGTAGGTCGAAGAAGAGGACAACGTAAAGACGCAGTCTACAAGAAGAATCCAACTCGGTCAAATTAGGAGGAGGAGGGGGGGGGGGCGACCTTAAAGGAAAAAAAGGAGAAAAACGTCACTGAAAAGCGGAAGGACGAGGAAACCATAATACTGAAAAGACTGTGGAAAAGCCGGAAGCGACCGGAGGGTGAAAGGACGGATGTATTTTTCAAGAAATCTCTACCGGGAGGGGTCCATAGAGGGCTTCTGAATCATTCTTCGGGAAAAGAGGAAAGATAGACCTGCTTCTAACGGAAAGAAGAAAGGAAGAGGAAGAAATAAAGAAGAAGACATCGTGAGAAAAAGAAGAAAGCAGGCGCGAAGAAACCGGTATCTGTCAGTTATGATCCTATTCCCGTCCCGGAAAAAAGGGAGTTCTAAAAGCAAGGCGTAGGGGTCAAAGGTGGGTAGTGGGGAACCCACTAAAAAATAAGAAAGATACGGGCACTCATTCTTAGAGATACGCACAGTAAGGGAGAATCTCTTCAAAAAAAGTTACTGAAGGAAAAGCTACGAGACGACGAGGAAATAGATCCTCCTTCACCGAAATGAAGAAAGGGGCGGGCCTCTTATCTGAAAAAAGAAGGAAGAAAAGAAAACGCCTTTGGGGGGAGGGGATTTGATGTTAGGTCAGTCCGAGGAAGTTGTCAAGAATTTCTGTTCAGGGACTGGAGGGGTCGGGGACTTTTGGGAGAGTAACATGTAGTTCCACTCTGTTAGAAAATGGAGAAAATTTCTTCGGAAAAGGAAGGGGGAAAGTTCCTCAAGGAAGATGTAGATGAGAAACCTTTCTGGGAGGGTGAGGGAAGGGAATGAACAAAGTTAAGTCTTACAAGGAAGAATACGCGCTCGAAGCGCTTATTCCAAGTTCAGAGAAAACAGAAACGATGCCTCAACGTAATTCCTCAATAGAGCAATTATCCTCTCAAAGAACCGGCAAAAAGCTATGGACACGTAGTAGGAAAAAGGAGTGAGGACCCGTTACAGAAGAAACGATCACACCTAAGGAACTTTCAATGAAGTCTGGCATGACTTTTTGAAACTAATGATTGATCCACCATACGAAGACGAAAAGGGTCCGCTATAAGGAAGCCAGAAGTTCGTTCTGGGGGGGAAGGTCAATGGCCTAGACCCCTGACCACACGGCGCAGAGATCCTGTGCGTCTAAGATTGCTAGCCAAGAAAAGGGGGGAGGGACACGGAAACTTAGGTAAATCCTCATCATCGGGGGTAATGGGTAAGGTACAGGACGGGGAACCCTAAGACGACGAAGGTTTTTGGAGAGGGAAAAGGGGGTCAAAGCTGCTCAGGGGGCTTTCCTTAGATAATCGAGGTGAAACTTTTAGACTAAATAAACACTCCACCATTAGTGAATCCCTCAAGGAGGAAAAGAAGGGTTGGGTGGTTGGAGGTGGAGTGTTTCTTGAATGGAAGTAAAAAAGAAAAGGAAACACAGGGAAGGGGAGTATGCGCTGGGGACCATGACGGAGCCTTTTGAGGGAGTTAGGGGAAAGGGGAAAAGTCGGAAACGAACAAGGCCTTCTGAAGAAGGAGTTTCCAGGGGCGCGAGCCTCTGGAAAGACAAAGAGGTTTTCCGACCAAATTAGACGGTTGACGTCGCTAATCCTTAACGAAAACGAGAGCGTTCTAAAGAAGATAGATCACCTCTAGTAGAAACAGCGGAGGAGAAACGAAGAAAAAAAAGAGAAGTCATTGAAGATGTGTCCAAGGAAACCAGGAGCCGACTCACAGGGAGACTCACAGAAACGAGAGACTGAAATTCTCGGTTAGGAGAATAGAACGGGCTTCGTTTTGGGAAAGAAAAAGAAAAAGGAAATAATGAGGACAGCGAAATCCAGTTTCACTCCTCTCTGCTAACCTACCACTCAAGAAACACGTACTGGATGGTACTAAGAATCTCTGGTCAGCTTACTCAATAGCGAAGATGGCTACTATGTGGTGAGGGGAGAGGAGGTGGAGAAAGGGTTCAGCATAAAAAGAAGGGTGAGAAACTCACTTTGTAGATCGGGGCTCTATCCATAACTAAGGAGGAATGAAGCTTAACATGGAAATCTCTGAGAGAGGAAAGGAAGGGGGTGGAGGAGGAAGTAAGCTCGTTTGAGGATGGAGGCCTCTTCGCGCAAAAAGGCCTATGACCTTATCGAGGGAGGTGACTCTGAATTCGAAAGAAACATCATACCTAGGGTGAAGAAATAGTGCCCTCCGACGAACGGCTGAAGTTAATAAATTACATGAGAAAACAAAAATTATGGAAAAAGAATATTTGGAAATCAAGAAGAAATTGAGGAGGCTCCAAAGTAGGTCATGAGGAAAGGGACTTGCCGGCGAGTGCAAAGAAGCTATACTTAACTGCTGAGGAATAGGACGACCGGAGCAAGAGATCCTTCCATCCAGAGTGTCGACAGGCCCACCTGCTGTAATGATCGTAGATACTTGCATGGCGAAGTAGGAGTCGAAGAGCTTCTCTTAGAGGAAGGAGAATACAATCACCATTGACGCTCTAGTTACGGAAAAAGGTTCACTACCGAAAAAATCTTACGCAAAGTTAGTAGAGGAAAAATGGAGCTCCAAGGGGGAGAAAAGTGTCCTCGTTAAGAAAATTTTAGATCCAGAAAGTAATTGGGACTTCTGGTTAGCTGCCTTCCGCATTAGGGATTTGAACGAATCTTGGGTTCTTGGTTCTCTTTTCTGGGACAAACGACTCGTACTTCCATCGAAGGGAGAAGCTATGGAAAAGGGAGAGTCATAAAATTCAGCGTCATAGCGACAGCTGTGGAGGGTCTTTCTCAGGTTTGTCAGAGAAGGGGAAACCGCAGCTGGGCTCGACGGATCAGTCCTCGAATCAGGTGGGGAGCACAGACTAGTACCCACAAACAGCCTCGCCTTTCCGGTCGAAAGAGCCGGCCAAAAGGGGGAAGGAGACGGGTGAGGCCAAAGAAGAAGAAGGCGGTGGGGCCTTTGCTCGGAAGGAGACAAAAAGGGAAGAGGAGAATTCCATTACGGAGGCTGAGGAGAAACAAGGACGTCACCGGAAGAAGAACGCTAAATCAAAGCACGGACGGGGCCCGAGAGAAAGAAACAGCCTTTTGGATTGGGAGGGTACTCCTCACCGAAACAACCGCCAGCCGCATCCCCGTTCGTTTTCGAGCAGGGTCTATTGAACGTAATCGTAGATGCTGGGTTTATGTAAGTAACAGAGACACATCTTCCCATAGGAGAAAGGAAAGTCCACGGGACCGTTAGCGGGGGAAAAAGAACTGTATAGTTAGAAAGTCTCTCCCTTGGGATACAGAGAAAACCGAAAGATGTAGGCTTGATTCCCTTAAAAAGACGGGAAAAGGGAAGGTCACTCACCACGGGTTAAGGGGGGATCAGGCCATCTCCAAGGTCGGGGGTAAGCGTCAGGGGTGAAATAGAGTTCAAAGGGGCCGGGAAGATAAAGCGTCTATTCAGTGGAGGCGTCGAGGGGAGGGAGAGGAAAACGTAGTAGAACCGCGGAGAAATCGTAAATCCGAAAAAAGGGACCTTCGGGGGATCTCGGGGAAGGGAAATGCCTTTGAAAGAAGAAGCGACGAGAAGGGGACTCTCTAGGAGACCGGCGAGGAGCTTGAGTCCGAACTTTGGGAATCATGAGAGGGTCAGGTAGGGTCAGGCAGTCGGCGAGGTGTTGTCCGACATCTTGAGAAGTAAATGAAGAATACATCTTGAAAGGAAAGGTGTTTGGAAAGCTTTTCAAAAAAGAGATAACTAACGACGTCGCTCTAAAGAAAAAGGGAATTTCTTAACTAAGAGATGGACACGACCGGAGGGGGTCGCCAGGGGGGAGGAAAGAGGGGAAAAGAATTACTGAGAAGAGAGGGACAAAGCGAAAAGAAAAAGAAGACACCAGAAAGAAGAAAGGAAAGGAGCTTGAACCTTAACAAGTCAAGAAAAAGACAAAAACAAGCATGGGGTTAATGAATTTTATTTCATTTCAAACCTGGATTAGTAGGGAAATCTTACTGGGAGATGGAATAGGGAAGAGTAGTAAATGGCACCTTCTCATTGACGGTGGGGGGAGGGGAAGATCTTTTGGACGGATAGCATAGTCCTTTTGCTGCGAGGAGAACGACTCGGCGAGTTAGTATTTTTTCCCAGAAAAACGAGAAGGGGGGAAACCGCTTCTTCAAATAATCTGGGTGCTGGACGAAGAAACGGGAAAAAGACTCAGGTTTTAGGAAAAACTGACGAACCGGCCAAAAGAGTCAGCTCTTTCGGACGCCTAGGTGAAATAAGCGACCTTCGTCATCATCGTCGGTCAGAGCGACGAGACTTTCAAGAATAACAAGCAGGTCCTAAGTTGGGGCTCAGAACTCCGAGGAGGAAACGAGAAGGTCTACCGGGCTGTGGAACCTCACCCACACATCCGTACGGCGGGGAAGGTCTGGCCGAGCCTTTGGGAAAAAAGCTGGGGGTTCATATGCTTTTTGATTGAGTGGGCCTAGAAGGGGAAGTACTTTCCAAAGGGGAAAGGACCAAGCGCATCCTACCTCCAGGGCAGGCCCGCTGGGAAAAGAGGGAGCTGCTGAGGGGGTGCAGGGTCGACGTTGGGGACGATCCCAAATTACGTTCGTCCTAAGGTACTCGACGTACTTTCTGTACCAAAAACCAGTAGGAAGAAAGGTACTTAGGGGCCAGGGATTAGGAATTCCCTTGGGAGGTTATAAAGAAGGGTTCGCTGGTTTGGCCTTTCGTTGAGGGAGGGAGGGACTACCCTCATCCTCTGAGTAAAATGGGGCTACCGGAACCCCTCAAGGAGGAGAAAACAGGGGCTTTACAAAATATTCTCTTTCCTCGCACAAATCAGGCTAGAAACTCAGCGTGGAACTGGTTGACGTGACCCTTGGTGGGGACATGTCACGCAACAGGTCTTGGAGGTGTAGAACTTTTTTGACGTTGGATAGAAATCGTCTCTGCGAGCCATCCTAACGGCGCCAAGGGGCTTGGCTTTAGTAGTGCAACTGACGAGCTTAAAAGAACCGGGGAACCCAGGGTCCTTAGACAGAGACGCTCTATCTTACAAAAAGAAGGGGAAAGGCTAGTTAGTGAAGTCGGGGACGGTCCTCTTCGAGGGTATGAAAGAGAATGGACAGCCAGCGGTCAAAAATGATGTTGTGCAGAGCAGGAAAAGTGGAGAGACGGGACTAACATCTATGAGTAGGGGACGTCGGTTTCCGAAGACAAGGGGGGATATAAACGTCTGGGCGAACTGCTCCCATCAACGATCACCGCAAAAGCTGGAATGTCCGAGATATAAGTGGAGCCTGATTATCTAAATGTCGCAGACGGGAGAAGGAGAGTAGAAGGTAGGGCGCCCCAGCCAAAAAGAAGGGGAGAAGATTTTCCTACAGGGCTGCAGGCCCCATCCAGCAAAATGGAGAGTGGGGGGCGATCTTGAAAACGAGAGTAAGTTCCGGCCTCAGGTCTACTCAAAATTATTAGAGAAAAGAGAAAAGAGAGCGAACAGAGAGAGGGCTAAAGGACGCCATCTACCTTTCTCTGTGGGACCTGGCTGAGAAATACATTTCTCGACCATCGGTGGCGGCGGGCACCATAAAAAAGGAAGGGAACGAATGGGAGTC
>Ga0179591_1306656_pt1 | contig 13045 bp, 11 predicted proteins | sample CZOMad2_1_08_16f_FD_182891 | JGI IMG/M metagenome (GOLD analysis project Ga0179591, IMG submission 182891) | Vadose zone soil fungal communities from Angelo Coast Range Reserve, California, USA - CZOMad2_1_08_16fungal (PacBio error correction) | ecosystem: Environmental > Terrestrial > Soil >...
CTTACACCTTTTCAGGAAAGTCAGCATATCACTTGCTGGTCGAAAAGAAGGGCATTCCGGGTCCACAGGGTGAGATCCGGTAACCTCTGAGAAGGGGAGGGGGAAATTTTTCCTGTCAGAGAGAAAGAATTCAACCAGTTTGACATAGGGAAAAAAAAAAAAGTGGAGAAACTCCGGTGACATAAGGTGAAATTCTGGGGGTTTGCGTGAAGGGAAGAGAGGGAATCCCCCATGGAGAGTCTAAAAAGAAAAGCCGGGGTTGGAACGCGTCGAAAAAGGAGGGGCCCTTCCTAGTTGTTGGGCAAGTGATCTAGGGTGTTCGGTCACAATAAGATGAACGGAGGGTTGTTCGTCCTTCTTAAGGGGGAACCTTAGGAGGATGCTTCGTGGGGTAATCGGAGGGCTGTCACCGCACAAAAGGAGTAGAAGAACTTGTTCCGGGGATGGGCAAAAAAAGCGATTCCTCAAATAAAAAACGGAACGAGACTTCTTACCTCGAGGGAAGGGGAACGGGTGAAAAGTAAGAAATCTCACGACGAGTCCGACTGGTTCAAATAAAATCTTTTGGTACCCTCGGGGCTAAGCTTTGAGGGGGGGGGGAATGAGCCGATTTGTTCGCTAAAATTGGAAGGAGAGATTAGGGGGGGACACGGAAAGCTCGACATGTGGGCCCCTCTTAAAAAAAGGAGAGCTCCCCCCTGACCAGGGGAAAAAAAAAGGAAGGACGTCTCCGGAAGCCATGGAAAGGAATAGTGCGAAAAGCTGTGATGGTCGCTCAACTTAGGCTGATAACGGGAGGGAGCGCGTGTATCTGGGATGGAGAACGTGGAAATTGCCGAGGCAAGGGGGAACATGGATCGGAGTTTCGCGGAAAGAAGTGGAAAAAGTCGAACCTGTTGCCCGCGGTTGCAAGCAGGGGGGGAAAGGAGGAAAGGGCAGATGACTGGAAAAGATTTCCTGCGGGAAGAAGGAGGTGAGCGCGAACGGCCGAGGGCGTTGCAACACGGGGGAGGATGAATGTAAGTCCAACGCAACTGAACGTAAAAAAAAAGGAAGAGGAGGCGACGGCAATGCCAATTACGCCACATCCGCAAAGGGAAGTCTAGCTATGGGAGGAACGGCATCATCTTCTAAAAAAAAGAAGAACCTGAGCCCGCTGGTGCAAATTAGGATAAAAAGAGAGTACAGGGCACATCCGATTGGAGGAAGTCCCGAAATCGGGGGAGCGACGCTCCCTAAGCATCGAAGCCTAGAACGGAGAAAACTGTGGCAGAGAATTCAATCCACAAGGTGGCGCGAGGAAAGGCCGGAAAAAAAATGTTTTCGCGAAGGGGGGAGTGCAAAATGGGGAGGAGCAACTAAAAGAGAAATCAGGTTGTTGGAGATTCCAGGAGAGGAGAAGGAGTAGCAATCCTAGTGAGGGATCCTGCATAAATTCGAACCCAGGGAGACACAGGGGATTACTCAACGCGCTTTCACCTGGGAGATGAAGCCCTAAAGATAAAAACGGGCGAACCTGGCAAGGGGGACAAGTTAGAAAGGCGAAATATTTTTCGAGAAGACTCGCACCAAAAACGTCCGGGAGAGACAGAAAGGTATACTCCTTCGAGAAATAACCATGAGCGAAAATGAACAGTAGAAAAAAAAGAGCGGGGAAAAAGAGAGGAGCGGAGGCAAGAAAAAGATCGTGTTTGGGGGGGGGGGGGGGGGGGAGATTTCACGTAGAAGAAAAAAGAACTAGGCGGTAAACCTGGACAGAAGAGGACGCGTCATCCTCAGCTGCACGAAAAGCAAAATAAGCAAAGAGAGAAAAGAAGGCCGAGGAAAAGTCTGAACATCGGAAAGAGAAAGGGAAAGCGCATTGCACAGACTGGGCTGAACTCGAGACGGGAGAACCGAGTGCAAGAACAAAGGTTCTATCTACATCGGGGAAACAATAAGGAACGACCTCTTAAAAAAAAAAGGAAAGGGGGGGGGGGGAGAGAGCTCTTTAGACATCGTCGAGGTCAGCTTTGTCGGCAAGCAGTGCGGAAGAGAAGCGGGAGCGCGGGTCCAAAAATGGGGGAAAGGGTATAGGAAAAGGGAGAAGAGTAACGTGCCTTTCATCTATGTTGAAAAGATGTACGGGCGTATGGGAAACTGCAGGGGGATGAGGGACGGAAAGTAATCTTCACTTGAAGGAAAAAAAAAAAGTCCGGAGGGAGGATTGCTGCTAAGGGAAAGAGAAAAAAAAACCCGTCGGATCTTAAGACCGAGCTGGGGGGCGTCTTTTTTACGACGCCGGGACAAGAGAAAGGGCGGTAGAGGACGACGCTTGTAAGAAGTGCTTCAAAGAAGGGAAGGGGGGAACGGGGAGTTCTCTTCTGAGGGACGAAAAGGGGGTGTAACGTAATGCTGGCGCCCAGAGGGGGCCTCAAGATGGGCAGCCCCTTTGGGAAGGATCTTAATAAGATGGGGGGGCGGAAGCACCTTTAGGCTGGTGGTTAAAAATGGGGCGAAAGTCCTCGGTATCGTATGAATCTCTCAGGTCTCAAGAGAGAACGAGCTGGTCAAGGGAGGCATAAGGAAAGGGAGCTGTTATCAATTGAGAGGAGAAACTTGGCAACTCCCTGGCGCGAAAAACAGGTTTGAAAGAGGAAAAGGAGGATGGGGGGGAGGACAGGGAGAAAAATTTTTTGATTAGAGGAAGAAAAAGAAAAGCTTGGTCTTTCCTAAAAAAACGATGGGGACAGTGGGACAGAAGATGGATTGGCGAAGGGGGACATAGGGGCACCCGAACCAGTGTGGCATTTAAAGGAGGATAAGTGGAGAGCAAAAAAAAAAATAAGATATAATGAAGGGGACGTATGTTGCAGGAAATCCGCGAAAGCTGGGATCGGGGGGACAGGGGGACAGGTCTTCAAAAAGGCAAAGTTGGGAGGGGGGGACTGAAAGTTGGTACCTGGAGGCAGGTGGGCGGAAGACACCATTCGAAATCTAACTGTATCATACACAGGAAGAAGTCACCAGATCGGAGTTCCGCATGGCAACGTTTGCGGGAAATGAGACGGACGCAGAAGTTGGGACAAGCGTGGGGGGGAAGAGCCCTTCCATTAAAGGGAAGCAGCCGAGGAAAAAATTACAAGAAAGCAAGCACTAAGTTGCATCCAAATTAATGGAGTATTCGAAGAGGAAGAGGGCTCCGCTTTAAAAATTTATAAGTGTGGTCCGAAGGTCGGTTGCCGTCCTGGGAGAGGGTGGGGACCCATGCGTCCTCCCGCAGCCTTTCCGGTAGAGAATCTATAAAGGAAAATAAAACATACGAGGGGGCTATACAAAAAAAAAAAACAAAGAAAATCCAGGGGATCTATTGGTGGGGGGAAACCCAAAGTTGGTTTTAAACACCTTTCGAAAAGATGCGAAGGAAGGTGAAAATCGATGGGTCTAAAGGTCAATCCCCTCAACTAGAAGGGGGGGAGAAGAAAGTGGTAGAGAGGCAAGGGGAGCAAAAGGGGTCATCGAAGGGGGGACAAGCACCATCCCTAAACAGAGGAGGGCTACGAAGGGTGGGAGGATAAGTTAAAATACCCCAGAAAAAAATTCAAAAAAAGAAAGACACAATGGAGAAAGGAAGGGCGAAAAAGAAGTTCCAATCATATGATCAAAAAAGAAAGGGGGGAAGCGTCACTCCACACCAGAAATGGCTCAGGCTGGGAAAACTCAATAGTAGCGAAAGAGGGGAAAACTGTTTCAGCACTTGGTGAAATGAAAGCCACCACATCATTCCATAAGCCTGAGCAACTCAGGCTGCTGGTCGACAAGTGTTGGTACCCTCAGCGGTTCAGAAAGGGTCGTCCTTCTTGACTCAAGAATAAGGAAAAAGGGAGAAATTATAAAGGGAGACTTATCCCAGCTGGAAAGACAGAATGGCGCTTGAGACAAACCGAAATGAATTTACCGAGATTGGACCTGAGTGAAGAAGAGCTCTCAAAAACAAAAAAAACGTAGGGAGGGATAAGTATATCCAAAAAAGGGCCGGCGGAAATTCTCGCGGATAGGTGAAAAACAGCGCATGGATGGATCTAAGGTCAAAGTCAATCCCCCCTAACCGCTGTAGAGTTGAAAGGTTTGAAAGGAATCGGCGACAATCATCCTCTCTTGGTAAAAACGCATAGGGGGGAAAAACAACGGTGAGAAAGTCCTTGGTATAGGAGGGAAAAGGGGACAAGAGTTGTTTGATATGCAGGGAATTCCCTGAAAAAATTTTTCGGGTTAGCGAGAGATGACAAAGGCGGGCCAGAAAACGAGAGGGGCTCCTGGGGCGGAAGGGGAACTTGTATCTGGTTGCTTGCATTCCAGACAGAATGAACTTCGTGGTCAAAGCCCATTCTGAGCTCCACCTGGTGGGGATGAAGGTTCTTAACGCCAGGGGGGGGTCCACTCTCGAACTAGAAAAAAAAGCCGCTTTGGGGTGGGGACGGCTTTCTGTTTGGACCAAAAACTACCGCTGGACAACTAACATGTCTCCGAAAGAAGGGAATGAGCACTTCGAAGGAGGTTGGAATACGACAGAAAGCTGCCCCCTGCAGTGCAAAGGGGAAGTCAAAATTCAAAATCGGGTTTTTTGAACAAGAGCTGTCATCCTGGTTTGGGCAGGGCCGGGCAACTCCGTATTTGAACGGAGTTGACAGGAATTACACGGAAGTAAGGAGAGAGGTTCACCAAAAGAGCGAAAAGAAACATGGCCAGGTAACACAAACGAGGGACCACGGAGGAAGGAAAAGTTGAGAAAAGGAAGCACGAGACGCTTTTACTTTGGCTTCAAACAAGATCGGGGACCGCTGAGTGGTGACTTAGACGGGGGAAGGTGACGAGGCTGGCAAGGGTGTGATTTGAATTATGGCGCGATGACAATGAACTGTTGAAAAGCAGCCTGTTGCCCGCAAAAAACGGGAGGGAGAAAAATATAGCAGGGGAATGCTTAAGGTGGTAAGGGACCAGAGTGAAAAAACCTGAGACAGGAAAAACAAAATTCTCCTAAATGGGGGGGGGGGGGTTGGGGTTGGGCACGAAGGTAAAGGGACTCGGACAAAAGACAAAGAAGGGATTATGTACTCGAACCCCAACAACTTAGACGGCACCAGATACCAAAGTAGGATCTGGCAGGACCAAGTAAGAACCAAGCCGAAATTCCATAAGGGTTAAAAAGGCAAAGTGAGAGTCTCCGAGCTTTCCATTGTGGCAATGAATGTCCTACAATCGTCATTTCCACATACTAGGAAAAGAGATGTCCACATCGTTTGGAAGTCCAGAAGCATTCTGAGGAGGACTCCTGTAAATTAGGTCCCAAAGGGCAGCAAGAGGGACGGAATACTCTGACAACTCTTCTGAAAAAGGTTGGGGAAAAAAGGGGGGATTTGATAGATTTAAGAGGAAGAAAGGGAAAGGAAGAAAATACATGTTGGGGACTGCGGGAGACTAGAGTAGAACAGGAGATATCATAAATCCGCGAAAGGAATCTAACTCGAAAGTCGGAAAACGCCGGGAGGGGAAGGACCACTCATAATGCGCTTGAACTTAAGCCCGAAAGGAAGGGGGGGAGAAGAGGGGAAACCCTGCAGGTTTCATCCACCCAAAACAAAAAACCAAAAAAAAAAAAACAGGCCGAAGAAGGGTCGAGGAAAGAGGCCAAAAAAGAGTTTAGAAATTATTCGTCGAAGAAGAAAGAACATCGAAAGGGGTAGCAGGAGGTTCGTAAAAAAGTCGCCAATCGTCAGACTTAAAGACGAAGAAGACTGTGTTTGAGTGGGACATACCAAGAGGGGGAAATTCCGGGGGGAAGACTCTTCACGCTTAAGAGGGAGATCAATCATGATGGGAAGGGACATGGGCATTTCAAATGGAAGGAAAAAAAAAGCTAGGGGAGGCGAACCACGATCTACCTTAACTCCCCTGTTTTTGGTTTGGGGGGTGGGGGTGTGGGGGGGGGTTGTGTTGGTGGTGTTTTCAAGAAAGGGAGTAACGCGATCAAAGGCGGAGACCTTTCCCTGGAGATTCACGGGAAAGAAGGGGAAGGAAGCGTCTCTCCCACAAGTCGAACGAGAGGGATATATAACAAAACCAACAAAACTGTAGCGGATGAAGAGGATAAGCTTCTGACTAGAGTGGGGAGGGGGGTCGCGGATCCTGTGGTGTGCCGTGCAATCGGAGGGGAGGCAGCTCGGCTATCCGTTTCATCCATCAGGCACAAAGTAAAGGGGAAAAAAAAGAGGGCCGTGCAATTAGGGAGGGGGGAAGAGAAGCAGTCGGCGGTGCAGCATGTGCATCTGTGTCGGGGGGCCGCTGGGGAAGGGATGAGCGGAAAGATCAGGGAAAGAGGCAAGAAAGTTCCTGGGAAGAGCATCTTCTTATTAAGGAGAAAAAAAAGGCGGATCTTCGTAAGAGATTCGACTATTCGTGCCTTTTGAAGGAAATCAATTTGAGATCAAGTCATGTCGGTATCTTCGACACAAGTGTAAAAGGGCTGCAGGAGGGAGTGTGCCTAGTCCTGTATTGAAAAATCGACAAGGGAGACAGGGGACGGAGAAAATGAGGTTGAAAGCACCGGTCTCCGATAGGTCTGGCGAAACCAGGTGGGAAAAGGCGAATTAACGTTGTCCTCAAAACTGGGAGCACGGGTTTCGGGGAAAGGAATGTGTAGCTGTCTGGTGCTGAAGAGACAATCGAAACACGTTGTGGCCAAAATTGTATGAAGTACCTAATTAGATCGAAGGGGGGGGAAAGCCGTGCGCAAACATTGTTTGTAGAGAGGGAGAGCAGTCCTTGAATGGTCCGGGGAAAAAAAGGTGTTACCCGGAGAATACCGGGGCCATTTCAGGGGGAACTAGAAAGAACGATTTCCTTGTCTGGGATGTGGCACATGGAGAAGATCTGGGTAGAATGGAAAAAGGAAAGAAAATCAGGCAACGAGAATCTGTATTCCTGTGAGGGTTGCAATAAAGATAGCAGAATGAACTTGCTGTTTGGAGGTGGGGGGGGAACCGCCCAACCAGTGTTAGGGGAAGGAGGGGGTCGAGCCCTTCATACCGCAGAAGTAGGTGGTAGTTGTAAGGGGGGAAGTGTGACCTCAGTGGGCCTGCCCAGATGAGCGCATGAGAGAGGGGTCAATTGACCTAAGCACTTAAGAATTCAAATCGAGGCAGAAGGGACCTTTCTTTAAAACGTCTCGGGAAAACAGGGGAATGGGTAAGAAGCGCGTTAAACTCAAATGGACAAGGGAAGAGGGCCACGATCATAAAATCAAACATCGAAACTATTATACAGCGAAAATGTTGTAACAGTAAACACTTCAGGACGAGCAAAGAAAGGAATATCAAGGCTGAAGGGCAAGTGTTCCGGAAGGTGGGTGGGAAAAAGAAAATGTTGGGGAGCCAAGGGTTTGAAAGAGGGGCAAATAAAACGTCTATCATCCTGGTGGGGGGGAAAGCAAGGGAAAGAAGCTGAACGCCCTCTATACCCTGCCCAAAAAAAAAAAAAAAAGACCAGGCTGATCGTTGTAAAAAAAAAAGGAAAGTAACAGGGTAGGACTCAAAGTGAAAACTTTGCGCCTATGGGGAGAAAAATAAAGGGGTCAAGTCAACCCGATCGAAGGGGAAGAGATCGAGGAGGGGTGAAGGGGGATATTCAAGCTGGCGGTTGGCAACGAAAAAACGGGCAGTGAAATTTGTGGGCGAGAAGTGACAGACCAATCCGGGAAGAAGTAAGAATCACATGAACAGCTCGCAGGGCGAAACAAGAGGAGGGGGAAGTGAACTAAAGAACAAAGAAAAGGGAAGGAAGCATAGAGCAAGCGGCGCGACAATAACTAATGATCCAGAAGGCGAGGAAGGGTAAAGGAAAGTACGAAAAAGGCACGTTTGGAAAGAAGGGAATCAACATACTTTCAAAGTTAAAGCGTGAAAAGCTGGATGACGGATGGGGGATGCCAAGGAAAAAAACATTTCCTAATTAAGAAGCGGGAGAAAGGGGGCACCCCCTTGCACCATTAGAAGAAAACGGGGAGCTGTCACAAACGCAAGAAGAGTGACGACTTGCATGAAAAAAATGTCGGGAATCGGAATTCGGAAAAAAAAAAAGGAGTATTGGAAGGAGGGCTTAAAGGTCTCATGCAAGGAGTCATAGGAATATTCAGTGTTGGCGGCCCTCATACTGACAGTCCAAAGGGAGGCAGCTCCCGCTTATAGGTTTGAGGGGGGGGACATGGTCATGAGGAAATAAATCAGATCGCTTTTCAGCATCTGTCCAAAAACGGGTCGGAAAAAGCTCTGGTTGATAACGGAAAGGTTCAACGTGACCATGATGTGGGTGGGATCTTCAGGGAATCAGGCAAAGGGGAAGACGGACGTCCGTCGGGCAGCCTGACAAAAGGCCGTCTTGGAAGGCAGCTTGGAGGCGGGAAAAAGTGATCTCTTGTCGTCGTGAAGACGATTAACTGTAGGGGGTGCGCAAAGGGGAAACTTGGGAAACCGGTAGTTAGGATATAGTCACTCCTGTTTAGGGAAAGGCGCACGGGGGGAGGCTTAGTTTGTTTTTCTGGTAGGTGAGGTTGAAAAAGAAGCGTGACATTACAATTTACTCATCGATGACGTGAGGATGGTGACTACGGAAGGTAGAACAATAAAGCCAATCTTCAGGGACGGAGGCCGAAAAGGGGAAGTCAACTCAAAAAGGAGGGGGGGTTCCAAAATCTATCATACTGGATTGGACTGGTTTGGCAGGGGATCGCCTATGTCCTCTTCTTGTCAGTGAATATTGGGGACGAAGAGGAAAAAGGGAAGAGGGGGGTGCAAGCTGAAACGATCGAGCGAAAACGATTAGGAAAAAAGAAGGAAGGCACCTTGCCCCTCAGGGGAATCCCTTGAAGAGGCATCTTGGAAGAGAAATACGCTTTTACTTTAATTCAAACCTTAGGCTGCAGCGCTTTCGCTGAGGGGGAATGTATTAGAAAGGCTGGCCAAAGCCCTGGGGGGGTCATTAGTTGAAGAGGCAAACTTCCATGGTCGTCTCCTGGCTCAACCTGGGGAGCACCGATAGAGTGACGTCTTAATGTCCGTGAATGACAACCAGAGTTCCAAAAGGGGCTAGACATCGGGGCAGCCTCGACCTGAAAAACCGCGGGTAACGGGCAAAGAAAAACTAACTACTTCAAAGGGGGGAAAGTAAAAAACGCCTGGCGGGCACCAGATCAGGACTTCTTAACAATGGCCAATCCAGGACAATAAAAAAGCTATTATGAAAAGGAAACGGATCAAGATTCGAAAAAGGCTGCAAAAAGAATCTGCTTCGGGGGGCAAAGTTGAGAAAAAAAAAAGTGTATCATGGCCATGACCAAAAGCAGTTCTGAAAAAATGCAACTCTGTAAAAAGAAGCTCCAAAAAAGAGGTCTCGAGACCGCGGTAGGGAGCCAAATGACAATCCCATCAGGCGAGAGGAAGGAGCAAAAACACAAGGGTGGCGCGAAAAGGAGTGCATTTAGAGATAATGAATTATCCTATAAGGCTAAAGAGAAGAAGGTTGGTCTGCCGTGTACTTATGAACGTATAAGTATAGGATCATCATCCTCTACATAAGGGAAAGTCGAACAACCGTGCAGGGATGGACGGCAGCGCAACTAAGTCTTGCACCCCTGTCGTGAAGGGAACCCATAAAGATATTCAAGGGGGACGAACCCTTCAGTGCATCCGTGAGGGAGAAAGGAATTGGTCGAGTACTCGGGCCTAAAGAATTATCGCAGCCAATGATAACTCCTTCGCAGAACCTCAAGGGAGCTGAAATGGAGGATTGGGAAAAAGATCAAGTCGTAACGGCTTACGAAGAGAGGGTGGTTGGTCACTTAGCAAGGAGAGGGGGGAGGGGAAGATGGCGTCACGTTTCTGTACGCGTCAAAGAAAAAAAGAAGCAGACCGACAGTGCAAATATGCGCACGCTCGACAGAGAAGGGGGGGGGAGGGAAACAAAAATGAAGTTTCCTTTAACAGCTAGCAAAAGGGGCAGGATTGGCTGGGAAAGATATCAAGACGAAAAAAAATACAATTACCCGGACGGGAAGGACCAAACTCTAAAAGAAAATCGCACATCGAGGAGAAGAGGAGATCGCGCGCAACACAAAAAAAAGGAGAGGAGAGAGAGACTTCGGACTCTCCGGTTGAGAGGAAAACAGGGGGACGTATCGTGTAAACCAGCCTCCGTTGAGCGGGCGGGAAGCCAAGAGTCTTGCTGCAAAGGAGCGAGGTAACGGGTTCAGGGGGGGAGGACACTTTCGCTTCTGTTCCAGCGGCATGCTGAGCGTTAAGCAAGGTTGCAGTCGGGTCGGCAAGCTGGATTACTCGTACATCGTAGGAAGAGGGAAGAAAAAGATGCGGAAGAGACTTCTTAGTGCCATACTCAAAAAAAGGCGGGAGTCGTTCGATCCCGTCGACGATCTGAGAAGTTTGCCAAGACGCAGGGCGGGAGCTCAAGGGCGGTACGTAACGACGTCAAGGTATAAGTGGCTGCGATATGGGGGATCGGGGTCCGAGTCGATTTCTCGAACATGTTTCGGCTAACGGAAAGGATAAAAAATGAGGGTTCTCCTAAGGTTGACTCGCAAAAGCGGGAAGGGAGACAGCCAGGTGAAGCCGGCGGAATAGGGGAGTCAATTTTATCAGGTTTCAGGGGGAACTTTGACGCATGACGCGGAAAAAGTGAATCGCGAGGGGATACTCTACGGAAGATATAGCGCAGGAGCGGGATGTTTACTGAGAATTGTGAACAACCTTGCCTAAAGAGAGGGGGGTGTTCAGAGGAAGAGAGCAGTCGTAAGCAATTGATTGTCCGTGGGGGAGAGAAAACAAAGGTTGTGGAACGGAGATTACTGACAGAAAGAGCTTAGTGGCTCCCGAAAACGATTTAGTGAATGGGGGGGGGGACAGAAATGCTCATTTACTGATAAGGGGGGGGGGGGAAAGACATTAAATGGGGGGAAAACGAGAAAGTGCGGAGCGACTGAAGAGGATGTTTTAGGTTCAACCAAGATAGAGAATTGGAATTTGCGGAAGGGTTCGGGGTGTCAGATCGCAGATGGGTGGACGGGGTCGAAAGTCATCGGCACATAGTATTCTGATAACCTTTTTGAAGCGCAGTGGGTGAGAGCCTGCCCCGACTCAGCGAAATCTGGTGGCCCTTCAGACGCATTAGAAATTCCGCTAAGAGGTCATGGAAAGTGCGGGCAACAGCTACGGGAAAGGACTGGGGTTGTATAAGCGAACTAATTACTCACAATTCAAAGTTGGCCGAACGCCCTGAAAGGGGAGAGATCAGATCACCCCTCAAGATAAGAGATAAAAATAGAAAAAGAACGTAGGACGCGAATAGAATAGCAGGGTTGCATTCATGGCAAGGGGGCCTTGAAGTGTGGGTTTGAATAAAATTTACGGGGTAGAGGCCTTTTGAGAAAGAACCTATTCCACTCAGTCCTTGGTAAGAATGAAAAGGAAAAAGAAAATAATGAATACTCTGGACAAAGGAAAAAAAAGGAAACGCCATATTATGATAAGGTTGAAACCGCAAAAAGAGGTTGAGGTTTGGGGGGGTGAAATTGGATTCTCATGAGGGGGGTTTTGGGCGGGGGGGTAATTTGGAGGTAAAAAAATTTCAATCAGAGATAAATTGGATAAGAAAAGTCGAGGAGACATTGAGTAGGCAACGTCAGTTTTGACAACACCACATATCCGAAAAGCGGATTCTAAAAACAAGGGGTAGATGACCCAATGAGAGAATAATTAATACCAGCAGACAGGAAAAGCACAGCAAAGGGGAGACAAAAATTTCACTTAAGTGAGAAAGGGGAGATAAACCGTACGAGCAAAGAACGGACAATCCTTCTAAGGGAAAGGCTTGGAATATGACACAGGCGAACGAAAAATGTTCCCGGGAAAGAAGAAAAGAAACAAAAAAAAAAGCATAAGTAACAGAGGGTTAAGCCACCAGATATTTTTCAAAGCGTGTTGGGAAAAGATCGGGTGGGGGGAAGCGTTGCTTCCTTCTGGGAGAAAGAAAAAACCAGTGGGAGAAATGAAGACTGCTGGAGCACGTCCCCCCCTGGACCATGAGATTCAGCCGGAAAAATGTCACCCGAAAAGTGATGCCGTGAATGTCCTGCATCCTGGCTGACATGAAGAAACAAAGAAAGATCAGTAAAGAGAGAGGAACGGTCCTAAAGTATAAGGCAAACTCGCTATTCACTTTCAGTGTTGGGGTCACCAGCGCTGCATCGAAGGTTCTTCTGAAGAACAGGGATCACAGGATACCATATAATTTCGGAAGGGGGGCAGGGGGGGAGTCGCCAAGAAGAACCTCGCTTTTCAAAAACCGCATCCTGGAAAAAAACATTGTCGAACGAGGAGGGGGGAAATGCAGGGGGAAATGGAAGGTTTTTTACTGTAAGAGGGGCTATTGGTTCGCATCGGACGAGGATTAGGCAAGGGCGCAAAGCGGCTGGGTTTCCGGAATTGGGGAGTGGGAGAAAAGGTGATCGAGGGGTTAGTCAGGGTCAAGGGAAAAGATCCTTCAGGTGTGGGGCGAAAAAGTTTTCGGAGGGGCCCGATGTAGTGGGACTAGTCTAGCCCGGAGGTGGGAAATCTCCTAAAAAGTTTACTCGAAGAAGGCGCGGGTAGGGTGTGACAAAAAAGGGGAAATTATAATTCCTCGTCTTCGATAATTCTATGAGGAGTGAAGGTGAGGTTATTTTTAAATCGGAATCAGATAGAAGAGGAAATGGAATTCAAGGCCCAAATCTGGGGGGGGGGGGGTACCAAGAACGATCAAGCAGAGGGCTTTTCCTGGTGTGTGAAGGTGGAAAGAGACCGGAGGGGTCAGCGGTTTTCCTGGTCTATGAGGACAGAAGGGCGAGAAAATGTTGCAAGAAGCAAAGGAGCACTCGAAACGAACCTTCAGTACAAAACTGGAAGGCACCGACCCAAGGGAACAGGGAAGAATTCTTGGGGCGCGAATAGATTTACTTTTGGGA
>Ga0179591_1337287_pt1 | contig 13044 bp, 12 predicted proteins | sample CZOMad2_1_08_16f_FD_182891 | JGI IMG/M metagenome (GOLD analysis project Ga0179591, IMG submission 182891) | Vadose zone soil fungal communities from Angelo Coast Range Reserve, California, USA - CZOMad2_1_08_16fungal (PacBio error correction) | ecosystem: Environmental > Terrestrial > Soil >...
AGGGAAGGAAAAGGTTTTCGCCGATGGTCCATTGCTCCCTACACAGTAGGGGGCCGAACAAGCCTCCAAAAAAGAAAAGAAAAAAAAGGGAAGTTTGATACCTTTACGAAGGTCCGCTGCGGGAAAGGGCGTTCGCTGTGTCTGCCACCCCATAAGGAAAACTCGTTTCAATCACTCAGACAAAGAGAGGGAAGGTCATAGGTTCAAAAAAGGAAAAAAGGAATTAAGTAAAAATATACTGTCCACTTTGTAAAAGAAAAACTAATATTTTAAATATACTTTACATACGCGGAAAGGCCACGTCAAACGGCTTTCGTCTGGGTTGAAAAAAAACAGCGGTTCCAGGGGAGAGGGGTCGCCGAACGTTTTCACCCGATCACGGGGGAACAAAAATCTAATCGCGGCCGTAAAGAAAAAGAAGATTAAAAAGGTGGGGCTTTCCCCATGAGGTGGGAAAGAAAAAGAAGACGACCTTTTCGTTATGAGACGAAAAGGAAAACCCTGCTTAGGAAGGAAGAAAACGCTGGTCCTTGCAGAGAAGGAGAAAAGGGAATCACGCGCCCTAGGCGCCAAAAAAGTGTCTCACAGAGTGGTCTGCAATTCTAATAACATCAGAGATAGAAAAGGGAAAGCAGATTACCCGCAAAGGGGGGGGGATCTCCTCCAAGAGAAATTCGTCTCCACCAAGGACGGGAGAACAGTCGAAAAGTGAGACACTCATCAATCGGATGCGTCCAAAAAAAAAGAAAAAAAGGGCGTTTCCCCTACAGAGATCACGGGCGCCGCAGATCCTCAAGCAGATGAATCAGAAGAAAGAAAAGGGGAAGTTTTTGCCGCTCGGTGTGGAGGGGGGAAAGGCAAGCGCTCATTCCGGAAAAGGTCTTCTCGAGAGTCAGAAAGGGAAAGTGAAATTCGGAAAAAGAGGGAAGGGCTCTGCGCCATGCACGGGAGGGGGCGCCTACTATCAGTAGAACAGAGTAGGAAAGGGAGGGGAAGGCATACACCTCGCCCGCGAAAAACTCGTACTCCACAGAAGCGTCCCCCCTACCAAACCGGAAGAGGGTCTGCGTGCAAGGGGCATCCATCCGCTCTCGAAAAGAGCGGTCCTTTCAGGAATCTGCTTCTGAAAAGAGAGGAGGGGGGGGGTCTTCTTTTCTGAGGGAAAACTTGTGGTACCGCAAACCGCACGTTCGAAAGAAGAAGATGCGTTGAGCAATCTAACGACGACAAGCCGGGGAAGACGGTTCTCGCCGTCCTATTACTTGCGCGCGAAAAAAAAACGCATCGACCAAAGGAGGGGAAGGCGAAAGAAGGAGGGAGACGCAGACAATTAGTTGGTCGAGAAAGAAGAAAGGCGCTTCTTAATTAATCTCGCCGCAAAGCGTCGGAACGAAGAGATCGACCTATTGTTTCTTTCAGGGGGAGCGCTGTTCTCAAGGAATCCTGAGAAGAGGCGGGCCATGGTCTCGCGGGAAAAGAGGAACCCGTTCTCAGCAGACTCACGCCAGAAAGAAGGAAAGGGAAGGGGGGGGGTTCTTTATCGCCGGCTTCAAAAGAGGAGAGTGGGAAGAAAAAAAAGGTGGCTTCAGTGCGCTAGGGGAGGTTGTTCTTGCAGGAGGGATGAATACCCTAGAAAAGAAAAAAAAAAAAAACTCGGGAGCTAAAAGGGACTATCTAGTCGCCCCCTCCATTTTGAGGGGAACCGACCTCTCCCCGGGAAGGGGAGGGGGATGCCGGGAAGGGAAGGGGAGATATCGACGAGCCGCGGATACAGAAGGAAAAGAGAGATCTTTTCATCATCTCAGGTGTCCGCCGCGCAAGAAAGAGACGCTCCTCAAAAAGGAGAAGGTGCCCCAAGGACCCGGAGCGGGGATTCTTTCCTTGCCTCGAAGGAAGGGACGACCCCGTGGCTCTAAGGGAAGACAGTAACCTAGAAAAGAGGAGGCAGAAGAGGCCTCGCCGAAGGAAGGGCTTCATTAATCCCCTTCTGGAAAAAGCAATCTCTCTTCTGAGAAGAGAGAGAAGAGAGAGTCTCAGCGTCAAAAGAGGGGGAAAGAAAAGAGTTTCTTCTTGCGAAGAAGATTTACTATTTTTTTTTTCACGGAAAGGGGAGATTGGGGGGGGGGGAGTCCACAACACTTTATCCATCGAAGACGGATTAGTAGTACAGATATAGAAGAGGAAGGCCCACTAACCAGAAGCCGCTCTCTGGGGGGAGAGGGGAGTTCGGCGAGGAGAGACCCTTCTCCAGGTAGAAGACGATCGCTTTCATCGTGAAGGAAGAGCAGCGCGGAGAGACAGGGATTTCCTGCAGCCCGGATGCCGAGGGAAAAAAAAAAAAAAGGCGATCCGATCGCTAAGAAAGCCGCTCACGAAATAGATTCACGGGGTAGGGGGTTGGGAAAAGGGTCCCAAGGGGAGAGCAGCCCGTCATCGCCGCTCCGGTCCAAAGAAACATCTTCACATCTTTGAGGAAGTTTGCTCTTCGGACAACGGAACGCGAACAGGAAGTCTGAACATTCGGAGGGAGGGAAGGAGGAGTCAGCTACGTGTCCGCATCCTTCGCCCGCGGTGTCCGGAGAAAAGGAATTTTCGGTGTTAGGGGCCTTGAATAGTCCCCCGCTCGTCCGCACAGAAGAGGAAAGAGGGCGCACCCTCGAAAAAAAATCTGTGTCGAGGGAAGCACACCAAACGTCCCCTCAAGGAAGAAGGGAAAGAAAGTGCAAGTCAGAAAGAAGTCAATAGCCGCTTGAAACGGCGCTCAAAAAAAGGAGCGAAGTCGTCTCCGGGGGAGCGAGTTTAACCGGAAAAGGTGGAGGAGGGAAAGGAACGGTCCCGCGACGACCAGAAGCGTTGGTGCCAAAGTAGACCTCGATCCTCCGCTTCTGCGGAGCAGGAGGAAAGACGGGCGCGAGAAAGGGGGGGGGGGGGGGGGGGGGGGGGGGGGGGGGGTGGGGGGGGGGGGGGGTGGGGTGGGGGGGGGGGGGTTCTAACGCCTTTCGAAAAGACGCGCAATTGCGATTGAGTGAAGATAAAAGTTGGAAAGAGAGAGGAAATGCTATCTCGACTTAGGGAGCCTTCTCCGTATGCTCTCAGAAAAACGGATTATCTCCTTGTCACAGGAGGGGGAGGGGGGGACGAACGGGAGGGGGAAGGGGAGGGGAGGTCCTTTGGTAATAATCGCGGTAAGAGACTTTTCTAAATAATAAAAGAAAAGCCTCCCTCCTTATGAAGAGAAAGCCTCCGCGTTCAGAACGATGACTTCCTTCAACCTCCCGCCGAGAAGAAGCGGGCTGCACTCTCTAAGTCTATTTTTACAGGAGGGCTAGTTCTTCCTTCACCGGGGGACATTTAAGCCGAGAACACCATCTCGCTGATAGTCGAGCGCGTGCATTTCTGCCGGGGGAATTTTGTACAGAAGGAATTGGCTTGGGGAGAATCCGAGGAAAAAATTAATTCGCTCTTCGGAGGAGGTTCAACAGACAAAGAAGGGGGCCTTAGTAGAGGAACTCCGCTATGCGGGGGAAGTGATCTCCGTTTATCATGGTGGGGTTTAGTTCGAGGAGGCGCGGGGAAAAACCTCTTTATGAGGTGAGAGGGAATCTGTTCTCGGTAGGGCGCTGCGGTGGCGTATATCAGAAAAAAAGCTGTGAGAGGAAAGGAATGAAACTACATAAGCCGTTTGCGGAAAAAGGGGGAACTATATCCCGCCCGCAAAACAGCTTTAGAAGGGAAAGGCGAAAAGGGAGGGGAGCGTCGCTGCCGCTGCCGCCAAAGAAAAGGGTGCGATATCCTCCAAAGGGGACGTCGTCCTCCTCGACCATGTTAGGAAGGAATTAAGCTTGGAAAAAGGGAGAAAAGCAACTATGAGCTCGCCACGCAAGAGAGGGGACGGCCGCTCTCAACATTAGTCTCCATATTTGAGAGGGGAAGGAGGGCGCGACCCGCGAAAGGGAAAAAAGCTCTCGTTCCTCTGGGAAGTGCGGCGTTATGGCCTTAGGGAAAGGCTTATTTAAGTCTATTAAGAAGGGGGAGGAGGAGGGGGGCTGTTACACGTGACGTTATTTTTAAGGGGGGAAAAAAATAGACACTTCGTTATTGCTAATAACGAAAAGGGCGGATGAGTGATGAAACGCGTGGGAAGGGAGGAGGGCCTGCTGAAAAAAGGAAGGGAGGAAACGGAAAGATACGAACCGTTCCCGCAGCGGACCTTCAGAAAAAAAAGAAAAGGATCAACTCTTTGCTTCTGTGTGCGAGGAAAAGAAATGTGTCGGGCGCCATGGTCGGCGGGGAAAGGAAAAAAACCGAACAACTTCGGGGGGGGAGGAAAAAAAAAAGGGAGAAGATTAAAAAAGAGAGATGCCGAACACAAAGGGGGAGCCTATTTGTCCTCCGAACAAGAAGTGGTCCCTTTTGGCATCGCCCCAGCCGCCACCAAAGGAGGTCTCCTTTTTATCCTTTACGAAGGTCCGGAGGTGAGGGGGGCAGATCGCTTCGTTCGCTGGGGGGGGGGAGAGGATTCAAAGCACAAAGTAAAACGCGCTTATAAAGAAGAGGGAGGGGAAAGAAATTAACGAAGTGTCTAATTTCAAGAAGAGAGAGTTTATACAGCAAATATGCGCTGGGGAGGAGCATAGACCCTTTACAGAGAGAAGAAAAAAGGAAGAAGCCCTTCCAGCAGTCAACGAGGAGAACCTCGATCGGGGGAAGTCGCCGGGTCCGCTCCCGTTGGAGGATGTAAACTAGGGAGACGGGGGGGAATTTCTCTCGGCCGCAAGACTAAAAAGGAGACTACTTTGCAGAGAACCATCGACCTCCTCTTGTCGATGAGGAAAGAAGGAGCCCTAGGGGGGGAGGGAGGATACTCTCCACTTCAACCTTCCAGAACTCTATCCTTCTCCACTTGAAGAAAGGGCGTCAGGAAGAACCTGCATTTTCTCTGCGAACGAGGAATTTCTTCAATTCTAAGAACGGGGGATTTGTCTTATCGCTGGAAGGATCAGAGAAGAGGGGGGGTCTCCGCCAGACAATTAGGAAGGGAAGAAACGAGACCTCGGCGCTTGTCTGAGAAGAACCAACCCCGGAAAGATTCAATGTTCTGTCTGAAGGAGGTCCCCTACATCCTGATCAGAGAAAGCAGATTCCTCAATTCCTCTCGTCTGGAGGGGGAGGGCCTCTACACGGGAAAAAAAGCACAGGGGGGGGAGGTTAACCGCCAGGAGAATAGATGACAAGCTCTCATAAAAGTCTGCTAGAAGAAGTCTTTCTGTCTTCCGCGGGCCTCCGGGAAAGAACGCCTCGGGAAACCCGCGAGCTCGAGTGCGGCAAAAAGGGAGCGAGGCGACCGCGTGAAAGCAGAGCGTAAAGAGACCGGCGAAATGGGCGACAGCATCAGGCCGCCAAAAGGAGGGCCGCCGTCTACCGGATCGCCGCGCTGTCGGCGGGGAGAGCTGAGCAAGAGAGCCGAGTGGCCGACGGCTAAAAAGGCGTCTTGGGGGTTCTTCTTTCGCACTCGGACGAAAAGGAAGAGAGTCTTTCAAAAAAAATGAGGTTCGGGGAGAGAGAGTTCCTTGCGCAATTCTAAGAGAAAAAAGCCGGTTGCCTCATGAAGAGGGAGAAGGAAGACTGCTCTCTCCCAAAGGGGAGACGCTCTCTAACCAAAATCGTCGAAAAGCCTTTCCCGCAGAAGGGAAAAAAGAAAGGTTTTCGGAAGGGAAATGAAGAGAAGGCTCTCGTAAGGAACTGAGGAAAGCGAGAAGCGACGCGCCCCTCGTTGAAGAGAGCTCCGCGGCGGGGAGAAGAACATCCCACATCCGGGTAGTGCCATTGTCGTCGCCAGGGAGAACAAAAACCATGGAGGAGCTACCCTGACGATCTCAAAAAGATCTCGATTATGAAAGGGAGCTCCGTTCAAGCTGCTATTGAATGAAGCAGAAGGCTCCGGGAAAGGGGAGGAAAAGGAGGTGACTTTTGTGTCATTGAAAAGGGCCCTCTCCCCTCTTTCGGTGGGGACGAATTGCTAATATGTCCGGGAAGGGGGGGGGGGCGAGCCAGGGAAAAGAAGGAGAAAAAACAAAAAAAGTTCCTGACCGCGTCGCCGGCTTTCTCCATCGAGAGAAAAAAAAAAAAAACAGATTCTCCAAAGGATCTTGGCATCCTCGACGTCGGTCGCGGGCAAGGGGGAAGAGAAAGTGTCGAAACTCTCCGAAAAAAGAAAAAGGAGTGTCCTCTCTTCGGCATGGCCAAGGGAAAGAAGGGGACGATACTTCTTCTTTCGAAAGTTGAGCCTCTCGAAAAAGAAAGTATAAACTTTCAGGGGAGAGAGAGAAAAAAGGAGAAGTCTCTGAGGCGGAGGAAAGGGGGGAAGACGAAAAAATTAACCTAAAAAAGAACGGCGCGGCCCGAAAAAAATCGCTAAGGAAAAGGAGGGAAAAAATCTATCTCGCTCTTCAAGACCTTTCTAATGTAAGGAGGAAGAGGTTCCAGAATAGGGGGGGACAAAGAAAAGGGGGGTGGATAATTTTTGCCGTGTAAAGTGGGCGGAAAGAGAAGAACTCACAACAACAACTTATTAGATTTTGGACGCCCACTACCCGCAAAATGAGAAAAAGGAGTCACAAGTAAAAGGAGGGAGGGGACGCTGACGCCAAGGATGTCTGCCGTTGGGGATCGTGCTTTCATCGTTCCTAAATGGAGAGAAAAAGGACCAGGTCTGGAAGAAAGAGAAGGGGGGAAGGAATCCCTTATTCGCGGGACGCTCTATTCTAAGAGAAAGAATGTCTCCTCTTCTCTCAGACAAGGAGGAAAATAGACGGAAAGGGATTAAAAGGTTGACGGGTTCAGCGGGGGAGGAAGCGCCCTGGCATCTCTCTCCTTCAAAGGAGGTTTAGTCCGATATTTTTTTGGGGACGATTGCGCTGAAGAAAAGACGGCAAAGGGCCGATCTTTTGCGTCTGTATCCGCGGACCCTAGGAAGGAGGAAAGCGGGGTCCTCCCTCTCCCCGTCCTTAGGGGACAATGGCGGGGCTCTCTATCGTCCCCCCTCGGCAAGGAAAAAGATGGGTCGAAAAAACTCTACCCCGCCATGCGGGGCGAGGGTACGGGACCAAACGCCCATCACTGGGGGGAGCTCTTCCTGCATCGCGTGAGGCAGGGAAGGGAAGATCCATCACCTCGGAGAAAAGAAAAGTCCTTCTCCTTCTTGAGTCGGGGGAAACTTGCGATACTTGTGTCAGGAGGGGGAGGCTTGAAAAAAGGCAAGGAATCTTTGGTGCCCGGGGGTTATCGGAGGGGCGCTCTCTCGAAAATAAACCTTCGAGGAAGGGGGGAGGGGGCGAACCGCGCCGTGTCGGAGAGGGAAATCTGCTCTCATTTTGCATTCTTCTCGCCTCTTGCTCGGAAAGAGGGAGGAAGGGGGAGGGCTACTCTGAGAAGGCTCCAGTAGCGCGCAGTACCTACAGGGGGGGAGCTCCTTCACCTCCTTGGGAAAAAAGGGAACGCTCCGACACTCGCCGGGAAGGGGAGAGAGGCTTTGTGAAAGGAAAAGGAAAAAGGTACTGGCCGTTTTCGAAAAGATCTCCCCCGGAAGAAGTCGAAGACCGTCAAGATCCAGGAGGGAAATGAGTCTCCTGAACCGCAGACAGAAGATCTGTTAACGGTCGTCCCTATTCTTGAGAAGGGAGAGGAGGAAGGAAAACGCAAGGCTCTTTCCGGAGAGAAAGAAGAGAAGAACCAGCTCCTATAGGAGGAGGGGAGGAGTGTCATGCGAAGATTGCGAGGCACTGGTCAGGCGTAGGGGGAAGAAGGAGCCTTCCTTATCGCAAAGGGGGGAATTCGCGCTTCAGGGGGAGTTTTTGAAATTTCACGCCTATTAGAAGTATCTTCCCTCATGCCCAAGGGGGAGGATGCAGGCTTCCCATTTATCTCCGTGATAGATTTTCTTCTAGGGGGAAGAAAATCTTTACAAAGGGGAGGGGCCTCGAGCGAGCCCTGGAGAGGGGGAATTTTTTTATACTAATTCTCAGGAGCGTTATTCATAAAGTGCCTTGGGGAGGGTAGGAAAGCTCATACTACAGAGCAAGGGTTCTTCGCTTGAAAAACTCTCCGTGCGCATCGACCATAGAACCTGGGAGGGAGAAAAAGTTTCGCAGGATCGAGGGAAGGGGACAGCCAGCGGGAGAGAAGACGCGGTCTCTAGCTCGAAGAAGGGCGTCCAGCTATACCGGGGGTGCGGGAGAGGTTTTCTTGGACATAGGAAGGAAGGATCTCTCCCCGCATCTGGGAAGGAGAAGCGCACATGCCCCTGCGAAAAAAAAGATTGGGGAGAACCACTTGCCGCGACACCGGCAAAAAAAAGGGGGACCGCTCGCGTTTGCATAGGGTGACTTGGCATGCTTTTAGTGGCATGAGGGGAGATTCAGTAGGGGGGGAATTTGCGATCAGCGGCATTTTGCGTAGAAAAGGGGGGGAGGTGTCTTTTCTTGCACTAGAACGGAGGAAAAAACGTGATGCGTGGAGGATGAGTGAGGAAGAAAAAAGGAGGGGGACGTGAAGGAATGAAAAGGAGGGGAAAAGCTCCTATCTGCAGCCGGACGCAGCGACCTTCGTCCCTGTCTAGGTGATCAACGGCGGTGGCGGCGGGGCGAGGCGGCCATAGAGGGGAGGGGAAAAAAATCTTCTACAACTGCAGGCCTCGCAAGTAGAGGAAAGAAGGAAGAACAACAACTGCCGGAAAGAAAATAGGAAAGGGGAATGCCAGTTTTAGCCGATGGTGACCGAGGGAAGAACCCAGAAGAAGCAGGGACCCCATTTTCATCGCCCAAAGCCTTTTGATACCGATTGTAGAAGAAACGAGTCCGCTGCGTGGACCGGTTTCTAGCGTCAGGGGAAGAAGGGAAGTGCTCTTCCAAAGGAGGAAAGCGGTGAAGACGAAAAGACCTCCACGCATCACGTGGGGCAGAGTAGAAAGGGGAAAAGAAGACACCGATTAATGTCAAATATACTGCAAGGGGAGACGATGATCTCCACTAATATGGGAAATAGAAGGAAATGAAGGAGATAACAAAAAAAAGAAACGTCACGGCTGCGCTGGGGGAAAAGTTCCCGGTGTCCTTGTCAAGAAAGGTTGGCACCCTATCAGGTTGAAAAAAATTGACGAAAAGGAGGGAAGAAGACTTGCCCTCTGCCGTGGAAAGAGGGGAGTCCATTATTTTCAAAAAAGGGCGATGATGAACAACGACCAAAGCCTGCCGAGATAGGGTGAGGAAAAAAAAGGCACCTTCCGCTTGGCGGACAATCCTGCTCCCTTTAAGCACTCGCCCAGGTCGCCCGGCTTCTAAAGGAGGGTGGCTATGAAGGAGGGAGGGGATAGAGGTCGTCAATGCGAAGAACGAAAGCTTTTTCTTAATGCTCTGGTCCGAAAGAATAAAAGCTTATTCTCTCGAGAGGGGTGAAAAGAGGGAAGGGGGGGAGGGTAATGGGAGGGGAGAGGAGGGATAAGGGAGGGATGGGCTGAATTGTGGCTGTGGGAGGAGGGTGGGAGTATGTGGCCGAAACGAGGGGGGAAAGGAGAGGGGGAATAGGGGTAAGAGAGGGAGAATCGAGATGGAAAGAAGATGAAGGAGGTGAGAGAGAGGCGTCGAGTTGAGGTGAAGTGGTAGGGGGGAGGATAGGAGGGGGAATTAGGAGGAAAGGTGTGGGGAGGAGGGGAAGGTAAAAGTATAGGGACGGGGGCGGGCGGGAGAGGGATGGGGGCATGGAAGAAAAGGGTCGTCAGTGAAATGGAAAAGAGAGCGAGAAGAGGCCTCTGCTCGAGGGGCAATACAGGAAATAAGGGCGATGCTTCGTCGAGGAAAAGAGAGAGGCCTTCCTCTCTTCAATTTTCACATAGGCTTCTCTACGAAAAAAGGAGGTGAAACCTTAAACAGGCGAGAAGGGGGGGCGCCTCCGATCCTCAAGCATCGAGGCGGGGAAAGAGTAATACTGGCAGGGAAACGCGCACCATCACCTCCCTGCAGCGGGGGAAAGCTGTCGACTCCGGAAAGGGGAAAGGAAAGTCCGGGGACGCTAACCGAAATTCTTTCCCAAATCAGCGCTTCTCTGGAAAAGAAAGGAAAGATCTATTTCTGCCGACTATCAGGAGGAAAGATAGGCGGGAGAAAGGCAAGAGCGTTCGTTGCAGGAAGAAAGAAAAAGGTGTTATAATCCTCTGCGGGAATTCTTCTTTCCTCGTAGGAGAAAGAAAGGAGAGGGGTACGGAGGTTCATGCGCATAGAAACTCTCTCCCTATTCTAAAGGAGCCGTTCATCAGGGGGGAAATCTTCTGGGATGCTGGAGGAAAGGCAGAACTGGGGTTAACGACGCGTATGGGGGGGAGGGGTCCCGTCGATTTTGCTCGGAAAATTCTACTAAAAGAAAAAAGAAAGTAGAAATCAGAAGGGAAAAGGGAGGGAGATCCTGGAGCGGCCGATCTCGGACCAGAAGGAAGACAAGAGAAAGAAGAAAGCAGTTGTTCGATCACCGCAAGGGGAGAGGGGCGCAGGAGAAAGTCAGCTCGCCAAACTGGCTTCGAAAAGAACGACGCGCTCGCCGAGTGTTTCGGATAAGGAAACTCGGCTGATAGAAGGAAAAAAAGAAAGGTCACCAACGCGGGCGGGGCAAGGGAGAGGTACCTGAGAGGGTCGCCCGTTCAACATTCTCTAAGAAGAGACCTCGACTAAAAAAGGAAGGGGGGAGGTATCGCCGCATGGGAAGATTTATTAAAGACACCGCTTATTGCAGGGGGTAATTTAAGGGTAGGTGAGTGGACGTGGGCCGCGGGCGCCGTACCAGATGGGCAGTAGAAAAGGGGAGGATTAGCGAAGCGAAGAGAAAGAAAAGAAGACGAGGCGCCCCTCCAGGCCTACCCTCTCCCCGTGGAAAAGGAGGGGGAGAAAGAAAGAGGCGGAAAGCTTCTTACATCGTATAGCGAAAAAAAAAGGGGAAGGAAACTCCCCCTATTCTGCCCTGGCGCGTAGAGGAGAAAGTTGGAGAAAAGAAACTAGCACTGGTAAACGAGTGCCGCTCTTCTGCATTGACAAGGGACAAAAAAAAGAAACTCTTTCGTTGCCGGTTCCTCTAAAAGGAGGACGTGCCTCATTCGTGCCAGGCGGAGAAAAGAGAAAGGGAGCGAGGAGGCAGAAACAAGGACCTTCCCGAAAGGGACACCTTCGTGACGCCCTCAAATCTCTCTCTGAGGGATGGTGCTTCGGAGTAGATCGCGCGTCAACCAGAGAGGCTAATGTCGATTTCTTAGAAAGAAAGTATATAGGGGGGGGGCTATAAAGAGGGAAGGTGGGCTCCAAAAACCCGGGGAGGACACCCACAACAACGATGAGGATGAAAAGTCTTTGGACGAACCGCAAAAAGTTTGGGGGAAAAAAGAAACATCGTAAATCGGGGAAGGGAGACGGATGACTCCCAAGTCGCCGTACGCTCGCTCGAGAAGGGGATGCCGAAAAGGGGGGGGGGAGAGGGTGTCGGGCGTGCGGGGCAGCCTTAGGAGAGGTCCTTTTTTCGTCGCGAAGAGGCAAAATCGGAGAGAGGAGGCTCATCCGCGGCAGGGAGGTCTCCTCTTAAGGGGGACCGTCACTAAAAGAGGGCTAAAGTCTAAGGGGGAAAAAGAAAAAGGAAAATCTTGACCGAGTTTGGGGAAAAAAAGGATGGTCTCTTCTTACACTGCCCTTCGAAAAGAAGAAGAAGTGCTATCTTGGTGCTTCTGTGAAAGGGTGGGGTCGGGGGGAAGAAAGGAGGAAGACGTTTCCTCCCTCCTCCCCCGTCCTTCACAGGGGGGGAAAAAATGGCTTGCGCCTCGATTTCCCCCTCAAGAGTCGCTTCTCTCAGGGGAAAGCTAGAAAGGGAAGAAAGGGTTACTGAGCCCGAGGAAAGGGAAAAATCCTTACGGGAGGAACACGTCTTCCAGGAGAAGAGGGGGGTAGCAAGATGGGGTAGCTTCGCTCCAGCACCATAGCGAATGAAAAAAGAAGGGAATATCGGAGAAGATACTGTTTCTTAGGGAGAAAGCCCACTCCGAAAGAACGAGGCTGTTGCCTCTGATGTGGGAATATACCTCAGCGGAGCGTCGCGTCGAGCCCGAAAAATCAGGCGTTGGTCGGGGGGCGGGATGAGACTTCCTTCCCGAGCGCCGAGAGGGGCGAGTTGCTTGGATCGACCAAAAAAAGAGGAGGAAAGGCTATCTCTACTTGAGCAGGAGGGAAGAGACTCAAAGAACCTACGGCATGCCCGAAGAAACAAACGGCTTGGTCGAAGACATCCGAACCTAGCAGAGAGCGCTTAAAGAGGGGGCCCCGTTTTCTGGCCGGGGGAGACACCTCTACACAGGGAAAAAAGGCGAATACTTCGAAACTTGAGATCGGGGAGGGAAAGGAGTCGCCTTACCCGAGAAAAGGGGCGTGTAATCCTTCAGGGGGGCACTCTCTAATTCGAGGGGAGAACATTAGAAGGGTGAGGACTTCACTCACTTGCTCACCACCTTGACCTTAGGGAGAAGAGCTCACCAGCTCCGGGAACTCATCTCTCTCTGTGCCGAGAAGAGAGGTGTGTTGGGAAAAGAGAGGGAATCTCTAAGAAGCCGTCGGAAGAGAGAGAAAAGTGTCTTTTATTTTGGCTGTTCACCGAAGGAACTCACGTTCTCCCTCCGCGAAGATTGGGAAATCACGGTAGAAGGGAAGGGGGAAAGGGGAGGTTCTCAGCAGCACATTGAAAGAGAGGGGGTTTCCCTCTAGAAGAATCTTTCTCTTGCGGGGGTATGGGGGAGGGGGGCTATATCTCCGCGAAGGGACCGCGGGTCATATGCGTTCAGAGAAAAGTTTCTTATGTTTCCGGAAGAAAAAATGTCACCAGAGGAAAGGCGGTAGAACGCCGGGCTGACGAGGGGAAGGGCGTCGGATCGCTTCGGAGAAAGAGGCCGTTCCGGTGGCGAGAGGAAGAAGAGGGGAGTCTCGGCAGGGGGGGAGGGGGAAAGAAAGGTCGGTCCGATGGGTAGAA
>Ga0179591_1359494_pt1 | contig 13044 bp, 17 predicted proteins | sample CZOMad2_1_08_16f_FD_182891 | JGI IMG/M metagenome (GOLD analysis project Ga0179591, IMG submission 182891) | Vadose zone soil fungal communities from Angelo Coast Range Reserve, California, USA - CZOMad2_1_08_16fungal (PacBio error correction) | ecosystem: Environmental > Terrestrial > Soil >...
TTTTTGGGGTGTGTGGGGGAGGTGTGGGTGGGGTGAGGTGGGGGGTTTGGGGGAAGTCTGGACGGATGAGAAGCGAACGTGAAAAAACCAGCGGGGGAGGCCTAGGCAAAAGTCATGACCCGAGGCTGCCCGAAGTCTGCCGCGAAACCTCGTGAACAGATATCGAAAAGCTCGCCGGGCTGTGCTTCCTGCGCTCCAAGGACACGTGGGCGAAAGGACGAACTGGCGATCAACTGGATTGAGCGAGACGAAAGCAAACACGGAGTTATAAGGATGCTATGCAGGCATGATCTCTTTGAATGCACGCTCGGGAGAAATGCCGCGTGCGGAAAGTGATGCCGTGTCGTGCAAGCGGACCGGATGGCCGAGGACGGGACCATGAGGAGGCCGAGGATGACAGGCCTCGAGAAACGATGCGCGGGAAAAAATCTGGTGCGGACACAGGGAAGAAGGCTACAATCTGGCAAGCATGAAGGGGGGAACAGGACGCGCCATCTCGCGGAAGGAGATAGAGAGGGTTCTAACTTACGCCTGAAAGGCGGGCGAAGACTGGTCTGGGGGCGCGGCGACTGATGATCGACGAGTCCCCCGTTGGTAAGATCATTGGAGGGAGGACTCCGCGAATAGGACAGCAATTGGAAGACTCTTTACGACTCTTGCGGGAGAGAAGGAAGCGATATGCACTCTGAATTGTAATGGAATCAGACATATGTGCCGCTCTCTTAACTGGAATCGTAAAGCCGAGCGCCTCTGTGAAGGTGTCCGGAAACGGAAGCGGCACGTGCGGAAGGAACCCCTGGGAACAGTATGTTCCAAACGTACCGAGCCGGCCCGCCGTGGGGGGGTTTTTTGCAAATAGGAGGATGGTGTCCGCGGAACCTCACAGAGCAACCTGCCGCAAAAGACTGGGCGCAATATCGTCACGAACGCAACATGGATTCAAGGTGAAAAAAAAGACCCTATCGGCCAAAAAACGAGGAAAAAAAACTCTGGGATTCGAAAAAGGGAAGGGGCTACACCAGAGAAGCTCCCACCGCGCTGGGACCGAGACTTGGGACAGTGGGTAGAGGGAACCGGGCGCTTGGGGGGGGTCCTTTCTCAGAAGCCGTTACTAAGCGGTGGAAGAAAGGTTCGTGACGTACCGGATGCGAAGACCGCAAAAAGGGAAAGGAACTTCGCAAGCATCGTGGAAGCGAAGGGGGAAAGAAAAAGCGAAGGGGGGATCAAAAACGACGAAGGAAGGAGAATACTCTGGAGATCCGACATCAAATGGCGGGACGGGGGATAGTTTACGATGCGAAGACTTCATCAGATATCGTCTTCTCGGTCATGCGGAGGTCGTCGGATGATCCAAAGACGATGTATCAAAAAAGCGAGGATGGAAATACTCTCTGTTAAAAAAAGGAAAAGATGGAAGAGAAAAAGATTAAAACCTCCCCTTCGAGGGAAGACGGGGAAGGAGATCCGGAAGGGACTATTGTGACAGCAGGGCCCCTCCCCGATTCCGGACTGCATCCAGAGAAAAAAAGCAGGACAAGACTGTTTCAGGATCTAAGGAAAGGTTTCGCAGGAAGAAAGAGGGGTTGGTGGGTCGTGCGCGTTTGTGGCACAAACCTGGTTGCAAGAAGAGGGGAGTGAGCAACGTCTAAGTAAAGCTGTGAAATATCTGTCGGAGGAACGAGGGGTTGTGGGTCGTCTACGGGAAAAAGTGTACCGCCGTAAGGGGACGTCGCCTATACAAATGATGAGAAGGGGGGGGTACGTTAAAAAATACTCTGGAACTAAGAAGGAGAAAAGAAAAAGACGGGGAAGGGTGAATATATATATTTGAAGGGGACGGACGTATCCCAGATCCGTAGCGGGGAGAACCACCACAGCCTCCGGGTATGGAAGGCGGAAAGATCCGGGGTGAAAAAAAAGATTCAGCGACCCTTCAGAAGGAACAAAATAACAAAACATCAAGAAAATCAGGAAGGACTGGTCCCCCGTGAGGAAAACGCGAAATACACCGCCCGAACGGGGGGACCAAAGTAGGTCCAGAAAAAAAACAAAAAAGGCCAGTCCTAACGGATATGCAAATCAGGGAAAACTTCATATACGAACGGCCCGTGCAGTAGCCGGGTGGTTCAGGTGTTCTGGCAAAGAGAGAGGGGGCAGGGCCATGCCCTGTCACAATAGGGGAGTCCTCCGGATCGAGGCGCAATCCCGTTCGCCAAGTTTCTCTGGTATCGGCCTCGAGGAACCGGGGAAAGAACAGAGTCGATTCCGCCAGGGGCATCAGTCGAGATACTTACAAGAATAATAAGAAAATCCATCGCATCGCATAAAACGGAGGGAAGGAGGAAGGAAAAATTAGGAAACGATCAACCTGAAAGAAAAAACAAAAAGACTAAAGGCGGGGTAATCCTGTCTTTAGAGAAAATGAAAACTGTTTCTCTCAAGGCGGCGGACAGCGGCCACTACACTGGAAGAAGGAAGGGGTAAAGGAAGAGGTGACATCCCCCAGCAACGGCCCCGCCGCCCGCGAGGCGCAGAGGGCACCGCGTAGAGCACGCAAGGAGACTTCACCGGATCCTTATTGAAAGGAGGACGACCAGTCCAAAACTCCAACGCAACGGTCCCGCAAGGAAAAAGAGGTAAAGGGAGAAGGAAGGTCAGAGTGTGTTAGCGAGGAACGGTTTCGCGCCCAAGAGGGTTTTACGGGGACGAGGCTGAATTGAAGAAGAAGAAACAAGACTACCTCACGTCGTGAAGTGGACCTGGGTCATACACCAAGACTCCGGCTTTGGGGGAAGGACTTTGGCACGGAAAGGAGCGGACACCAGCTGCATTGCAAAAAGTGCAGGAGGACAAAGAAGCAGGTGGGAGATTGGTTGAAATCTGGAGGATAAGTAACGCTTCAAGAGACAAGGAGAGGAGCAGACGTCGGGGCCCCCCCCAAGTTGGGGAGAAAGAAAACTATTGCAGGAAAGAGGAGGAAGTGTGGCAAGGACATCCATGACCCAACAACTGCAGCAAATCGGCGCACTGAAGACGCCAGCAAAAAGGGTTGTAGAATAAGCGAGGGGGGAGAAACCAGGAAAAATCAGTCGCGGAAAGAACTGCAAAAAAAAGAAAAGGCTTAAGACGCAGAAAGGCCCAAGAATTAAAGGGAGTCTGATACAAGCTCAAAACGTCAGAAAAAACTCTAACGAAGCGACAAACTGGTCTCGCACCGGAAAGGTCAGGCGGAAACATTGAGAGGGGGAAAGCAACAAGTCGATCAGAAGCCAGCGAAACTGAAGCTGAGTAAAGCCTCGGGCGTCCCGAAGAAAGGGCAAAGGCCCATTAAAAGCCAAAACACGGGAGAAGTGGAAGCCAATGAATCGGCGGCGGAAGGAGATCCCACGCGAAGGAAGGGACCACGGAAGAGCCTACGGGGGGGGGGCCAGAAAGCCGGGATCAAGGATCTAAGCACGCCGAGGTAGGAAAGGGGCATGAGTGGCAGACAGAATAGAGCACGAGTGCAGTTCAACGGCAATCGACGGATCAAAAAACAGTGCGTATGGCTGAGCACTAGGTCAGGTCGTGCAGAAGTGGACTCGGCCGAAACCCCGCGTAAAATACGGAAGAATAGCCAGCTCCAGATAGAAGGGTATCGGAAAGACGTAAACTCTGGACCTAGGTTCTGTGGTCCAAAGATAACTAATGCGAGGAAAAGATTTATGGATCGTTTTCAAAACTACGCGAAGTTCCACCAATCGACCAAGAAAGGGGGGCAGAAGAGAAGAATCAAACCTATGAAGGGAAAGAACGAAGGAAGAAAGACGGGAGGAGCTTAGCAGGTCCCCAGAAGGAGAATGTGAAAGCGGCGTGGCTTCACTGGACGATCGAGGGGAAGGGGGGGAAATAGGCGCGGTGGCATCGAAAAAAAACAGCCAGGAGAAGGGGAACGTGACTCACAGGTGGAGACCATTCAATCATTGAAAAGTGCGGTGCCTGAGAAAAAAGGGAACATTCTCCAAGAAGCGAAACTGCAGGGAAAAAAGCTCGCCAAATCAAGCAAAATGGGTCACCAAGGAGGGAGACCTAAGGGGGGGATGGCACATGGAAAAAAAATACTGATCGTCTTTGAAACCGTCGAATCGTGAATAGAATCGCCGGGCGGGGATAGAGATTCGGGGTCAAGCCTCAATCGGTTTGGCAAAAGGAATCTACGAATACACATAAACATGAAATGGAGCTTTATCACATATCGCACTGCGACTCAAAAACGCACAAAAATCGGTGGGGGAAAGGTCACCTTTGCGGAAAGGCCTAATCGGAAGAACAAAAAATTTTCAAAAGATGGCAGGTTTAAATCGGGCCGAGGAGAAAGGCTTCCGGGGGATTGGTTCGAAAATCGCAACAGAAGATCTCAAAACAGGACACGAGTAGTGGGTCATGTAGAATTTCGACAAAGCCTGCATCCGCAGAACCTAAAAATGAATACAAAATGTTCTCTCTAGCCGCAGAAAAACGAAGGGCATGATTAATCCCGCAAAAAAAGGTCTGCGGGGGAGAAGGCGACGAGGATCCGGAAGAGAAACGCTCAGGAGATATTTAGTGACAAACTACGAATCGCCAACAGGGGAAAGAAGGTAAGGGCAGCCGAGGATCGTCGACAGGAATCGAGGCGAAAGGGGAGGGTGCACACGATCAAGGAAAAGCATACAAAAAGGAATGGAACCGAGGCAGGGTTTAATCGGTTTGGGGGGCAGACGGAAGTTCCAAAGACTAGGAATCGACCGGTGAAAATGAAGGAAAATTAGAAAGAAGCAAAGTACTCACGTCCACGAACGAACTGTGGAGAGAGGAAAAAAAAGAGCGAAGGAACATGATCAAATCGCCGCCGACGCAAACAAAAAAGAATCACTAAAATGAATGGAAGAAGAAAGGGAGGAACTAAGGTATCGGAAAGTTGACAGCAGGGGGAAGGGCGTCCCCGATGTCGGGGAAATGAAAAAGTCTCCCGTGCCGAAACCAAAAAAAAAACAACAATACGGACTCAACTGGAGTTCAAAAAGGGGACACAGAAACTTGAGGGGGAAAAAAACTCCGTAAAAAGGGGGACATCCCGGTGCTAAAGAAAGACATTGATAGAAAAGGGCCCAAAAAGGACTAAAACTGAACCACGCCCTCTCCCGACAAGCAGTGTCCCGGGGAGGATCATGGGGATTACTGACTCATCAAACGTGGACTAAAAAGGAGGTATCATTGGTGTGCCGCGATACAGTATCCGAGGGGCACAATTTAGAGCGCCAGGGTGAAAAGGACTTGGATTCTCGGGGTACCCACAAGGCCGTAGGAGGGAAAGTGATTAAGGGGGGGCTCACCCAGGAGGAGGAAGGAAAATGACAGCCAGAAGGAAGGAAGAGCATCTTTGAAAGAAGAGGGACTATAGAGAAGGTGGGGAGCATTAGAGACAAAAAAGACTTGAGAACCAAGGGCTCAAGCCTCTAAAGGGTCTCGCGAGGAAGGGAGATCGGGCAGAAAGAAAAAGACGAGGGAGGCCGTTCTTCTTCCGACTAGAACGCTCGAAATTTCTATTAGGGACCGGGGGGAAGCTCACCCTCATAAGGAGGAGAGTTGAGAAATATAAGAGGCAGAAGGGTTTTCAAGATTGGGAAAGAACAGAAACATGAGAACGACGGCGCGCCTCGAAGGTCCGGAAACGGGAAGAAGAGACCGCCAAGGAAAAGGGAGGAAAGAAATGACAAAATCGCTTAAGGCCCCTTTTGCCTTATCGAGGTGTCCAAAAAAACTAAAACGGAAAGGGAAACCAAAAAAAAGTCCTAAATAGATAGAACTGCAAAGCCTAGGCCGATTTAAAGAGCCAGTGAGGAAAAAACACGTAAGGGGTCTAAACTTGCTGAGAAAATGGAAAAAGAAAAAATGACAGGCACGTGCCTGCAGTAACGTAGGAGGTTAGAAGGTTAGGGAGAGGGTGGGAAAAAAATCCAAAAAGGGGGGTCGCGTCGTCCGCGTTGGGAACTCCAGGGTCGGGCAGGTACTGGCTCTGGAAAAAAAAAGAATCAGAGAGGGACAGAGAGCTAAAAGATCGATACAAAATTGTCAAATAAACCTATTGAGGGGTAACGGTTTCGGGCAGGAAGACGGAGGAGAGTATAGGAAAGGAGATGGCTTGGAGTCGTAGGTGGGCCAGGTAAGAAGGAAAGGTTCCGGGAGAGCAGACTTGGTTAAAGTAAACGGAAAGAAAGATCCAGAAAGGGACGTCAAGGGGAAAAGGAGAAAAGCCTTACGCCCGAGTGGCTATTGCGTGGAATGGCAGAAAAGAAGAACGTCCTGATAGGGGGGGGATAAAAAAAATAGAGAAAAAAAAACCGGAGGAAAGCTGGAACATCGTAGCTTGGATTGGAAGAAATAGAGATCTTACCGGGGGTTGCACCAAGGGACCCATATAGCTCAAGAGAGCGTAGCAACACTAAACAGGGCCAGAAATCTTAGGGTGGCTAATGGGATCGGCAGGGGGAGATTGTATCACCGAGAGAAACGTAAAAGAAAAGAAGTCCAATTACTGGAGGAAAAGGCGAAAAACAAAATCTAGCACAAAGGGAAGGAAAAGAAACTGCCGTGCAAAGAGAGTTTTTTCAGAGAAAAGGGGGAGTCCGGAGGAGAGAAAATCATCCGAAAAAAAAACTTCATAACAATAGAAAAACGACATCGCCAGAAAATCGGAAAGTTTGCAAACGAGAATCGGTTTGGGAAAAAGTGTCGAAAACCGTTAGGAAAAGACTGATAGCGAAACTAAAAAAAAGACGGGAGAAACGGAAAAGGCATAAAAAGAGGAAAGAACCCAGGGTTTGGGGAAGAAGGGAAAGGAAGGGAGAATCGGGACCTGTCTCACCCACCGACGGCCCGCAAAGGCAATCGCAATGGGAATATTAATCAAGAGGGAAAAGTGAAAAACCAATCCGCAGACCCTATTGGGAACCATCTGACCCTCATAAGATAGGCATCGGACGCATATTAAAACCGTACCCCAAGCCCGGGGGAGGTCGGGAGAAAAAAGCCTTTTGAGACGAAGGCCTACTCGAAAAAGACCTCCGATGTATAAGGTTAAAAGAGGAGAGGGGCTCCGGACCAGAAAGAGGAAAGAAATCCATCAAAACGCTGCCGCAAAAGGGACCGCAGGTCTTGAAAAATGAGGAAAACAGAGAACTGTCAAAATACACTGAAAGGGGGAGGGTCCGGAGAGTTCAAAGGTATGTCCCCTAAGTTAGAAAGAAAACAGTTTTTAGCATCGCAGGGGTGTGGAGAAGCACTGGGGGCCCAAGAGAAGAGTAGGAAACTGGAGGAACTTGAAACTCATTCATTGACTTTGGGGGGGAAGGGGTAGTGGAGATGAGTGGAGACAGAAAAACTAAAGAGGTGCAAAAAAAAAAAAAAAAAAGAAAACACCTACAATACGATTTGGAGGGTCCCAGGGGTCGTGGGAAAGAAAAGTGCACTCTTCAAAGGACAAAGGTGGATGCAAGGAAACTCCCGGGAAATAGAAGAGGGGAGGGGGGAAACTGCGAAGAGAATACATAAACTAAAGGGCATATTCTATCTCCTCCAAGTCAAAAGAGCTGAAGGAACCCGGGCGGGCAGCGGAGTATAAGAAAACGTACTCCTCCGCGTAGTCGTAAAAGAAACAAAGAAAACTCAGGGAGATCGAAGGCCGATCGCAAGAGAACAAAGAGACAGAGAGAAGCGAGAGCCCTGGTCGAGCGTGGAAGTCAAGGCGGAATCGACATGTAAGCCCAAGATCAAACCTACGCATCGGGTCAGAGCAGGAAAAAAGCTCAGGGGGGAGAAATCGAGGGAGAAGCCTGACTCACGACACCGCAGAAACCGGAAAATGTTGGACATGGGAGAGGGAATTAGTCATAAAGAAAAGAGGGGAAGGAAAAAATTTCAAAAAGAGGGCTTAACCGCATTTTCCTAAGTGAAAAGAGGGGGGGAAGCAAGGAATAAGAATGAAACCAAAGAAAGTAAATAAAAGACTAACGTATTTGAGTAGGCACGAAGGGGAATTAAAAGTAAGAATGGAGCGACCCAAGGAGGAGCACTGGCCCTAAAGGATAAAACTAGGAAAGAGTAAGGACGGAAACGGGAAAGAGGAAACGATAAAAGGGGGAGGGGGGTCCAAGAAGAAATTTCTAAGAGGTTAAAAGATCTGGGCAAAAGGTAAAGGGGCCCCTCGAACCATCGAAGGAGACCTTACTCAGAAAAAGAAGCACTCAAGGGAAATTCGCCAGAGATCAACAACGAGCCTGAGAAGATAATCCACTCTCGGACGGCAGGGGGAGAGGAAATGAGGGGAGGAGAGGATGGGGGAAATGTTAAATAGGCGCGTTGGGAGAACGCTGCGTAACATTTCAGGATGGGAGAAGGTCAAAAAAAAAAAAAAAGTAAGGAGACCGGGCGCTCTAAGTGAAGAAAGGGAAGGGTCGAGGATCGAATTGGAGGGAGGAGGCAAAACTGCATCTCCAAAAAGAAACACAGGCCAAGTTCAAGAGCTAAAGGGGGGTTGGAAACTCTGAGAGATCAGAATTCCATCCAGCCTCCAATGAGAAGGCTGTCCTCCAACTGAAGAGCAAAAGCTGGAAAGAACCATATAGGTTTCTAAGGAAAGGTTCTACCAAAAGAAGTAAAAGGAAGGAGGGAAGAGAATTCAGAGGAAGGCTACAAAAGGGCGACCTAGGGCAAGGAAACCAGACGGTTCTGGATCGGGACTTGGGAGGAGGAATAGAAAGGAGAAAGTGGAGAGTAACCCCGTCGGAATCGATCAGGCTGGATTGGGCTCGAGACCCGAAGAAAAAAAAAAAAGGGAGGGGGAAGGAGGGAATATTCGGGGAGACTCCAAGAACTGGCGGAAAGCACATTCAGAGCAGTCGAGGATCCGCTCTATGGAAGAAGAGGGGGAAGAAAGGAAGATCCGCAAAAAGGACCTCTGGGGGGGAGAGAGTTCGAAATCCGAAAGACGGAGGATGCGAGGGTGGGGTGATGAAAAGAGAGAAAGAAACCGTGGAGAGAAATTAAAGGAGAAGTTAAGACTGGAGGGGAAACCAAATGCGAATCTACCGAAAAGGAGCAACGGGAAAGGCCGTCCGGTAAGATGAATCAACTGTGACCACTGGGAGAGGGGGAAAAAGTTAAGGGGGTCCTGAAAGGAGACTCAGGCACTGGAAAAAAGGGTGGCAGGGAAAGACTGCACAGGAAACTCATGCTAGGGCTACACAAGTGTGAAAGATAACTGTCCAGAGGAGTCGGAGGCAGGCTCGGATGTCAGAATACGTGAAAGGCCGCCCCTCACCGAAGTAAAAAAAAAGTTTAAGATTCAGAAAAAAGAAGCTTGACGACTTATTCTGTCTCATTGAGGAACTAGGAGAAAAGCCTGGTACTGTTACAGGAAAAGAATTCCAGAGGAAGTTCGGGGAAGAACTCCGGGGGAATTCACAAGAGAAGATAGACAACAAAGGTTCTCGCAACGGTGGAACTGGTCAGCTCTGGAGAGTTTAAAAAAATAAGAAAAGAAGGGGGGGGGGTTCTAGCTGGGCGGCAGGCGAAATTGAGAAACCGCTTTTGGAAGAGGTCAAAAAGCTGACCAAACTGGAGGCAATAAAGGGAAAACCCACAGCCTTCTCCTCTTTTTACCGTCTGAAACGGGGACTAAAACTGGGATCAGTGATACCGGAATATGATGAAAAGTGATTAGCCATGTGGAATCTTGGGCTCGTCAAGAAAAAGAGGTCCCGGAAAAAGTATGGGGCGTGACCTCAAGTAATCCGAGGACTAATGCCATGAGGAAGCCAGATAGGTGAGTAAGAGGGCTGCAAGATACAAAGGGGGGGCAACGACTTGTCCTCAAAACCTCGCTCAGATCTGGGAGAAAAAGAGACTATTGAAAATGGGGGAAGAGAATTGAATAGGCAAGCCGGCCAGTGGGATATTGATTAAAGCGACCTGGAAATGAAAAGAAGGAGGAGTCTCCAATAGGAGGGGAAAGGAAAAAGATATGGAAAAGCAGTTTTTGGAGATCAGGTCCGCGCTCTGCCAAATCTTGAAGGGATCGCTAGGTGAAGCCCTGAAAAGGGGAACTTGGGAAAAGAAGAAAGACCCCATGGGGACTCCAAAAATGGACGAGCAAGTTCGGGGGGGTTCACAAAAAAATCGCTGTTCTAAATGAGCACAAAAGCCTCAGAAAAAAAAAAGGGAGGAAAGGGGTAATGAAGAAAAAAGCCGAAAGACGTGGACCTTATGAACCATGGTCCCCATAGGAAAGTAGAGAGGAAAACCTGGATGGAGTCTTAAAGTTGAAAGAAAAATTGACCGGGAAAGTGCCTGGGGTTCACAGGCTTGGCTATTCATTGGGATCGTGGGTTAGAAAAGAGGGACTAAAGAATTAACTGCGGAGAAGGGGAACTTAATAAGAATAGTACAAGCGGGGAAGACTTAATTGAAAAAAAAAAGGAGAGGGAGGTGCGTTTCTAGCCACGACGGAGAAGCTAAAACTGCAGGAGAGAAAAAAGGAAAAAGATTGGCTAAGGTAAAGGTCGGGGTACTGATTGCTGAAGAAGAAAGGCTTCGTGACGGAAATCACGTCTCGCCGATGCAAAAGCTCGGTAAGGGGTAAAAGTTTAAGAGAAAGAACGAACCGAAAGGGTGAATCTAAACCATCACTTGCTGGGTAAGGTCCAAGACTGAGGCAAGGCAGAGACACAACCAGAAAAATCGAAGTTCGTACTATGAAGGAATGGAGGAAATCTAGTTTGTAAGAAGAAAAATGAAAAAAGAGGAAGGATGGGGAAAGCTCACTGAAAACAAGAAGTATCGAGGGAGGGGATCATGGTTGTGAGCTAATGAGGGGTGAGTGAAGAAGAAGGAAAAAGGTCGTGGAGACAAGAAAAAGCAAATGGGTCGGTGAAAAAGAGGGGAAGAGGGACATGAAGTTCGTGCAAACATAAGCAACAAACACAACTGAGACCAAAAAAAATCCGTAATAGTGACCAGAAAGACAGGGGAAAGAAGACACTCTTGAAGGGGTTAGGCGACTTGTGAAGGAACGAGAAAACTTACTACGGAAAGGCTCCTCAGCGAAAGATATTGAAGTGGGGACAGGGTTAGAGAGGGTGCGCAAAAGAAACCCTCAAACTGATCGGAACTAAATATTCCCCAGGCCATCCTAAAATAGACGAAGGGAACCTTGAAAAGGGGGGTGGGGAAAGAAAGGAAGATCAGGAAAAGAAATGCGAAGTCCTCCGAGAGAATGCAAAGGCCGAGGAGGTGATCTTTGGGAAAAAGCCCAGGGAAAGAGCCACTCAAAGACGAGAAGACGTGACCGGGAATGCAATACGAAACGCAAGCAAGAAGGGGGGGGCTTAGGGAAGAGGAAAAAGAATCACACAAAAAAGAAATCTAGTGAAGGTAGGAGAAATTCGAATCCTAGCGTAGGAGATCACACACGAACCAAGCGTCGTGGAACAAAATGAGTCTCAACGACCCGAAAACCAGGGGGGGGGAGTTCAAATAAAAAAGCTCAAGCAAAAGGGCATCTTACAATGGGCTTCAAAGTGACAAAAACGCCCCCTCAAAAAGGGACAAGGGTGCCCCAGAAAAAAATGGAACAAGGACGAGGTGCAAAGAAGTCTGTATGAAAAACCGTAAGGGTGTAAACGAAGTTCAAAAAGAGGGGGACGGTAGGATAAGAGGAGATTGGTGAAAAATGCAAAGCGAAAGAGCGGCGACCGAAACTAAGAGTTTTTGGGCGGGGCTTTGGAGCAGGGTAGAAAATGAGCATCAGGCAGGACGAAAAAGAGTCGTTTCAAAGGAGTGAGGAGAGCAAGAAAAAGGTGTAAGGGGGAAAACGCGAGATGAAGAAAAAAGTGGATAAACAATGGCGCGAATACTGAGGCCGGAGGCAGTCAAAAGCTGAAAAACTACTACAAGGATAAAGTGCGGAAGAGAGCCACTGTAGTAAATGAAAAACTGTCGTCGAAAAAGGATAGAAAATCTAGAAGAATAATCGGAAGGGGAAAAGGGGCAACCACATGGTACCGATAGATCGCAAACTCAGATGCTATTCCTGTGCTAGTGGCAAGCGTCCTCCCACAAACGCAATCACTGGAAAAATCTGACATAGCGCAGGGCTTCGAGGAAAGCAAGGGAAGTGTAAAATCATGAGGGGAAAAATTGTGGGGAATTATCTGGAGGAAGAATCCGGGGAGTCCAAGATGAGGTCAGAAGTAAAAGGTAAATCAAGAAAAGAAACGTGGAGAGAATTTCAAGTCCACAAAAGATTAGATTTGGAGGCGAAAAGGGGGGGAAGGAAGGGGGAGTTCGGGAGCGAGCGTTCGAGAAAAGAGAAGCACCCTGAAAGAGAGAAAAAGAGAACGATGGAGGAAAAACTCAGGAGAACTTGAAAAAAAAAAGAGAGAGAGGGGGAGAAAAGTGATCATGAGCGAGAGGGATGATCAAAAAGAGACATCTGGGAGAAGCGACAAGAAAGCCAAATAACAATGACGAACAGAATAGTCAAGTGTCGTCCAAAGGGAAAAAAAACCGAGGAGATCTGTAGATTGCAGGGGTCTTGGGTAATCGGAAGGAAGAACGGGGGAATTCCAGCGTCCTCAAGTGTCGAGCGTGGAGAAAAGGGGAGAAGCTATGGAGAAGGAGGACTCGAAGACGTGCCTAGAAAGGAACAAGGATCAAATCGAAGGAGTCAAAGGAAAGTCTGCGGATTCAAGGTTGGCAAAACCCTTAAGAAAAGAGGTTTATGCCCGGATTCTAATATGCTAAAAACAGAGCGAAATCCATATTCAACGCAAGGAGGATCTCAGTTAACGGGCAACACAAGAATCCAGGGGCCTCAACTATAAAGAAAGCAAGAGAGAAGGGGAGCGATGAAAAGAAAAGTTAAAAGATTCCCATGCAAAAAAAACAGAAGGGGGAGCGGGTCAGAGGGAGAAGTAATACCGGGCAGAAAACAGGGAGGGGGACAATGGGGGACCAGGTTATAAA
>Ga0179591_1263715_pt1 | contig 13043 bp, 17 predicted proteins | sample CZOMad2_1_08_16f_FD_182891 | JGI IMG/M metagenome (GOLD analysis project Ga0179591, IMG submission 182891) | Vadose zone soil fungal communities from Angelo Coast Range Reserve, California, USA - CZOMad2_1_08_16fungal (PacBio error correction) | ecosystem: Environmental > Terrestrial > Soil >...
AACACACAATCATTCTGGGCGTAGAAGAAAGGACCTAATTTCCAACCTAGCGATCCTAAAAAAAAGGGCCGTCGTATACTTAGTATCGCAGGACCTTGAAAAAGAAAGCCACAGAAAAAAGAAGGTGGAACACAGTCCGCTCGCAAAACAAAGAGGTCCCTCAGGAAACCGGAAGAAACCAGACCCAACTGGCGACCTTCAGAAGTGGAAAAAACCCAAACCAAAAACGGGAACGGGGTTCCTGAAACAGGAAGGGCGTTCACAGAGGTATTAGCGAAAAGGAGGTGAAAAAAAAAAACACACGTTTGGTGCATCGAAGAGCGAAAGGGGAGGGGGAAGAGGAATTGAGCTTGGCGCAAAGGGTTCCATAGTGAAAAGATCGAGAAAGGACGTGGAGGACGTCCAGGACTCTAAGAGGGAGAAAAGGGTTAAAAAAAAAAGGGAAAAAAATTGAACGAACAGCTCGTAGCCAGAAAGCGCGGAAGGAGGAGTCTAAGTGGGGGATCTGTTGCCTTTCGCAAGAAAGGAAAAAAACGGGGAAAAAGATGTAGGAGAGGAAAAGGGGGAACCACGGAGGGAAAAAATAGAAAAAGGAAAAAAAAAATGGTATCAATAGCTTTACAGGCTCGGTGTCGAGAAAAGGGGGGAAAACCGGAAAAATCTCATTGTGTGCGTCGCATCGAAAAGTATCTAAAGAAAAAACTGGGGGGGAAACTTCCCGAGGCGTTCCTTAGGTAGGGGCGAAAAGACAACACCCAAGGAAAAAAGGGAGAAGGTGCGATACAGAAGCATCTAAAGAAGAGGGAAACACAAGTTAGGGGGAATGATTTATGGGACACAAAAAGGGGGGACCAAGAGGGAAAAAAAAGACCGGAAAATTATAGGGGGGGAGGGGAAAAGAAAAGAAAAATATGTTTCCTCCAGCTGAACTTTTCGCGAAGATGTGGTCAAACTTAACTTACCTACTTGTATATAACTCCGACAAAAAAAAGTAACGATAGAAAAAGGAAAGGGGAGGGAAAGGAATCCATTCTACGGGGGGAAAGGGCCGTGTGTGAAAGAAGAAAGCCAATGAAGTCTCCATCAGACAACATCAACCCAAAAAAAGGGGCAAGAAACTTGCGCTGCGTGTTGTAGGGAGAGGGAGAATATACCTGGGGTTAAAAAAAAGGAGGGGGCGTATAGGGGGTTTAGGAAAGAAGGACATCAAAAAAGAGGGTCAATTTGAGCCGTTGGGATCTTAGAGACTAGAAGAATGAGAAGGGGAGCCAAAAATTATTCATTAGGGTAAAATCTGAGGAAAGAAATTCAGGGACAAATGAGGGGAACTTTGGTGGTGGGGTAACAGGGAATGGAAATGTCCGTATGTCCGAGGATCATAGGGGGAATACTTATTTTTAAGGGGGTGTGTTGAGAGCTTTGTGAGAAAAAGGTCTTGACTTAATAGGGGGTTAAGGGGGGGGGGGTTTAAAGAGGAACTATACATAGCAGGTAAAGGGAGGGGGATAACTTTTCTAACAACGTCTAAGAAAGGAGAAGGGGGTATTGACAAAACACCAACATATTAAATACCGGGAGTAGGCGGATGACAAAAGGAAAAAAAGGAAATGAGAGGAAGGGGTCCCAGAAAACTTGCATACATGCATTTAGGAAGTGAGATGAGGGGAAAGGAAGAAACGTGGTAGATTACCTTATACGTTCAGAGGAAAAAAAAGGAGGGAGGAAAAATATATACCGGGGAAGGCAGAGAGAAAGTTATCAAATTAATCCAAAATGGAGCCTTATGGAGGCGGACACGAGAACAAAAAGGGAGTACGGGGGTTGCCATTCCAGGGTTTTAGAGGGAAGCGGAAATGGGGAATGTGGGGGGATCAAAGGGGATTAAAAAAGGGGGAGGGTAACATTATAAAAGTTTAGTTGGCTAAGGAGGGAGAAACCGTTGGAGGGATCTATCTGGAACAGTAACAGTAAGGGGGAAAAAAAGGGAAGGAAAAAGTTTTAACTTCCTAAGCAAAAAGGAAGTAAAAAAAGGGGCAAAAGAGACTTAGAAGGAAAAAAAAGAAAAGAAGAATGATAATTTTCTCAATATATAGTTCACAAAAAAGGTGGAAGGGTATTTCATCAAGGGGAGTAAAGAAGGGGTGGCGAAAATAGAGACGATGGGAGGTTAAATAGAAGAATCCCCAATAAAAGATCGGGGGGGGAGATTTCTGAGGTAAAGGGAACTGAAAATCTTATCGCAAAGTTGACGGGAAACAAAAGGAGGAATCAATGTAATCTCGGGGGAGAAGCAACTCCGTAATCACGTACAATGGGGAGCTGGTAGGGATGTGGGGACGTATGGAGCTTCACTAGGGGGCGTCATGCTAAAAGGAACACACAAAATGGACCGTAAGTGACAATGTTTTTAGGAACTCAGGAGTGTGGAGGTCCTATTGAAGAAAAGTGCCGGGAAAGGAGGCTGCATATGATAATACAGGGGGAAGGGTATAGAGGACACTCGGGCATTGACAATAATGGAAAGGGGAGGAAAACCACCTCAATAGCAGTCAAAAAGAAAAGGAGAAAAGGGTCCTCCATTGAGTTCTCGAAACTGTTTCAGACTAAAAGGTAGGACCTGTTCGGTCCGACGAGAAAATGAGAGGGTCCGCCCCCTTCTCGCAAACAAAGGGGGGGGGGGCTTTTTCAGCCGACTAGGCACTATCCGAAGGGAAAGTTAAGAGACCAGGGCGCCCTATTATTTTCGTATGGAGGGGAAAAGAGAAAAACAGCAAGATTTTTGGGGCTGGACGTTGAAAAAATAATCATAGGAAGAGAAGGAACGCTATTGATAACAAGGGATGACGAAAGGAAAAGGAAGACTACCGAAAGGCGTTTCGCCGGACTACACCTGTCCCAAAAGGGGAAGAAAGAAAAAAGAGAACCAAAGATGACTAGAACGTGCGGGCGTACTAAAAGGAAAAGGAAAGGAGGGAGACGTGGGGGGGAAGCGGGACTCACGCTGGGGTGGGAACCCTGGGAAAAAAAAAGCAGACGGTAACCGATCCCAGTCCGTTCTCTGAAGGTTTAAATCCCAGTGTTCTTGTCACAGGATAAAAAAGATAAAATTATCGGGTCTCTTCGAAAAACCCCAAAAGTAGACGGTCGTTCCGGATTCAAATAAGTAGCTACTAACCGATGAACTCCCTTCTTTCGAGTCAAAGGGAATTACACACCAGTTGTTGGGGCGTGTGTTGCCGACGGGAGAAAAAGGTCGCAAAGGGTCATGCCAAGGGACGATTGACCGTCTTTTTTCCAAGGGAGAGTGCTCAAGTTCGGGGAAGGTGGGGACTGTGGAATGTCTCCCACGCGACTGAAGGGGGAGGGGGGGGGAAAATAAAAGGAAGTAAAGCAAAGGGGGAAACCGGGCAATCTCGCGGCAGGGGGGGGGGGGGGGGGGAGCAACAAGAGGGTTCGAGCGCGTTCTCTACTCAACAAAAAAAAAAAGCCCGACTCACACAAAAAAATATTGTGGGAGGGAGACCAAAAAAAAGAAAAAATATCGTTCTGCCTACATCACTTGAAAAGGAGGAGAGGATTGCAGGCTCAATCAAATTCAGGGAATCGTTTATAACAGTATCCAGCCCCATAAAGTTGGAGGAACAGGGGACCTCTCCTAAACAAGAGGGGGTCCCTAAAAGAAAAAAATAAAGACCAAAAAGGGGGAGAAAAAATGCGCGCAGCAACGAACGGTTCCGTGAGGGAAATTAAGCAAAAAAAAGGGACGCGATAAAGAGCTCACTGGAGGGGAAATAGAATCAAAACGAAGATTTGGGGAAACGATGAAAAGAAAAGGGGGGGAAATGGGAAAGGAAACCTTAGCGGAAAAAACGGAAAAGTAGCTGCGATCGGGGAAAAGGTCTCGGGGGAAAAAGGGGTCTCGGAACGGCGGAAAAAGAAAACCCACAGCTTGATCCGTCCTGAAACACGAGAGAAGACAGGAGAAGTGACCTTAAGTTTGGAAGAGGGCGGGATAAACCAGGCCGCCTGGGACTAAAAGTCAAGGGCGAAGTTGACCCGCGCTGGGACTTGCTCGTCAAAAGTTGGAGGGAAAGAGAGGGAAATGGAGTTTTACCGGAAAAGTCCGGAAAAAAAAGAGCATGGGGGGCTTACAAAGAAAAAGGAAAAAGGTCAAGCAACTGGGTCGTCAAGGGAGGGAGGGGGGGACAAACGGGACCGGATTCAAAAAAACCCAATCTGGGTTATAGGTTAAAAAAAAGAAACTAGTAGTCAAGAAAACAGTGAATCCGGATGAAGGGGGTTCTGGTCTGTGAGATCAGGAGGGGGAAAAAAGGAAATCAAACAACGGAGGCGTAGGGGTAAACTAGCAGAAAGGTGGGGTGGATAAAAAGACGCTTTTTAAGAAGAAAGTGGAGGCAAAGAATTGGACCGTTCATAGGGTCAAGAAGGGGACGGGAAAAAAAGTCAGATCTCGACCGCACTAGTTTGAGAACAAAAGGAGGGGGAAAGGTTGGGGAGCTCGCACTGAACTCAAAAAAAGGAGGAGTCTATCAAAAAAGAAAAAAAAAAGCAAAAAACAATTTCAGACCATTAGACTAAAACGCGCGTGGGGGAGGTGATAAAAGCCGAAAAGCTACTATACTCTTGGGTGGAAAAGCAGATGGGAGAATAAAGGTCGTGGGAAGGAGAGGCTTTGCAACGGAGATTTCTAATGAATTTCAGAAGAGGGAAAGGATTCGACACTAGAAGAAAAAAAGTAAATTATCTCTTTGGGGAAGCCACGAAATATGAAATAAAACTTCAATAAAAAAAGGAATGGATTTCGAAGTGTTGGAAGTTAGATAATTAGGAGGAAGGGGGGACTAAATCGGTTGGTGTATTACTTCAAGCGTGTTGGGGAAAGGGGGAAGGGGGGGAGTTACTTGGGGGGGGTAGCGTAGTAAAGGGACTTGAGGGGGGGGGATTTTATTATTTTTAATAATGTCAATCCCTCAGGGGAAAGGAAAGAATCGGGACCGCAGAAGGTTATCCACTTCAGACATCCTTTACTGGAGGCAAAAAGAGGAAGAAAACAAACAACATCAAATAAAATAGAGGGAGTAAAATTATTGAAAGAAAAAAAACAATGATATGGCTTTGGACTCGTGTAGAGGGAAGGAGAAGGAAATACAGGTGAGAGGTTATCTTGTAAGTGTCAAGGGGAGAGGGAAAACTGGGAAGAAACAAAAAACAACACAACCGGGAGAGGAGGGAAATGAGCCCTTAAAATACGGCTAAACGTAGCTGGGACAATTCTCTCCCTTAGAAAAAAAATCGGAAGGGCTAATACACGCTGTATCCTTTATTTTTTTGGGACCTGGTCAAAGGAATGGGGGAAAGAAGGGTAAAAGAAGTGATGTTGTGGGGTAAGGGACTTAGGGAAAGAGTAGAAACTTTGCAGGGAAAGGGTAGGGCGGGGGTAAGAAATTGGCATAGATTAGAGAGGGGAAAGGGAAATATGCGAAAAAAAAAATACTTCTTCAAGACAGGGGTCCAAGAAAAACCAGGGAGGAACAAACGACTTCCCATAGAGAAGAGAGAATAGGGGAAAATACAGGTACACTGGACGTATATACCTTTGAAAAATGCTAAAGTTGACAATAATTTATGAGAAAGAGGAAAAGGAAAGAAGGGGGTGGATTTCAGGGCGAAGACGAGGGTATGGAATAGCAAATCTAAAGGATCAAAATTAGAGGGGCTATGGGGGCGAATGATTACTAAAAAGAACGGAGAAAAAAAAACTTGCAGTGGGGAAAAAAGAGAGTAGAGATCTCTGGGGGGAAACAGAAACAAAACGCAAAAGGAAGCTGAAATTGTCTGGGGGGAGGGTTGTTGGGAAGGGAAGGGAGAATCCAAAGTCATGCAGAAAAAAGAAAACCAAAGAAAAAGTTCAGGGGTAGAAAAAAGAATTTAGTTCGAGGGGAGAGAAACACACGTCTGTTCCAGGCTGTAGCCCGACGTCCATTCTTGTTTTAAAAAGACGGAGCCCTGGAAAAAGGTGATAAACAAAGGTCAGGGGGGGACCATAAAAAACATAAGCACCTCAGTTTGCCCTCCGCATGAGGGGCCCAGGGGGAAAAAAAAAACGCAGTAAGTAAAAACTTGGGGGGAGGAAGGAAGCGGTGGGATTATTCTCCCACCTGGGAGAGAAAGGGGGGGGGGGGGTAGGTTGGGAAGGATACAACCGGAGGAAAAAAAAAAGGCCAGTGGAGGGCTAACCGTATTGGGGGAATGGAAATTAAGCACCCCAGAGCATTTTGGGGCTTACTGGGAAGGGGGGGGTAGGGCGGGGAAGGAGATTGGGGGTACCAAAAAAACTTGAATCCTCATGGGTACCGGGGGGGAGCCTGGGAATAAATCAGGGAACCAGTTCTAACGGAAATTTTCTGCGATCCAACCAAACAAGAAGATGGTCCTCTCGGAGATTCTAGAAGGGGAGAAAAGGGAAAGAAAAATGCTCACTCTTTTGTCCTTTAAACGGACGGCCTAGTCGGCGGCAACTCCCAGTCAGGGAATTTTCTAAAAGTGTATCTCATAGGACTGTGATGGGAAGAATGTCTGGACCTCCCATTAGAGGGGGTCGAAGAAGAAGAGGCCAAAAAAAAGAAGTCGTTCTCTGGAAGGATTGAACAAAGTGTAGGGGGAAAAAATCGCGTTTACGAAAGGGAGGGAATTAAAAGAAAGGCACACCCCAGTTAAAAAATGGGGGTGGTTATCCGCTAAGGCCAACCAACTTTTGGGGGAGGTGCGGGGAAAAAAAAAAAAAAGTCAAAAACCGCGGAAGGGCTCTTCAATGGAAATGAAATCACTTTGCCTTGGAAAAAGGGAGAAAGGAGGAGTCTTCGTGTAAAGGGAAATAAATAGGACGCCTGCAGGGATTTGAAGCCGCCCGCACAGCGCGGTAAAAATGGGGGGGGGGTTTATAAAACCGCACAAAAAAAGTATGGGGGGGAGTCTTTCTCCTCCTCTCAACACAAACTTCTTAGTTACGAGGACTCTCACCAACAATATGCTTGGGGAGTGAGAGAAAAACCCTTGTAAAAGAATAACTTAGGGAACAGAAAGAGAATCTCCTTTGGCCGGAGATACTTATGGAAGAGGCGTGCTCAGGGCTCTAATCCTTTGGAAAAGGGGAAAAACCCATACAGAAACATGGGGAGAAAAAGGCCGCCCTCAGAAAAAAAAAAAATGGAATCGTTGCAGCAAGGAGAAAGAAACTGGGGAGTCCTCGTATTAACCAAAGAAGCAGATGGAAAGGGTAAAGCAGACCGAGGGAAAAGAAGTTATCTCACTTCTTGGAATCCTGCAAAAGAGGAAAATCTTCTAGGGGGCCAATATTCTAGAGAGCACAAGGCAGCGAGTCTTCCAGAAAAGGGTCTAGAGGGTGGCGTAAAAGGTGCTGATGGTTCAAGAGAGGAAAAACAGTTGTCAAGTTAAAACACTCCAATTTGTCCCCACGTAAATCGCCAGAAAAGTAGGGGAGTCTCCTGTTTAGCGGGGTATGGATGATCCTACCAGGGAAGAAAAGCCTGGATTAGTCCGGGCACCAACAAATGGCTTAAGAGGGCTCTGACCTGCGTGGTCAGGAAAGGGAAACGTTGAAAATTATCCGGGACTAAAACATCTCCGGGGGGTGGATTACTCATAAGAGGCGAACATACTAGGGCGCCGGACACCGGGGGGGGAGATAAGGAACAGAAGATCTTGCCCTTAGTCGAAATAAAAGACAAAAAAGGTTCTAAAAAAGGTGGCAAGAAGGATAGATGAAATCAGAAGTGCCAAAAGAGAAAAAAATGGTTACTGCATTTAGGGACACCCGTTGAGGGGAAGAAAAAGCCATGACAAAGGGCAGCATGCATGTGAAAATGAAAAAAAAGGGTAAGGGGGGGGGGTTCCAGAGACAAGGGGAACGACTAAAAAAAAAGGGAAATGCCGTATCTCTTGTTACCGAGAAAAACAAAACCGGCAATGTGGTAACTAGAAAAAATTTACACAGAAACATTAAACTACTGGAAGGAGTCCATGAAAAGCATCTCCTGAATCCAAGGGGGGGACCATCAAACAAACGCCCAGCAGGGGTTTCAGACCAGAGAAGAGTGCAGGAGGGGGGGGGTTAAAACGAGATTACATCGTATATATGGGGTTGCAAGGTACTTGGGCCAAAAAAAAAAAAAAAAAAAAAGTGATTTTAAAAAAGGAAAGATAAAAGGCAATCTAAAAAAAGTTGGGGGAAAAAATTGGGGGAGTATATATTTCAAGTATGGATCACTAGAAAAAGGGGAGTATCGATGGGGTTTAAAGGATAAACATATTTAAGGATGGGACCAAAGAGAGAAGAAATTGTCCAAATTTCAAAAAAACTTGGAACAAATAAATGAAAAAGGAAGGAGAAACAAAAATTATTGACTACTAAAAAAGTAACTAAATTGGAGAGAAGGAATTTAGTTGCGGCATCCTTTGGTTATCGTGATGGATGGGAGGTTGGGGTATTATTAATGGGTACTACTGTCAAAAACTGCCAAGGTAAATACTTAGTATAAAAGGGGGGAAAGTCAGAAAGTAGAATGGAAAAAACGATATAACCCAACATCAAAGAAATACAATGGGGAAAAAATATGGACTTAAGGGGAAAAAGTGTTCAACAAAAAAAGGGAGGAAGGGGTCCCATGGGAAAAAAAATGAGCAGGTGTGCAGGGCGGTGTAGGAGAGGGGATAACCAGCGCTGGGAACTAGACACTGGTCCTCTAGAAAACAACAGGGAGAAAAGTCGAGGAACATAAAAAAAACTACTTTGACATATAACATAATCTAGTAAGAGGAAAAAAAAAGGAGGGCGGGAGCTTGGCTAGAAACGGAAAAAAACATATATCATTTCTTTTTTGGCCATGGGGAAAGGGATTGGGAGTCACCGGGAAAAGTGGGATGTTGGGAACTCTCTCGGGAATAAAAAGGAAGGGAAAGGGGACCTGGGACAGGAAGAAACTTTGGTACGTATTTCCAAACCATTGGGGAGTTAGGAGCACGGGAACCCTGAAAAAAGTCCCATTCCTGAGGAAAAAGCACACAATAAAGAAAAATTGTAACTAAGATAACCAAAGAAGGAGGAAAAAAAAAAAACTAGAAACATAAAGGGGATTATCCGGGTAAATATGGGAAAAAAAAGGTCAAATGAAGAGTAACTTACACCGGGTCGACCCCTTTGGAATAAGGGGGGGGGGGAGCAGAGTTAAATGACAATACTGTTTGGAATCACGGTCCCCTCTCTAAGGAGGTTTATGCCTTGACCATATCAACAGGTGAAGGAGCTGTCATAATATGCTGAGCTAGAAAAAAGGAATGGATGAAACCCAGAGTGATGTATAAAAGGGAAGAGCTGCGACAAAAAAGGGTGTCAAGGGAAAAAACTTGTCAAAAAAAAGAAGGTGGAGGATGAGACTGAAATGGGAGGAAAAACAAAACAACTATCAAAGACAGGGGGGTATTTGGGATGGAAGAAACGAGAGGGTAAAGATACGCCACGGGCCGGTTTAAAATGGGTCAAATATGATCGGGGGAGGGAAGAAACTCAAACGAGAAAAAGGAAGAGGAACAAAAGGAAAAGGGGGGATTGACCATACGCAAGCATTCTCCTTGAACAGGTGGGCATGTGTCTCACAGACCCAGTGTGCATAAGGAAGGAGAGGCCGACGAAAGTGTCATCTTAGAAGGAGAAGCCACCCTGGAGGAAAGAAGGTGTCTTGGCAGACTCAGGGGCAAAAGGAAAACGGAAGTTAAGGCTAAAGACTAAAGCCCTAGTATGGGAGAATTACGGTAAAAAACTAGAAGGGGCAGGACGTTTCGGGAAAAGAGTAAGCAGGAGGAGGGTCTAGGAAAAAAAGCCAGAGCTAGCTCCTCAGGGCCTTAAGGGAAGACTAAAGCCTAAAAGAAGCCAAACTGTTAAGGAAAGAAAAACCAGAACCTCTCCAAAGGGGAGAAAAACCTCGACCTTGCGGGAAGAAAAAGCGTAAGGAAAAAAAAACTCCGGGGGTATCCGTGGCAATGAAGGAGAAACTCTGGGGTGAAAACCTACGAACGAAGACTGACGACCCTCCCAGAAAACTTGGAGAACGAGGCAAACAGGGAGAACCCGGGTACTAGCGCCGGCATGGCGTTTGAGAGAAAAGAAACCAAAGTAGGCGAGCTCTGGAAGGAAAGGAACAAAGAAGAGAAACTCGCGAAGCCCTGAGGCCCAGGGATCAAAAGGGGGGAAAAGTAAAAAAAACCGTTTCGGGGGTTCCGAAGGGTCGCCAACTTGGGTGTCAGGAATGGAAAGGAACGAGGGCCGAGGGGTTTTCCTTAGAACTGGACAGGTGAAAAGTTCCAGGGGGAAAAGGAAGGTGGACCACCTTGAAGAAAGTCGGTCTAAGGGAAAGGAAGGGGTTATAATATGATGAACTAGTCCTTCCCGAGGGAAATCTAAGGAAAGTGGGGAGACGAAAATCCCAAACCCTTATGTGTGTGGAGAGAGTCGCAAGAAGAGAAAAAAAAACAACAAGTATTTAAATATATATAAAGCTATCGAACAACAGATATGGGAGGGGTCTTTTATCGAAAACCCAAAAAAAGAACAACGCGAGTTCCGAGAAAGGTTGCCCGGCCTACAAGGACATTTAAAAAAAAGGGCTGTTTATCTTCCCATTCTAAATCCTGTAAAATTGCTTATCCAGCATGACCAAGAAAAGGGGGTGTCAGGGCCTCTTCAGCCGGAAAACCCCTCCAAAGAGGAGAGACAGAAAACTTTTTCGACAAGGCGCGGATTAACAACAAACTCAGAAAAAGGGGGGGTCAGGAATTAAAAAAAAGCAGTCCCCAGGGCGTAAAAGCGATGGGGAATTAAAAGAAAAGAAGGTGGGATCTACGAAGAGAAGGGGTAAAAGGAAATATCTCACCGTCTAAGGTCCGAGAGCAACAGGGGGAGTGTATCTTACGAAAACTTTTCTGGTTCCCAAAGGAAGGCTCGCCCGCGGAAAAGGAAACACTGGCGGCATTGCCAGGACAGCGAAGAAGAAGGTAAAGAGGGAATCAAGGTAATGGGGAGCGTTGGAGGGATCTCAAAAGGAAAGGGGGACATTCTGTATTAAAACGGTAACAGAAGCTTAGAACACTGGCTCGGCTTTTGAAAAAGGAGGGGAATGCAGTTAAGAGGGTACCGAAACGTCCGCCAAACCTTCTGGGGCTACTAAAAACATAATAGGGGACGGACAGGAAAAAGGGGACGTAACTTAAAGCGGAAGAGTGGAAACGGAGGTCGGCTAAAAAAGACACCCCCAAATCTTATATTGCCAGAAGAAAATGAACTACTAGTCGACTCAAAACAAGGAAAAGGACGAGTTGGCTGGGACAAAAGGGGGGGCTGTGAAAAGGAAGAGGACCGGAGCATGATAGGTATGGTCAAGAAAAAGCAAGGGTAAGGTTGCTCCATCTCCTCGTAAAAAAGGAAGGCCAAAAAATGGGGGACCGTATCCAAGGTGTCGAATAAGGGAATGGCCACGGAGGATAATCTCGAACAATAGGGAGAAAAAGGAAAAACCCAAAAGAGTCCCGTGTGTGTAAGCCTTAAAAAAAAAAGGGAAGGAAACAAACCACAAGCACAAGAAATTGGAAATCAGAGGAAGAAGGGGAGGAGACTGTTTTAGGGGGAAAAAAGTTGGGCTACTATACGGGGGGGGGGAAAACAAAAGGAAAAAAGGCAAGTGATTGGTTCGTCATAGCTTCAAGAGGGATAATTTTATGGGGAGAGTATTTAGCTCTTAGGAAAAACGGTCTCTTTTCGCAGGAAAAGAACAAGAAGGGAAGTTACAACGGGACGGTTTTTTCCAAGAGGTCGCTTGGTGGGGGGGTGGGATAAGGGAAGGAGGTGGACATCTCTGGGAAAAGAGGGGGGCGAGGTCTAAGTCTTCGAGGGGGTTTTAAGGAGGGGGGGAAGAAGCAATTTGTGAAGTATTCTTGAGACGTATGGGGGGGATTGGGGTGAAATCAAGCTATCATCATAGGACTTCTTTAAAGATGTAGTACAATTTGCAACGTCTAGCTCATTATAAGTGGAAAAGGAGACTAGAAACAGAAATGGTGAGTTATTGGGAACACTTAATGAATGGCAGGAAAAGTAGAGGGAATAGGAAAGAAAATGGGAAAGACAGGGTGGTGGCGGGGGAAAGGAGATAAGAAGATTGATAGACACTGTCTCGAATCACAACCAAAAAAAGGGGGAGTAGGAAAGGGAGTCATCCTCAACGTAAGGGACATCTAAGACCAAAAAGGAAAGGCATTATCTTGAGGACTCGGACACAGGGCATAGGCAGGGGGGTTGGAGGGTCCATTAATTTGGGCATAATTTGGAAGAAAGGAAAGGGAATGTTTGTGGGAGGCCAAGGTAACCGGTAGAAGGAGGCTTCGAAAGAAAGGGAGGTGGAGGAAAAAAAAGTATTAAAGTCATATGGCGGAGGGACACATTAATTAAAGGGAGGCAATCGAAACAATACTTTTGAAGTTGACGAAAAGAGAAACAAGGAAAAACAATACTTAAAATATAAGACTTAGTACTAAAAAGAAGATAGGGACTAAGTTCCTAAAGGGCCTTAAAAAAAAGGGTCGAATGGGAGGTGGCATTTTTCATAATAATGAACTGGTTGGTAGGGAAGGGGGGGAAACGATCATAATTGGAGGCAGAATAGGACTTGCCAGAGAAAAAGAGGGAAAAGGGAGAGGGAGTCTTTCAAACTGACGGGAAAATATACAGTTATTGCAGAAACCCAAAAAAGGAATGCCTGGTAATCAACGGGAAACACCGCCGCGAGCATAGGGGGATGGAGGGGGATGTGGGGGGATTCTGTACGGCAACCTCAGGGGGCGTCAGGTAAGAGGAAAAAAAAAGGCCAAATCCTTATCCATGGGGGTGTCCCGGGAGAAAAAGTCAAGAGATTTTACTAAAAGGGCCGGAGGGGGGAAAAGGGAAACGGTAAAAA
>Ga0179591_1310708_pt1 | contig 13042 bp, 15 predicted proteins | sample CZOMad2_1_08_16f_FD_182891 | JGI IMG/M metagenome (GOLD analysis project Ga0179591, IMG submission 182891) | Vadose zone soil fungal communities from Angelo Coast Range Reserve, California, USA - CZOMad2_1_08_16fungal (PacBio error correction) | ecosystem: Environmental > Terrestrial > Soil >...
AACTCTGCAGCTAGAACCTGCGCCGCGCGATGCTTCAAACAAGACAGCTCAAATGATGAGAACCTGGACCTGAAAAAAAAAGCAGATCAGAGATCTGGATGCGCTCGCGTAAAATCAAGCAAGCAGATAATGAAAGGGGAGGGACAGGGGATAGCCGATGACTCTAGGCCACCGGGCTCTATTTGGAGCTTAAGGAAAAAACCATGACGATTTCAAGGATGCCGTCCCTCCAGACCAAGACCAGAGTGTGGCAGAAAGACGGAGGCCCCCGAGCTAGGATCAAGAAGGAAAAGGGAAAGAGAGATCTCGGAAAAGACCCCCCCGTGGCTAGAGAAGGGAGGGTTCAGATCGAGAAAGCGAGTCCTGGGTGCAAGCACAGATAGATAGAGCCCCGGAAAAGAAAAAAAAGGCTGACACTGGCGAGGGGTGACCTCTCAGCAGGTAGAGGAGGGGGAAATCCATTCAACGCGGAAAGAAATGGGAGGGTTCATAGGAGGGGGAAAAGGGGTGAAGGCAGTTCGCGCGGCACGCAGATCCAGGGCGTTTGAAAAAAAAAGGCGGAGGATTGTGGTGCCTGGCAGGAGCGTCTCAAAGGCCAAACGAAAGTTGGTAGTCCCTCTACAGGGGCAGAAACTGCAAAAAAGTCGCCAGAACGAAGGTGCAGCCGTCACATGGGGGGTGGGTGGGAAAATACTCGACATCTGGCAAGGAAAGGAACGGGGGGCGAACTAGCGGTAGCAAGATTTTCGTTTAAACCCGAAAAGTATCTCGAGAGGGCCATTCAAAAAAAGGAAACCGCCCTTTAACAGAAACGGAAGGGATTAGTAAAAAAAGAAATAGACCCGGGGAAGGGGGAGAAATACACATTGCGGGGGAAAACAAAACGTGGTAACCGGAGAACGGGGTTTGGGACGACGAGCTCTAATGAAGCGGTGGGGGCATTAGACCGGCGATTCGGGCAAGGCTGTGGCCAGTCAAGCTGGCCAGGAAAGAAGCCGTTGTAGGAAGAGAGGAAAACAAGAACGGAAATCAGTTCGTAAATAGGAGAAGCTGTTTTCGTAAAAAAGGCCAAATCGGGTAGGGGTAGAGGACGATCCGCGGCAACTGTTGGGAGGGTGAAGAAAAGAACCGGGGTAGGGGGGGGCGTGAAGGGAGGATCGAGCGTAGAAGAGGCGCAGAAATTAGGAAAGGATCAAAGAAGTTGCTCAAGAAGGGGCTACCAAAGCAAGGAAACCACTGGCTGCCTTGCCGGAGGACTCCGGGGACTCTACCTGCCTAGGGCGGAGAGGGGGAATTCAACGTTGGGATAAAAAAGAGCAGAAAAGAAAAGTTGCTTGGAAGAAGAACGGTTTCTGGACACCGAGGAGGCTGCTCTAATCCAGGGGCGGTGCAGAAGGTCCCAGCGTTGTGAGACTATTGGGAAAGGCGGGCGATTTCGAAGCGTAGAACGAAAGGAAAACAGAGGGGGGTGGAGCAAAGCAAAAGTCAGCTCAACCGGCCAAATACAGCAAAAGGGGGGGGGCCAATGGTGGGGGACCTACTTGGAGAGGGAAAGAGATGAAAACAGACTTCTATGGGCCCCTTTAGACTGGGAAAAAGGTGAAAATTGACGCAATCGGGAAGGAGCTGAGGCCTCCTTATCGTCAAAATTTGGAAAGACCGTGCCATGAGGAGACGTCAAAAAAAAGTGGGAGGGAAAGGTCAAGTTTGACAATTTCCTCAAAAGGGTTTTACGAACATCAAAAGACAAAAGGGGGAAAGGAAAAGAGAGCGATGTTCTTAAAAGGTTACGAAAAAAAAGGCAACACATGGGAAGAGCAGGGCCTGGAAAAAACAGAGAGGTCAAAACAATGTGACGCAGAATAAGCCCACTTAAAAAATTGATTGAAGCTGGGGGACCTGGCACCACATAAAGAAAAGAAACTGAAAGATAGGGGAGCTCGGTCCCACGCATTTGAAGGGCCCAAAAACGCCTTATTCTCCGGTGCGATCTGGTGGAGGGAACATACACGAGAGCAAAAAAAAGTAAAAACGGTCAATATGTCTTGTCACAAGAACGCTGGATCTTCCCAAAAAACAGAGGGGGGGCACCAGAGAAACCATAAGCGTTGGCCCAACAAAAAGGAAGGGGGACAAGCCAGATCGGAGGGAGAGCCAAACGTGAACAACCATATTAGGCGGAACACCTCTCGGAATGGGATAAGGCTCACGCAAGAAGCATAAACGGAGAGTAGCGCAATAAGAAGGGTGAGGGAAAAAAAGTGCCAGTGGGATAATCCACCAGGGTGGCAAGGTAAGGAAGAGAAACTAATGTCTCACAGACACTTCGGAAGCAGTAAAACCCTGCATCAGAACGACCCCAACAACTGAAAGAAATCTGGGAAGTGCGGCAAGAACCGGAGGACTCGGAAGAGAAAAGCCCAGAACCGAGACGGGCAGTTGAAACATCTTTTGCTCGGCCAAGAAAAAAGGGATTTGAGAGGTGGTCTGTGGTCTTCACCTACAACGCACGGGGGTAAAGCTCCAGTCGGAAGTATTCAGCCGAAACCGGTACAGTCGTCTTGCAGATGGAATGGGACCGAATCGGAAAGAAAAAGTGAAAAAACCCAAACACCAAAAAAAATTCGGTGGCATTACCAAATGAGAGTGCGACGAAAGTAAAGGCAGAAAAAAACCAAGGTTCACATAGGAGGGCATACTGCACTAACGGGCCATTCTGAGGGAAAAGTCGAGGTGAGGAGGAGTCATGACGAGGGTATCATGGACCGTGGAGGGTGGTAAACGCAATATCGATTGAGGAAGGCTCAAATGCTCGTTGCAAACGTTTGAGACCAGAGGAAGGGGGACCTGAAGAAAAAAAAACTGCAGTGAACACAACAGGTTATTCTTTTAAAAAAAGCCGAGCGAGGCCAGGGCCATGATCGGGAAATTCCAACGCAAGACCGACTGGACGGAACAGCCCGCAGGCCCACGACGCGAACGCGAGGGAAGACTAGACGGAGCGGACAAAAAACCTGAAAACCGGAGTAGACAGCGCTGTTAGACCTCCAACATGAAAAAAGAGGCATCGAGATCTGGTGAAGAACGTTGAAAAGAAGAAATGCAGACGGTACCGGAGGGGCCAAAGGGTTGCTAACGAGAAACGGGCAAAAAAGGGGCGCTGTCCTGATTGGGGGAAAACAGAAAGAGCTTCGAGGGCACGCGCGCCACGGACAAATGAAGGAAGACAGAACATGTGGACAACGTCTCCCGATATCTCGCACTCAAAAAAGGGGATGAAAGCAGGATAGGGGAATAACAATCTCTGAGGGCGAGGGCTCGTCGTCCAGACCGGGGGACTCTAAGCAAAGGAATATGGGCTGGAAATCAAAAGTACAACGCTAAAACCAAGGAGGCCTATCCGGCTATTAAGGGCCTCCTGGTTCGAACACAGGTATCGATTCAAAACGGGGCAAGTAAGAAGCCGGCTCGGAATGTGGAGTTCAGAAGCCGAAATCATGGGGGGGAAACCCGTTTTAAGCAATGGAAAGCAGAAAAAACGGATAGACTGATCTTGCAACGCTCGGTTGGGGGTTGTGAAGCAGATACGTACATGGGGGGAAAGGGGTTTAAAAATACAGGCAAGTCGTCTAAAGACGGACAAAAGCCTCACCTGCCCTCAGAAGGGGGTGGGGGGGCCCGGCCGCAAAGGGTCATTCTAGGGATAAAATTCCTCGCATCTGGAAAAAAAGAAAATGGGTTGCGGGAGAGGTGCGTTAGAGTACTCCAAAAAAATGATATCACTCTCCTCGGGGCAATACTCAAAAGGAACGCCCTTTAACAGCGATGGCGAAAAAGGAGGATTAATCGAAAAAAAAGTGGGGGGGGGGGGAAGCTACATGCGCAAAGACTCAGGCAGGTGAAGAACGAAAGGGGTAGGGGAGACAAAGCTCTCAAGACTAGGGGGGGGGGCATGACTTATGAAGCCCGGAAAACTACCGGTTGAGGGCGCTCAGAAAAGGGAACAAAGGAAGAGAAGGAAGCCCGTTCGTTTAAGAAAGTTCGACAAAATCACGGAAAAAAAGCGTTTCTTTGAACGCTGGGAAGAAACCCCCAGCAATGTTTCTTAGGGACGACGGGATAAACACGCGGGCCACTAGTCAAACAAGCCGGTATGTGATGTTCGGCGGGCGAGAGGAGATGCGCTCTACGGACAGGAGGCCCAGTTTCGACCTTGACGAAAAAGGGGAGAGGTTTTGCCACTGTAGTGTAGTTACCAAGGCAAAGGCACTTGAGAAAAAAGGACCATTTCCAGAAGATGAGGAGGTAAACTGAGTCGTGCCACTCTACCACGGAGGGCAAAATAATAGGTTCAAGGGTACAAATGAGTGGGGACCTCATCACCCAGAAGACTTACCAGAGAACCGGGGGGGAAAGTGGGGACCGGCGATTTAGGACTTTTCAACGCAGCGACTGCCCAAGCGGGTGAAAGAAAGAGGTTAACTTGCGAGGTATTCGAAATCGCTTATCTAAGGTCTCAAGAAAAGGCAAAATTAAAAAAAAAAGCCGGCCCCAAAATACGTTGGAAAGAGGGGGGGACGGTGGGAACTACGTGAAGAATCTCTGAAGACGGAAAAAGAAAGCATGGGCCGAACAGGGAGGGGGGGGGGGGACAAAAGCTAAGGCATAAAAAAAAAAGGACGGAAGAAAACGGGACGCACAGTTGGAACGGGAAAATATGCGCGTCTCAAACAAGGGCCTGGACGGTTCAAACCGGGCGGTCCATTTTGGACCGCAAGTTTAAGAAGTGGTTACAAAAATCTCAACAACAAAAGAAGGAGAGAGATGTCTAAACCCGGTTGGGAAGCGCGGGGACAGGGGGGAACAAGGGACCAGACAAGTTTGTGAGGCAGGGGGGGCCCGTGGCCCACTGGGTGGACCAAAAGCTTAAAAAGGACAAGCATGGAGGCGATGAACCAGGTGTGGGAGTCTTTGCTGGGGGGGGTGGGGGGGGGGGGTTGGGGGGGGGGGGGGGGGGGGGGGGTTGGGGGGGGGGGCTGGGGGAGGTTGGTGGCCGGGGGGGGTGGGGTTGGGGGGTGGGGTAGGGTTTCACGGACGACACATAGAAGTGGAGGGGGCGTGTCGCTAAAGCAAGATATTGGGAAAAGGCAAGGCGGAAAAACAGCATTTCGAAAGCAAGGGCAAGAAGAAACAATAAAGTAAGGGAAAAAAGGGCAAGCTGCAGGGGGACTGACATAAAAGCGACTGAGCAAACACAAATATGTCTTAAAGAAACTGCAGCGGGGGAATTGTAAGAAAACAACCCATCTAAAAGAGCAAGAAATCGCGGCCACTGCAAAACGAAGATGGCCTTCCAGGGGGGGTCATGAGAACACCCAGGGAGGGGGACCCTGAAAAGATTAAGTGCAAAAGTGAAAGAAAGAGCAAGGAGGGTGCCGAATCCGGACAAAGTTCCCATAACTACGGGGAGAAATTGGGGCTGGCACTTTTAGGGGAGCAGACAGTGGGCACCCTGAGGGAAGAAGGACTAAGTCAGAAAGACTGGAGACTGAACCGGGGTAGGCAGCTAGGGGCCTTACTCCAACAGAAGGATCGGGGGGACTATGAAGGAAACCGAACAACTGATTCCTCTCGGCAGACGACACTTCAGGAAAAAGGGCGGTTCGAAAAAAAACGGACAAACCGTCAGAACGAAACGGGGAAAGGCCGTTGGAGGGTCAAAATCACTGAAATGGGGGGAGGCTAGCTCATGACTCAAGTCCTTGAGAAAAAAAAACGTCCGGCTTCATATGATGAAAAAGGGAAACTTGGACGGTGAGGAAGCTCTTGGGTGGCAGCAGAAGCAAAACCCAGACCGGTGGACCACATCGAGAGTGGCGACGGGGCAGCCGAAGACCAATTTTTCACCAGAGGGGGTAATCTAAGGAGGACGCATCGCTGGGAATTAAAGGGCGGTTGGGAGGAAAGGCAAAAAAAAGGTTATAAGTGTTGCTGGGAGGAATAGAGAAAGCCAGCTAAACGCTAGGAGGAAAGGGAGATGCCTCTTCCAGAGGAGCTTTTCTGAAACAGTCGGAAAGAACATGCAACAGGCGGGCGACCAAAAGGGGGGGACGGGTGCGTCTCGCTGGGAAAGGAGCGACCCTTGAGTTGATGAACCAGAAGGGCCTTAATCGCTAGTCCAGTCCCACCAATAAAAACGGAGAAGCAACGCTAGATGATCCTGAGGGGAAGGAATGCAAACCGGAGGAAAACTCACGGATGATAACCGTCCCATTCACCCGAAGAGAAGTAGGATGGGAATGAGGAGCCGTGGGAATAAAGAAGCTAAGGAAAAATCAATGCGTTCAAATAGAAGAACTCTGCAAAAAGGCTCGTTTTGTCTCTCTTGTGAGTGCACGAACATATCGACCTCTGAGAACCCGGAACAAAGACCTGGAAAAACCTGGGAAATGTGGACCCTACTATCCCGAATATCAAGGAGGAGTTAATCTATATATATGGAGGATCGAGGGGGGTAAAAAAATGTAGGCGCTCGAGGGCACAGACGGTTGTCCAGGTAAAAAAAAGCATCCCATGGGACGAAATAAACCTAGCGCTCAATAGGAGAAAATAAAAACGGCCGTGCCCGTCCTCAGTAGAAACAAGACGCAGGGAGTTTGACCCTCTGGGTAGCAATTCAAAAAGGGTCAGCAAAAAAAAATAGTCGGGAGGCTCGGCCTTAGGTGCTCAAAGACCGTTAGCTCAGGTTTGAAAAAGAAAAAAGGCACGCCTGAGAAAAAGCAGTGTGAAAGAGGAAAGGGTAAAGTCAGGTCTGGCGTAAATCGGAAAGGTCGGGGAGCTTGTATTCCCGAGCAAGGTGCTCGAGGGGAAGAAAATACCTCTTGTGTAGGAACATGGGGGGAGTGTAATGAAAAGACTCTCATCTGGAAGGACCTGAAGGCAACAAGGAGAAAAGGCGAAAGAATTGGGAGTCTAGCCAGAAGAAAACGGAAGGGAAGAAATCAACACGGAAAAAGGGTAACCCGCCGCTAGGAAAAGAATTACAAAGCCGAAGGAGGGAAGGAAGAGAACCTTGAAAAGGGAGGCGGGGGGGAGAGAGTCGCCCAATCGATCTGGACCAAGAAAATGGGGGGCAGGGACACAGGGGTACAAATTCGAAAGAAGAATTAAGAGGAGGCATAAGACGCTGTTTTTAAATGCTCAGAAATGGGCTGCTGATACATACAACCTTAAAACACGGTGTAGGGGAAGAAAGAAGAAAAATGCAAGCCCGGTGAAATCTTGTATCATGATAACGTGTGGAGTAAGCCACGGCCGAAAGGGGATGGTTTAGGGGCACGAGCCGGGAAGCAAGGAAATAGTCAAAAGGGATTTAGTTGACTGTCTCAGGGAGCCGGAAGAGGAAGGTAGCTCTAACGGCTGAAGCAGTGGATAAAAGTTTCGACCTTAGGCAGATTGGGGAAACAGTCATAGAAGAAGAACTTTATTGGCTTCCCAGGGAGAGATCACCTTAAACATGGCCAAAAGTGGAATCCTTGTCTGGGACGAGAAGAAAACCTGAAACAGGATGTGGCATCATAAGGTTGTGGGAAAAAAAAGTTGGGCGCGAGCAGAACAAGGAAAAAAGCTTACAAAATCATGAACCAGGGGAAAAAGGGGTGGCACCTCTCTCAGGGAGGCAGGGTCGCAGAAAAAGTTACCGAAAGGTCCAAAGCGCGTCGTTGTGAGGACCTAGGGGGACAAGGCGGGAAAGGGGGAGAAATGTAGACTCTGTCATCAATAAAAAAAAGGGAAAAAATCTCTCCTCCCGGAAATACAGGAAAGAAAAAACATAAGGCTGAGGTTTTGGGGGAGGGGAACGGGAAGAGTGGATAAAAGAAAGACTATTTGGGTGTCCGCAAGGTGAGTACAAAGATGCAACTGTTGACATGGAGAAAGAAATGAGGAACTGCATACGATTCGCGGAAAAGTGGGGGGGGCCCCATGAGAGGAAAGGCGAGAAAATTCTTACGGTCCCTGGGCCGTAAAGAACGCGAGGGTGGAAAAACTCAAATGGGGGTGTTACAAAAGAAGAGGAAACAAACCAAAGGGGGGGGATCGTAACCCACCCTTTTTAGAAAAGCCGGAGAGGGTCCACACTTGTAAGCAGGAACCTAAGCCCCTTGTGAGGCGCAGCTAATGGAAAGAGGAAAACCATGGTAAAAGGGAGAGTATAATAAATTTCGACGGGCGTCCAATGTAAGAAAAAGTGTCAGAAAAGGAAAAAAAACCCGTGCGGACATCATGGGGGGAGGCTCCGCTGCCTGGGAGGCACGTACTTTATCATTTCCGCCCGGAAGTGGAAAAGCCAAAAAAGGGGGGGCCGAAAACCAGGGAGGCGAGCTATTGCCGGGTTTGAGACATACAACGAAGCAGCTTCGAATACAAAGAAACCCTGAAGAACGAACTGACCTTGTAAAGGGGGGGGGAGGGCGAAAGCCAATACGGGGGCGACAATAAAAGCCATGATCGCGGTGAAAAAAGAAACGCGTTAGAGGACAATCACATCGAGGGCTGAAGCAGCATAAAAAAAACGTGAAGGGTGAACAGGAATATTATTTCGGAAAGCACAACGGCAGTTGCTAGTGGGGGCCCCGAAGTTTAAGAAAAATACGGCAGACAAAGACATGGCGGGGCAGTTATTTTGGAAGCACACTAAGTGATACTGTGAAGGCCGAAGCTGAAAAAAGGGGGGACAAAGCCGACTGATGGGAAGCAGGTAGCGCACCGGACGCAGGAGAAAAAAAGGAACCTTCAAGAAAGGAGAAGGGGACTAGCTCCTAAACGGATGCCCAGTAACAAAAACATAGAGAGAGGGGAGGGGGGGGGAGGACAACACGTTCTCATAAAATCAAAGTCAAAAGGGAAGGATTTGCGAGCGGCCAATGTTGGTAGGCTGAACAGACGACTAGCAGACCGAACGGGCCGTCAGGGAGGAATAATAAATGAGCAAAACGAAGGGCCGTAAGCGGGAAGCTCGCAGTGTATGCAGCAAGAACCCCCAGTGCGGGGGAAAAGGGTTCCCAGAAGAGGAGAAAAGGGCTTGTAAGAAATAAAAAGACTCAATGGCAAAAAGAGAATCAAAACTTAAGTGCCTTGAAGGTCTTTTGGTAGGTCGGCATCGTGTTAAATGGGAAAGGGAGAGAGGAGGAAAAAAGAAAGGGGAGAAGCTAAACCAAGTCGCGTCAAAGAAGGGGCCGGCTCCAGGAGAAGTGCCGTCAAGTATTCCATATTTCGGGAGGTTCAAAAAAGGGTCGCCATAAAAAGACGGCTACCAACCAGGCGGGGGATGATAGGGGGAGGAGCTAGGTGCAGGAGGCGGAAGCACCTTGAAAAGGGGTACAAACTAAGAAGCAAAGCTCGGAAAGAATTAACACCCGATCGACTAAAAGAAAAACTCTAGTCATCAGAGGTCAGGGACGGCCTTCACCGGAAAACGTTCCAGCCGTGAATTATCCCATTCCGGCAACTTATTCGAACTGCCGTTTGGGGAAAAACTGCAGAATTTCATCAAGCCGGGAGAAAGGGAGGGAGCCGTTGACGCGGCAGGCCCATCTTGGCTCTATGTGGAGCGAGTCCGGGGGGGGATAAAAAAGCCATGACCAGCGGACTGACGAAACACTTCCATAAGCAGAAACTGTGCACTCCCACTATATCCCGAAAGACGCAAACAAACACAACGAAGAGGGGGGGGAAGAGGGGAGGGCTCGAGGACGTCGTGTGCAAAGTATCAGACTGGGTCATGCTTGTTCGGAGTCGGCGAAAGGTCGATGCTCGACAGCTTTTTCAACCAAGAAGACGACGAGATGGGGGGAATAAAGGCCGGGAGGTCCTCAGCAAGTCACAAACCCTCCATCAGGTGCTTACCTCGCTGCAGGTGAACGTACTTGATCTCTCATAAAGCGAGGAGAGGAAAGCAGGGGATGTCTCATCCAGGGAAGAGACCAAGGGGGAGAAGGGCAAGGACGCCAGAGATCTAGCGGTTTCGGGCTAGAGGGTTGGGAACTCGACGCTCTTCCTCGTGGAGGAAGTGAATGACCTCAAGGGGGGCGATGCAAATCGCGCGCCAAAAAATGAAGGACTCCGTCCATTAGGGGGAAGTGTTTCAGGAAAAGCGACATAGGAAGGGCATGAAGCAAGAGATTAACCAGGGGGAATAAGAGGAAGAAGGGAGTTTAAAGCCTTCCCCGGACACTGATAGAAAATCTAGAATAAGGGGCGATGCCCGAAATTAACGCAGATTCCAGCGATGCGGAGGAAGGAGAGGCGATCTGTGACTTATTTCGGGGTAGGGGAGGATTAAATACCATTCGCGCCACCTCAAAGATAGGGTGAAAAAAGGGGTACCCGAAAGTTGGGAGGGGACATCCTCCCGTAAGGGGGGAGGGGTCATTACTTGAACGACAAACGGTTTCGGCAAATGTCAGGACGAGGACAGAGGGGGAAAAAAAGCATACAACCGAGGGAGTTGATGTGAATGAATTCAGTCGGGGACGGACAAAGGAAAGGTACGGTCGAGGGGAGAATGTACGTAACCGGCCTCATGGGGGAGTGTAGAACGGACCATACACTGTTTGAGACGTCAAAAGAAGACAAAGTCTTGTAGGGGACGGGGTTTCGTGAGTCCAAAAGAAAACGGAAGATGAAATACAGGGATAAAGCGGCCTGTCGACGGACAGTTATTCCTTCAAATACAGGGGGAAAAAAAAAAAATGGGTGTATCTTCAAACAATCCGGGCACTTGAGCTCAAAACTGGCTATTCCATGGACTAAAAAGGCACGTTAGGGAAACAGGAAGGGGGGGAGTACAAAAAGCACAAGTACCTTTGGAGGAACCCCCCCCACCAAACAACGAATATGTTTGAAACGGTTAAAAGGGGGGGCAAACGTAAGCCACCCAGAACTGTCTGAAATCGAAACGGAAGGTTTCGGGGAAGGGACACCGCGATCATGGCTGCTCAGGGAGTGGAGTTCAGACAGGGCCCAAGCGCGGCAGTTTGGAAATACCGGGAGTCGCTGTATGCCAGAAAGTAGAACCATTTAGGGAAACAAAAAAAAAATCACGGACCATCCATAAGAAATTGGTGGGGGGGCGGGCCATGAGATGGCGATGCTTAGAAGGAGAAAAAGAATTGTTCTACTTCTTAAAAAGCCAAAGGGCGCTGTTGTCGCACAAGGGATGTAAAAAGGGGAGATGGGCAACTGGGGGAAACAGGAAAAGAAGAATAAGGAAAAAAAGAATAAGCCGCTAAAAAAGGAAACACATGGGGGGGGGGGCCAGCAGGGAAAATGAACTCAAAATTAACGTGGTGGTATTGTTTGTCCAAGCGTTGAAAAAAAAAAGGAAGGTTTCCTACCAGCTAAGCAAAAAAACACTGAGGATGAGGAAGAGAAGAGGGGGGGGTGGAGGAAAAACCACAAGGGAGGAACGAATCGCTTGCCAATTGGAAAAAAAAAAAGTTGTAGACCTCATCTAATGGTCCATGAGGGGGGGACAAAAAAACTAAGGAAGCTGGCAGTTCCTCATTTCGAGAGTGCGTCCATGGAAAGGGGAACATACCTGTGTCGGACCATGTGGGCGAGCTCGACACTATGCACGTCGTGCCAAAAAAGCCGAACCGCTTCCATTGCCCGCCACCACTAATGTAGGACAGGGAAGGGAGGGAACGTGTGGGCAGGTTGTTCAGGACGAAAATGAAACGGAGACAGAATAGAGGAAACTACCGGTCAAAAGAGGGGGCACGCAGAGGGACCCGTTTCTGCCACAGCCAAATCTGTTAGTAGAAAGAAAGGCAGAGAAGGGGGGGGGGACAGGGGCAAGACACGGCGTTCTATTGGCAAAGTGAGGGTCGGCTGAAAGGGCACAACGTGGAAGGGGTAACATTAACCCGAGTGAGGAGAGATTTTGGATAGAAGGGGAAAAAGCATAAGTTTACAAGAAGGATGGGGAAAGAGTTACTAAAGTGGCAACCAAGTGCAGGGATGGGGGGGGGGGATGAGAAAAGCAAACCGCTGAATAATGTCAGAAAACTGAAAACTGTCTGAATCCGAGAGCGAAAGGGAGGGAATTACCAAACGAACCCTTCACCTAAAAAGGAAGTTGGGGGGACGGGGAACCGAAGTAGCTGAGCTCCCAAGAAGTCGATGAGGGTGGAGAAGGTTCTCATAAACCAACGATTCACCGGGGTGGACTTGTTAAAGTTTTGCTTCACCTACAAGGAAGTCCTGGTGGTGTATCCAGGACGTCAGGGGGGGGGAAAAAGCGCAGGGGGGAAAAAATCGATGCAATACGACAACCTAGGCCAGAGGGAGGAGACTTGGGATAAGAAAAAAACCCCCGTCCAAACAACAAGGTTCGTGTTGGGAAGAGCCAAAAAAAAGCATCGTGAGATGGCGAGGGTAAAGACCAATACCGCAAGGGTTAAAGAAGAGTACTAGACTGACTTAGAGAGCTCCTTTGGGGAAGGGGAGGGGGTGAAGGGAAGCGGGCATGCTGGGATAGTTCTAAGGGGAGAGAGTAGTTCAGGGGGAGGAAAAAACTGCTTACCGATAGGAAAGAAAGAGATTGAAGGACAGGGACTGCCAGACTGGGCGGAGGGGACAGGAATCTAAAAGACTTGCCTGAACACGGCGGGGGAGGACTATTCGAGAAGAGATTGGAAAGGAGCCGTTTCTCTGGGAAATAAAAAAAAAACGCACTGGCCTAGAATCAGCAGGGCCTCCCCAGATTGAACTCTATCGGCAAACGGAGAGATGAAAAACGTACACTGCAGCAACCGGGAAAGGGACTCAAACAAATGATACCGGCCAAAGTCAAAATCGAGTATCTGGGGGGGAATCGCGAAACCGCAGAATGGAATCAACTCCATGCGGGAGGGGGGGATAGCCCGGAGGAAAAAGAATCCAGAGATATGGGGGCTTCTGGATTGAAAAAAAATATCACTGGATGGATGATGACCGCGGGAACCTACCAGGCAGCCTAGCCAGTAAAGGGGAATCACCG
>Ga0179591_1467718_pt1 | contig 13042 bp, 18 predicted proteins | sample CZOMad2_1_08_16f_FD_182891 | JGI IMG/M metagenome (GOLD analysis project Ga0179591, IMG submission 182891) | Vadose zone soil fungal communities from Angelo Coast Range Reserve, California, USA - CZOMad2_1_08_16fungal (PacBio error correction) | ecosystem: Environmental > Terrestrial > Soil >...
GCTTGGTGATGATCCACCGCCTCGATCTCTTCAACACACGACTCACGTCGACGTCACCCCAACGCGCCCATCGATTTTTGTGGACCCTGGTCGCGGTTGCCGCGTTTCGCGCTCTGTTGCACCTCCTGAAGAACCGTCGCCAGCTGGCGCTCTACGGCTACATATTGGACTCACGGCTGCTTTTCCCTCTTCATTGGCCTCCCCGCGCTGCTGCTGCATCGCTGTCCCGAGCAGAAACGCGCCAAAATCTGGATTCGCTGCCCGGGCTTCTCAATGCAGGCCCGCCGAGTTTTCCCAATTTCTCTTCTGACTTCTTCTCCCGGTGCTGGTCGCCAAACGTGCCTGTTCAATTATCAACAGCGTCCTGACAATGCATTTGATGAGATGACCCTGCCCCGTCCGCCGACCTCGCGCCTGCTGCTGGCGGCCTGGGTCATTCTATCTCTCGATAGGTGTGAGGTCTTCGAAAAGGCCCCTCGGCACTTCCTGCTGCTCTCCCGCGTCCTTCTTGTGGTAGTGTTACCTTGCCCCCCGAGCGTTTCAGTTGGGTTGTCATGGGCTGGGTGGGGGTGGGCTGTTCGCCGCGGGAAGCGTTGCCGCGTATTTTCTTTTTCGAGCATGTGCGGATTCGCGACAGTGTGGTGGGACCGTTTCAGCGACCCCGCGGCGGTGGCTTCAGATCTGCAGTCCCGCTGTTCACAGCTTTGCTACTGTACTTGGCGGCATTTTCCAGGCAACCGGGCTGGTAACACGGTCAGGCCCGACCCGTGCCCGCCGTCGTCGACCGACTTCATCATCCGCCTCGTTTGCGGCGAAGATCTTTGGACTGGTCGGTCTGGCCCCATTTTGTGCTCTACACGATCGTTCACGTCCGAGGCTTGCGCACGTCATCGCTACCCCGCGACAGCTTCGGGCAAACTCCTGGCCGGCGGGCCTGGCATCTGACACTGGCCCTCCAGCTTTTCAAATCATCGTTGTTGGGCGGCGTGACCAACGTCATCCCCCCGCTGTACCGGGTTGACCCACAACCACGTTGATGTCCTACGCTACTGCGGGTCCTCACTGTCTGGGCCGAAAAACTACGTGCCTGTTTGGCCATCCTGGTGCGCATCTCGCACAGCGCCCGACGTCCACTGGGCCTCGGGCGCGCGAACACGTCGCCGATCGCGGCGGCCGCAACCGAGTATCGGAGCGGGTATGAACGCCTCTCCTCTCCTCCTACCGCGGATCTCTGTGAACCGGATGGCGTTGATCGTGTCTCTGTTTCCCAACGCGACGATTCACAGTTCTCGGCCGCGACGGCTGCTGCCGACCCCGCAACCGCGGTTCCGCTCGGAGTAGTATTCACGGCACGGGCCATATCAGCGCTGCGGGCGGCCAGAGCTTTTGCCTCATTCGTGTGGCCGAACCGACATCCGCTTTCGTTTCCCCTATCCCCTCCCTGCGGGTGTATCCCAACCCGTGGTGTACTGCGGCGCCGATTACCCAACCCACCGTCGTTCTACACTCGCTGCGTTACTCCGGTTCGGGGCTTGGAAACGTTGCCTAGGACCCGCTTTGAGCTGTCTCCTGCATCTGGCGTGTTCGTGAACCGTGCACGTGTCTGTGAGGCCTGGGTCTGCTTGACTCGGAGCTGGTTTTCGATCGTTCGGCGCAAGTCGATTCCACGACGCAAAAGGGATCGGCGTCACAATGTCGACCCACTATCAAACCCTCTATTCAACAGTCCGGCTATGGACGCAATTCAAACGTATCCGTGCGTCGGGCCGCCCTGCAATGTAGCTCTGTCTTTGCACCTTGACCGCCCAAACGACCGGCAGGTATTTGGGCCAGGTAGGTCATCGCCATCCTATTACCCCCCCGACCTGCTTTGCGGTCACCTGATCCCGAAGTGCAGGCGCATCCGGCAGCGGCCTCTGCGCGACGACCCGCACACCCGCTTACCAAACCGCGCGGTTTCGAAACATATCCACCCGGAATCCAGCGTTCAAGGTGATCAACCCCCACGCGTCGGACGCTACAGCGGCGCCACCAGGGCGAGCATTTTACCCGGGCCGTCCCAAGATTCCGTTGCCCACGACGGCGGTGTTTGAGACACGGGCGGCACCCGCCTGCGCCAACCAACAGCCGTGCCTGCCGCTGAAACAGTCTTCGCCCTGTCTTTTAGACACCCGCTTTTCGTCCAGTGGGCACCTCACGCGGCGCGTACGGCCCTTCGCAGCATTGCGCGTTCTTCGGCCTGGGGCACCCCCCCCCCGACCCCCCGGGCGATCTTATTCCGCTCCATTAGGACAGGTCTCTGAATCTACCGTCGGGATAATCGCGGTGACGCCCGTGGCCGCTCTGTGGATGTCGAGCATCGGCCAGAGGACGTCGCGCTGACAACACCGCTGGATACCGGAGATATCCGCTACGCATCGCAACGCCGTGTGACGATGCATCCCCTCCACCTTGTCGCGAGCCTCAAAAGGCCAGACCTAGCGAACAATCGCACCACCAACCACTTCCCTATCAAACAAAAAAACCAAACAAACAATCAACAGGCTGTCGCCCGCGCGGGTCCTCGCCCGCTGTCGCGTTCTAATCTACAGAGCTGATGGTCGTCCGGTCCGAGAATTCGCCAGCAGACATGTTGGGGCCATTCCCGCTTTCTTCGCATCCAAGACAGTACTGCAAGACATGGGCACCCGACCCCGCCCGCGACAACACCTCACAAACCCCACCGCCTCTGGTCCAATCTCGTTCGCCGTGGCCCGCACTGACGCTGTATGTTTTTCGGTGGCGGTTCTAAGTTGTAAAACGGCTGCGACTACACTCCTTTCCGCTTAAAACCTGTCTTTCGTTGTTTTGCCGCGCCGATTGGCCGGGCCGTCATCCAGGCAAGCGCTGACAGGGGGGGCCATGAGCCCGCGCGTTTTGTTGTCACGCACGCTGTCCGTCAGATAACCGCCTGAAGCGCCCTGATCGCCGCCCGGTGGTCATGGTGTCAGGTCTTGTAGGCGTGTTGACAGCCGTGTTCCCGCCGCTTTGCGGACAATGTGCTCAAGGGGGGATTTCTCCCAAGGACCCCGAATTCATCGAGATCGCGCGTTTCCGCGGCCCGAGGCCGCGCCACTCCACGCCACGACGCCGATGCCGTCAACACCACCTGGATCGCCGCCGTCCATGACATGCGGGGTGTACGGTCAAAAGCCCAATGGGCGGGAGTGACTGCGCCGCCTACCTGGTGTGGGCTTGGTCACGGGCGATCCGCTGAATTCGGTTCTCAAGCGCACCGGCCGGCTGTCGCTGCGGCCACGCTCTGGACCTTGCTGAGCATACCGGCCCGCCCTAGCAAATCGCCACGCTTCCGTCACTTGGTACAAACACCCGTCCAGACGTACAAGCCCGGCAACATCTTTATCACCACCCCCACACAGGGCCCGGTCCAGATCCACACCGACTTCGTGTATCCGGCCAAAGCGGGTCCTACGCCTGCGCCGGCTTTACCCAACCGCATGTTGATTGGCCCCGCTTCTACATCTCGACCCTAACAGTCCCGGTTCTCTACGCGCTCCGGCAGCGATTGTCTACACTCTTTTGGTCTTTGTTGGCTACGAGTGGTTTCGAGGTACGACCGTCACCGGTGCACTGTGCTCATGACGTGGCGGATGAAGCACATCAAGGAACCCCCCGCCGCCTGCCGCTTCCTCCCCCTGTCTCCCTCCCCCCGAGCTTCCGCCCAAATGTGCGAAAACTCATCGGATCACGCTGGTCAAGAACCCCGGGTAAGGCGCTCCAGCATGGTGGGAACCCGTTCGCCGCCCGACTGCCGTCGCCAGCGGTCGTGCCGGCCTCCGGCCGCCGCGTGCCTCAGCCATTCACCCAGTCCTGCTGTGATTCTCGCGGCCCGAGTACGCGTGGTGAGCTGTGCTTCGTGCCGTGTATGGGTTTTCCGTTGGCCATTTCTTCCCACATACCATTACTTCCACCCCAGCTCGTTTTCCTATTCCATACTCTCTCTGCCCGCGGCGATCCCGGCCGTCTTACCGGTTTTCCAACCACCAGCCCACCGGCCGCCGTGCCCTCTCACCTTTCTCTTGCTGGGCAAATTCGCGCCTGTTTTGTTTGCCGCCGTGTATTCCTCTTTGAGGTCGGAGGCTGGCTCGTCTGGTCCGTTTCATACCGTGTCGCGTGCTTCATCGTGCATAATCGCAAATTGCCCTCGGACTCTGTACACCTTCACACCAGACATACAAATACAACACCCTCCCCCTACTTTTCACTAACCGCGCACATCCGTAAGCCAACCCCTCCCTTCCAACTGGGGTGCCCCCCTGGGAGTACCACCCCCTTCTTGCTATATAATGAACCCCAGCAGCTTTTGTTCCTTCGCCCCTGGGTCTGCCGTTCGGCTTGATTGGCGGAAACGGCAGGATGCATAGGTATATATATTCTTTGACTTCAGAGCAGGCCGCCCGGACTCAGCTGGCTAAAACCCCTTTACTCCCAGTCATTTCGTTCGCCCGGCTCGAAACACTACAAACCGCAAATGACCAATCTCTCTCAACAACAACCACGATTCTGCCCTGCCGATAGCTATACCTTTTTCTTTGCGGTGTCTCTTCTCGTGTCGAGCCTGCGCTGCTTGGCTTAAAGTGTTAGCCCAGCTTAAGTCCTTTCGCCTTCCTGACTTCCATAATTTAACCATATCAGCCTGCCGTTGTAACCTTCCAATCTATGCCTTCAGAGCACGTGGGGCCCTTACACTCTGTGTATGTACGTGATCTCCTCCTTTTTTTTGTCCCGTATTGCCGTGTTGTGTTCCGGCTGTAGGGTGTCTTACCTCCTTTTGTGGCGTGGTGATCTTTGTTGCTGTTGTTCGGACGCGGGAATTGATTACGATTAGCACCGCTTGATGACGCGAGTCGCATCCCCAAGCCCCGCCCTGCTGGCCGACAACAGCGCTACGTCTAGGGCCTGCGGCGGCTATGCACGTGCGACGTGCCCTTCGTCGGTTTTGCCACCCGTCGACGTCCGGTATCGCCGCTTGGAGTGCCCCAACGCCACCGCTTTTTGTGTCCTTCCTGGTCTTATTTGCTCTACGGAAGGTTGCTCTGCTAAAGTCCCGTCCCTTGTGTTTGCTTTATAGCTGGCTGTGAGTGCCATGCCCGTCCTGCTGCCTCCACGCTCCTCTGTCGACGGCGTCGGCGAAGGGTCCTCCCACGTCTGTAGCGCATACCGGGGTTCTTGCCCATCGTGATCTCGATGAGTTTCTCGCACATTTGGCGGAAGCTCGGGGGGAACGGCGGCGGATGGTTCCTTATGTGCTTCAATCGCCACCCAAAGCACCGTCACCGGTGAACGGTCGTTACCCGAAACCACTTCGTAGCCAACAACTCCCAGAGAGTAGCATCGCTGGCGGAGTCGCGTCGTGACCCAGGGCCTGTTTCGGGTGCGATGTTTGCGGCGGTGCCCATCACATGCCGGTCTTGGGTCACCGGCGCGGCGTCGACCGCCTTGGCGATACCGAAGTGGTGATCTTGCCCTGCCCGGTGGGGGTGATCAAGATGTTGCCGCTTGACGTCGCGGTGTACTCAGGCCGGCGGCGTCGCGATTTGCAGGGCGGCGGCCGGTCTGCATCGACATTTCCGGCGCGTTCCCGCAGCGACAGCCGGCCGGTGCGCTTAGCACCGGAATTCAGCGGCTCGCCGTTACCAGCCTCATCACAGGTGGCGGTGCGTCCCTCCCCGTCCATCTGGCTTTCGCCGTAGTCGTGGACGGCGTCTATCCCGGGGTTGTTTGAGCAGCTCCGTGTGCGCGGGCCTCTGCGCGTAAACCTCTCGAATTATTCGGGGTCCTGGGATAACTCCCCCTTGAGCACCTTCCGCAACGCTCCCGTACCATCCGGCTGTCCACCGCCTCCCAGACTCTTACCCATTCCCACTGTGCGACAGGCTCTGCATGACGGTACTGCCGGACAGCGTGACACCAAACGCGGCGGCTTCATTGCCCCGCACCTGCAGGCGCTTCCATGGATGACGGCCCGGCCCCTCGCGCTGCAAACCGCACCGCCGGTCGCGTAACAGGCTGTCGCCGCCGTTTTCCACGACACCGCCCACTGCCACCGTCTTCTTTTTTTCGGCTCGAACGCGATTTACCACGTCGTGCGGTGTTTGTTGCGCGGTCGGGTGCCTCTCTGCTTCCGGTCCCTTGGATGCGAATCTGCACTACGGGAATGGCCCCTTTCTGCTGTGCGTCCTTCTCGGCGGCCGACATCAGCTCTGTTAGCTTAGCCGCGACCTGCGGCGAGCCGCGCGGCGCTGTTGATAGGGCGTGGTGGTGCTGATGTATCGGCTAGGTCTGGCCCTTTGAGGCTCTCGACCGGTATGGCTGCATCGTCCCACACCGGCCTTTCGCGATGGTAGCGGCGACTCCGCGTGTCTTTCCCGCGGTGTTCAGCCGCTACGTCCTTCGGCCGATGCTCCACATCCCCAGAAGCGGCGGCTTCCCGGATTATCCCCGACGGTCGATTCCGCGACCGTATCGGAATGACCCCGGGGTGTGTCCAGGCCACCGAACGCTCCTGCTGCCGCCGGGCTTCGGCGCCGGTGAGGGATGCCCATTGTGACCGAATGCGGTTTTTACAATACAGGGCTACTGCCTGTTGTAGCGGCACGGTCGGTTTGTTGGCCGCAGGGGGTGCCGCCGTAGTTCTCCAACACCGCCGTGCTGTTTGGGGCATTGAATATTTGGGCGCCGCGGGTCAACTGCCGTCCTCGGTGGCTACCAGACCTGTAGTCGCCGCCGCGGTGGTTGATCACCTTGAAGCGTGGATCCGGGTGGCTAGGTTTCGAAATCGCGCGGTTGGGGGCAGCGGTTGTTGGAGGTGTCGCGCAGCCTGCCATGCCTGCCGCCTGCACTTTCGGGATCTGTACGCCAGCATGTTCGGGGTTCATGATGGCGCTTACAACCATGGCCTAATCTTGCCGGACGCTCCAGGGCAACGACAGAGCCCTTTCGGCGGGCCCGCCGCAGCCCGTTTGCATTGCGTCCCAGCGCGTCCTGTTGCACTCGCGGGTTGATCGGGTGTCGACATTGCCGCCGCGCGGATCCGCGGCCGTGAAAAAGTCGGCCCAGAACAGCGCCGACAGACAGCTCGGTCGGACGCCAAGTTCCCATCGGGTCCTCGGCACTTTGACAGGCCGAACTGGAGTAACGCGGGCGATTAGAAGCCGGTAATCTGCTCGTACACCATCGGATTGGGATCCACCCGCGGAAACGAAAGCTTCTGTCTTTGGCCACCGAATATGTCCAAAAGCTGGCCGCCCCGCGTGATCTGGCCGCGTCGACTGAATACTCGTCGAGCAGTGACCCGCTGGTTTGCGCGGGTCGGCACGACAGCCATTCAGCGTCGAAGACCTGTGGTCTCGTCGCGTTGAGCAACAGCAACCGATCACGCCCATCACGGTCAAGCAGATCCGTCGGAGAAGGCGTTCATACGCCGCTCTCCCATCGGTGCCGGCCGCCGCATCGGCGACGTTTTGCGCTCCCGAGTGCGCCAGTGGACGTCGGGGCCGCTTTTCGAGATGCTGCACCATGAATGGCCAGCAGCACGTAGTTCGCCACATTAGGACCCCCGTAGGACATCCCGGTTTGGTCAGCCCTCAGTCGGGATGAGTTTGGGTCACTCCGCCCACACGAGAAGCTGGAGGCCATGTCGCTGCCCTGCCCGCGGCCAGGAGTTTGCCTGAAGCTTTCGCGGGTCGCGACTCCGTGCTCGAAGCCTCTGACGATGACTATCGTTAGATCTCAAATGCTGGCCAGCCCGCCATTCCAGCTCTTCTCCGACCTCTGCGAATGATGAGGTCGTCGACTCGGCTGTCACGGTTCGGCTTGACCTTTCCCGCCCGTGCCTGAAATCCGCCGTATCAAAGCTGAACACTCGACTGCACTATTTGATATCCACTGCCGTCGGGGTCGCGACGGTTCCCACCCAATCTGTACGCAATCCGCACATGCTCGAAAATTAATACGCGGCAACGCTCCCGCGCGACGCACCAGCCCATGACAACCGCAACTGATAACCTGGGTGGCAAGGTACACGACACCAGAAATTACGCGTAGAGTTCATCAGCGAAGTGCCGAGCCTTTTCGAAGACCATCACCCTATCAGCTTACCCGGCCCCAGCAGCGGCGCGATGTCTCGCTGACGGGGCATGTCCATTCCCATCATGCTTTCCGACGCTGTTTGGACAGCCACGTTTGGCGCCAGCACCGTGGAGAAGAAGATCCGCAGTCAGAATCTTGGAAAACTCGGCGGGCTGAATTGATGAAGCCCGGAGCGAATCCAATTTTGGCGCCGTTTGCTCGGACAGCGTTCCGGCACAGCGCGTGGACGGCCAAGAAAAGCATACCCAGTGAGTCCACATATGTGCCGTAGCGCGCCAGCTGGCGATGGTCCTTCAGAAGGTGACCACGAGCGCGAACTCGGCCAACCGCTACCAGGGTCCACAACATCTGCTGGGCTGCGTTTGGGGGACGTCGACCGCTGAGCTCGTTTTTGACAGATCGAGTCGGTGGATCATCACCAAGCATCGCTCCTCACACAAAAAAACGCAAAAAAAAAAAAACAAAAAAAAAAAAACGGGAGGAGGAAAGGGAGGATGCTTGTGAGATCCCACCGACTCGATCTCGTCAACAATCGAGCTTCAACGGTCGACGATCGTCACCCCAACGAGCCCAGCAGATGTTTTGTGGACGTCCGGTCGCGGTTGCCGCGTTCCCGCGCCTCGTGGTCACCTTCCTGACAGGCCCATCGCCACTGGCGCGCTACGCTACATGGTGGACTCCCGGGTCTGCTTTTCTTTGGCCGTCCCGCGCTGCTGCCGCCGGCAAATCGCCTGTCCACAGAGCGGCGACAAAATCTGGATTCGCTTCCCGGGCTTCTCAATCAGCCCGCCGAGTTTTTTTCCAAGCGTCTGCTTGCTGACTCTTCTCCGACGGTCGGGCGCCAACGTGTCCGGTTTTTCAAACACAACAGCGTACGGAAAGCATTTGAATGGAATGAGACCCGCCCGTCCGCGGGACCTCGGGCACGTGCTGGCGGCCGGGTCATTCATAGGTGTGATGGTCGGCTAAAAGGACCTCGGCACTTCGCTGCTGTCTCTAACGCGTCATTCTTGGTGGTCGTTTACCAACCACCTGGCCACCTCACGTTTCAGTTGGGGTTGTCATGGTGCTTGGTTGCTGTTCGCCGCGGGAAGCGTTGCCGCGTATTTCATTTCGAGCATGTGGGATTCGCGTACAGAATTTGGTGGGACCCGTTTTTCAGCTACCCCGTCGGCAGTGGCTATCAAATCGTGGCAATTCCGCTGTTCAGCCTTTGCTACTGGCGTCATTGTTTTTCGGCACCCAGGCTGGTAACGTCGCCCGACCACCTGCCCGCCGCGTCCGGACCGACTTCATCATCGCCGCGTTCGGCGGAGCTTGGACGGGCGGTCATGGCCAGCATTTTGATGCTTCTACACGATCGTCAATCGCGTCAGAGGCTTGCGCACGGCGATCGCGACCCGGACAGCTTCAGCCGGTTCGTGCAAACTCCTGGCCGCGGCCTGGCATCGACACTGGCCCTCCAGCTTTTTTTCCCATCGGTTGTGGGCGGCCGTGACCCCCTCATCCCCGCTGACCCGGGTTACGCACACCGGTGGATGTCATACGGCGGTCCTCACGCTGGGTCGAACTACGTGCTGCTGGCCATCCCTGGTGCGCATCTCGCACACACAGCGCCCGACGTCCACTGGCACTCGTGCCTCCAACACGGTCGCCTTATCGCGGCGTCCTTCAACCGGAGGTGATCGTTCTGGTATGGAACCCTCTCTTCGCCGATCTCTTTGACCGTGAGGCTTGATCGTGTTGCTGTTGACTCAACCGCGCTATGATCCACAGTCTTCGTATTCGCCGCTGACGGGGGCTGCGTTGCCGACCCGCTGCAGCAGCGGGTACCTTCTCGACGATATTCACGTCAACGCGGCCAGATCATCGCGGGCGGCCAGCATTTTGGGCCTATTCCGGTGGCCACGCGACAACCGCTTTCGTCTTCCTGCGGTTTATCCCAACCCAGGTGTACCCGCCGATTCCGCTTCTACTCGCTGCGTTCCTACTCCATTTCGTGCGCGTGGAAACTTCCGATGACCCGCTGTTGAAGAACGGCTCCGACGAGCGGTGTTCGGGCGTCGGCGGCCGACTTTTTCATTCAACCGGCCGCGAATCACGTCGCGGCGGCAAATGTCGACAACACCACTGATCAACCCGCGCGTGCACAAGGCACAGGCCGGCTGCTGGGAACGCAAAATGCAAACGGCTGCGGCGGCACGCCCTGCAAGGGAAGCTGTCGTTGCCCCCCTGGAGCCGTCCACCCGCAAGATTCTGGCCATGGGTCCACATCGCCATCCTATGACCCCGACCTGGCCTGGCGTCCACGGAATCCCGCATGATCCCGCAGATGCTCGGCGCAGCCTTGCAAGCGCTGTCGCCGATCGTACCCCAACAACCCGTGACTCAACAACCGCGCCCGCTTCGCTTTCCGAACCTACCACCCCTGATCCACGTTCAAAGGTTTTCACCACCGCTGCGGGCGCTACATTCTGGCGCCACCGAGGACGAGTCAGTTGCCCCGCGCGCCCAAGATTCCTTTGCCCAACAGCACTGCGGTGTTTGCGAAACTACTGCGGCACCCCCTGCGCCAACACAACCTACCGTGCCGCGAAACTGCTTCGCCCTGTCTTGTAACATAACACCGCATTCTCCCCTTGGGGCATCCTCACCGGCGCCGACGGCCCTCGCACAATGGCGCGTTCGTTTCGGTTTCGGCCCTGGACAGCACTCCCGGGGCGTCCATTCCGCTACGTCGCGTAAGTCGACCGTCTGGATAATCTCGGACTACCGCCGCTTCTGGGATTGTCGAGGAGCAATCGGCCAAAGGACGTCCGCGCTGACCACCGCTGGGAACGCGGCGAGATCGCCGCTACGCCATCAGCTACTCCCGGTGATGTACATGCTCCCTAAACCTGGTCGAGAGCCTCAAAGGGCCGACCTAGCGAACAATCACAACCACCCAGCGCCTCACGCGCCGCGCGGTCCTCGTCGCTCCTCCGCATGTACGCTGGCGTAAAAGCTAACATAGGCTGATGTCGTCGTCCGAGAAGGTAACGCCACAGCAGAAGGTTCCATTCCCGGCGTCAGAAGATCGAATCCAGACCGGTTATGCGAGCAATGGCACCGCGCCCGACGCAACACCCCACCGCACGCCGTGGTACTCGCGTTCGCGCCCGCACAAACGCCGAGGTTTGCCGTGGCGGTGCTATGGTCAACACGTCGGCGACCGCCTTTCCGCGACCGGCGGTGCGGTGCCCGACGGCGCCGATTGGCCGGGCCGTCATCCGTCAGCCGCGTGCAGTGTGGGCCATGTAGCCCGCGCTTTGGTGTCGCGCTTTCCGGCTTATCCCGCATCCTTCAGGCGCCTGATCGGCCACCGGTGGCATGGGTCTGTCTGGAGGCGGTGGCAGCCGCTGGGCCGGCGCGTTGCGGTCAAGGTGCTCAAGGGGAGTTTCTCCCTGAACCCTGAATTCAATCGAGCGGTTCCGCGCCGAGGGGCGCGCACCCACGGCGATGTCACCATCCCGGGATCGCCAGCCTGTCCCGACTACAGTCGGCGAAAGCCAGATGGAACGGGGAGGGACCGCAACCGCCTACCTGGTGATTGGAGCTGGTCAACGGCGAGCCGCTGATTCGGTGCTCAAGCGCACCGGCCGCTTGTCGCTGCTGCGGGCCACGCGCTGGACGTGCGCGATCAGACCGGCAAGCGCCCTGCAAATCGCGTCACAGCCGCCTGCCTGGTACCACAAAATACACAACCAACACGCACCCGACGTCATCCCGGCAAACATCTTGATCACCCCCCACCTGGGCAGTCAAAAGATCACCGACTTCGGTCTCGCCAAGGCGGTCGACAGCCGCGCGCGCCGGGACCGCAGACCGGCATGTGATGGGCACCGCGCAATACCTCGCCCCCGACGGGAATGCCCTGGGCAACTTACTCGACTCCGCCGACCCGCGATGTCTCTCTCTGGAGTTTGTTGGCTACGAAGTTGGTTTCCGTGAAGCCGCCGTCATCCAACAACCGGTGACAGGTGCTCGACCGGTGAGCGATGAGCACTCAGGAAACCCGCGCCGCCCTTCCCCTTCCTCCCTCCTTACCTCCCCCCAGCTTCCGTCCGCCAAATGTGCGAGAACTCATCGAGATCAGCTTGGTCAGACCCCGGTAATCGCTAACCCGGCAGTGGGGGACCTTCGGGGCCGACGCCGGTGCGGCCGCGGTCGGGCCGGGCCGCCGCGGGCCGCCCGCGGCCCAGCCATCACCACACCCCGCCGCCTCCGTGACTGGCTTCGCCGGCGGCCATTCCGTTCCGTCTAACACAGACCAGGACTTCCACCACCAGCGGTGGCCTGCTAACTCCGCCGCGGCGATCCCGGCCTTCGACCTGTGGTCAACCCCACCGCCGCCGCCGGCCCGTCTCCACCTTCTCTTCTCGGGGCAGCGCGCTCTGTTGTGTGCCGCCCCGTGGTTCATGTGGAGCTCTCGCGAAATCAATCATCTGCCGGTGCCTCATCTGTCAATCAATTCCCCCACACTTCGGCTTCCCTCTCCTACAACCAGTCATACACCAACCACATACACACAGCATGGACAAAGGCCAAATCCCCCTACTTGTTGCCTTACACAAGAGTCAGAAAAAGATTAATGAACGCTGACTGATAACGGTACACCTTTAAGCCGCGTATCGCCCCCGTCCTTCTATCTTTTCCTCCCAACCTTCTACTAAACCCCCAGCTTTTCCCCTTCTCCCTGTCTTCGTGCTTTATTGGACTGAACGGCATGCGATAGTAATACTCTTGACTTCAAGAGCAGCCATCCCTGACTCAGCTTGGCTGAACCCCTTTACGAACAAAGTACGTCCCAGCTTTTCGTTTCGCGGCTCGAACACGAGAACCCTCAATACCA
>Ga0179591_1208150_pt1 | contig 13040 bp, 24 predicted proteins | sample CZOMad2_1_08_16f_FD_182891 | JGI IMG/M metagenome (GOLD analysis project Ga0179591, IMG submission 182891) | Vadose zone soil fungal communities from Angelo Coast Range Reserve, California, USA - CZOMad2_1_08_16fungal (PacBio error correction) | ecosystem: Environmental > Terrestrial > Soil >...
TACGGGAAAAGAAAGGTGGTTGACAACGGGAGCCAAAAAAGGCGGGGGCAAGGCAGCCAGGGGGACACAGAAATGGGAGGGGTGGGTAAAGACGTTGTAGGAAGGTCGGAGAGAGGTCTGGCCCAGAAGGGGGGTCCGCAAGCCTAGAAACAAGAGGGGGAAAAAGTTTCACGTGGGGAAAAAGCCGCAGTCCCAAGCAACAGAACGTCAAAACTGGGCGGGGAGTTTGAACACCCCAAAACGCGTGGGAAGGGAGGCACCGCGGCGGGGGGCACGGGCGAGCAAAAAGGAGGATAAGTGAAACAGGACGAAAGGCTGGGGTCCTAAAGCCGGGGTGCGCCAAAAGGGGAAGGATCGAGCAGGAAGAGTAGGAGGCAGGACAAAAACCCCCAACGAAAAAAAGTTAAAGGGGTTGAATACAGGGTAACAGTAAGAAAAAAAGGCAGACAGCATCGAAGTGAAAGTGAGGGAAAAACGGCCTTTTGTAAAAAAAAAGAACCGGTAAAAAGAAAAATCACAAGGGGTTCTTCATCGGGTGGGGGTTTGGGAATTTGTGGTGGGGATAAAAAAGGAGGACGTGAACAAAAGAAAAAAGTGTGGCATAAGTCCGTCCAACCAATCGTCAGGCAGAACGCCCAGGGGAAAAAGTAGTACTTTGGGGATGGCAGCCCACGCAGGCGTCTAAACCAAACAGGGGAATCTAGGGCGAAGACAAAAAAAAAGGAAAATAAAAAACAAAAGATGTGCTTCGGGAGGGGGAGAGGGGGACAAGGCATGGTTTAAGGAAAAAAATCGGAAAGACCCAGGTGCAGGGTAAGAAGGAAAGGAAAGCGAAAAATGGAACCACAAGTAGGGGGGCACAAAACCCTGACTTGGGCGTGGGGGGGGTGAGGGGGAGGGGGAAAGTTGCCAAAAACGCGCCCGGCGGAAACCAACACCAAGAGCGATCAGAAGCAAAAAAAAACCAAAAACTGCACGACGCAGCCGAACGTGAGGGGGGGCAATAGCGAAAAAAAAAAAGAAAGAAAAATGTGTTCTATTAGGGTTCAGTTAGACAGAGCACCCAAGAAAACAGGGTAAGGGGGGAGGCGGGGGCGAATGCGGGACAAAATGGGGGGATTCAATGCCGGGAAAAAAGCCGGCCTCGGGGAACAGCATCCAACGAGGGGAGATGGAGGAATCACGCACAAGGATGGATGACAGCTAACTGGGAAGAATCGATTGGTGGAACCCCGAGGAGGGCGCTTCGGCAAAACAACACGAGGAAAGACGACTACAGGGGGAAAAAACGGCCACTTTCTCAGGTTTTGCATTTACAGAAAAAAAAAGCCGTGCCGTGGAACCCGGGCGGACAAGGAAAGGGACGAGGGAGGAAAAAAGGAAAATCCGACGGGGAAGGAGACCCACGCTTGCACAGTAGCCAAACTGGGAAGGGACGGAAAAGGGGGAAGCCGCCGCCCCAGGAATGTTTGGACGGACAGCGCTGACCAGCGTAAATAAAGGAGACCACAGAAAAAAATCACTGACTAAGATGAACTAACTGCCAGCACAACATAGGAAGAAAAGCCACGGGCGATCCAGGAAAGTGCCGAGGGGGACCCACGAAACCAAAACGGGGCGGTGTCAGAAAGAAAGACCAGGGGAACACACTTCGAACAAACTGAAAAAGAGGTAACTTACGTCCAACAGGCAGAGGGAAAAACTGCTACAGGAAAAAGTGCGTAACGCAAAGGGGAAACGAAACTGGGGACCCCCCCCGAAACAATGACGCTTCTGACCAGGAGGGGACCCTCAGCAGAAGGAAAGGATCCTACGATGTGCTCAAACGGAAACCGACTCGAGACAGAAGGGGGAAAAGAAGGCGAAATAAAGAGGTAAGGAACAGGGTTGGTGCAAGGCGAGAATTTCGCGCAACAGGGGGGCCCCAAGGGGGAATGCGAAAATCGCAGAAAGAAGTCGACGGGAGCAAACAAAAAGAGAAAAAAAAATGGAACAAAAGCAGAGAAACTTGTGTGGGCCTGAAAGAAGAGGAGCGAGGGGGGGGGCGAAATCGAGACAAGGGGAAGAAACTTTAAGTAAAAAACGAAAACAAAATGCGCCAGCGGAAAAAAAAAGAGATCAACCGAGCCCCTGGGCCAGATCGAAACAGACGGACTGCCTTAAAAAGGGCATGGTCACTAAGAAGGACGAACGAGCAATCGCCACAGAGAAAGAGACGTGTCGGGGGAAAAAAAAAGCTTAAAAGAAAGGGAAGAAACTGCTTATGGGGGTGAAAAAAGAGGACAAAGGGGAAAAGACCAGGGGCGGGCGGGGAACGGAATCTCGAGAAACGCAACGGCCGCAAAAGGTAAGGGAAGGAATCCCATTCGAGGAACGCCCTCGAACTTAGGGGTTACGGCAGGAAAAAAAGCACGTTTGCACGCGGAAAAAGAAGGCTCGCGGTCAAATGAAGACTGAGCGGGAAATTTAGAAAAAACGCTCTAGACAAGTCAGTGGGCCCCAAGAAGAAGAAAAACCGCAGCAAAAAACCAATCCGTTCAGCGGCAGAGAAGGGGGGAACCTCCTCGAACTAGGGGGGACAGGAAAAAAGTTGCCCGGCGACGAAACAAAACAAGGGAACAACCCTGCAAAAGGGAAAACCCGTACTGCGGAGGGGGGCTGCAAAACGGGGGTGCGAAAGGGGGTGAAGCTCTTCGACCCACTCGGTGGGTCTGCCGGCCAAATGTGGAAGAGGAATGAGGAGAAGAAGCACAAACTTGGGTTAGAAAACCTTCGAGAAAAAAAAAAACTGTGCCGCGAAACGGGGGGGAAGAACTGCGTGATTCGAAATTCCAAAAGCTTCAACAAAAAAGGGGGTCAGAGAAAACTGATCACAAAGGGACCCGAAGCAGCCACTTCAAAACGAAAACAATAGGGGCGACACTGAACAACGGCTTCAAAAAGAAAAGAAAACAAAAAAAACAACAAAAGGAGTTCAGCAGCGCCAGAAAAGGAGAAATCACGCAAACTGCGCGCCAATGGAACCCATCTTTTCAGAGAACAGAAAAAAAAAGGGAACACCGCCCCTAACTACGACCGACCTTGATAAAACACGCTGATGAAACGGGGAAAAAAAAGCGGAACGGAGAAAAAAAAAAACTTCCTTCCGCTTGCAAGGAAGCCTTCCGGAAAGGGGACAAGAACCTGAAATGGCCGACAAAAAAAGAAAAAAACCGCGCCAAAAAACAAAACGGGAAAATCCGCGCTTGTTCCGAAAGGGGAAGAACCGAACCCTTCGGCGCGAGTGGGAGCATCCCTCAAATCAAAAACAAACAACAAAAAAACAAAAAAAAAGTGAAAAAAAGGAGGAAATAGGGAACATCAAGATCAGCAAGAAATAGGGAAACAGGGTTTCCTTCGAAAAGACGACTCGGAAAAAAGGGGACACCGCACTGGAAAAAAAAGGGTCCCGTGGCTTTGAAACCGGTGTACCCGGAAGGGCCAAAAACGAGGGACGAAAGAGGGAAGTGGAAAAAAGTGGGGGGTACGCACCACGCGCGGACCCCTAAACAAAAATTAATGAAAAAAAAACCCCGAAGCCAATGGCGGCCGAAGTCTGGCATGGCGGGGGAAAGGGTGGGGGAAGTCGAACTGCCCAAAACGGAAAGCAAAGCGGCACGGGAGAAAGGGACCACACTGCGACAGGCCAGGAAACAATTCAAATGGCACAGGACGGGGGGGGCGGGGAAAAAATAAAAAGGGAAAAGCCTGACGGGGGACGGGTCTCCGCGCAAGTGGTGACGCAGCGGCGCCAAGGTTCCACGTGGAAGACAGGGAAAAAGAACAAACGCGGGAGCCACACGGACCGGGGAAAATAGAAAAAAATCAAAACAGAACAGCAAACATAATTAGATTCACGGTCACTGTCGGGTCAATCCACGAGCGCTCAGCGAAAGCGGGAACCGTGCACAAAACTAGGGAATTGGGTTTTCCGACTTCAAGGCCAGACCGACGGTACGAAAATCTTCAATAACAAAAAAACAGCGAAAACAGAAACGGGAGAGGGCCGGAAAGACAGGGCTGGGGGTGGGAAAGAACCATGACCACACGCAACGAGGTGCCACCACGCCCCAAGTCTATGAAGGCCGACTCAAGGGGCTCTGCCGCCTGGGGAAAACTTCAACGGGAAAAAGTGAGGGGGGGGGCCGGCAAAGGGTGTTTTCGTGAACAACAGTATCCAAGGTGGCGGAAAAGGCGCAAGGGAAAAAAGAGAATAAAAAGACATGAAGGAAAAGGACACCCCGAGCCATCGCCAAAAGCCACCGTGGACCCCAAAAAAGAAAAAGAATGAGCCACCATCGAAAAAAATGATGTCGCTAACTTTTAGGGCGGGACGTGAGGTCATATAGACATCGAAATCCTCAAAGGAAAGTCAGTGACCGGACTTGAGTGTAAACATCACAAAAAAAGAAAAGCATGGTTTCGTGTCAGCAGTTGAGGAACCGACGAGTCGGGGTAAATCGAGAGCATAAGTACACTTGGCAGAGACAACAAAAAGAAAAAGGTCATGGGACAGAAGAGAGGAATCTGGCAACGGGTCTACGGGTCGCGAAATACACTGAAGGGAAAAGTCTAAGGGGGCTCTACAAAAGTAACACCGGAAAAGTCTCTACGAAAATCGAAAACGCTCAACGCTCACGAACAAACGCAAGAAAAATATTCGAGTGATCGAAACTGATTTGATCCAAGGAAAAAGGGAACATTATGACGGGGGAAAAAAAAAGGCGACATGACATATAACCGATCGGCTCCAGGGATGGTCGTGCAAACTCCTAAACCAAAAAATAAGAAAAAAACTACAATTTTGCAAGAAAACGAAAGTAGTCGGTCAGGGGTCAAACAGAGGGAAAAAAAAACAGGCAGGGAACAGGGCTGCAAACAAAGAAGTGGTCAGAAAGCGCATTGCTGCGGCAAACATCACTGGCAGGCGGAAGGACTGGAAAGAAAAAAAAATGAATACCGTGGGTAAAAGACGTGAGGGGAAGGGGTTGGGCAAAAACCATGAGAGGAAGGTGAGAATGGGGGGCCGCGTCGGTTCACATACCCACACAATGATGGACGACGCTTCACTCCGGGACGTGAAAGCACCAAGTAAAAAAATAACCTGAGTGTGAAAAAAATGACCTGAAGGGCGTGGCCCGCGAAAAAAGAGTGGGGGTGGACTGTCAACGGCTCAGAAATAGGCAAGAGCCTTTGTTGCTGACACCAAACGGACTCAACGACGGAGGGGGGGGGAATAGTACTATCCGGATACAGAGCAACCGGCAACGTGAAGCCGGCACCTGGTGGGGAAGGTTGTGCTCTTTTCAGCGAAATTGACCCAGTGACCTCAATAATAGGCCTTGTGGGAAAGTCAATAGGTTCCCGAATAAAAAAGGGAAAAAACCCCGGCGCCCAAGGAGGTGCAGAGGAAAATCGAAAGGGGGGGTGTGGGTTGAGATCGAACAGGCCTGACACAAAACCACATCCACTCCCTGAAGGGCCACCTGATAAATCAGAGGCAGGCAGATTAAACACGCGGGTGGGAATTGCATGGGGGGTGTGAAAGCCGGGCTTTAAAAAACCTAGGGGGGGGAAGAACCGGGGGAAGAAGTCGACGCCCCCTCCCATGAACCAAGGGAAAAAAGGCTACTTAAAAAAAATAGAAAAATGCGGAACAGGGGAGGTGAGCTACCCCGAGGCAGGGGAGAAAAAGGTCATCGGGAATACGGGGTACCAGCCGGCATCCGGAGGGGTCAAAGTCTCTCCGGGTCACGCGGTTTTTCGGGGAAACACAAAAACAACATCACACGAACCACGAAGAGGGGTGTGACGGGTCCCCCCCGGGGGGTTAAATAAATGTGATAACAGGGCCGTGAAAAACAAAAAAAACGCATAAAAGTGATGGCCGAAGTTCTCAAGGTAAAAAAGTGAAAAGGGCAATCCAAGCGCTAAACAAATCGTGGTTGGGACTGGTCATTGGGTCAAGAGGAGCTCTCGGAAGGTCCAACTGGGGTTAAATGAAAAAAGCGGCCAACTGCAAGCACAAAAGGCCAAATCCATAACGAGGAAAGGCGCGATCGGTCAAACGGGACCGAGTAAAACGAAGTCCACCTAACAAAAAAAGGTCACCTTGGGGGACCCACTAAAAGGAAAGGAGGAACAAACAACAAAAAAAAAAAAAGTGACAGAAAAAATTGGACGGTGCAGTAAGGGGGCTTTACCAATCGAGGAAGGGGCTTCAACTGCACTTACGAGGAAATTGAGGAAAAAAGGGACTAGTTGGGGGCAAGGTAAAATGTGTCCCAGGTCCCGGCAGGCAGGTGGGGCGGTGGGGAAACCGCCGCAATACATCCGACAGGACGGGGAGACACATGCCAGGGGCAAAACACCTGGAGGGTTCTTCAAAAGTGGAAATGAGGGAACAGGTAATCCGAATGGTACACGCAAGAAAAAAAGGAAACATGAGGAGGGGTTGGGGTGGCACTAACGTAACGGCACCGGTGCATTGTTGGGTTTGAACCGGGAACAATTTGGGGCGGGGAAAAAAGAAATGCCGGGGTATTGGAAGGGCTTCAACACGGCAACGAAGAATCACAAAAATGTGGGGTTAAACACGATGGTGGTCACAGGAAAGCCCAGCGAACGCAGATGAAATACCTGGGCATAGTCCGAACTAGCGACCAGAAAAACGCCGCACTGGGGTAACCACCATCACAACAAGAAGGTGGCAGGGCCAAGCAAGGCCTGGCAACGACCTTTGGGTGGCCGAACCGGGTAGAAACCAAAACACTGGTGAATCCCGGGTCACGAATGGCCAAGTCAAAACAGAACTGGGCAGGAAAAAAAAAAAAAGCTGGGACACAATTGGGGGGAAGTCGGGGTGGGTTCTAAAATGAAGCAAAATACTCAGGGACAGGAAGCAGCCCTCATGGAGGGAAAGAAGCCAGGGCCTAATTCAAAAAAAACAGGAGGAACGCTTGAATGAAAAACTGGGACGAAACACAGTTGGGAAAAATATTGCCTTGGGGATAAAGCCCGAGAAAGTGGGGAACCTTACTGTTGGTTCGTGTTTGCTGTGTGATAGCAAGCTTGTGGACGGTCAACGGCCACGCAAATACGCGCACAAAGTCATTGGGGAGATGGTCTGAAGAGGGGCAGACATTCAAGGGGAAAGGGGACCGTTATGGTTCCCGAGAAACCAACAAACCAACGAAAAGAATGCTGGGTGGGTTGTGGGAAAAGCCAACAATTTCATAAGAAAGGGGTGTGGAACTGATTTTTTTCCGTGGGGAAAAATGAGATTCTTACCAACCATAAATGGGGAACCCTAAAGCTGACGCCCGTCAATAAAGAAAGGGGTGGAAAGAATTTCCTTGGAAAAGGTGAAGAAAAGTTGGGTGAAACTGGGGGGCGCGTGACGTTAGGTAAAAAAATTGAATTCCACGGGGAAAAAAGAGCTCCGCCGTTCGCAGAGAGCCAGGTCTCTGGGTCGAAAAAAAAAGCCCGCACTAACGAAAAAGGACAATTCGCGCGATCTGAGTGTCAAGAGGGGGGTGTTGGAGACCCAGGAAAACAAGAGGGTGGAACTGGGAAAAAAAACCCGCGCCCCGGGGGGGGGTTTCACGCAACAAACTCGATCCTCGGCTCAACCCCATCAAAACCAGTATCACCTCATGGGAGAAGGTCCTAGGCAGGGGAGGTCGTAAGTGACAGGGGGTGCGCCAGACATGGAAAAAAGAAAAAAAAAAAAAAAAAAAACACTTCACCAAGGAAGGAACGTTGGGGAAGAAAGGAAAAAGGCGGATCTGGGGCAATTAAGGCCTGGAAAGTTACTCTTAGAAAAAAAACGATGTAGTGACAATGGGAAGGCGGTGTCAGGGACAAAAAGACCAAACACATGAAAACCGGAAAAACAAACAACCAAATATTCCAACTCTCTAAAAAAGAGGGAAATGGTGCACTACCAGAAGTGCACAGAACACAACTGTCACTAACATCTGATAAGGGGGCAAACGGCAAGCAAGGCACAACCAAGAAGGGCAGGAACGATTTCTGACCCAACAGGAAATGTGGAAAAAAAGAAAGGAAATTGGGTCTACAAACACGGACTAAAGAACAAAAAAGCCGAGCCAAAAGAAAAAGCGATATCACTGTGGGGTGTGGACAGGGGAACTAGGAATGGGTTTTGGCAGCATGACAGACCGAACTTGGGGGGGACTCGCAAAATCCCCAACTGTGGGGGCGCGGCCACCACGAAGAACGGCCAAAGACAAGCGCGATTGGGGAAAAAAGATCTCGGTTCTTCAGAAGCAAAAAAAGTGGCTATCAGGGGTAGCAAAAAAATGGGACAAAAAGGCAAGAAAAGGGAACCAAACGAGCCGAGGAAAGGAAGGACCCCAACAGCCCGAAGGAAGTTCTAATCGGAACAAGTAGTGGGGGGGAATGACCTAACAGAGCCGGGGAAACAAAAAAAGAAGTGGAAAGAACCTGACGGACTGGAAAAGGGGGGGTCCTGCCATCGGGAAACCGAGGTTGTGTGGTCGCTGAAGAAAATTCCACATCCTTCCCAAAGGTCGGCCACGGGGTCGCCTCAGGCAGGAAACATTACTGCGAGAAAAAAGGGGGAGAACCGACTCAAACTCTGAGAGACTTTACAAAGAAAACGCAGCAAAACAACGAGCAAGAGTCGAGGGGGAAAATAAAACCGCCACCCAGGGGGGACGATTCCGGGCCCGATTCAAGAAGAAAAACCTACGAGGGGGGGGGGGGGGGAGGAGGGCCCAGAACTGCTCAGTAAAAAAAAAAGGCCGAGAATCGTGGGAGAATGGTAGGACAAAAAAAGGGAGCTATAACCAATTGAAAAGGAAAAAGGGGTGAGGTTTGCACGGGGCAAAAGTCATACGGGCGAGGGGCTGGAAAATAGGGAAAGGAGTAACCTGGGTGTTCTTTGGTCCTCGGGAAACAAGGAAAAAAAAGAGGGGGGGAATCTCCGGGAATGTAAAGTGGGGGGGATGGGGTTCAAGTGCGGAACGAGGAGGTGCCGCGGAAACTAGGAGGGGGGGCTTTGGCCCATGAATTTATTCCTCAGGTGAGGCGAACACACGCAGGGGCCAGGTCTTCTGGAATGGTGCCGGGAGAAGAAAACCAAAGGGAAAAAAAGATAACGGCCATTGGGGGGGGAAAAAAGAAACACAAAGATCGGTGACAGGTTCGGCAAACCGCGAAAAAAAAAACAGGCGAAAGAACTGCCAATCAAAAAAAAAGGGGGGGCTATACCAGGAAAAAAGGTAACAAGAGTGCAGAAAAGGGAGGTTGCTAAAAAAAAACGGCGCGCCTTGACAGGAGAAAAAAAGGCGGCAAAACCTGTCCCCGAGATACAAGAAAAGGGGTTACTACACTGTGGGAAAATAGCCAGCTGCAACTCGTAGAAGGGAGTGACAAACCAAAAATGGGAAAACACAAGGGAAAAGCAAACGGACAAATGGTGGGGGAAAAGGCAATTGGCGTGTTGGGTTTTTTTTTGGGGGAAAGCAGTGACGGGACAAAATTGCAGGAAAGGCAAGTCGAAAACATCGTCCAAGAAGTACGAGCCCTTGAAGGGACTGGGGAAAAGGGGAAGCGGCATCAAAAATGAGCGCGAAAAAAAAGAAAATTGAACTACTGCGAAAAGATGCCCCTTCCCACAGGACAAACACACCAAGATGTTTCTCTGGAAGGCTCTTTGCCCAAACTGGGGTTGGACAGACGCCGGGGGCGGCAAGAAAACAACACGGGGGAAGGCTGATGTTACGAAAGCAACATACCAAAATAGGGGGGGAAAAAAAGGGGTCCGGGCACACAAAACCGGACGTCGGTAAAAAGGGACTGGGAAAAGGGTGACCCTCCAAAACGCGCCAGTCAAACCGCGAGCCAAGAACAGGAAAAAAAAAAAATGCACAAAGTCGAAAAAGAAAACCCTCTAAGTCAGAAAAAAGCGGGTCTGTGCGGAGCGAAAAAAAACGCCATAAAGGGGTGGCAGAATGAAAGTTCAGTATACCTCCGTCAAAAAAAGAAAAGGGTCGTCAGTGGAAAAAAGAGGGGAACGTCGTGTTAGAGGGGCCCAAAAATGGGGGGCTGACAATAAAGCAAGGTCAAGCCCTGAAAAAAAAAAGGGGAAAAAAAACAGCCAGCAAAAAAAGACGGGAAGTCTTACATCCAGATGTAAACTCAGGGGTCTATCACGAGGGGTTGGGGGGGACGCCGTAGTAGAAGTACGGGAAACAACAAAGCTCAATTCTAAAAAACACTTCCGGGGCCTTGCCGTTGGTTTGAAGTGTTGGTTCTTTCGCAGGGGGGACCCTTTCTGGCCAAAAACTCCGCGTGAAGTTTCCAGGGTTGGGACGTCGGAAAGCGCTCGAAAGGAGCGTGTGCATACGGTGAGAGACGACCCCAAAGGAAAACACTTTGACCAAAATCCCAACCAAAAAGTACTCCGCTCGATTAAAAGTCAGAAGACGCCGCGATTTTGGCGAAAAAAAAATCTGGGGAGACGACTGCTAAAAAGGAGAACCTCAAACCAAATCTTACAGGAAAAAGACCGGGCGGCAAGAACCCGATTCGGGGGAGGCGCAAGCCAGAAAAAAAAAAATGCCCTAACTTTAATAAAAAAATCACTTGCCAAAAACGGGACCTCATGGCCCCAACCTTCTCAAACCACTCCGCGACGGGGATCGTCCACTAACACGCAAAACGAGAAAAAAAGGAAAAGTCCGGGGCAGGGGGGGGCCGACAAGCCACAAAAAGGAAGCTTGAACAGAGAAAAAATAAAAAAAACTTCTTGGGAGGACAGCAAATGAAGTTGCAGGGAGGCGAAATGTCGGAAGAAAACGGGAGAGGGGGGCAGATGAAAGAGTGATGGGGGGGGCTGAGATTTGGGGAACAGAAAAAAGGTTTTCAATTGCGCAGTCCGCCGGGGAAAAATTGTGGGGGACTGCGGCAAAAACAGAAGCTGATTAGGGGAAAAAAAAACCCCCCCCCAAGGGGGGAAAAAATCTGGCCAGATCACACTAGCAGGGGTGAAGGTCCGACGACATAAAAAAAAGGCTATGTTCCACGGCAACAATCGAATTAAGGAGTTATCGGAAAGACGCTCGCCCATAAAGAGACGCGAGCCCCGGTCCCGGAAAATCCGACGTACCGGGAAGGGTTTTCCTATGACCGACGTGCGAATAGAGGAAAGACAAGGAAAGAGGCAGGTAAGAAAAAAAAAGGGGAAAAAAAAACCGAAGAGAAGTGGCCGCGCTACATTGTGTCAATAAGAAAATCACACTACTTGCACAGGGGGGTGAGATTAGAATCTTAGGTGCGACCAAAACGGAAAGAACCTCGAAGGCCCAGGGAGAGGGGTGACAAAAACTCACCCCAACTCTGGTGAAAGAAAAAGGTGCGACTACGGGGGATAAAAGCTGCAACCTGAGTCCATGAGGGGAGAAGGAAAGGCGGATGAAGGAAACTTCATTCAAGAAAAACAGGTGATCAAAAGTGGGAAAGCCAAAGCCGAAAATCTCTAAAAAACCGTTATAAAACATTCCATGGGGAAAATGGTAAAAAAAAATGGTAAAAATCCAGGGCGCTTAAAAAGGTAAAGGGTGGCAAACCTCTCAAGGTTCCCAAATCCCCAAATGGTACGAACAGGACCTGCAACAACTTAGGAAAGAGCCTTCGGAAACTGTGGTGGGTGGAGACGTGGGGCAAAACAGGGAGGAACTTCCAAGTCGAAACCAAACTAACGACGCCAAACCAATAACTGGAGAGTCCGGACGGGACCAATTTCGGAAAAATTACGGGAATCTTACTGGGCAAAAGGAAGCCGTCACAAAAACTGGAAGCTTGGAATTATACCAACAACAAAATGGGGAACCTCTCAGTGTTTTGTTGTATGGACCGTTGAGAAAGGTTGGTCGGAAAAAGGGGATAAAAGATTTGAAGGCCTCTGTCACGAAGGGGTTGAACCCAAAAACGGGGCGCACGGGGGATCCAACGCCAAAACTGCCTCGAACATCACCCATGAGTCACGGGAAACGAGGGGGAAAAAAACACTACCAAAGGACCGGGCACCAGATTCGGGAGAAATGGCAATCGCCCAAGATAACTGGCGCCGGGGAAAAAAGGGGAAAATGGTTATGGGCCAGGGAAGGTCATAAGAAATAAACTATTAAACCGCCCATCGAATAAGAGGAAGCCCTTGGATCAATTTGAAAAAGGGGGGATGGGTCCGGGACAAAGACTCTCGATGGGGGGTAAGGGAAACACAGACTTATGTCGAGGTACAGTGGTCCCGGTTTGGGGAAAGCGCACAACTGAGGACGTGGAAGCACCCTGGGGAGGAGGGGGTACCATCCATAAAATGAAAAAGGAACGGACACGGGCAACGGGCGGAAAAAGGGGCGAGCTTGTTGAAAGGAAAAACTTGTCCGACCATCTAGGGGAACGCGAAGTAAGGGGAGGAGTCTCATCGGGAAAAAAAAAAACCCCCACACTGAATTCATAAAAGGGAAAAATGGGAGGGCGCACAAAGATAAACAGAAAGAGGGCCGACTCAGGGGGTTCCAGAGAAAAAGCTCGGGAAGAGGGAGACCAATGCGCCTCACGCAGTGAAAAGGAATCAAATGATTACACCAGGGAGGGTGAAACAACTGAGCCAAACGAAGAACTGAAAAGTGGCAGTGGGCGCCGCCGAGAGGTTTTGCCTTAGCAATCTGGGCAAAACAATCAATGGGCTGGGGGGAAAAAGGGGGGAAGTCCGATGGAGTTGCCTGAAAGGTCGTCGGGAAGGAAGGGGGGACTAGAAGTCACCCTAAGCGGGCCTGAAGAGGACGTTGCGACCCCGAGACTAGGAAGGGGGGAAACGACGTTTTCTGACTGGTTAGGAGGAAAAAAAAAAAAAATCTGAAAAAAAAAAAGAAATTGTGACGTTGGCCAAAAGACGATGTAAAGGGGAAAAAGCACGGGGGCGGGCCGGTGTGAAAGGGATAAAGAAC
>Ga0179591_1317087_pt1 | contig 13040 bp, 17 predicted proteins | sample CZOMad2_1_08_16f_FD_182891 | JGI IMG/M metagenome (GOLD analysis project Ga0179591, IMG submission 182891) | Vadose zone soil fungal communities from Angelo Coast Range Reserve, California, USA - CZOMad2_1_08_16fungal (PacBio error correction) | ecosystem: Environmental > Terrestrial > Soil >...
GCGAGGAAAGTTGAATCTTTGTGGCGGGACAGGAAAAAAGGTAACCTGAAGCTGAAAATAAAAGGGGGACACCAAGCCGATAGGTGAAAGAAATCGTGGTCGTGATCGAGCCCCCGTCTTCGCAAAAGTCGAGGGAAAGAAAAAGGTGGGACGTAGAGGCGTATGTTCGGGAAAGTCGTAGTCAGTCCGGGAAAAAAACGCCCAGGAAAAAAAGGCACTAGTCGTGCCCGAAGAAAGGTGCGCCTTTGTGGGAATAAAAGAAGGGGGGGGACAGAAAAGGCCGAAGCCGCTTGGCAAAAGGGGAGTATGAAGTCCTGGGGAAGAAGAGGTAGTTTTCGGTTGACCCAAGTCGTAGATCGACGGGAGGGCACGAACCAGAGTTGACCAGCTGGACAAGGGAAAAAGCCCGGGGTAGAGGGTGAATAGCGTGGAGTGGGGGGGGGGAAACTTTCCAAAAAAGGGACAGGTTAATGAGGAGTCTCGAGGGGAGGGGGAACGTAAGTTCCGGTGGTCGCCATTGCGTGTGGCGATCGGGCAAGGGGTGGGCCAGTTCAAAGGGGGTGAACCTTTCCTAGAGGAGGATGTCGAGGGGCGCAGGGAAAAGAGGGCCTTGAAAAAGTGGTATGTTCAGGAACTGCGCGAGGGATATCTTGCAGAGAAAGTTTTGCTAGTGAACTCCTCTTCAAGCGACTCACCTCGAGAGGACAAAATCCGGTAAACAATTTTCTAGCAAAAAATAGGGTCTTTCGAAAAAGAAAACACGAACGCCTTCTGTGGCGTGTCCAAAGAAAAAAAACAGAAAAAAAAAGACATGGGGAAACGCCAAAGGGAGAAGGGGAACTTCCACGGGAAGGCAACACGGTCCAAAAAAAAAAAAACTTTTAATGCCGAACCTGGCGCGACCCGCCCTCCCATCAAACGAAGAGCAACCGAGAGGAGAGAAGGGGTCGTACCAAGTGCTGCCAAACAACAGGGAAAGCTCGAGAAGCTTTGACTCGACAAACGCAGGGTCCAGGAAAGGAGAAAACTTTCTGAAAAAGTCTCGCCCATGAAAAAGAAAAAAACGTCTATCCTAGGGAAAGGGGGGAAAAAAGTTTGGTTCCAGGTGGAACACTACTCTATCCCTGTAAATGGAAGTTCGTAGCCCTAGCGCGAAAATGTGTGGCCCCTTCAAAAAAAGAGAAACGTCCTGAAAGGTAGAATCCCAAGGGGAGAAGCAGTGGAAAAAGTGTACAGAGAAAAAAAAAAAAAAAAAGCGCGCCTTCACCGGACCCGTCGATTAGGAAGAGGGAAAGTGGCCGCGGGGGGAGAACTCCTCGGAAAAAAGGAGGACGACCAAACCTCGACGGGGGGGGGGGGGGGGGGGGGGCAAAAGTTCGTCCCCGGGGGGGAAGGAAAACGGTAAAAATCAGCAAATAAATATTTTTCGATCGTCAGGGGACAACCTGGGAGGAAGGGAAGAGCCCGACTCAGAAAGACACCTACAAGAAATCCTCCCAAAAAAAAAAAAAAAAAAAACGAGGATAGTTCAAAAGGAGCGACTCGAGAGGGGAAAAGAAGACACAGGCGGCCGAAGGAAAAAATCCTGCAGTCACGGAAGAACAAAAAAAATGGCTGGTCCTTGATCAGGTCCATCCACGGCCAAAAGAGACGGAGCGAAAAAATCCTGGGCTACTGGGGCAAAGGAGCTTCTCGAAAAAAGTTCGACAAGCTCGGGGCAGGGCCTTCGAGAGAAAAAAAAAGCAATCGTCCTGAAAAGAAGAATGCCGATTGAAGGGGTGCTAATGAAGGGAAAGGTCCCCCAAAAGGAACCGCGAATCGTTTTCCCGGGTCCAAAAAAAGGGAGGGGGAAAGGGGGACCGTGGACGCGTGGGGGATGCGGCCTCCACCTAATATTAAAGAGGGAAATCGTCAAGGAATCCGCGAACGCAAAAAAAAAAACTGTGCTCATCGGACGGGGTGAAGCAACGTCAAGGGAGGAAGGACAGCTTCTGAGGGGCGGAAAGAACCTCACGGAAGTGATGCGCTCCTAAAAAAAAGAAAGAGTTGCATAAAAGAGTGTCCGAAGGGGGCCTCAAAAACTTGGGGGGGATATCCCGCTAGATCAAAAGGAAGGAGTAGGGGAGGGGGGGGCCAAATTCAGGGGGGGACTAAGTCTTTCAGAAAACACCGGTTGTACGAGAAAGGCGACCCGCAAGCTTTGTGTAGCCCAGCACAGAGATGTACTCATCGGGAAAAAAAAAAAAGCATGATGTGCCAAGGGGCTGGAAAAGCAGGGAAAAGTCGGCGGGCGCGTCGTCTCGACTTCGCCTCCAACAACGGAGGAAAAGAGAGAGAATCTAGGAAGGAGGGTAAGGAAGCCTAATTAGGAATCGAGGCGGCAATCCGAGGAGGAAAAATGCTGTAAGAAAAAAAACAGCGATTAGTTCCAGAAAGCTGGGGCTTACAAAAAAAGAAAAGGGGGACCAACCTTCAGAACTCGTACAACTTTGCGCAAACTGGGAACGAACTTCGGGGAACGACTCAAAAAAAGCAAAAGCTCTAGCTGAGATACGCCGGGAGGAAGGAAGTGGAGACACGTTCCAGAAAAAAACGTGCCCTGTACGAGGAATCAAACTGTCTGAAAAAAATCGGGCCGTACCTCGGCGGACGACGAAGAGTCCTCGCTACGACTACAACTACACTGCCCGGGAAAAGACACGTTATCGAATGCGTGGAGAGAGGGGAGGGGGGAGGAGAAAAAAAAAAGAGGTGCGGACAAAAAAAGGCAGTTCAACGCCACATTGGGGGAACGTACGAGTCCGTCCAAGAGGGGGGGACCAAGTAGTGAAATGTATCAAGGAAACGAATCACTTCTTGAGAAAAACGATAAAAAGAAGAAAAAACAAATGGTGAGGAATGCTCTACTGATCCGAGCCCAAAATTGTTCGATGAGAAAAAAAAGAAAAGAGGGTAAAAGAAAAAAAAGGAAGCTCGGGAAAGAAGAAAAAAGCAATACCTTGAGGGGAGGGGGTCCGGGAAATCAATGGAAAAGAGCCTTTAAGAAAAGGGGGGGAAAGTGGGGGTGGAAAGGCGCAAGAAAGTCTATCCCCCGAGTAAAAAAAAAAAGAGGAACTGGTATCTTGGCAGGCTTTACTTTGAGAAAGGGGGAGGTCCGAACGGTGCGGAGAATTGCCCACCTTAAAGGGAGCGGCTAAGAGAGGAATCGCGCAAAAAAAGAAAACCCGTTGTCGTCGCGGGAGACTGGGTCGTCCCTGAGAAAAAGGGGGAGGAAAAGGGAATCGGCCGAGGAGATTGCCCTCTCAAGGAAAAAAACGCCGAACGCCTGGCACCGGAACGTAAAGAAAAGCTTACTCCCGTAACGTTGGGAAAAGGTGAATGACGTCCACCAAAGGAGGGGGAAGGGGAAGCGAAACAAAAAGGAAAAAGAGGTTTTCACTCCAAGAAAGCCCGGCCTGAAAAGGGGTCCACCAGGAACAGAGGCTCGCGTTGGGAGAAAATGAAAAAACACGTTTAAGCACCAGAGAAAAGAGTACGAGATCCGAAAGCGGCGGACAGAGACCCACGAACTTCGTAAAAAGCCTCACTGGAAAGAGGGGAAAGGAACTGGGACGCAAACAGCACTTCCCTACTCATTGAAAAAAAAAGGGTTGAAAGAAAAAAGGTGAAAAGGAGCGTAATGGAGGCGGACGAGCCGAGCGGTGGGGGGGAGGGGGGGGGAAGGCATCCAAGGGCAAAACCGTGCCTTTCCCACGAAAGAACGGGGACGTCCCTAGACGGGGAAACCCTAGTGAAAAAGGATCGGTGGTACCCGCTAAGGCCAGGGGCTCACACCGAAGTTTGAAAAAAAAAAAGACCGGAGGGACTAAGGGAAGCAATTCAATACGGGGTGGGAGAAAGGACCCTCAAGAAGAGGGAGGGGGAAGCGCGTACGAGGAAGACGTCGCACTCTCAGAAAGGCGATCGGAACGCCCGTTCCTTAAAAAAAAAAGGCCACGAACAAAAAAAAACTGTTCTCGGGGAGAAGTACTCTGTTCGACGAGAAAGGGCTCGACGTTTGAGGAAAAAAACGGGCGTTGAAAAAACACGGGCACGCATCTCCAAGAACGAAAAAAAACTCGGCAAGTAAAGGGAAGGGGAGTTAACGGCAACGAAAAAGGAAAAAGTGTCACGATCCCGAAACGATCACTCCAGATCACGCCGTGAATGAAAGGGGAAGGGGGGGGTCAAGCAGGACGGAGGAGACTTTCGCGACTATAGTCTACAAGGGAATGATTGCCGAAACAAGAAAAAAAACGTTGCCCAGCGGCGGGGGAAACATTCGGTCGGAAAAAAGGAAGAGGGGAAAAAAAAACTAAAGTCAGAGCTTCACCACCGAAAAAAGGAAAAAAGGGGTTCAAAAAAGACCTCAAGAAAAAGATTTTCCGCGACGAGCGGGAGGGGAAAAAAGGGGGGCAGATCACTAACACGAAAAAAAAAAAAAAAAAAAAAAAAGAAAAAACGAATTCGCTGGAAGAGGCCCATCGAACCCAGTTTTCTGGGGAAGTAATTTCCATGCTTCCCCTTATCGAAAAAAGGGAAAACCAAAACGGGGGGGGAAAAAGAGAGATATCCCTGGGAAATCCGACAGGGGGCCCCCAAGAAAGAAAAAGAAGTCCGAATCGTGAAGTTGCGCGTGTGTCGGGGGACCCGGAGGAGAACTCAAGAGCAAAAACCGTTATTCGTGGGAAAAGGAGGGGGGAAAAGCGAGGAACGCCCAAGTGAGGGGGTGAGCTCGGGTCGAAAGTGACGCGGGGGGTGACCAAAAAAAGGCCGAATGTTGCCTCGAAAATTGCCAACAGCTAGGTGCGCATCGGAGTTGTCCGTTTGCCTTGTAGACGACCGGGAAAAGATATGACAGGGCAGTCCGGCTTGGGAACCAAAGGGAGGAGAGTCCAATCAAAAAAGGTCTGAGGGGAGCGGGTGCTTGAATCGTGATGACGGGAAGGGGCCCCGTTTTAAAGGGGGAAAGTCACGAAGGGCCGGAGGGGGGGGTGGGGACTTTTCTGCATTTTGGGGAGAAGCTGTGCCAGGGGGCAAAACTTGTTGGAAGGACGGTCAACCTTCGATCGAAACAAAAGAAAGGTCGCGTCGGAGGAGACGATCCCCGTTCCGAAAGGACGTGTTTCCAAAGGCGCAAGAGAGTATGTTGAAAAAAACCAAACCATGAATTTCCATCTAGGGGGAGGGGAGAAAGGAAGGTCCGACTTCTTTTCAACAAAAAAAAAGGGGTCCGGCATAAAAAGGATTGATGATTCGAGGGTAGAGGAACCCACGAGGAAGGCAAATCTACTCCAACAAAGAAGGGGGTACTGGACCACCGAGGAAAAAACAGTTTAACGGCCCGACACTGCTTAGAGTGGAAAGGGGAAAAAAAGGGGGTGTTAAGTGGGAAAGGGCCTTTTTGTTTGGAAACGGGAACTCCCGCGAAAAAAAAAACGGCTCAAAAAAAAAAAATGAACTGGAAAAACAGCTCAGCCCGCATGAAGAAATGTCTCGCTGGGGGTAATACATTGCGGGGTGGGAAAGCCGTATGGAAGTAGAGATGAGCGACATCCTGAAAAAAAGAAGACCTCCTCGTAAGCCGTTTCGAAAAAAAAACCAGTGTCCGCCGTCGACCCTCGTGATCAAAGAAGAAGACGGGAAAAAAAAAAGGGTTCCAGGTGGCAAAACAAAAACCACGCGACGCCAAAGGAAAAAGGAAGTGGGCGGGGCGTGCGTGGGAAAAAAAGGATTCGTGTTCGAAAGAAAGAAAGGGAAAACTCGAAAGAAAACTTCGCTCCACCCGGGAGGAACACGCCGTTGGTAACCTCGCCTCACCGGCGTCGAGGGAAGGAGTCGGGCAAACAAGGGGGCATCGGGACGGCAACGCCTCAAAAAGAAAGAAGCGAGGACGGAAAAGGGAAAACCGTCGAACCCCGGGGGGACCGCCCCCCGCGAGAAGGCAGCAGCTTGGTGGAAAAGAAGAACTATTGGGCAACGGGGGAAGTGCAAGCCGATCGGAGGGAGACTCCGACAAGAGAAAAAGCTCCCTACCAGAATATCCAGCTCCCGGAAGAGAGTTACGTGATCGAAAGAGGGGGATGAACGCCAGCCAAGTGCCTCTAAAAAAAGGACTAGAAAATCCAGGCAGCAGAAAATGATCGTGTCCATCAACGAAGAATCCTCGTGAGAGAGGACCGAAGCATCAGGACGATCAAGCCAGGAAAAACGAAAAAAGAAATCTTTAAAAAGGGCCTGTGGCCTCGATAAAAGGTCGAGCAACAAAAAGAGGCAGCAGAGTAAAACGTTGATTCGGAGCGATGTGGCGAAAAAGGGGGGGCCTCAAAGCGAATTTGCCGGGGACCGGCTCTCAGGGGGGGAAACGATACCATGTGCGCGTAGGCAGCGGGAAAAAAAGAAAATGTAACTTCTCCAAGCAAAACCGCTCCACTCGACGAACGGGGAAAAAGACGTGAGCAGCCGGCGCTTCTGTGAAAACCTCCTCGGGAGAGATGAAGCTCTAGTAAAAAGGACGAGGTACGAAAAACGAAGGGAAAAAGAAAAAAAATCCGAAAGGACCATCTGGGGGAAAGACCAAGGGGGAATGCTACTGGGGAGAGGACGAAAGACTATAATACAGACGATGTTCGGGCGGAGGAAAAAGGGCTCCTCTTCGGAGAGGAAGAAGCGTGTAAACCAGGGGGGAGAAGTAATACTATGGACGAACTAAATGACTTGTATCCCAAAGAGCTCATCGTTGGAGGAGTAGTAACGGGCATAAAAAAAAAGGATCTTGCGGGAAAGAATTCCTATCCACGAGAGGACGACCACAAAAAAGAGTAGAAAAAAAAATAAAAAAAAAAAAAAAAAAAAAGAACACCAAAAAAAAAAAAATAAAAAAAAAAAAAAAAATAAAAAAAAAAAAAACCAAAAAAAAAAAAGAACACCAAAAAAAAAAAAAAAAGTATTCGGGGGTCGAGCGCAGACAAACGTAGGGAGATCAGAGACCTCATTCCGAAGAATTGAAATCTAGAGAGGGGAAAAGACATAAGGGTGGCAACAGAAGATGGTACCCGAGAGGAAATCCTCTGCCTGGGAAAACAAAAGCGAGTTCAGAAAAAAAGGATTTGGAAAACCTCAAAAAAAACTGCTTGAACGACAGGGGGCAAACGCGAAGAAAGACAAACTAAAGCGGAAAAGGGGAGCTAGAAGGAAAAGTGAATCAATGAGTTTCGGGAGGCGTCAGGAATGTGGCTGGAACTCTAACGAGGGGGGGAAAAAAGCTTCAAAATCGATTCTTAAGCGGCGCTCCCGACGACCCCTACGGAACGGGCTAAAAAAAAACGCCCATGAAAAAAAAAAAAAGGACCGTTCTCGAAATTCCGAGGCAGCAGATGGCAGAACAGGGGCCTCTCGGTGCGGAACAGCAGTTACCAACGTGGGGGCTCGAAGACGAGGCCGCAAAAAGGTCCCGGAAAAGGGATCACATCAAAAATCCGAAAAAAAGAAGATGTATGAAAAATGTGTGAGAAAGGCGCGAAGGTGGGCCTGAGAAGCCCGCCCACAAGATTGGAGAGGGCGTGAAAGTATAACAGAAAGGATCGCCAAAAGCTCGTCGCAAAGGGCACAACGAGGGGGAGGAGGGGAAATTGGACACGGGGACCTCCGAGCCTGAGAGGGAGGCGGATCCTGTGGAAAGTCCTCCCAAAAGAAGAGGTAGTGGGGGGGAATGGAGGGGGGGGAAGGGGGAGACCGGACTATCCGAGGGAAAGGGACTGGATGCTTGCAAAAGAGAAGGGGGTAGGGGGAGCCTCCTTTGTAGAAAGTTCTCAAAAAGCTGCCAAAAAAAAAAAAAAAAAAAAAAAAAAAAAAAAAAAAAAAAAAAAAAAAAAGCCCGGGGAACGACAGAAGGGAAAGGCAAGGCGGAAAGCTGCTGACGCAGGAAAACACACCGGGGAAAAAAAAAACGTCTTTTCGATCGGTCTTAATAGAAAAGAGGGAATAAGAGGATCGTTTCCCGGAACGGCCAATACCTTCCTAGAAGAAACTCCTTGAGGCGGGGGGTCCTAGGTAGGGACGCGACGGAAAGGGGACGTTTGTTAGGGACAGGGAATTAGGGAGAAAAAAGAGCTCTTTTGGTAAGACACGCCCCCGAAAGTGAAAACAAGTGAAGAAGGCGCTTTTTAAGCGAAAAGAGGGGGAACACCGTGACACCTGAAGCCTCGTACGAGAGAATAAGTTCTAAGGCTTACGGTGTCGCAAAAAGAAACGTAGGTCCAGAGAAGCTCGGTTGTGCAGAGAAGCTGTCGCCTAAAAGAAGAAAAAGGTACTCAGCAGGGAGAACTGTGTTCTAAAAAGAACAGGAGAGAAGGGGGGAAAAGGCTCCACGAAGAAAAAAAAAAGAATTGAGGGGTCCTCGCCAGGGTTCAATGAGAGTTCCTCAAAAGGAAGGGGTGCTTGGAGACCAGAGGAAACTTCCCGAAGAATCAGGCCGTTTTGAGAGGGGATCGGGTGGCAAAAGGAAGTCCTCCTTCCACAGGAGGTAGAATTCGATGAAGGGAGAGAAACTGATTCGCAAGCAATACGGTTGAGCCGTACTAGAAGGGGGGGTCCTCTCCAAAGGAGGAGGGTCGAAAAGCCATCTGGCAGCCCTACAGGGGGGGGTCAACGAGCCCGTCCCGGGGGGGAAAATCAGGAAAACTCTGTTGAGTTAACGGAAGGAGGGCTGGGACTAAAGACTATACCTCCTTTCTAGAAGGCCGAGACGGGAGGAGGAGGGGTGCACTTCAACAAGGTCACACTATCAAGGAGGAAAGAAACACCAACAAAGGAAAAAGGGGTTAAGCTCCCTCAAAAGGAACGGACTAAGGGAGTAACGATACAATCCTCTTCACTAGAAGGATCACGTACGGGGAGAGACCTAGAAATAAGTCCAGCCAGAGTCACTAAAAGTCGTCCCCTAAAAGTACAACTACTACCTGAAAAAGAAAGACCGACCGAAGAGGGTGGCCAAGGAGCCTGGCCACAATTCGAAAGGGGGACAATAAGATTAAAAAAAAAAAGATGGCAAGCAAAAAAACTTTGCGTCCTAAAGGACTACCTACAAAAAGGAAGTCTACCTTCAAAGGAAATGCTTCGAACGAGCGACGGGGCCAATAGAAACTACGAATGAAACACACTATCTGCAGCTACAAAGGTCTTGGGGCCAGTAAGGGAAGGGAAGGAAAATTAAAAGAGCTCAAACAAAAAAGGAGGAGATAGATAAGAAGATCCGGTTCACGAAGAAGGATTTGAAAAAAAAGAGGGTTTCGCTGCCTAAGGGAGCAGAATTCAAAAAATGTCGTGAAGAAAAAAACAAGTCTTCGCGCGGGGAGAGGAAGGCTCCAGTGGGGGGGGTGCCGTATTTTTGGGAAGGGGCAGTCGTCGAAGAGACATTATTCGGGTGGAAAAGACTGGGCTGTGGGCCCTAAGGAACAAGGGGGGGGGTCGTGGAGCGCTCCTCCTTTGAAAAGGGAAAAGCCGGCTTATGGGGGGTTCGTAAGAAGATCATGTAAGTGGGGGGGTGGAGGGGGGGTGACTTGTATACGAGACGTTCGTCTGCAGTGAACCGAAGGAACGTCTGAACCCAGGGGTCGATATTAGAAAGGAGGGTTAATCGAGTGAACCTCGGTAATGACACGGGAGAGGGAAAGGTGGGGAAAAAAAAAAAAAGTTTAATGATAGGGCGCTCAGGTTTCCTTATTTGGAGGGGGGGGAAGGGGTGGGGCCCTTGTTTTGGGAAAACAGGTTGACACGTAACCGCAAAAAAGAGGTCCTCAAGAAACTGAGTACTCGTAAAAGGGAAAAAAGGAGGAAATCATTGGAAAAGAGTGTCGGGGAACTCCCCAGGAAGGGGGGAGGGAGGAAAAAAAACATTAGCAGCTTCAAAACGACGAAAAGGAAAACCTGAGCCGCCCCTACAAAAAAGGAGCGCCAGGCCAAAACGCCGTAATTGAAAAGATGTCGAGCCCATCCAGTTCTTTAGACTAACGCAAAAGAGGGGGGGAAGACTTTCCCTGAAAAAGGACGGGGAAGAGTCAACCAAAAAAGGAAACTGAGAAGGATTACCGGGAAGGTTTTTCAAAGAAAGGAAAAAGGGGAAAAAAAAAAAAAAGCCACTTGAATGAATCCCAGAAGAAAGAACGAGAACAAAAGGCATGCAAAAATCCCGCGAGGAAGAAGAAAAAAGGAAACGGAAACAGGGGAGAAGCTTGTCCGAACCATGGGGACCCCACAAATTGCAAAAGGCCTCGATTGAGCCGGGACCAGCTTCCAAAGCAAAACGAAAACAAAAAGACAAGGTAAACGTTCGGGCGAAAGGGGCATTCGCACCCGGTGGGTAAGAGCCGAGGGAGAAGGGGGGTTTCTGAAAGTGTGGAAGGTGAGCTCCAGAAGCCCGGGATTTTGAAAGGGAAAGGAGGAGGTTAAACGTGGTAGGGGGGCTATGCCAACTTTCAGGGCCAGCGAAGACTGAAAGAAGAATCAACTTAAAGTACGAGCCCGGAGGCCCGAAGTTACCGAACAAAGAATCACCCTTGAGGAAGAAGTGAAGGATGAAACTCCAAACGTTGAAAAGCGGCAATGAAAAAGACCCCTCTCCCAGACCAAAAAAATCTCTTACCCCCCGGAAACATGCGACCCAGGAGCACGTAGGCTTTGGGGGGAACCGTGGGGGCTGAATATCGCATAATGGTCAATGGAAGAGTGCCGGTAATGTAATCCCGGGGAGAAGCAAAGAAAGCGCAAGGGAGAATCATGACACCAATGAGGTAGTCGCGGAGCGTGGGTAAGAAAAACAGCAGCCGAAATTTTCAGATTGTCGTCAGCTGGGGGCAAGGAGGGGAACTCAAGAGGCTGGGTAAACCTGACCTATATCTAAGGGAAACAAGCCAAGGAGAAGGGAAATAGGGCCTGGGAAGCGAGCGTGTCTTATAGAAAAGGCCACTAAGAAGAAATACTCCTGAGAGTTCCTAAGGCTTGGGGAGTGTCACTGGGGTCCATCCAGAAAATAAAAAACGTTAAAAAATATTCGAACAGAAGCAGGAACGACTATCGTATCAGCTTTCTAATTAGTTAGGGACGCAGGAGTTGCCGGGGAGAAGATCCAAGGTGAAAAATCCGAAAAAAAGAGGAACACGGCAATCAGCAGGAAAGTGATGCTCTTGGGGACCATAGAACCCGTCGATCGACGTTTTTCAAAGCGGACACGTCACGGTGCCCTTGCAATGCCGGGAACGACAGCCTGCAAACCATCGGAATCGCACTAGCCTCACGCCCGGGCACTCGATCGTGGGGCGGCATCGCGGGGTCGTTGAGAGAAAAAGAAACCTAACAAGTGCTCGAAAAGAACTCCCGCTCGGTCGAGGACGCCCAGGAGACGGGAAAGTGAGGCCCAGATAAAAAAAGTTTTCAGGCGACCCCTGTGGAAGACTAAAAAAAAAACTAAATCGAGGCAAGCAGGGAGAGCAGCAACTCTGCGAGCTAGGAAGTGAAAAGGGGCGTTCCCCGGAGGTCTAATGACGAAAAGGGACAGAGACTCAAACCTTTTTGGGGGGGACAGGGAGGAAGAAACGACAAAAACCGTCATTTTTTTGAAAAAGGGTGAAGCAGAAACCGGGGCCAAAACAGCGAGTAAGCAAACTTTGCCCAGGAGGCGGCTTGGAAGAATATCGGGGGGGAATCTGAAAAGGAACCGGCCGGCGAAATCTGGAGAACAACAAAACCCAAACCGGAAAAGCTCAAAGAGCTATACTCGCCGAATTTCCTAAGAGAGTTTGAAGGAGTCCTGCAACCAGGCATGTTGCACAAAAAAAAAAAAAAAGGGGGGGATAGAGGTTTTGGGCCAATGAAGGGTCAGATCAGACATCTTGGGGAAGGAAAGGAATCTAATTTCGGGAGTTAGTCAGGGAGGAATTGCTGAACGACCTTCGTAAGAGACGAGGAACCTCCAAATGCGAGGAATAGGGGGAAATGCTATAAAGTGGCGTCCATATTTCTTAAAAAAGGGGCCGGAAAAAGAGAAGAACGATTCTTCTAGCTCCCGAAAAAGAAATCGATGCCGTAAAAAGACGAAAGAAAAACCCCTCGCCGCCCAAAAAGAAAAAACGGCTAAAGAGCCCTTCGGGTGATCGAGGGCGAAAAAAGGTTGCGCAGGTTTACCTCTCTTTGAAAAAATGGGGGCCGGGAAAAAGCGCCACATTTGAACGGAAAGAGAGGCAAAAATCGCGGTCCGAGAATGAGCACAATCGAAAAAAGGAAGAAAACGCGGGATAGTGCTGAAGAAAATGCTCAAGAACCCGTCACGAGGAGAGTAGAAATGTCCGATGAAGACGCCAGGTCGAGTCGTCGTCAAGAAACGAGGGAGGAAAATCGGGGCAAGCCCCGTCAAGGAAAAACAGCTCCTGAGGGGAATTGGGGAGAAGGATTCCGCCTTGGGGGGGGAGGTCCGTCTAGAGGAAACTCGAAAAAAACTATCCAGCGGAGCAGATGCTTGATCATCAGGTTGGGAAAGCCTGCTAGGGAGGTCCTCGCTGGGAAAACACTTAAGAACATCGGGGAAGACAAACATGGCGGCGGCAAGGCTTACGAACGCAGGGCGAAAAGTGAGGTCGAGGGGGTCGGCCCACGAGCGTAGAGCGGAGCCACTATGCACTGAGAGGGAATAGTAACCGAAAGAGGCCGAAGGAGGAAAGGTTCGAGTCCCGGCTGGCGGAAAAAAACAAAGCTTCCAAGGACTTTTTTAAAGAGGTGAAAAAGGGCACTTGGGAAAAAAGGCCCCCCTGAAGGGAACGACCCTCCAGAAAAGGGGGTAACAGCACCAAGAAAGATACTTCCACCAGGCCCAAAAAAAAAAAACCCCAAAGGAATTCTCGTGTCACCTTTTAAAAGGACGCAAAAAAAGGACCCTCGATTTAAAGAATGCACCGAAAGACCTGTCGCCCGGGGTTAAAAGTCTCACGAGGGTGGGGGGGAGGAAAGGG
>Ga0179591_1199910_pt1 | contig 13039 bp, 12 predicted proteins | sample CZOMad2_1_08_16f_FD_182891 | JGI IMG/M metagenome (GOLD analysis project Ga0179591, IMG submission 182891) | Vadose zone soil fungal communities from Angelo Coast Range Reserve, California, USA - CZOMad2_1_08_16fungal (PacBio error correction) | ecosystem: Environmental > Terrestrial > Soil >...
CGTTAGTGAGCGGATACCGGGAAATTACAATAGGAGTCAGAACCCGCGAATAGGCTCACTAGTGTAACACACACCCAGTACGAACCAGACATAGGGGAAAAAAACGTCACACGGTAAGGTAATCTGCGTCAAAGCTGAACCGGGGGGTTCCAAGAGGCCCCCGCCCGGTACGGGTATTTTCCTGTTGGAAACAGCCTTCAAAAAATGAAAAAAGCAAAGAAAGACACCCACGGAGAGGGTGAAAAATCCACACCAGTAAAAAGTCCAGGAGCTAAACAGCCGAGCCAGCCAACTACAGGGAAGCCCCCCATTACACGAGAACGAAACAAAAGGCCCAAATCCAGTAGAGTAAAAAAATGCTGTTAATAAAACCGATGGAACGGCACCTGGGCGGCCAAACGTGAGTGACAACTTTCGGTCCTAGGCTTACTAAACCAAAAGTAAGAGAGACAGTTCGGTGAATGTCCGTAACAAGCCGGGTTGAGGGAGGTCGTCAAAAGGGTCCATGGAAAAACAACGTGGAAAGTACAGTACGGCCTTTCGTCGGCCTATCCCGGGGGGAAACGACTGCAATAGGGAACCAAACCGGGCTCGGAAACAAGGAAATCCTCACTCAGAATACCAGGACCACTGGGAATCGCCCAGGGGGACTCGAAGAAGAAAACGACAGGAGGTACAGATGGCAATCCCAATAACCCCACTAAACAGTACGCTCGGCCGCCAAAACACGTACTGTGAAGTGAACAAAAATCGTAAAAAGACGCCGCAACAGGGCCGCACGGAAGTACCGCCACGGGCGAAGCCCCATGCAAAATTCAAACCGGCCCACGGGGGGCCACGCTGTACCCCTCAGCAGAGGGGAAACACCCGAAAAACAAAGTGTGGAACGTAAAAAGGGCGTACCGTTGAAAGGCCGAAGGGGTAAGACAACATGGGCAGGGTGAAGCCGCCAACCGGGTTGTGAAGCCACAGGGTCTGGGGGAGTTCCGGGGAACCGGCACGAAGAGCGGCACGAAAAAAAAAAAAAGCCACGCCGGACCGCGACCGTGAAACACAGGTTTCGGAAATTCAAACGCAAGGCCAACTGGGGGGCCGGGATAGACGTGGGGGCAAACGTGGAGATCAGGAAGAAATGTTGGGCAACGGGGAGGAAAACCGGAAAGGAGGGAAAAGGGAGTATTGCTCTCAAACACGGGGCCCAAACAAAAAAAAGATTGACGTAAGACACCCGGATCGATAAAACCGACAAGGAAAGCTGTAAAAGGTGGCCAAGATAGAAAAAGGAAACAAAGGACGGGTCATGGATACCAGTTGCGTGTAACAAGACGAGCCAAAAGAATACCAAGGAGAAAAAAAGGGTTGGGACCAAGCTACCCGTGGAAACTCACGGTTGATCGGGGTTGGCCGCGAGCACGGGGAAAAAAAAAAAAAACAAACGAAGGGGGGAATAACCGGAAAGTTCCCATTCGAAAAACTAAAGGACAGGGCCGAAGTTAACGGGGGAAAGTGAAATAAGTGGGGAACGGGGAGGGGAACTGAAGGGAGACGAAGCCAGGAGAACTGATCAAAGGGGGGAACCACTCCACGGCCAACTCTAAAACGCTATCCACCGACGTACGGCCTTGTAGAAAAGGCAAGCAGGGGAAAAACGGGGGACAGGCCGGAGAAGAAGCCCAGGGGGAATAAAGGGGGGAACAACGGGGACAAGAAAAAAAAAGGCCGAACAAGTGCACGCAGGTCAATAAAAAAACTAAGACCTGGGGGTTCAGTAAAACCAACCTCTTCCACGGTCAGAAAGGAGAGACTTCCAAAAACAGGGTTGGGAGAAGGAACAAAAAAAACGACCCGCAGGAAAAAACGCAACCGGAGAGGGGAGAACCGACCTACAAAATGAGAGGAACCAAGTCTGGAGAAAAAGGGGCGAAAGCGACTTTAACATTACACGGACTGGAAAGGGCAGGTTCTTCCGGCGGGGGTACAAGTAAAAAGAACTAAAAGGAAAGAAGAAAAACACGAAAAAAAAGGAGGAAATGAACCAGCAGAACAGGATCAGAAAAAAAAAAGACGTCCCGCCGGGGACTACAAGTAACGGACTGGTGCAGAATAACGAGAGACGACGTTCAAAGTAGCACCAGGGAACCGAAACCGGGAAGATCTAAAAGAACCGTGGAAAGGATGAAACGAAAAAAATGATGAGATAAGTCAGGGGAAACCTTCGTACCCTTACGGTTCGTGGGGGGGAAAGTTGAAAACAAGTCCCACGACATGAAAAAAAGGGGGGGTACAAAAAAAAAAATATCACTTCATATCATGTGACTTTACCTGGTCAGTGGGAGAAAGAACAAACGAAAGGCAAAAATACAGAAAAGACCGTTGCTGCAGGGAGACCAAGCAACTAAAAAAAAAAAGGGTGCAGAACACGGCAAACGATCCTTTGGAATCGCTGTCTGCAACTCCACAGGAACGTGTAATTCCCATGGTATAGGAAGGCGAAGTGGGCAAGTCAAAACGACCGACGGAAATCTTGCAAGAAAAAACCCAGTTTGAAAAGTTGAGCACAGGTTTTAATCTATGGGTGAACGGTCGGTCTGCGAACACGGCAAGAAAAAACGCCAGGGATCAAAAAGAACGAACTAACACAAAGAAAAAAAAACTAAAGGATGGTCAAAAAGGGGCCGTGCCTGAATTCCGACAGTGTTGGGGAAACCTAAAAATAACTCGGGAATGAAAAAAATAGGGTGGCTGGGGGACTGGAAAGGTAAAGAACGGAGAAAGAAACGGGAGAGGCAAAGGAATAAACGTCAAGATCCTGGTCGGCCTTCCCCCTAACGTGACTTAGAAGGGAAGGGTGCCTAAGGGAAGCCCAACGGAGGACTAAAAAACCTGAAAAAAGGCGCCAAAAAGAAAAGTGGCTTCGCCGCGGGACTTCGGCAAAACTTCAGCGAACGAAACTAGACGGAAAGTAGCAATCGTCCTACGCAAAAGGGAACAGGAAAAAAAAAAAAAAGGGGGGTGGAGAAAACGGAAAACTGCGAAGAATCAAACTCGGGGCTGGGGGGGGAAACTCCAAGGAAAAGGATGCCCAAACTGGCCTACCTGGCCAAAGGAACTGACGATCCAACTCAAGCAGGAGGGCGTAAAAGGGGGGTGGAGTCCTACTCTCTCGAAAAAAAAAAAAACAAAGGGATTGGAATACAATGCAGCCAACCAAAGTTGTGGAATGGGACACCTCCCTCCGAAGCAGTAAATCGGGAGAGAATGAAGGAAACTTCATGTCGGGCCAAAAGGGTGGGTCCCTCCACCTCAAGAAAAAGCATCGTCCCGGCAGAGGGGATATTGAGCATACGGGGAAGGACCAAGGGAAAATTTGGAAAAAGTGGCCGCCCGTACAAAACGAAGGAGGGAAGGGGGGAAACAACGGAACTGTCGAATCAAATGCCGGAATGTTTTTCAGGCACCAAAAAGACTCACGATGACAGATTCCAAGTCAGGAAAGACTCGGGAGTGTGGGGGGAAAAGGGGGGGGCCGACTGAAAACCAATAGCCAGGGACATCCCACGTCCACAAGTTGGAAAGGGGAAAGAACGCAGAAGCGATCGAAAAAAATAAAGGCAGCCCGCTCAAAACCTACAGGTGGACCTTGTGCGAAAACAACAACCAAGCGGGTTTCATAAATGGGACGGGGGAGTGGGAAAACTCGGAGAAAATCCACAGGGCCCTGGGGCCACAAGAAGAGCAGGGGGACACGTGCGGCACCGGAAAAAAAAAGGGGAAGAGGCGAAAAGGGCGAGATAATCCCCTACGGACGCGAACAAGACAACCGAGAAATGGGGGAAAAACAACGGGAAAAACGGGGAGCAGAAGAGTTCAAGGGAAGGGACCCCCCAACAAAAAGAAAGAAACGCCCCACGAAGAGGTCTAAAGACAATGTCGTGCCCGTGAAACTGTTTAGATGGCCACCAAAGAAAAAAAGAAAATTATGAACGTCGGAGTGGGGGGGAAAAAAACCGGAAAAACGCCTTGGGCCCAATCAAAACTTTTGGGACGGGGGCCGCAAAAAAGTTTTCCCCTAGGGACGGGGCTAAGTAAAAGGACACCGTCCACAATGAAAATCTAAAAAAAAAAAAACGTCGGATTATCAAAAGAATAGGACACTTGGGTTCCGTCCTGGTGACGTTCAACTGAAAAAAATAAAACGTCATAATGTAAACTAAAAGGTTATTGTCTGATTAGAATGCAAAAAGGGGGGGTACGCAAAAGCAGACCGGCGGTCAGGTCGGCTAGGGACGTAAGCGGGAAAGGGGGCGACGGAACACGTCCGGGACGTAAGAGGGGAGGAAAAATCTTTAAAAAGGGGGGGACACTGAAAAATGCTGTCCCAATGAGGAGGGAGGAGAATCAAGGTATGCGGGGGGCATGAACGTTAAAAGAAGCCGGCCTTGTACAGTGGGGGGTAAGGGACGCGGGTAAGGAAAGTGAACGAAAAAAAAGCAACCAGACCTCCGACAACTGGAAAAGAGGCTCTTCAAACCAGGTCCACAGAAAAAAAAGGAATCAACCAGCGAAAGGTCCAACGGTAACGGGGGGTGACGCCCCGGAAAGAAGGCGCACAAGGAGGGTGGGGGAGGAGATGGGGGGAAACACAAGCCAAGGCTTGCGGTGGGATGAAAGGCAGAAACGGCGGCCGAATGGTGTGAGGAACGCAAAAACGAAAAAGACAGGTAAAAGGGAGGAGGCCCGGTTGTCGGAACAAAAAAAACAAAACGAAAAAGGGGTTGTCGGCGGGGAGTGCCAGGGGACCTGAAGCGGACAGGGGGGAGGGGGCGAGAAAAAAATGCACCCAGAGTAAAAAAAAAACACTCAAGAAATAACAAAGCATTGTGGACTGAAAACCACGGGGGATGAACATACCGACCCACCCAGGCAAGGCCGAATGGCCCAGACGCGGAACCTCGGGGGACCTGCGACGTAGACGGAATGGAAGAACAGAGAAGAAAGTAGTGGACTACAGGTTTCCACCAGTTGGGAAAAGGGAGAAAAAATGCACTGAGTCTTTGAAGGGTAAAGGGGGGGAAAATTAAAGAAGATCCGACCAGACAGGTTCATCGTGCTATACGGCCAAAAAAACAGACTCAAAAGGGAGGTCAACTGGGTTACAAGGGGGGGGGACCATTGAAAAGACCGGGGAAAATGTCGTCGGAAAAAAAACTCAGCACCCTACCCAGGGTCAATGGTGGGTTGCACGTGGGGGCAATTGCCCAAATAAAATAAACGAGAGTCAAATGCAAAGTGACAAAGGCATAAAGACAGTGCGAGGGGGGGGTGGGGGGCCGGCTTTAACCTGACTCAATGAAAAGGACCTTCCTGAAATTGGGGGGTCATACCCTGAGACCCACCATGCCGAGCGCCGAAACTAGAAAAGAGACAAACTAAAGACCGTACAGCAAACTGGTCAGGCGACCTGTCGAAAAATAGCTGGACAAACGCGTCCGGGGGAGAAAGGAATCACAGGGTACACTACAAACATGAACCCGAAAAGTGCGAACAGTGGGGGGGGAGGATACAAAACCAAGGGGGGGTACCGTTTCGGCCCCGTCAAAAAAAACGTAACCGAAACGAAAAGGGGAACAAACAAATGACGGGGAAGGGAAAATGCTGCGGAGGGGGGGGGGCCAGGGGTAAAAGGACGGCCGCCTTGCAGACAAAAGTGGAGGGGAACAAACAGGACTGTTGTGGCGTGAAGGTTCAAAAGAGGGGAAAGAACATGTTTAAGAAAGTGGGGCGGACAAGAAAAGGGAGGGGGAAGAGTAAGGTACCGGCCAGCAAGAAAGGACCACCGGGTAGGGGAGGCGCGAAGCGGACAGGGGCGAAAGAAAAAAGCTGTTCTGGTCTGCGGGGGAAAACATTGGGGGGAAAGCAAGCAATTTTCCGGTGGCACTAGGGGGCCAAGCGTGGCACCAAAAGCAGGAAGGGAGAGAAACTTTCCTAAAGGTAACAGGGGGGAAGAAGACAACCACGAAGCACGCCAAAAAGAGGGGTCCTCGGGAAACGAGGAACGAAGGAAAGGAACCGCAAGGAGAGATCCATACCTCCTCCGAAAACTAAAGAAACGCGTTGCACACACAAGTTGGGAGACCCTGCAAGCCAAGGAAAGGGAACCTGGATCTAAACTAAGAAGGTAAGAAGTGTATCTCAAGACGCAGTGACGGTGGAGAGGGGGGGTCGTCCCATGTTGGTAAGGTTTGTGGCCCGGGAACACGGGGCCCGGTCTGAGGGGGGAAGGTCTAGAACGAAAACGGAATGCAAAAAAAACTACGTGGAAAATAAAAAACCAAAAAAGGGGGCAGGTCGTATGGACCTCATAAGCCAGGCGTTTAAAGGGGAAATAACGACCGCGGGGGAGGGGGGGGGACGAAAACCACCCGGGATTGTAGTTTCGGGAGATAAACCGGGACCGTCAGACAAAATGCGCAAAAAAAGGAGGGGGACTTTAATCTCAGAAGAAAAGCGGGGGCGTTGAGAAAACGGTCAACAAAATCCGGTTGCGGAGTTGACGAAGAAAAAACGGGGACCGGGGTTGCAAAAGGCTCAACAACAAACAGAATCAAGAAAAGATTTTCCGACCGGACCGGCCGTTATCGGAAAAGACTCCGAATACGTAGGGGACGGACACCCCGCTGAGCGATAAGAAAAAAAATCCAGGTCAAGAAACGACAGGAATAAACTGCAGTGTGGAGGACCTCGGCCGACTCCGTGGGGTGAAACCACGCGCCCCCCTCTAAACGCGGGTCGTTAAGGGGCATACCGCAAAGCGATGAAAAAGGAAACCCAGCCAGTGTTAAAAAAAGGACGGTAATGACCGAAGGATAGAGCCCAGAGTCCGGCAGGACGTGCAGGACACCCAAGAAGGTACAGTATAAGCAAAAAAACAGAAGCCAAGTGGGGAAACAGGACGGGCACGTTAAAAAAAACGATCGTCGAGAGGGGGGCCAGACGGGTCGCCACGGGGCGGTGGGTCCAAGGGGCGTCCCCGGGCAGGCGTTCATGAGCATACATACGAGACTCTAAGGGAAAACAAAGAAAACGTACGGATGGGGTCAATCGTAAAGGCCAGGGGGTTTCAGGGACTTTTAAAAGTGCAGCCAAAGGGAATTCAACCGGGATGACAACGCGGAAAAAAAAAGGAAGCTAACAAATGTGAACCTGAGGGTCTCAAACCCCCAGTACTCAAAAAAAAAGAGGGGGGGGTCCGCCGATAAAAGAATGTCGTCCAGTCTCCTAATAAACACCGAACAATAAAAAAAAAAAACTGGCCCAAATCCCAACTCCGTACAAATAAGGAGTAACAGGCTCGTCCGCCAACCTTAACTTGGCCGAACACCCCGCGCAGAAAGCCGCCAACACCTAGGCTGGGGGCAAAAAGCAAGTGGTGCGGCTAACGTCCGTCCACGTGGGGAACAACTGGACCCAAAACAGGGTTCAGGTTGCCCGCAAACGGTTTGGGACGTCGGGGCGGTCGGACGCCGAAAGGGAACTCAGGCATTACGGGGAAAGACACCGCAGCAGTCGGCAGTGAGCCAAAAAACGGGCGAACGAAAGACTCACTAACGTAAAAATTTACATCCCCGCAGCAAAACCAAACACCCCCCCCCACGACTTAGACATAAAGACCGTAACACTTGGGGGGGGCCCGTAGGACGAAGAAGTTGTGCGAGATCCCGGCAGGGACAAAGGGAAATGACCCCAGGCATGAATTTCTCAATGTCGTCTCCAAAAAAAAGGCCAACCCTCAACCACCGATGAAAAGGACAAGGGAAAAAACCTTCAGGAGGCCAAAACGGGGGGTCCGGTCTGGGACAATGGAGTGCAACCCATAAAATTGGAAAAAGGGGTGCGGACAAAGGAAGCTCCAAACTCTGGACCCAGGGCCCAGAAAGGTTTGTGGGCACCTCACACGAAAACGGAGACTACCTTGAAAAAGAGGGGGGGAAAGTTCGAGCAAGATGAAACTGAAAGGGCCAGAAGCCCGGAAAGGAAAGAGTGAAAAAAGGAGAAAAAAGCACATGGTCACCCAGGAAAGGCCGAAGGCCGAGGTCCGAAGGTGTTCCGATGACTATCATGGCGAACCCGAGAGGCCGACCGCGCCGGGCCATCATTGCTAAACACGTAGCCGAACAGGCCCCTGAGGAAAACAGCGGTACCGCGGGTGTAAGGGAGGGCCGCAAAGGGGACGCAAACAAAAAGAAAATTGGACGGACCAAAGAACAATAAAACTTAAAAAATCCACTAGACTTACACGGGTGCAACTTCAACAACAGGACAGGCACGGTGCCCGCACTCAGCGCCACGAACCCAAGGGGTCCCCAAGTGTGTGCCAGAACCGCCAAACTTGGGGCGAAACCCGGTCCCGGACACAAGACGAATAGCCCGTAAACGACAAAAAGGGGGCGCAGGAGGCCCATAGGGAACATGTCACTCCTGGGTCGGGGGTCTGACAGAACTGGGGACAAAAAACTCAACCCGGAATACGAACACCAGACACCGCCGGAGAAGGGCATGGAAACGCACACAAAAACACCCTGCTTCGACAAAAAAAAACTGGAACAAATTCCAACCCTTAAACCAAAAAAGTAAGAAGACCCGAGAACGAAGAAAACTGGACACGGTCGCCCACCGGTCAACCTTACACTAAAAACGGAGACAGGCCCACAAGGGAAAATTCGGGAATCCAAGGGGGGGCACCGAGCAAAAGCAAGAAAAGGACGGTTGAACGCGGGGTCCAAACTGAAACGGGATTGAGGGGGATGGAAACGCCCAAACGAAAGGGGAAAAAAAGGGGGCACGCAACACTCGCTTCACAGAGGGCCAGTATCTGGAAGACCAGGGGGGTTCCAGGGACGAGGTAGACAAGGGACAGGGCCAACTCAAAAAACGTTTCGCAGACGGAACAATGCACGTCCGTGCTGAACACAAGAAAAGATCCTGGGGGTGAAATCAGGTCATCCACAGAGACGGGAAACGTCCAAAGGTGGTGGAAGTCGCGCACAAGTTGGAAGTCGAAAAAGGGCGGACCAAGGCAAATTCAAAACTACGGAAGGGGGTTCTCACCAAGGCAGGTTTTAACGTATTTTCAACGGGTCAGGGGAAAAGCTCGACCAGACTGGGAGAATAAAGGGCGAAAAAAAAAAAACACGATTGAGGCCGGCCGGCGTTAACGGGTCACCAAAAAGGTTGGTTCCAACTCCGGAAGAACAGGGAACCAGAAAAGCAACGTTTGAGGGAGGAGAACAGGTACCGAAGCGTGAGAGGCCAATGACAGTCGGGCAAGTACGCCGAGAATCCAAGGGGACGGCCCAAGGACACTCGCGGAAGGGAGGAAGGGAAAAAAACTGGCCGCCTTTGGGGAAACCCCGGGTCCTAAAGAAAAAGGTGAAAACCGAACCGGGATCGCAACGCGGGCCATCCGGGGTACCAAAAGACAGCCGATCAGCCGACTAAAAGTTCGGACATCGTGAAAAAAAAAAAACGCACAGACGACCTGGACAGGTGGCAAGGAAACCCGTCCTGCAAAAAGACAAAACCGCCGGGAAACGCAACTGCAAGGGAAAAAGCACGGGGTGGGCACCCAACAAGGACCGAAACAATGAAGGGCCTCAAGACTGACGATAGCTGGATAATCGAAATTGGAGTCAAACAAACACAAAACGGGGGTAAGAAAAAGAGATAGCGCCGCCAACCCCGTGGGAAAACGGGACAAAGCCAGAAAAAAAAAGATAGGAAAACTTAACTTGACAACACTTGTAAGGTGTCGGAACAGGGGGGGCAACCAGTCGCCTTTTCACAGGGTCAGAAGTAAAACCCACGGGATGAATGAGGGAAGGAACGGGAAATGAAAAAGATAAACGAGACGCAGGGGGCACACGAAATGACGTGCGAAAAGCTCGGGTAGGTTCGGAAAATGGGGGAAAAAACGCATCGAGCCGCCCACGGCGCGGGGCCAGAACGTAGGGAACATGGTGAAACCGGCGACAGGGTTCGGGCAAAGTGGGGGGGGGGCCCCAAAATTACCCTCACGTTCCGAAAGGTGCCAACCGGGCCGACAAGCGATCAGACAGAACCAAACATGTCAAGTGGGTAATTAAAGAAGACTGTCGTTCAAGGTAACACTTGGAAAACAAAACAGCACCATCGTGGTAAAACATACGAGAAGGTCGGAGCGTTTAAAAAAAAACAACCAGAGCCCGTAATAAAAAGGCCCCGCCCAAAAGCCAAAAAGTCTAAAACGATAACACCATGTAATGGGCATACCCGTCTTGGCTAAAAGCTCAGATCAGCCGACCACGGGACATAACAAGCCTTCAACGGAAAAAAGGGGAGAAAACGGGGGAAGGAGCGAAAGCGGTCAAATCAAAAGTCGTCCACGGAACAACACACTGGGGAACGCTAGAAAATTGAACGTCCCGGGGTCGCTTTGGGGAGGCCCGCCGATCAAATTCAGAAAGCCGTGGGAAGCAAAAGGACGTCGGCCGGTAACGACCACACGGCGAAACGGGTGAGGGGCAGGGGGGCCAGGACGTCAGTCAGAACCAAAATCTAATGGGGAAGAAAAACCCGTGAAAAAAAACCTTCCAAGAAGGACCCGGGGCCGGGGTGAACTAAAAAATTACCGGGGAAGGGAAAGTCAAAAAAAAAAAAATCCCCAACCGAATCCAGAAAGGAAAAAACGGGTTTTCAACCAATCAAAAAGCGACTGAGTGGGGGGAATCTTGGAACCGGCAACCCTGGGGGCGCGCAATAGTCAAGGCGGGCCCGACGGAACTCGTCCGGCGGTGAGAAGGAAAAGCTTCTGTCTCGGTTCTTGCACACACTGAAAAGGAGACGGCGGACATGGGCAGGCCGGTCGGAATGGAAGGTGGGGAAGGCATGGGAAAAAGTCAACGTAAAAAATAGTATGAAACTGCGGAGCGGGGGGCATTGTACCCAACCATTCCTAAAACCAGACCTAAACTCCAAAGAGAAACCTTGTTAACCTAATGACTAGCTCCCTGGTCCCACCAGGCAATGAGACGTGCCTGGCAATTTACGGGGGAAAACCCCCGCTCCGACGTCATGAGTGTCCGGCGATGAAAAAAACACAAACACCAGTTAACGGGAGACCGACAGGGACGAAGGACCCTCGGGGGCAAAAAACAGGTAAAAGAAGGGCCATTCCAGGACAAGGGATCCTTGGGTTGACGGCGGTTGAGGAAAACGACCTGAAGAGGGGAAAGGGCACGCACTGGGCACAACGGTAACTTCGGGAGTGGGCAAAACGTCCAACGCCAACAACGGTACGGCGACCAAGGTGGAACCAGACAAACCACGCGGGGCCAAGAAACTCAAGATCTCAAGTGCTCGGCATCGACCGATGCCGGGAAAATAGGCAAATGGAAAGGTAGGATAACCAGTTCCCAGGGGCGAACCAGTCTCAGGCCAAAGTCATCTGGGGACCACTGGCCGAGAATGGCAACAGTACCTTTGCATGTCGAAACTCGGGGAAAAAGTCAACCAACCAATGGAGCAACGGATCAAGTCGTGGACACGGGGCTTCAAACAGGCAGAATTAGGGTGTGGAACCGCACCATCAAGGGAAAAACAGGAAATGGGGGGGCTTTGTTGCAGAAATTAAAGTGGAAAACTGGACTAGGAAGAAAGGCAAAGAAGATACTTGTGGAGACGGAAAGGTCATACAGGGGGGGGTCGAAAGGGGAACGGAATCACTTTACTGTTTCAAAAAGAAAAACTTCCTGCAAGGGTCCTCCTTCCTCTTCGCAAACCTGGGGACAGACGCCTCGTAAAAACTGAAAACAGCTGGCAAAGGAACAAGTGCAGGGGTAGGAAGGGGAACGAACACTGGAAGGGTAAAAGCTTAACAAAACAAAGAAAAAAGGGCAAGCTCTTTACTGCGAAAGGCAAAGAGCGGACACCTGGGTGTCCCCAACACGGAAGTACAAAATTGTCTCCCGGGTGGGAAAAACCGGCAGGAAAAGTGAACTTAAATTGACCTTTCCTGGGTCCCGGACAGTACCTCCAATAAGTGTCACAAAGGTTCTGACTTGAAAAAATCTGCGGCCTGGGTCCAGTTCACGGGGACTTACCTTAAAAAAAGGAAAACAAAGTCTACAAAGATCCGAGACATTGGGGAGGGGGGTCAAACGGTCCCAACCGGGCAAAAGAGGGTGGGGAAAGGGAATAAAAAAAGGGTCCCTTGGTGGGGTAACAGCTTACTAGAATGGACTTGCCGTAAAGGACGACCTAAAAACGGGTTACGGTGTATTTCTAAAAAGACTGGAGATCAACATGCCTGGAAGGGGGGAGGTACATCGGACCACGGGGTGGTCAGGAGCGATGGGGCAAAGCCGGGGAAAAAACCTTAGCCCACCTTGGACAATTCTGGAAAAAAGGGGGTCCAACCGTGCTGAAACGAAGCCAAACGACCAAAAACCGTCCCGTCTCTCCCTCAGGAACCCTGGGACTGGAAATGTCCCGAGAAATCCAACGTAAAAGGCCAAGTACATTAAAACCGAGTGGGAACAAAAAGTGGGGGGGGACCACCCGGGGTGCCGAAAAGGCAAAGGGGCAAAAAAAGGGAGAGCAACCGCGCACGTCCGCAGTGATAAAAAAAAACAACCGTCCCTGTCCGGCGGGGGCGTAAATCTGTGAATTTGGGGGGTTGGCAGGCCCTGTAGTGGCCGGTGCTCGGCGTGTGCGTACGACCGGATGCCAAAGATTGGGAAAGAAAAACAGCCTCACTTCAAACTCCACCGCCGGTGGGAAAGGGAGGGTACGGTTAAGGAAACCCGGAAAGGGGGGTTGTGGTATCCAGGCCAACTGCCGCAAAGGGGTAAGGGGGGGCAAGAGACCCGGAAAAGATTGAAACCGTAACCCTGCGAAAAAGATCAAATCGTTCAGGCGAGGATGTTGAATGTGGTCTGGAGCGCGAGAAGAGGGGCGGAAAAAAGCCCGCTGACGCGGATTTCGTGGCGCCAACGGACGTGAG
>Ga0179591_1319901_pt1 | contig 13038 bp, 9 predicted proteins | sample CZOMad2_1_08_16f_FD_182891 | JGI IMG/M metagenome (GOLD analysis project Ga0179591, IMG submission 182891) | Vadose zone soil fungal communities from Angelo Coast Range Reserve, California, USA - CZOMad2_1_08_16fungal (PacBio error correction) | ecosystem: Environmental > Terrestrial > Soil >...
AGGAAAAACACAGCTGGGAGGAGCACCTGACACTATTAAATCCAACTAACGAATGAAAAGCGAAAGGAAACCGCCCAGCACGGGAAAACCAGAAACACGGGGCCGCGGGCCAACAAGAAGAAAAAGAAGTGGGCCCTTGAGTCAAGGACCATTTAAATTTGGGGAAGACGCCGCTTTCCCACAAAGGATTGGCAGAGTGCAACGGGGACCAAGTAATTGGTTGCTTGGCCGGGAAAAAAAAAGATCAAACGAAAAGAGGGGGATTCCGCAAGGACGGGGGGTGGGGGGGGTTTCCTCCTTCCCACTGGGGTTGTCGGCGGCATCATTGGACATGATTTGACAATAAGGGGTATAGGGACGATGTCCGTTGAAAAACATGTCGAGCATGGCAGGACAGTGTGGGGTCTTCCGGGGTCTTAGGGTTTCGCAGAAGGAACATTTTTTTCCTTGTCAGGGCGTCCGCTTCATCGCGGGGAAACAGGGGGGGAAAATGGTGGGGACGCAAGCGATGAAAAGAAAGACCCTAAAAAAAAGAGAAACCCAGGACGGGGGGCACGAAAGTTAAAAACACTATCCAGGGGATGGATGTGTCCAGGAAAGGGTGGCATCGGGTTTTCATGGCAAAGGGGACCAGGAGGAAAAAGGGAATAATGACCAGGACAGACGTTTTCAGCGCACAGAAAGGAGGGGGGATAAGCCGATACCCAAGCATGCAAGCCGCCACGGGATAAACGATCCGCTGGAGCTGACAAGAAGTGAGAAGAAACAAGGATTCCCCATGCCCGGGGAGGCCTCTTCTTTTCTGGGCGAATCGCCGGAGGGGGCTCAAGAAAACTCACTGCGCCCGTGATTCTTCTTGGAAAAGGGAAGACATGAAGAAAAAAATCACCGCGGGGGTTCAAACGCTTCAAGTTGTGCAGGGGGATCATCTTCTTCAAAAAAAAAAAAAAAATCGGGTATAGGGAAAAGGACGTTAGAGAAGCGGATAACCCCTCAAGAGAAAGGATGCAGACGAGGGAATTAAAAGTTGAGGCAACCCAAATTGCTCGTCCGGATAATTTGGAGAGGTTAAGGGGCCCCCAGGAGCTGGTGCGCCCAACCCGATCAGGAGAGCAGTTCAGTATCCGGAGGGACGGGGGGGAGAGAAGGCTCCTACTCAACAAAAAAATAGTATAGATATAGATGAAAGTTACGATTTCACACACACTAAAAAAAAGACCCTGAGTAATCCGCGCAGGGAAAAAGGGAAGCACCATCGCATGGGAGAAGACCGATTATTCACATTGTCTGCGGGGCGGATTGAAGGACATAGGAACAACAAATATCTCTTTCTATTGGCGGGGAGGAGAGAATAGACTCAACGCGGAAAAGACTGCTGCGAGAGATACAAGGAAGAGGAAGCGGGCAGTTGGGACCGAACAACTTGAAGGAAATCCTCGTTTAGGGTGAATTCACCTTATCCAGCCAAAAGAGGAAAAATGGAGAAGGAACATTGTGGCTAGGCGAAGCGGCGAAAGCGCGCCGAAAACCGAGGATAGTTGGTGAAGAGGGGGAGGGCATGGACTTCTGTATATCCACGATCGAGGGGGGAAGCGGACGGGGAGAGGGCCCGGAGAAAACCGGAAGGGTCAAGCCTTAGTCTTATCAGGAAAAAATACGCACTAAAAACAAGCAGTTAATTACAAGACCATAAAATAAATGTTTTGTAACGGAAAACAGGGGGGGGGGGAAAACCCTGCAGGATACGAAAAAAATCAGCAGGGGAGGTGCTTTGCACCTTTAGGGAAGGGTGGTTAGGAGATGGTGAAAGCAGTTTCCGACTGCTCGGGGAATTCCGAGAAACCCGTAGAAGACGCCCAGGAGGGGAAAAAAAGCCCGAGACGACAACCTTAACCGCAAAACGTTAACTAAACAGGAAAGGGGCAAAATTCATACTATATAGAGATCGGGAAACCGAAAATAATGGTGTCATTTGAAGGAAAAATGAGGACAACAACGGGGGGGGGAGGGGGAGGGCACCAACAAAAGGAGAACAGGGAAAAAAGGCGAACATGCTGCACTTTGTATGTGAAAAAGGTGGGTGTGTCCAACCTCAATCTTTACTGCTGAAAGAGGAGGGCATGCAACATCGTTTCCGGGAGGAGGGGAAGAGGGGATGAATGGTAAAAGGGGGGGGGCCCGGAGAAAAACCTAGTGGAAGATCTTCGTGCAAAAGGGGGGGAGGGGCTGGTTCTTAGCGCCTGCATGAAGCTGTTAACTAGTCCAGCTAACTGAGAGTAAGGGGGATCCAAACCTTTTCTTTCTGGGTTAGAAGTCACCAACAAAGGAGGAAGGGGGAAAAAAAAGAGAGAAGGCAGTCCATTTTCATTTGTCTTACGGGCCTCAGCCTGGGGCCAATCTTTCGAATTAACCGCCGGAGGCAAGGGCTTCAACTCCAGCCCGCCCGCTGGAAAAGGGACCCAAGGGCCGCTGTTTCCCCGGTGAAGAAAGGATTTGGAAAAGTTCGACATGCCGCCACGACTTAACGATTTTGGACTGGAACTTCCGAAGCGTGCGTTCAGGCTGAAACAAAAAAGGGGGGGAAAGTGAATGCCGTGGGGGAGAAAAAAAAAAGACAAGGAGCATTGTTCCGGCCCATGACGAAGGGACCTTCACCCAAGGGGGTGTCGGGTGCGCAGGAGGGAAAAGGGGGGAAAAAAGCAGATCTTTCCTTTCGATATGAAGGAGGGGGGTGAACAGGGAGAAGGGGCAAGAGTTTCGGGGACGGTTTGGCTTCAATGGGGTTTCAGGCCATTGTTGGTCTGGGCAAGCTTCATCGCGAAAGGGGTTGCCGTAATGTTTTACTGCGAGAAAATTAAAAGGAAAAGAAGGACAACAGAAAAAAAACCACACTGTCAATAAGGGGACTCACAAGTTAGCGCTTATAGTCATGGCCGAGGGGGTGCAATTTTCAAAGTGGGGGAAGATAGATGGGAAGGGGGGAATCGGACCAGACCCATTTCCGCGGGGGCAGGGGAGGGGGTGGGGGCAAGAGAGCGAAGCAGTATAAACCCATTGACCCCAGGGTGTCATGTACAACCCGCCGAACACCAGGTCCGCTGCATCGATCTTCGTGAAAGAAAACTCGAAGAAAGAAGAAAAGTCAACTCTTGCAATAAGGGAGGGGGGAGGGTCTCGAAAAGCGTTCGCCATCGAAAAAGCACGAGAGGAAAAACATGGGACCTTTCGGTAATTTGAAATTCGAAACCGCCTGGGGCAAGGTTGTTATTGAGAAAGAGGCACTTGACGCGGCTTCCGCGGCAGAACAAAAGAATCGGTGTCAACGAATGAAGTGCGCGCGAAACCCGACGACCCTAGTCTCAGATGAAAGGACCCGAATGCTCAAGAAAGGTCGGAGAAGTTCATAATTAAGTGCAAAGGGGGGAAAAAGAAAAAAACGCGATGGTGCAAGCAAAGCTAACCCGCTCTGGAATGGGGGGACTTTTACTTAGGGGGTTTATGTTGAGCCGAGACACAACAACAAAAGGAAGATGGGGGGGGAGAAAAGAGAGAGTCAGGAAAAGGTAACACAGAAGCCGGGCCTGAATCTTCTCCGACGAGGAACGTCGAGGAGAAAGCATGGGGAATTATAAGATGCTAAAAAACAGCGCAAGCGGTTCGAAGGAAGGGGATCAGGGCAGCATAGGAGGTCTTTGGGGTTTATCGCACCGCATCCTCGAACGCAGACCAACTGGATGAGACTCGAAGCATTAATCTTATCGGCTATGTGAGCAAAAAAAGAATGAGGGGGCTCGTGGATGGGGGAGGGAAAAAAAGGGGTACCAAGAAGGGAAGGTCGAATCAGGTCATTGTTAAGGGGGGAGGGAAATCACCGATTCAGTAGCCGCAAAGAACGGGACATCAGGGGAGGAACGTTCCGGGATGGGACCACGGGCCGGTAGATCGAAAGTGAAAGAAAACTTCAAAAAAAAAAAGAAAGGTTGGACTGAGGAAACGCGGGGGGTACAAAGAAAAACAACCATTAAAAAATTAAGCGATTCGTGTAACCTCAAGCCTAAAAAATCGGAAGATAAAGGATAACATAAAGTGACTTTTAAGAATGAAAACCTATTCCACCGAAAAAAAAAATGATAAAAGAAGCATGATGGAGTTGGAAACTGGCTACGGTGTTTCGGGGGGCAATTCGGGGGTTAATTGAAAAGAAAAAGCTCAAAGGTACAGACCAAAAACCCACGTGAAAGAAAAACGGACTAAAATGGTGGGTGGACACGAAAACTGGGCACGATAAAAAGCAACTCTTACGAAAAAGAACCACGAAGTTGACCAAAGTTCTAAAAAGGGGTCAAAAGACGCAGGGGGACATCTCTATTTAAAAGTAGGGTAAAAAGAGGGCAAGAAAACCAACGTGGTTCAGGGACCAAAACAAACAAGGAGGAATACGGCAACATGCGGGGGTCTTATCTTTTGTATCACAACATCAACCGAAGGGGTTTCGACTAAAACTCGCACCGCCTGGGGTGGCATAACCTTCAGAGGTTAAAACCACCTTTAGTGAAGAGGCGCGGGCCAAAGGGCAGTGCCCATTCAAGGAGGCTCGTGGAGGCTTCTCTCAGTAAAGGAAATGTGAAGCAAATTTGTCTCACATGGGAAAAGGGAGAGCTTGTTTTGAAATGAGGTTACCGCGAACTGCTATGGTGATCCGGAACTGCCAGGACGTGCATTGGGCAAAAGATTCACACAACCACTTGAGAAGGGTAGATAAAACCACGCAATTTGAAGCAGGATCACTGGGAAGCAGTTAGGCAGGTACCCAAGTCACGCTCGCAGCCCCGCGAGGATTACAAGACCCAAGCTCACGACCCACGGCACAAACACCCGAAAGGAAAACGGTTTGTTGCGACCCAGTTCACTGAAAAAAGGTGGGACCCTGGTGACCCGAGCCCGCCACAGGAGGTGACGACGCCGCTTACGAAAAGACGTGGGGCCGGGGGCGTCAATCCGGCCGGTTTGAGGTTGCATGGCACCTGGAAAAACACATGAGCATTTTCCGCAAAAAAAGAATTACAAGGGGGGGGGGGGGGGGCAAACCTTAACCCTTTGTCAGAGGGGGGGGACAATGACATTGAACCACATGGAGGTTGGCAAAGAAATAGAAATGGTGTGTAACAGTTCTTATCCTTGCAAAGGAGAGGGGTCCTGTGCTTGGACGGAAGCCGGGCCTTGGTGTACTCCGTGGAAAGCAGACGCGCACGGGGTGCGAGGTAGGAACCTGAGACGCGGGGAGGACAAATGAAAAAAAAAAAAACTCAGAACAGTCCAAGGGAAATCCCCCTATCCGGATGAAATTGATAGGGGAAGCGCATGAATCTCTTTTCTTTTTGGCAAATTCTATGGGGAAGGGGTAAATTTATTCCAAGCGTGGTTCAGGGGCCAAAGGGTGACTGAGACGTAACCCAGGCAGCCCATCGTTGCATCATGGCCGTCACCGAGCCCCGCACTGAACTTCCGATCCGATCTGATCTCAAAGCTCGGGGAGCAAAACGATCCCGAACCGGAGGAAAAATCAGGCAGTGGCGCGAAGGGAATGGGCCGCAGGGAAATCCAGACACGGAGACTCTACAGGGTTGGGGGCCTGGGCTTACAAGGTGAAATTCACTCATCATATAATTGAGCTTCAATGGTAGGGCTAAACAACTTCAGAGAGCGAAAGCCTGGTAAGAGTTCTGGAAGGAAAAGCTTGCGCGCGATACTAAAGCACGAGATCGGAGGGAAAGCCGCGAAGTCGCACTCTTCGCGGGGAATAAGGGGGCAGGTAACCCAACAGTGGTGAAGAAGCCCGCCGCTAAATCGAGAATTAGGTTTCCGGAGTCCGGGTGTGGGTGATAATCTGAACTGGGGTCGACACACAAAAGGGGGGGGAAAACTAGAAAGTATCCTGGAATTAGAACCAAACGACGAATCAGAATCTGCTCACTAATAGCGCGAAACCGAGAAAAAGGGATTACTGGTCATAATGTATGCACATTAAAAAACGCGACGGGGAGGATTCGAACTGAGACGTGCTCTTTTGGCGGGTGTATACGCGCAGCAGAGAGAATCATCGGACATATGCTCGCGAAAAACTTAACCATTGAGCCCGAAAACAGGGCTTGAAAAGTGGGGGGGGTTGCCCCTTTCAGAAGCATGCCCAATGTCGAAGGATTGTGAATAGTAAGTCGCGCAGAAAGACGATCATTCACCTCTGTCATTTGTCGGTGTCAAAGGGCATGCGCCTGGGGCCAAAAGTTCTGGATTATTTCAGAAAAGGGGGCGGCGTGTGACGTCCGACTGGCAAGGAATTTAAGTATCGCGTATCGGGTGTACATCACGAATAAAAAAAAGGCCCGTCATTTCCACCAAAAAAATACATCATCCTGACGGTACATGTAAACAGAGGCAAACAGCGATGCCGAAGCAATAAGACGGAAAAGATGCTTTTCCCTGGGGGTCTCCGTTTTTTGTATTAGAAAGACGTGACCGTTTCAGGGGAGGCCGGTCACCATCCCCAAACACGTGGGGACGCGGATTGAACTGAAATGCAAGTACACCATGAGTCTAAGCAACAATTACGCAAACGGACAAAAAAAGGGGGGGGACCACTAAGCACCTGTTCTCTAAAGGAGAGCACAAGCCAGCTCGATGGTTGTCAAAGTGTTCACAAGGGACGCTAAGGGGGTCAAACACAAAACGACAAAAAAAAGGACACAAAAAATGTCGGTAGCGTTGGGGTTGAAAAAGCAGCCACCTCAATCTTAGGGAGGACGGCACAAAATCCTTCTGTTTAAAGTTAGTCGCAACCAACGTTGGGGACGCTGGGCGGAAAAAGGTCACCGCGGCGGCGGGGCGCAACCGCGGGCCCGACTGGGCTCAGGCTTTCGGCGGGATTGCCGCAAACTAAATCATGGGGGCAAGGGTAGGGGACATCTGACAGGACTAGATTATCCGGCCCAGGACCCCTTGCTGGGCAGATCTCAAAAAAAGTTGGGAAAGGGGGCACAACTCCATTTGAAGCCGATCAAGACGAAGGGATCTGAACATATCGTTCACGAAAACCGCCGGAGGCCTAAAAAGCCCTCCGCCTGCTAAGCTGCACAAGGCCACGGTTGCTCCACTGCAAGCAACGCATTCAATTTCAGAAAGAACCGGAACTGTTTCCAAGAGGAGCCCAACAGACGTAGTGCATGAACGACCCCTGAAGATTGAGGAAACTACTTAACCCACGCTCCCGAAATGCGAAGTGGTGGACACCCCAAAAAAAAAAAAACCAAACGCAGAGACGTTTGTGCCATCAAAATTGGTTTGTCGACATAAGGAAAAATGGAAACATTCAGAGGCCTGAAAGGGGCTTTGGGCAACCCTTGGGAAGGTCGTGGTGTAGGGGGTTGCGTAAGAGGGCGTGGTGGGTCTTGCCTTGGAAATCATCGACGACGTGGGGTCTGAGGGAGAAGGGGATCACGTGGAGGAAAATGAAAGCCCTGCCACCAGGATCATACAAAACCATGGAAGGGAAAACCACAATCCGGATATGTGAGCGTATCGCAAGTAGGGGGAAAAGTTTTCCAATTGTGGCATATAAAAAGGGTCATGGTAAGCACACAGGGCCGCGTGGGTTCAAAAGGGTGTCCAACGACCCAGGCTGCACCATGCGGTTCAAACTGAACGCCGCCAAACCGCAGGAGAATATGGTCTGAAAAACGCGGCTCATGCCCGAAGCTAGACCTTCCCAGGGAAGGCTAGTGCGGCAAAAAAGGGTCGAGGTCTCCTCGTCCACTCAGGGAGAGGCCATTTGGGGGGGGGGGAACAGCCTTATACCAATCACTAGCCCGCCTTTGCCGGTCTCAAGGGGGGGTAGGACAGCTAAACTCGTCGTCTCCAGTCTAGCATCAGCTTTTATCGGGGTAATCGGAAGAAGAGGCACGTTGAGCGATAAAACCCAGAGCAAGAAAAATATATGCTAGGGAAAAAAACACCGATGGTCAGTAGGATTTGAGGAAATTTAGTACCGTTCAAACACAAGGCCGATGGGGGGTCAAACGCAGCCCAGCCTCCCGCAAATCTGATGCAGATCATGTACGATGTGGGGAGGCTTAAAGGGATCAATCTCTCAACAACAACGTCAAAAGATGAGATGAAGGGGAATAGTATAAAAAACTACGCCTAAAAAAGAAAATGCCCTCAAGGTCATCTGTCGAGGAAAACCATTGCAGGGAGTGGGACCTAATATTTGCCGAACAGGCCGACAGCAAGTAAGTTGCGAAAGAGGGGAAAGTGTCAGGCGCCTATCTCAGTCACTTGGCGTTAGAAAGCATAGCTTCAGCGGACCGGGGGTAACCTTCTTCTCAAAACGGGAGAGCCGGAAGCTGAAGCTGCGGATACATACAAATTGGGGGAATTCGGAATTCGTTTGAATGGCAACCTATCCAGGAAAAGCAGACAGGGTTCTAGGGTAACTCGAAACGGACATTCAGCGCTCCGCACGACAGGGAAGGGCATCAAACGAGGACGCTGAATCGTTCGTGTCTAGCTTGCTGCTCACGGGTCGGGGGGATCGGACAGTCGAGGAAAACTTCAAACAGCATGGGCAGCTTGGTGGAAATCATCGGGGCAGTTACATCCAGGAAACACCACGAACGCCCGAAGTTTGAATACAAATGAAAAGAGACCTGGAACTTGAACAATGGAAAACAAGAAAAAAGACCTAGTCTCTTAACTACTTGAGTGAATTTTGCCCTGCTTCGGGGTGGGGACATGCGGACAGAGCATGCGCAAGGGGTAAAGTAACCTCGACCCACGGAAGGGCGAAGTTAGACGCTAAGAAAAAGCCGGAGGTCAAAGCCACTAGGCGCAATAAACAATAACACACGAATTGGCCCAATGTTGAAAACAGGAATCAAACGCCCATCTCGATGGTTAAACATGGGAAAAGGGGCCACGGCCGCCGACAACCAAATTAGGCACCACAACTTCTGCGCAAACCAGAGCTGGGTATCGTTGGTATCACGTACAACCTAAGCATCAGGGGGGCATCGGAACAGGGGCGGAAAGCATGACCAAATTTGGAAAACCGGGGAGGAAAGGCATCGTTCAAGAAGGGTTCAAAAAATGCTTTTAGGAGGGTTCCCCAGTGGCGCTCGGCGCAGCCGGATTTCGGGAAGCCCATGCTTTCCGAGCTGGTAAAAAAAGGGATAGGTTAAAGACTGCTCTGTCATTTGACGACCTGCCAGGTTTCAGAAAAAAACGGGGGAGAAATAGATATAAACAAAACAAAAAAAAAAAAAACAAAACAAAACACAAAACCCCAAACACAAGACCAACACCGCCAGCAACAAAACAAACATCCAAAAAAACAAAAGGGTGGACAAATGAACACCCAGTGAACGCTGTAAACGATGCAGGTAAAGCCGGCAACAGGGGAGGCAATGCTGCCGACCGCCAAAAACCCACTCTCCTCAGAGGGGTTTACCCCGGGCAAAAAGAAGGTTGCAACAGGCTCCCATTTCAACAAAAGGGGGGGGGGTGACTCTTCCTCCAGGACTTGGGGTTTCTCCCGGAGAAAAAAAGAGGGGTGAGCCTTTATCTAAAAAGGACATTGGTGCCAAGTACATTACGAGTTTGGGGGGGTGCCGGGTCTTACCACTGGGTTTGTCAAGGCGGCAGATGTAAGACATTTACGCAACAGTCAGAGTGCTGGACGTTCGATCTGTTGGAAAGAAGTGAGCTTTTCAATTTGGCAGTCCGGTTTTGCGTAGATTTCGCAGAACCATGACATTGTTCAATGCTCCTCAAATCGCGCCACGTTTGAGAGGGAATGGAAAAAAGTGAGCAGGAGGGTGAAGGCCCTTCCTCAAAATCTCGAAAAACGGCACATTGAAAAAAAATAGCACCAGATGTCTTCGAAGCATTAGGGTGGGCTCGGTGGCAATTTTCAAAAAGTCGATGAGCCTGGGAGGAGGGACTCGGGAAAATCGTGATGTCACCGAGATGATAAGCGCCAATGCAGGTACGTCACCTACGACACCGGTGAAAGAAAGAACAGAAAATTAGAAAAAAGAAAAAGAAAGGCGAAACCCGAACGAAATTCACGGTAACCGCCGGTCGGTGCGGCGCAGCTGAAGCAGCTTTCGCCGGCCAATACGACTTTGGGATGAAAGTGGGCTAAAAGCACAGCAAAAGCCTTTCCTCTGACAAGGGAGGTCTCACATGCAGCTTAAACCTCTCAGGAAGCGAGCAGCAGCTTTACTATTGCCGGGAGAGAGGGGACGATAAAACTCCCATATGCACGATAAGAGCCGATGATAATAGCTAGGTAACACGAGTGTACGCTGTCGGGATAATGCTTCAAAAGTATTTGCCGTCAGCCATGGAAGGACCTACTCCGGCGAGGAGCAAGACATTGAAAAGGCGTCGTGGTGTATCGATCTCAGAAAAAACGGAGGAATAATAGGGAAGAACTTCAGGCTAGAAACGCGGGGTAAGAGAAAACTCCGCGCGGGTCAAGCACAACAAAAGAGTCCATGGGGGTTGCGAACATTACGGGGGAAAGCAGGCGTAATCGACAGTTTCTAAAGGCGGTGGCATCGATCCGGTGCTTGTGGTCGGGGGGGACTCCTTGAAAAAAAGCACTCGAACGGCAAGGAGTTACAGCGGGGGGGGGGGGGGGGGGTTCTAAGACCGAGAGCTAATCGGTCAGATTGGAGAAGTACAGTTGCGAATTTGAGTGAGGAAGGGAATCAAAGTACTAAAACTGCCGAGAAAATGATTGTGGCTAACTAGGGGAATTCATCGGAAACCTCCAACCACGGCCGGTAGGGAAAAACTTTGCATGGTGACGACTCGATCCCTGCGGAGAGGGGGAGGTGTACGGCGAAAACAAAGTGGCAGCCTGGGTTTAACAGAGGACATCTATCAGCCGGATCAGGACCCAGATTACCATGCATACCGGGGAGTGGAACCGGGAGAACCTCAAAGAATCGATACGAAAAAAAAAATGATAGTGACAAAAATTGACCCTGGCGGCTGTGGGGGTATTAACATGCCGAAAAAATCCAGCGGCGCAAGGAAAAGGCCCGAAAAGGGGACGCTGGGACGAACCAATCGGAAACAATTGCACGCAACAGAGAAAAACACCCGAATGGGCTCTACTAATGTCGAATAGAGGACCCGGCCAAACAGCTCGAATGGGGGGGAAAAGGGGGATTGTCCAAATGGCACCGCTACAACAAGTGAAGGAGGAACAAAAAAAACAGGAACGGGCGAACAAGCAGTCCATTTTGACGGGAAAAGTGTTATCACGACAGCCACAATCAGGCCAGTGTTCAGAAAGAAACGCACGTAGAAGAGGCGCCCATCGTAGGTTCGCGGGCATCTGGCAAAAGGGTTGGTTTGGGAGGAACAACAATGAACTGCTGAAGGCGCAGGCGGGCGTCTCGGGACGCCTTGACAGACGTCCTTTTGAGGGACCGCAGAAGTGAAGGTCCAGGTCCATGACCTTCTCCATCTGGGGAGGGGGGGGAGTCTGTGGGGGGGAGAGATGTGGGTCATTCTCTCTAACAAAAGAAACCCTGCGCGGGCAACGCACCTAGTCGCACAATAGTGATTCTCCCCTCCTAAGGAGGGGGGGCGGAGGGGACCCAACTCTCGTCGCCGGTGACGTCGCGATGAAGGAAAACATAAACAGACACACACACATAAACACACACGCGGACGGGTGAAACACAAAACAGAAGTATAGTGGCGAGTCTGGTCACAGTGGGGGGCAGGTAGCACAACACAGAAGATAAAGAAAACCTAAAATGACAGAAAAAATACAATGAATTGGTGGCTCGTGAGTATTGGGTCGTTGGGGTGGGGGGGTGACAACACGCTGACAAAAACATATAACACGAATTGATACACAACAACACAAAAAATGGGGGGGGGGGACAAGGGGGGGGGGGGTGGGATACAAAAGAGATCGGTTGGTGTGTAACATGCAAAGAAGGAAAGAAAAGGGGGTGGTTGATCACAAGGTTGGGGCGTACAAATTTTGACATGACAGTGGGGGAACAAAATTCGAGCTCCAAGATTTCACAGGTAAACCTGGGAGTAGTGGTGTTCGGCCGTTGAGAAAGAGTTGGGGAGACGGGAAATGGGGGGGTTTCAGGGGGAAAGGGGGGGGAGGAAGCTTCATCATAGGGTGGTTGCCGAGGGGGAGACTCTCGCTTATCAAAAGAAAGAAATGCAACCTCAAAACGGAGGCAAGCAGAAGAAGGGGGATTGAGAATCGCTAGCATGCGGTGTGCGAGGTTAAGTGGGGTCAGGGATTTGGGGTCGTACCTGGCCCGACGGAGGAATTCTTGTAAGGGGTCACCCCGAAAGGGAAATAACCCAGGCTGCCCATAAGCATGTACTCGCAACAGGAGGCGGCAACTCTATTCCAAATGTGGAAGGCGAAGAGGACACAATGCCAAACGGCCTCACCGAAAGTTAACCTCGGGTTGAGGCGAAACTTAAATCTCCGTTTAAAAAAAACTCGGCCCAAAAGTGGTGTGAAATCTGGATCCAGGGGGAAATGAAATCAATCGACGAAAAGCCTTCACGGTTTTAGAGAAGATGGCACTTCAAAGCTCTGAGGGGCGGCAGAGAGAAACAGCATAAGATAATTCGGAGGCGCGCGATAAACCTCAAAAAACGAGATAGGCGAGGAGAATGAAAGATGACGCCCCGTAAAACTTGTGGGCGCGTAGGGGGGTAGAGGGGAATAATTATGGCAGGTCCACCTACGATGGAGAAAAGCCGCCCAAAGCCGCTCAAATCAGATGAAGGGGTAATGGTTCGAACGGGGAGAGCTAAACACAACACGTAGGATTAGTAAGAAGTCCGGTCCTATGATACACAGACACGATCAAACTCCCCTGCTACGGCTGTCAAACATCGGCAGGGGTTAAAAGATTATGACGAAAAATTATCCCAAGAAACGGTTGCTAATCGCAAGGTCTATCGAGCCCTGGCCTCTCTTGG
>Ga0179591_1324111_pt1 | contig 13038 bp, 8 predicted proteins | sample CZOMad2_1_08_16f_FD_182891 | JGI IMG/M metagenome (GOLD analysis project Ga0179591, IMG submission 182891) | Vadose zone soil fungal communities from Angelo Coast Range Reserve, California, USA - CZOMad2_1_08_16fungal (PacBio error correction) | ecosystem: Environmental > Terrestrial > Soil >...
CTTAGTCTTGGGGGAAATCGTTCGAGTAATTGTACGGGCACAATCGCGGTCTGGAAAAGGTGTCAGACTGCGTCGGAAAGGGTCTGAGTGAAGGTTTCAGCCGAGTTTGTAACCACCCAGCGGAATTCGTGTCGATCGAGACCAGTCCTGGACTTGGTTGAGGGGGCCGACAGGGGGGGCTGTCCAAAATCGGGAAAGACGGTTTAGACAGTACCCTTTGGGTGATTCTGCTGGGGGACCTATCCTCCTGTTCCATTCTCCATCGATGGGTTGTTGCCTGGCCTTCAAAGTTTCTCGAGGCGACGTCGGGTCAAACGAACAGTAGAGGTCGTTTATCGAAGGGGGGCCGCGTGAAAGGAAACTGTTGGGGAGATCGCAAATCTTTAGTCTGCCAGCATAAACGGGAAAAGGGGAGGGGTGGGAGACCTGCTAAGTGGAGACAGCGCCGAAGCGACTCAGAGGGGCAGGACCGTTGTGATTAGGTGCGCGTCCAGGACTAGAGGTCGGTGACGTTCGAAACGACGACCGAACACAGCGAGGCTACTGAGGGGTGGGAAACGAGCTTCGGGGGGCAGTCAACCTGGCTTTGGTGGTGTCTGTGGGGGCTGGGCTCAAGTCGGGGTAAATGAACGGATCACAATCGTGGGGGTGGCCGGGGTGGGTGTTCCTCGTACGAAGGCAAAAAAAGCTGGTAGTGCGATGTTTAGAAGGTCATTAGAAACAGGTGGCCAGCACTAGGGACTCCTGCCGCCGTTGACAGCGACTGTCTAAAACATAAGATTGGTGGTGTGGGACGCGGATCCATAGAGGGGCAGCCAGGCGTAGTGGGGGGACGTCAAAAGTGGAGTCGGGTTCGCGGGCTCGGTCGGTGGTCACCAAAGCGCGGATATCTGGGCGGACTTCTTGGCAGGGTTGAATCCAGGGGACCAACGACGAGATAAGGAAGGGCGGAAGCAGGCTCTATGGGTGCGACTAGTCTTATTGGGCGGTCGTTAACTGATCGTGTATGTTCGGCGAGACTCGCGGTAAAGTGGCGCGGTGTGCACAGGACCCCGGCGTCGAGCAGTTTCAACCTGCGAAGAAGCTTTTGGCCGTCAGGGGAGTTAATTTGGGGGGGTCCACGATGATCTTGCCCTCGGTGAATTAATGGGACATGGGGGAACGAATCGGTTGGGGCACCACCGGAACCGGTCGCCCTGGGGGTTTCGTGCGGACCTGTCGTGACCTGGAGTCAGGCGTGAGGGTTGTTTAAAGGTGTGCTCTTCTGCGTGTCATCCAACAACAACGTTGGAGAGAGATCAACATGGGAGCAAGCTTACGAGAACAAAACACTGTCACCCAAGATGGAGCAAGGCCGAAAAATTTCCAAAATCAAAAGAACAGGCGGTAGTTGCTAAGTCCTACGCACGCTACGCACCTGGAAACTGATAACCGCGTCTTTTGGGGGGCCAAATCGTGGGAACGCCAGTCAAAGAAACCAAGGACAAGCGACAAACGGGTCGTCGGCGACGTGGAAAGCGAAAAGGCTCATGCTACGACCAGTGAAGAGTGCCACCAATGAACGTTCGAACTACGTCGCGACTACTAGAAAGCGTGAAACATCACTGCAAGCACCACAAGGCTCCGCGGAAAAACCTAAAACGGCTCACCGCACAAACCGCATGACAGATCGCGTTCGTGACGTTTGCGCTCACACAAAAAGAACCCAGCAAAAAAACCCGCCGTGTGTGACACAGGACGCCTCTGTCCGTATAACGCCACTTTGAAACCCACGACCCTGAAAAAGACGATGACGGGAAACAGATAGTGGACGGGACTGTGGGAGGACGCGCAAGCGTCACCGACGGAGACAGTGAGTGCCACACAGCTGAAGAAGCTAAATCTAAAAAAATTTAATGTGCCGGGATTGACGAAATCCCACAACAAAAAAAAAAGCCCCACCGCGAAAAGACGTTTCCAGTCAACGAAGCGTCATAAAAAAAAACGCGAAAACTCTGTCGTTGCCAATTCAACGCACCGTTGGGGAAGAATCATCGGCACCAAGCTCCTTCCTGAATCCGGTCGTCTGGTACCGGAAGATGAAACAAACAGACGGGCCTACATGAAAACTTGAATAGCCACCAACGAAAAATCCAAAGGGCTGCGGTCCGCTGTCGCTAAGGAGTTGAGGGCTGTCAAAGAAGGGACGGGCGGAGAAAGGGGTCATTACCGCCGGGGCCCTAAAGTACTGCGTCCAAATATCGACGGGCGAGGAACCGCAAGTCTCGTTCGGGGGATAACAGGAACGGCGCCCTCACCGCCCGAGAAAACAGAAAAACAACAACACATCCAGAGCGCCAATCGTAACAACAGAACGGGCTAGGATGAACAACAACCGAAAATCCCAGGGTGGGGTGAGCCCAACCGTCACGGGAAAACCCCTGGGTAATCCTGACCCTGTTCAAAACATTCAAATCACCGCAGGACGCTCCGAGAAAAGCCTCGACAGGACCTGACCAATTGCTCACAAGGGCACGAAGAGCAGCTTAACCTGGAAACGGACCAATCGGGAATCTTAACCTCAAGGCAAGGAAGCTTAAGAGTTGTACATAGTCAACTACTCTCTACCACCGGGGGGCATAATCGTTGAAGCTGTTTCCGAAGACGCGTCGGCGGTTGAAAAGACCCACGTTTCCACCCCCTCATCGGTGAAACCCTGTTTATCGGCCAACTATCCGCACCGGAGAGGGGAGCAGGCGCGTCTGACATACAGAGGGCGAGGGACATCAAGAACAAGGGCTCACAAAAAAAATATACGAGAAAGGGACACCTGTACCGCGGAAACCGTCAAAAATAACGACACTGCGTTTCAAAGAGATGTGTTTCTCGTGGGCCCGGGGTTCACACCAACTACTCTTCTAAAATAAATTACCTGTCCCTGCCTTTCGCCCAAGCTTGAAAAACGAGCCTGGGCCCTGCGACGGGCAAATACTCTAAAACCCAACCGATCCGCACGCTTTACTCTAACACCTTCAAATCACAGAAAACCTGCTTTCAGAAAACCTAGTCAAGCATCCTAACTCAGCAGACTTGGGTTTTCGTTCAAAGGAGACCGAATCGGGGGTAGTTTAATAACAAGACTCTCCTACACCTATAAAGCTTACTCTCTAACAAATCCAAAAACACACATCGATGGGTACAACGGCCAACGCTGGGGAACCAGGTTCAAAGTCCACCGACCGCAACTCACTACACTGGGGACCGGGGGCCTGTCAAAAGACCCCGACTTCGATACCAGAACGGAACTGCTGATTTCTTGCATTGTTTTCCTAGGAATTCGATGACAGACTTGCTCCGGCTGGAATACTCTAACACATAAAAAAACCCACCTCCGAAACGCATGTAGCTTCTTTTAAAAAAACACCTTACCGGGAGTTCTGGCGTCCACAACCCTTATAAACAACAACCCACCCATAACTCCATCAAAACAAAGCCTCGGTCCGTGGCGGGAAAATAGGCGGATTCTGACAGCATGTCTTACAAGAAACCTCTAAAGATCCAATGAGAAGCTCTCGGATAGGGAAAATAAAAAACCTCAAAAACGGAAAATCGAGTTACGTCCAAAGGGTGCCGCCGCCTCAGCCTTCCCAAGCTTAAGAGAACAAAACGTACCCTCCAATGCTAAGGCAAACTAACATCGTTGTAATGCTGCACGTTCCCACATAACCTCATCGACTACCTAAAAAAAAAATCCTGCCCTATCATTTTAAAAGTGCAAGATCCAGCATTCCGCGTCTCTCAACAACCCGGATGCAGCCCCGTGGGGGCATGTATTACCTTCTGGCGTGGTCTTTTCCCACACTTCTTTGGCAGGGTGGCGGAAAAGTGTTTTAAGCCTACTAATAGACTTGTCGGGTAAACCTTTAATCCTTGCTGGAGCTTCGGGAGGAGCTTCAGCTGATGGTGGGACGTGCTCATCCTTTACGGCTCTGAAGGCAGTTACCGTGTCAATGAGGGTCGTTCCATCTCTGGTATGGGTTTGACAACGCCTCTAATAGATTCTGCTACAGCGTTCTCTTTGTGGTCAGACAAGGCGTAGGGAGCGGCGAACAGCCCAACGTTGCCAGGGGGTGGGGCGGGTTGTGGCTCGTGTGGTGGCAGCCAGATGGATACAGCCGTGCTCTGTTATGCGGGGGGTGTAAGTATACCAAAGCGCCTCTGGTAGACAGACGAGCTGCCAAAGAAGGAGAAAGAAAGCAGGACGCAGGGGGACGGCGTTGATGTAGTTCAGGGGGGAACAAAGCACTAAGGGGGAGCATGGGATTGAACTGGCGGGACTAGAAGGAGCTGCTGGGTTCCGGTGAGTGCGTTGGTGAAGATTCCACTAAAACGTTAGTTTTGGTATATTGGGGCACCAACGGGGTCGCGTGTTGGAGTCTGAGAAGCCCCGAAACATTTCGCAGGTGAGGGGGGCTCAGGTGTTAATCTGCGAGTCTTGATCGGAGGTGAGCTTAAAAGCCTGCTCGGCAAAACTGGTTGTGGTTCGAGTAATTGGAAGCGACAGAAGAAGAGGGGGGCCAGCGTTTTTAAAACGGTCAGCTGGACGCTTCTTGCAGTGGAAACGTTCACGGTATAAATAGGCTCACCAACCTCCTCGTGTTCATCCGAGTTGGGGTTTCGTGGCGTTGCATCATTTAAGGGGGTTGGGCTTGTACGAGGGCATTGTGGTAAAGGGGTCTGGGGAGTTTGGGGTTCCGTCATCTCCCAGAAAAAGAAAATGTTCCTTCCCACGAGGCCTGCTCCGACCCTATGTCTGATCGGTGGGCTCCAAAAACGTTACGTCGGGGACAACAGCTCATTTTTCAATCCGCCGCGGAATAAATTATCCGAGGGGGCTCGGGAGGGGGGCTTCTACGGATATGTCAAACATGGCTGGGAAACGTCCAGTTACAGGCAGGGAGGGGTCAGCTTATGCAGAGAGACGGGGTCAACCGGCATCAGGTAGGGGGGGGTGGGGGGGGGGGGGGGTTCGATCTCAGAGACGATCCGGCGTTGGGATGATGTCACGGGAGATTAAGGAGTGGAAGTGAGGGTAAAACCATACCTGGGGTTCTTGAAAAACGAGCCGCCGGGTAAAGAGGCACGCTATTGACGTGGGGCAGACGGGAGGGGTGAAAAAAGGGTGAGGAGGAGCTCCACTAAAGTCGGCGTTACGTTGGGGGATGGCGCGGCGAACGTGGTAGCGCTTCTGAAATGCTATGAGCCCGGCCCGGAGGGGGTCCAGGGGTGGAGCAAGGTCCGACAGGTACTGAGAACAACGGTAAGTAAGCGACTCATCGCGCCGTTCAGTGACGTGTGGATGTGAAGTGGACGAGGCAGGTTGGCACGCGACGGTGAAGTCAAGCGTCACGCGCAAGCCCGTGAACGAGCGGGTGGGACGGGTGTTGTTGGGAACCGTGTACAGTCTGGCACTATCAGGAGGGCGTGCCTTTTGCGTGGTTTCGCAGGTGCCTGGAACCTGGGAAGGAACCTTGAGGTGGGCTGGGGGGGGTTTTTTTCTGAGGGGGTCCCGAGCCCATTTTAGGGATCGTGGTGGCCAAGTCAGGTTCATTTTCCGAAAAGGTTGCCCGTACCCTGCGCGATCTCGGAATAAAAATTGTAGCTGATCTGGCCGTAGGGGAATAGTTTGGGGTGGGAAGGGGGGTGTCCTTCTCATAGTCCAAGTCCTGGCATTTTCAATGGGTACGTCCACGTCAAAAAGGTAATGCGTCTAAGAACTTCCAACTCCGAATGGGGGGGTTTAAGACCGGCTGTCTAGGTGGAAATTGCTGACTGGTCTGTGCGGGGTTAGGGGTCCGCATTCTAACAAAAAAAAAAATCGGCGGCAGTTACGGGGTCGAGGTTGTTGGGGAGGGGCTGGGGGGAGCACTTGCTGGAGGGGGATATAGGTGCACGGGTTGAAAATGATGGCGAGGAAATAGGGGGCGCGTTTCTCCGAAGTCGGTTGTAAACAACGTCGACAGTCAGACATGGGTAGAGGGTCACCTGATACGAAAGGGGGGCGCATCCGGGAAAGGTGAATCGTGGGTCCAGATGATGACACCATCCAAGGGTCCAGACGTACGGGGGTAGGGGGGAAAAAACAAAGACCGCATTTGGACTTCAGTCGTGGAGTTCAGTCGTGCCGGTCAAACTTGGCGGGGAGGACCGTTTTTTCGGGGGGATGAGCTGACGCTGCACGAAAAAAAAGGATCCAAAACCTGAGAAGAGGAGATAAAGGGAGCAGACTGAGAGAAACACCTGCAAAAACAAGCACTCCCAAAAGGGGATCCTGGGGAAAGTGGGGACGTACGGCAGGAAGTCCGATTAAATCGGGTCTGCCGGGGCTGCAGACAAAGGGGAATTCCCAAACGGAATTTGGGGACCAATGCTTCAAAGATAGGGGGCCCGATCATTTTCCACCGAACAGAGGACAACCCGGGGGGACCTTACTAACCTGTCCGTCGGGGAGAAGGTGACCCTAAAGACTCAAAAGGCTATACTTTGGGCTGAAAACCGGCCTGGTCACCGCGAACTCGAATCTCTAAATCACGCGAAAGGAACGGAAAGCAAACGAAAGTGTCTCTAATCACATGAGACCCCGGCTAAAAAACCCCCCTCCCAGCTGGGACCACTATCTCGGGAAGGGCGAAGCGGTCATATAGACCGCCACAAAAAACCGTCAAAGATCGTAAAGCCGCCTGGGGTAAACAGCTTCGTTCGGGGAATGCGTTGAAAGAAAGGGGAATCAGATAACGTGGCAACCTGACCGTCACATCCCAACACAACTCTTTCCAGAGGAAGTCCCAAGAAAAAAGAGGACTCTGACGCCTGGAAAAATCATCACCGGGTCAAGTCGACCTCGTCTACGGCCACTAAGCCCTGACACGGCGGGGTCACACAAAAGCTCAGGTACAAGATGGTGGGCAGGCGTTTACGGGGACACAAACACGAATCAAAGCCCCCGGGCAGCGGTCCGGGAAGGTGGAACGGCACCACAGCACCGGTCAAGGGACCTCTTTGGCCTGAAGTACACAGGTGGCAAAACGAACTCATCGTGAGGCACAAGTTTCACTCGGCGGTCGTTTGACTGGGAAGCAACTTCCCCGAATAAGGGAAATCCACCTGAAGAAAAAGCTCCCGCCTCGAGCGGGTCACAACAAAGCCTGGACTGGGAGTTTTCACCGATGATTGCTGACTGGGATCTGGGCTCAGTCAACTTTCCTTATCAAGGACACACGACTAAACGGAATCGCATGGAAGGTGAACATAAACCACATTTTCTCAAAAGGTACACGTACAAAAAACAGTTCGAAAGAAAAAAAGCTAAAGAACCGCAAAGCAGATCGTGGATAACTACGTGCTGCTCACCACCTCGGGGGGTGACAAAGAACTCACAGGTACAATCTCTCCAATGTGAAAAAAAAGGGGGGGAGGTTCTGACTAAACCGATACAATCAACGTTCGAAAACAGAACCGTAAAAGTTCAGGATGGTGGCATCCCGGAAAAAGGGAATCGAAGCGCATGCCCCAGGGGCAAAGGAAGGGGGGAAGGAAATAGCTCTCAAAGGTAAGAACCTTCCTGGGGAAAGGGGGCATCGAGGGGGGAATGTAAATTAATAACGCCTGGAACCCCTCTTTCACTCATCGCCAAGTTCTCAAAAAAAAACTGTCGGGTGACTAAGTCAACTCACTGAAAATCCACGCGTCAAGAGTTTTCTTAGAATAGAACGGCCGGCCGGTGGATTGGCAACGGGTTTCCACCAGCGGGCTGGGTACGGCACACGTAACGCCATTATTGCGGAGATGATCTCGAAAAAGGAATAGAAAGTGGGGGGATTCTGCCGCAAAACCACGCCTCAACGGAAAGTAAAGAAAAAAATTACGGCACGTACGATCCACCAGCAAGGCCACCGCCTGAGTGCTGGAAAGGAATGTATACCATGGACGAGGCAACCTGGAACAAATAGGGAGGACGGCCCAAAAAAACGCATCTGTCCAACCACAACTACAAATAAAGGCCCTGGAGAAAAATCATAACTCTCACACGACCCAGCCGAAAAGAGCACTCTAAACACATGGAAAGGCAGACGGGCCGCTTGAAACCACCAACCAACCGAAAAAGCGGTGTTGGGGCAAAGAAAAGGCCAAACGAAGTAGGTCAACCGGAGAGCAAAAAAAGACGATCGAAAAAACGACAGAACCATCGGTGCCCATAATGACAAAGGGCTGTCTTCCCCAGGGGTGAACAAGCCTGCAACTGAAAAGTCCCACTGTTGCCTTGGGGAGTCGCGTTCCACGCGCTCCATAAGATGCAGCCAACCCAACCAATAAAAAACCCCGCCGCGTCACTCTCCCCTTCGGTGCTTGTTCGTCAGTTGAAGGACCATCTACTACAGGCGCCTGAAAGACTTGTGACTCCGCTGTCACGAGACTTAAAGCCATCCAGCAACGCTCAAAAGCAAGAGCTTCACATTGAACAGGATCCGGTCAAACACGAAAAAACACCCCCACAGGAAAAGGAAGGAAAATATACTCCTAGCGTTAAGTGCCAGAAGAGGAGGTCCGGTCTTAAGGAATCAAGGACTAGAAAAGGCGACCGATATCTAGGCGTCTGTTAAACAACGACCCCTATGTAACTTGCTGAAGAGAAACTAAGGGTAGTCCACGTATGGGAAACGCCTACTGAGGTGACCCGTGGCTACCCAAGTCACAAACGTTACTAAGAGTCACCAATCCAAAAAAAAAAAAAAGCCTTCAATTAGTTCCCGACAAGACACCTACGTCACGCGACCACAACGGCCCTCCGCCTAAACAAGAATGGAAATCCGCCAGCTGGCACAGTCAACACAAACGATTATTTATTGAAATAGATCCACTTTAAGTATTTGACACCTGATTCAAAAACAAGGGGCCTTTGGACATATGGGGGAAAGAAAACCCGACAGGGAGCGGATCGTATAATAAAATCATTTAGTAGGGGTGTTCGCACATCAGGGGTAAGTCGGTAACACGTCCTTCCCGGGCGTGTGAAAAACAGGCCGTTGGCCAAAGGCGGTACCAAAACCAAAAAATATAGTCGCGCCAGTCCGGGGGAGGGCGGGGGGTTTTAAAAAAAAGGCGTCCGCCGCGGGGGCGAAAAGGCGTAGCGTATCGATTGTGGAGGTAGGGGGAGGGGTGGCTCAGGTGGAACGGGGGCACCATCGTTTCACGGAAGCTGCTGGAAGTTTTATGAAGCTGTGCTAGTCATGACCGGAGTACGAGGTAGGTAAAATACGACCTGCCCGAAGGCTCCAGAACAGAAGACCTTTTACTGCGGGATGCATTAGGGTGTACGAAAGTCAGGTGCGGACGGTGATGGTGGGCAAGGGGGCTGCGAGAAGCGAGGGTGAGGCGTTGTGAGGCGTCGCCGCTCTTGATGAGTTAGGCGAAATGGAAAAGCAAAAAACGTCGGCGATTGTTGGCGGAGTAATGGTGACACCAAGTCTGCGGTCGACGGAACAGTTGTTACCGGGGCCCGTCGTACTCGCGTGTGAGGCGACCTCGTTCTCAAAGGTTCTGTTTTGGGGAGTCGTTCAGGCTCCGTCTTCTCGTCGGAAGAGCTTTTGGTTCCCAAAACTGGGGGGGTTCACTAGTGGAGACGGAGGTTTGACGCGGGGGGGGAAAAAAACTGGGACCTGGGGGCTCCCCAGACGCACATCTCGGAAAACCGGGGCGGGAATGAGTGCCTCGGTCAGAGCGGTCCCGCGAGCTGGATGCGGTGACGGTTGGGCGCATCCCGTAAGGGTAGGCACCGCACGGAAAAGCAAAAACAGCGGAGAGTGAGCAAATCAGGGACGCTGCAGGGGCCGTGTAGTGGTCAAAATCGGAACCTCTTCCTGACCGGGAACTGAAGGCGGGTGGAAAGTCGTTAAGGAGAGCGTTGACTGATGGACACCGAGGCAGTCACTGGAAGGTCTAAATTCAAAGGGCTAAGGGGCGTGAAGTTTCCAAAAAGAGAGTTCCGGTGATCAAGCAGGGGTAGGGTAGGGGTTTCTAGGGACTCACTCGGACTCAGTCAAGCGTTTGAGGAGGAAAAGTGGCCGACAGAGGGCATGTCAACATCATGACAAGGGGGGGGATCCACAAGGGGGTAGTGCGTGTGGAAGAGCCGCGTGGGTGGTCAAGGGGCGCGCGTTGGGGGGTAACGTGAATCGGGGGGGGTCAGCGGCGATTTCTGTGCTATAGTTCGAACTAACTAAAAGGAGGTCGGAGTGCTGATTGGGCTGAAATCCACGTGTTGTTGGTACTTTCCTAAAATAGAACCTTTAGTTTTCCCTCCAGTGGGCAAGTCCTTGTCCGGGGGGTCCTGCATCAACGTGAGCACCAGACGCGTGGCACGTCACGAAATCGGCGACTCCGTCCTTACTTGTGATCTTTATTGGGCCGGATGGTGGGTGAAGGTCCTCTGAAGGTACGTCCTTAGTGCCCCAAAGACTACATTAGAAAAGGCCTAGGTAAAGGGTGGCCGACTTATTGGTACCGTTCTTCATCAAGCTCCGCGAGCCCTATGTTGTCTGCCTGTTCGTGGGGTTCTGCTGTCTTGGAAACGTGAGATCAGGCTGTCTGGGGGAGGTGGGGGGGGGTTGTTTTCAGTGTCAGTAAATGCCTCCCTGGAACAACAGATGTGATTCGCTATTGGCGAAACCCGTTTCAGTTTCCGGGAATGTGGCGACAGTAGCTCGCGTTGAGTGGGGGCAGCGATAGCTTCCTCCAAATCTTGTTTTATTGAAGAAGCCAGGCCATCGTGAGGCAGAAAAAGACGGGCAGGTTTGACGCAAAGGGAGAGTGACTGGGTAGAACGTCGTTCAAACGCGACCTTTGTTTGGGAAAGTCTCTTGGGGGGAAGTGATCTGAGAAAAAAAAAGGGGGGCGGTGTGACGGGCAACTTTTAACCAATCTGCGGGAAAGTGGGGGGTCAGAGGGGTGGAGGTGCTTCGGAGCACTTCGTAGTTTGGAATTCTTTGAACGAAGGATTTTCAAGTTCGTGAAGCAGTCAACGAAACGGCCTGTTTGGGTGGGACCACGGCCGCAGCCCCCGAATGGATGCAGGTTGAGAAAAACGCCGCCGAAAGACAAGGTAGCAGGTTGGGTCAGGTTACGTTGACTGCTTTTAAAAGTCTGTCAAAACAGCACTCGAAAGCCGGTCCACAGGGACGACCGTCGTTTGAAGCCAAAGACAGTTCCGGATGGTTACGGGGGGGAGAGCCGGGGGTAAATAATGCCCGTTCGGGGCATGACCGTGTGGGGTTCAGGGTATAGGGAGCTGCTTCTCACAGGGATCAAAAAACACCAAAAAAAAGGTTGTAATATACAGGGGCTCCTACAAAAAGAACCGTTCACATGGGTGGACGTTTTACATGGAGACGGCCGGAAAATCAACCAGGGCACAAGTCTCTTTGGCTGGAACCAAAAACGACGTCTCCAGAAATTACACACTGTATTTGATTCACCTACGTGCTCACCACCTGACAACTCCCCCGGCAAAGGGAACTGACAAAAACATGGCGTCGTCTAAAATATAAAAACGGAGCTAACCGGGAGATACGTTTGAGGAACAACAAAAAGCGTTGATCACCACGACTAAACCGGGGGGCTAGGACCCGCGACTAAAATGCAACGACGCATCTCAAACGTAACAGGAGAAAGCTCCAAACACTACACACCTTTCGTGGCAGCCCGACAAATGACAGATAAGCGCTCGTGGACGATTACGCTAAAGCAACACCGCCACACCGTAAAAATACGTATAACAGCAACTTGTGAACACCGGCGGGCGACCCGCGTTTACCTATAAGGCCCGAACCTTGAACAAGAAATTAGAAAACCCGGCCATCCCTCGCTTCCGGCATGCCAAACAAAATATACTCTTGCCTTGGAACCTCAGGCGGCAACAAAGAAAGCTATCCCCGTGGCTAATTAAAAAGTGGCCTGACCCTGAACTTCGAGAACCTAACTACAAGCGCTGCGCATAGGGGTACTCGAGAAACGAACCCGAAGCAATCAAAGTCTTGACCGTTCCAAAGAGGCGCAAGCCACAACCAGGATTCTGTTATAGGTGTCAGTAAGACCCCTTTTTCACCCAGTCGGCACAACCCTCTCTTTCCTTGGATGCTCGTTCAAAACCGGTATCGTTGACAAAAAAAAAAAAACGATGACCGTCACAACAAAATGACTTCGACGTGCCACTTTCAGCAAAAGAAACAAGAATAAAACTTCCCGGGACGTCAGTATCCTTGATTCATAAAGATGGTCAGTCACGGCGGAGCACCATACAAACAGAAAGGAACGGTCCGGCCACGCCCGGTGGGGTGGGTTGGGGGTGGGGGGAACTCCAGCAGGTGGGGCGGGTCGGAGAAACATTTGAAGAGCCATCGGAAAAAAACGAAATATCACAATCGACTATTCGCACAGCGGCCTCTGCCAAAGACCTTCAAAAAGAAAACTACCAGAAACCAAGTCACTGCCTCTGGCCGAAACCGACAAACAATCCAAAAACAGTTGAGGCATAAAGGTACATGTGTACAGCCAGGTGGGTCGTGCCACACACAGACCAACGGACAGGACTTCTCCGATAGGAACAACTCGACAACGGAGAAACCGAGAGTTTTGGGGGACTCGATTTCAAAATTCTTAATTGAACCTCAAATCTCTACCCTTCCCGCCCTGGCCCATCAGGTTAACAAGTCGCCTACAGCCCGAGGTTGAAGATAACTCTCTAAAGCGGAAAGACATAAAAACCGAGGAGATTCCAAGACGGTCTGGCGTAGAAGGAGAAAAAAAAGTTTGCCAAGATCCAAAAGGTTTACAAACACCTACCCGTAATTTCTGGGCGGGGGAGTCGGCTCTCGCACAATTTGCGTCCAACAGTCAACCGCGGCCAACCAATCTCACATCGGGAGGGCCTGCTAGAAGAGGGTTCACCTTCCTAGGGGGGCATTCTTCCAAGGGAGTGCTGTCGTGCTGGGGTCAAAAAAAAAT
>Ga0179591_1258008_pt1 | contig 13037 bp, 13 predicted proteins | sample CZOMad2_1_08_16f_FD_182891 | JGI IMG/M metagenome (GOLD analysis project Ga0179591, IMG submission 182891) | Vadose zone soil fungal communities from Angelo Coast Range Reserve, California, USA - CZOMad2_1_08_16fungal (PacBio error correction) | ecosystem: Environmental > Terrestrial > Soil >...
ACCTTAAAGGGCCCAGAAGTGATCAAACACTCCCCTGATTACAGGGGGGGGAACCGGGAATAGGAACGAATGCTGAACGGTCTCGCATCGTGAACCGCCTAGGCATGACAGGGCGAGGAAGGGGCTGAGGGCAAGGGCTGAAAAAAAAAAGTAGCCTGACCTTGTTATGCGAACACATTCTAGAAGTGAAGACACCTACGAGAAGGACTGTCGCTCCCGATAGAAGCCCGGCGACTGCTCAAACAAAAGGGGACGGGGTCGAGGCAGAAGCAAAAGATCAATTCGACTCAGAAGTTCATAGGTCAAAAAGGGGGGGAATCAAGATCGCAAGCGCGCCGCCGCGCGCCGAATTGTAGTCATTGAATCGCGGATGGAAAGAATTTGGAAGAGAAATAAGGGAGGGCTACAAACGTTTCAAAAGTCGGAGGCGACGCGTTAGGTCGCAACAATTTCTATTGCGCGTGTCTACTTGTCCACGACGGCAAACCAAAGTACCTGGGAAAGAATACCTCTCACATATTAGCCTTAATTCATTCGAGGTACTTCCTTTAAAATTGGGGTTGGGGTAGGTGGGGGGGTGGGGGGGTACACAAGACGGACGCAGGGCGAGTATACTGTTGTATGCGAGAATCGTGTGTAGGGAAGACCGAAGCATTAGAATCTGAGGGCGGACGGCTAAAAGCAGCCGGCAAAGAGTTTTCAATTCCTATGGACGCGATGCCGCCGAAAGATCAATCGCCAAGTTAGAACCGGAAGTCCGGCATAAAAGACGGATCACCCGTGCGACCTTGCGCAGAGGAAAATAAAATAATTCTGGGAGGAAGGGGAGTAAAGGTGAATGAACACGTGGGGACAAAGTGCTACGAAGTGTGGAGAAGATAGGGGTAATTTTAAAAAAGAGGTAGAGACCTTAATACCATTTAACTGTAAGGAGGGGAAACTCAGGAAAAAGGAAATGGGGGGAAAAGCTACCTGCCGGCTTCTCAGAGACAGCTATGACTTTGCTTAAGGGCCTAAAAGAGGCTGGTAAGTAGGTATTAATACTAAAGGAATCAAGTGGCAAGCTGTCATTCAGTTCCTGGGGGAGGAGTGACGAAAGACGCCGATGGTGGACGAGAAAGACGAACTATGACTAGGATATCTGAGGCATCTCGTCTAAGGGAGGGGAGGAAGCTATGCGCTGCGCGCGCGAAAAAACCGAATTGCCCGAGGAAGGGACAGAAAGAAAATCAGGCCGGTGTCGGCTTTAACTGACGACACAAAATGGTCGCATGCAAAGAGGCTAGAACGAAGACATCTTCACCATGGGACTTCCAAAAAGAAGGGAAGCACAAGGGGTATTCACAATCTCAGCGGAAAATGGGGGGGGAAAGGAAAAAGAGAGTCTTTAATGGAGGTAACAAAGCTACTTTTCGAAATGAGACCCAGTATTAGACGCGGCCGAAAGGTCTACCGGAGTCTCGCCTTCCTAAAAATTGGGCTGTGGAAGAAAAAGGTACTTATGATCGTCATTACCTGGTGGTCACGCAACGATTGCTATAACGGAAAAACAACAATGAACCTGGACAAAGAGCACGAGCAATCAATAGGATGCGAGGAAGGACCGGACGCGGTCTGGCTAAATATTCATCTCACTCCAAAAAGAATACATCGACAACGGAGTCGTAGACAACGAGTGTAATCTGCAATCGGCAACATAGACAGAAAAAAATAAGCAGGGGAGGAGAGAAAACTGCGTCGGGGACTTCGAAAAGCTCATTCATCTAGTATAAGGCGCCTACATCCGTGGAGGAGACCGTGCTGGAGAGCCGTGAGGGGGAGAAGGGAAAGACTCGAAGGCCTTCCCCCGATGGGTTACGATAAGGGGGGACGGGAAACCCAAGGGAAAGGAAGAGACTATCTGAGGGCGTCAGAGTATCCTGAGCAAACTTTGTAAGGGGGGGTCTCACGGTATGAGCACAGAAAGCGGTGGGGACAGGTGCCCATAGACGTGGCCACTGAACCATCCAGGTCAACTTAGGAGGGGAATTCCAGATCAAGGAATCGAGCGCCATGTTCGGCTTACTCGGAGGTCGAACATCGGACAGGCCATCCAACAAGGACGTCTACAAATCGGTGCCCCGAATCAGGGTAAAAAGAAAGAACCGCTAACGATGGCTCAAGGGCCGCACGCTGGACGTAACGGTAAATAACGACACTGCGCGCGGATGAGGACTCAGCAAAAACTCTTAATAAAGCAATATGAACCAACTCATAATCGTCCTCGAAAAAACTAGACAAGGAAGCAAGCGCGACTACCATGATAAGCAGTCGGAATAAGAGTCACAGTAGTGGAAATTCTAAAGGGGGAAGATTAAAACCCAGTGAACCCTCACCGAACGAGCAAGATGAACTGAAGCAAGCGGGGTAAACGACCAGCTGGGGACACGTCAAAGGGGGAGTCGTATGGGCTGGAAACCAATGGGGGGGAAAAAAGGAGTGTGGGTGCTCGGGGTAAGACTCAAGCCGGGTTCGGATTAAATGGTAACACGAGTAAAAAGTGGGGCGAGGTCTCTTCCGGTTCTTCTGAGACCCTAATAAGTACTTACCCTCCGTCACGCATGTATTCTGGAGGAAGGAAGGGGGGAGCAGAGATTCAAAAGGGTCGGGAAAAACAAAGAAGCGTAACTACTTATCGGTTATCCGGTCTCTGGAAACTGAATAGTTAGGGGAGTAACCGAGTTCACACCCTTCAATGCCGCGCCTGAGCGCGCCTCTGAGAAGGGGGCGCTCTAGTGAGACGTTTGCGGACGAAAGGAAAAAGTCTCCGCTTCCAGAAGACGAACTGGGAGCAAAGCAGGACTCAGGGGAATCGAGGGGCTCGATACCGTCCTATAGGAAGCTTCAGGGAAGCAGTGCAAAAGAGACTCCACAAGACGTCCCGAAGAAAATCAAGAAGGGGACACTCTCTCACGCGCGAGAAGACACAACAATCTCAACTACCGTGTCCTACCTTGAGATGAAGAGGACAACGCCGACGAAGAGAGGGTCATTGAAAAAACTGAAAGATTTAAGTCCCTATGTTATGATCGCAAGTAACTTCACAGTGAATTCCTAGGGGTCCTGATGGAAACTAATCTACGCTGCGGAAAGTAGAGCTCATTCACTCCAACGACTCTAGGGGAATTACCGCGATCTCGAAATCACGAGCGCGATCAGCCTCCTGGGACGGGAGCCTCGAGATGAAGCCGTCAACGATTTAGTGCAAAAACGCTTCGCCGAAAAGACGAAATAAGCTGAAAAAAATGACCTTGAACGAGAACTCGCGCTAACTCGGCGAGCTCTGTAGAGTGCGAACTCTCCTACAAGGCATTAGTGGAGACAGATTACAACGAAGAAGGAACGAGATCGACGTCCTCAAGGGACACACAACTCTCCCACTCGGAGTCGACCTGCACTAAACTCGATCGGAAGTAATGGGTTTGCTCTACTTAGCCCCGACGATCCTCACATCTAGGCCTGGCCATAATTAATACAATAGTCGATCCACGCAGCGGCAAACCGCCTCTCGTCGCGGGCCGGCGGAGAGGCGCGGCAGTATCTCCAGGCACCAGGGAAAGGAAGGAGGGCAACATAGTAAATGAGCCACAGGCCAGAAGGAGGCGCCGCCTCAAGCTCGAAAGAGTTCCCGGGCCTAGGGACGGAAGAGAACTATCAGTCCGAAGGACCCAGGGAAGGATGGGAGAAGAAATCTCTCCGCCTGAGCCTTCAAAGGAGGGGGAGAATATCTAATTAAAAAAAAACGGAAAAGGCAAAACTACGCGCGTCATACAACTGACCTACTTAGAAAACCCACTGCTCCGGCCACTCGGGAAAAGCAGCTCAGCCTCGCGTGATAGTCGCGAGAGAGTGTCACTAGCAACTAAAGGGCCGCGACCTCAGAATAGGGTCCTAATACATAATACTTAGTTTCGTGAAGAGGTCCTACACTTGAGGAATGGCTTAAACCTTCAGAAGGAAGCGGGTGCCTCTAGAATGAGGCGGCGTCGTAAGGGCGGTCTCTCGACCGATGATACAAAAACACGGAGGAGGGGGACTAAAATCGAAGCCGAAAAGGGAAAAGAACAGTTACGGATGAGACTAATCGGGGCTCGCTCCCTAGCTCGACGGCGAAACCAAGTCATTCATTGCCCTGAAAGAGAAGCGCGCTGCAAGCGAGCTCACCCAATAGGAAACTATAAGGCTGTCACCTGGCCGTGCTCCCACGACTGGGGCTCTTGAAAAGTCGCCTACAAGGTGCATCAGGACATCGAGGTGGGCCTAGAAAGATTCTCGCTCTCAACGTCTAATCCTTCTACCGAGAAATGCACGAGCCGGCCTAAGAGATAGTTCGATCTAAGTATGGATCTAATCTTTCTAAACTTCTTATGTCAAACCGCGTATCGACAGGGGGCCTACCAGCGAGGAAACGAGCTGGAAAGGAAATTCCGGGGGTCGAAAGAGAGCGAAGAGAATCGCGACCGAGAAATACGGGAAAGTACTCTCTCTCAGGTGAATCTCGGAAGGACAGCATCGGATGTATAACTTCTCCTAAAAAAAAAAAGTCGGCAGAGCGGAAAGAAAGCCGATGCGCAGGGGGAGATACAGGCCTCGTCAAGGAATAAAGCCGATATGGACAAACAGTCATTGGGGGGACCAACAAGTAAAACTAGCCAGGGTGAACTCATCCGCGGGGAACAAGACATTCTGCATCAAGGAAAAATGGCCTTAAGACTGAACTGGGGATAAAGGAAAAAGGGCATGGCGACGAGCTGACGACTGCGATCACTCGTCTGTCCGGTATGGGAGGGAGGTAACTGCGAACTCCGGAAATCAGTAGTTTGATAGGGAAAGGGGATATCTCTTAATCCTCCACCTGGGACTGGGAACTTGCTGAAAAAACTACCAGAAGGGGGAATAAAGATCTAGAGCAAGGAGAAAAGACTACACTTGGGGGGAAAACCAAGGTTGGAACCGAGCAGCGTAAGGGACTGAGCAAACACTGAACCACCGAAAGCATTAATCACTCCAGCAACACCTACGAGATTTATTAGAGAATCAGGGAGAAGATTTTCAGAGCAAAATCAAGAGGAATGGTCATCTCCTAGCAAGGTTGAAGAGTTCGCTCTGGCTTCAAAAATACGAAGACTTTGTCAGAGGTCTAGGAAGACGCTGGCGTCAGCGAGAACATCCAAAAACACGGACCGAACTGCCTTAAGGACATGTTCACCATTCAACATCTCCGAACAGAGGTGATCGCTCTCACAGGGAGAAAACGCGGCCACGGGGGGAGCTCGAGATCTTTTGAGGCAGACATAACATATGTGGAGGGAAACGATAAGATCGTAGGGCGAAGCTCTTTAAAATGCAGGCCTCGTCATCTCTTAAGGGGGAAGCCTGGGCCTAAATAACTAAAGTCATAGTGCTCGGGGATAGGCGACTGGCTGGGGAGACCAAAAGGAAAGAGACGGAAATTCGTTCGTGGGTGATAAATCTTCGAAAGGGGGAGAGATCTAACCTAGGGAAAACCGCACTTTTGCACATCGAGGTTCCGGTCCACCTGGGGAGGGAAAAAATGGATCTAATAATGTCATCAGACAATCGAGAGCTAAATCAAAGTCGACACCGTCTCAATTTCGGTCGAAGGTTAGGGTTGGGGACCGGGGGAATTCTTGGAAGACGGAAACGTGATCAATCCAATCTCGAGGAGAAAGAGGAGAACTGACATTCGTTTGGAGGTGAAAAAAAAAGAAAGAAAGGCGGGACGCCAAGTGCCGCGAAACTCTTTGTTCTCTAAAATAATTTACTCATACAACTGGTTCTGTAACAACGACGCTGCGAAGCATGGTCGGGCGCAGACGATGAGGCGAGCTTAACGCGCGTCTAAGAGACGGACCCAGATGCCGTATCTGGTGTCGGCCGCGCACAGTGAAGGAGTTGAGGTCGTGTAGAAAGTCTTCTAAAGAGTGCAGTACCCCAAGAGGATCCTGAACTCCGTAGAAGTAAGATAGTAGTAAAAAGGGGAAAACAAGCGATCTCGTGTCCGTGCTTCTCGCGGGTGGGAACCTGAGTTCGTGGTCATTCAGTAAGAATGAAGGAAAGCCGGGACTACTCGATCATATCGGGTACCTTACTGGCTAGAAGGGTGTTAGGGATAAAGGCAGGTCAGATGTCGTATACTAAATACCTGAGGGAGGTGATATGGAATGAGAGAGTCCGATTGCCGATTACCAAGGTCCAAGGGGAAAGAAAAGATTAGATCTAACCTAGCCGAATAGTTTCTTCATACTGGCGAAGCTTGATAGCGCGTAGGAGCGCTATGAGAAACCCGAAGAAACAGAGGCGGGCACTTGTCCGGGGAAAAAGGGCGCCGCGCGGACGAGGAGCAATCTCAACGGAGACTCACGAAGCTATTTCTAGGGGGAGTAGGGGGGTAGATCAGAGAAAAAAAAAAAAGGAGGGGAAGGAAAAGAGAGAGATCCACCTCCGGCAAGAGCTGTGGGTTTAAGCGACGCGCAAAACGGGGGAAGACAACGCGGCGAAAGTGCGATGCCGCCCCCGGACAATGAACCTGGGGTTGGAGTTGGAGGGGAAGAGTCAGATAATCTCTACGCATCTAACACGAGCTTCGTCGACATGATGACGAACATGGCTTTCGCTTTAAGCGGTCAGGAGGAGAAAGGTATTTTGGCGAAGCCGGCAAGGAAGCTGAGGTCGAATCGGAAAATCTCCTCGGGGAATTCAATATCATCCAGGAAATTAAGGGACAAGCGGTATGTCTTATCGCCATATTCCAAGGGCGTCATCCAGACACCCGTCTCGAACGTCGACGTGAAACAGCTCGGACTCGCTATAGAACTGGAAGGAAGACGGAGACTACACAATACGAAAAAACAAAGGAACGAAGTCGAAGCACCGAGAAGACGCGCTTCCCCTCAAGGGATAGGCCAGAAGCTTCTAAGAGGAAAGTATTCAGGATCACGCAGGCGACGAGCAATCTGACAACTGGGAGGGAAAGTACTTCCCTTTTCCTCAAAGGGCCGCTCAACAGCTACCCCATCCATCAGTGAGAGAGCGAAAACCAAGTCAGACAGCGCCGCATAATGAAAAGCGTCGGGGCCTGAGGAGAGGCAGCGTCGTGGCTACTACTTGTAGGGAGTAAGCGCGGGGGTGACGATTAAACGAAGCACCAGAGGAACTGAGCAAGAAGAAGGCTTCTTTGATCACAAGGGGGGAACCACCGTCCTTTTCACAGACGACTTCAGAAGATGGAGCTCGAGGTTTACGGGTAAGATCAGTCGAGCACCTTCGGGTCAAAAGGCAGAATTCAGGGCTCAAAAAAGAAGAGAAAAGGTGTCAGAACTCGCGTAAAGATCGATGGGGGGAAGGATGAGGGTATCGCGCCTCGTCCGGCAAGGGACATAGATGGTGGGGGGGGGGGGGGAAGGTTTGCCCGCGAGCCGAAGCGCCATCCTCAAATCAGATAGTCACCATCACGAACGCATGTGAATCTTTGGGCTCATACGCCCATTTAGCTCATCTGACAAATAATGAGTGGGCTGGCTGTAAAGCTGGCGGCCAGCTCCCCTGACGGAAAATGGAAGAGGACTGAAATCAAGGAAGGAACGGAGGAGAAGCAAAAGAAATCGTAGGGACCTTAGTTTTTAAACTCACTACCGAGAAGTCAGCGAAAAGTGGCAACCAGCTGGGACCCTGTATAGCGAGGTCTCTAGAAGTAGGCTCTTGGGGGGCGAGACGTGACAAGGGGGTCTCTGGAGCTTGGAGGGGGATTAGAGGTACCGCCAGATCGTATCATAAAAAAACAGTCGTAGTGCAGCAACGAGGAACCATCGGGCCGAAAAAAGTTCCTCTTCGAAGGTATTCCGAATGACACGCCGTATCGCCCCGGCCGCGGACCGAGAAGAACATGCGTAGGGGGGGTTGGGAAATGGGGTAAGGGGAGTTCTTAGGGGGTTACGAGAAGACAATCATACTGACGAGCAATCTGAAACCACAGGTGGAAAATCGCAGTGGTATGTCAAAAAAGTTACTCGATATACTGGGGGAATCTGCTGGTGTATGGACGACGGCCCAACTGGGACGGCTTGACAGGTCTTACTAGGTAGCAGGCCAGGCTCGAATTACCTTAGAAGGCGTCATGAAACATCATGTAAGGGCCCTGTAAGCGGTAGCAATTAGAGCCGTCACTCGAGATCGTCAGCGCAAATGCACTATTGGCAGTCAGGGAGGAAAAGGGAATTCTCACTTCTAAACATGCTTTCGCGGAGTCAAACCTGGAAGCGTGAGAGTCGTGTTCCTGCGGTTGACCGTCGGGCAGGGGGACTGAATCTTGTCCCGTCAGGTAGGACGCTCGATCTACTAACTTAGGAAACGGAAAAGAGGACGGGTTCAAGAGAGCTCCTAATTTGGTCGAGGGCGCAGTTCTCCATGCGAATGCTGTCCTTCTCTTTCACCGGTTACGAGGCGAAGACGGTCGCGCATTCAAAAGGTGCGAAGACTAGACTGCGGGGCTACCGATATTGCTGGTCACATTTCGAGGGAGTTTCTACAGAAAAGACAAGGCAGGGGGTAGCCTCGGGCGATCGCTTGACGAGAGGGCAGCAGCTGGCATTTCGCTCCTTCGCAGTAGAGCGGCGAGCAAAAAAAGCTTCAGTTTATAATACAAGGGAAACGAGGTCATCAGGTTAGGCTCCATTCACCTTGCGGCGCATTTCAATGCGCAAAGGGTTTCGCGGACCAAAGGGCTCGGCCGCTTTTACGGGTGGGGAGCTAATCTGGCATTCTATCGGCCGCGAGGAGTGCCCTAAGGATTCAGGGGTGAAGAAAAAAGGACGAGCTCGGCGACGAAAGAGCGATAGTGGAAGATCTAAAAAGTTTCGGGGCAGGTCGCACGTCTATGTGCTTGGAAATCCTTCTTGAAGAGGCGGAAGAACGTCCATCGGGATAGCACACGGTGAAAATGTCTAATTAAGCCCGCCGAGTCGTAAACGCATAATAACTCAGTTAGTCGGAGAGAAGGACATATTCTAAGAATCGCGGTCGGCGCGTTTGACTCTTCAGGAGCGAAACGAGGAGACAAAGAGGCGCGAGAGTCGGCAAAAATGGGAGATAAAGGTTAAGATCGAATTATTACTTGACTTGAAAAGCGCGGAAGTGTGAACGCCGCATGTAAAGCTAATACTCGGGCGAAGACCGAGGAGATGATCAGGCCCTAGAGACCTCGGCGTGAAAGAGTCAGCGGGGGCCATCGAACTGGATCACGTGGCTCTGCTGCCGTGGAAGAAATCGTAAACGCGATCGCAGGAGGATTCGATGAGGGACTAGGGGGGCTATGCCGTCTAAAACATGAAGCTTTTTAGGAAGGGTCACGGGCCGGCTCTCGGACGGACGATGATCCTGAATCCTACTAAAGCGCGCCTGCGAAGGGAGAGGGTATCTCCGGGGGAGGTATTCGACGTCTGGGTACTAGCTATTGGACTCGTATTTCGTGACTAAATTCGGCGACACATGCGGGACTATTATGTCTTAAATGAGATAGATGCCCAGCTTTTCAGAATAGTGTGCTTTGGAAAAGGGGCTTCAGAGATATAAACTTATGGAGGAGTTTAAAATGAGGGTGGGGAGGTGGCGTATCGTTCAGTTTGGCAGTAGAAAGGAGGGAGTCTCTCCTGTCGCCAGAAAGGGCGCCGCGCGAATGGGGTAGAGGGGTTTCGGGGGAACAGAGACTGCTCCTGGGAGGTCAGGCAGTCATGGACGCGGGCAGGGATCTTCGAAGTCTTAGGAGATCTCACAGTATTGTCTACTCTCTCATGTAGCGACTGGGCGGGGGAAAATGGCTAGAGAATCTGGTCGACGGGAGGAAAACTTACTAGAGCCGACTCGTCCGAAGGGTTACGTGGTTCACGCAACATGACCTCGCCAAGATGGTGGAAGGAATCGTTTCATCCTTACGCGCGCGGTCATAAGGGAGCGAAGACCTTCGTTTGGGCGTCTGAGTTCGTTACGAGATCAAAAGCTTGTTAAAAGCTTTTATCGGCGGCGGGTTATGTAATATGCCTGAAACGAAAGGACTGACCGAGTCCCGCTCGTGTACTTCTGGTTTGGATCTAGGGAGATACAGATACGGATAAGGCGCTGTCCTGAATCGCAAAGGGATCGGAGGCACGACGGCTCTGTCCGATGGGGCTTCGAAGGAGGAGGCTTAAATCTTGAGGCGACTGAAGGAGTTAAACACAAGAAGGAAACGACGGAGATATCTTGAAGGTCAGCCCTCAGTCGACGCCTCTGCTGCTGGGCACGGTTATACGCAACATAGGAAAAGACTCTGATTCCTCACAGCCTCAGTTCTCGTATTGAGTTAGGGGGACAATAAAGAATTGAAGAGCCCTCAGGCTCTCAAAGACCTGCGTCCAAAGGTTAATTACGCTGTGGACGCATAAACTAAAAAAAAACCCTTATCCTTCTACTGACCACCTGGGCTTTCCTAAGGAGTGTCGTCGACCTGAGGTGAGAGGAGACCTAGAGCAAGCACTCCCGCTGTCCTACGGAACAAAGGGGGTAGAAAAAAAACGGCAAGTGCTGGTTTTACGATGCAGAGGAAAGTTACGGGCTGTGCTCGGGAGTTAGGCGGGGATACGGTGTTCATTACATTCTTGAAAAGGGCACTACGTTCGGATGCAGCGGCTTGCGAAAGGTATATTCGATTGGATTGGGGGGAAGGTTATAGGCGTGGAAGGGCGAGGACTAACATTGAGCGTGAAAGTCTTCAGAGAAGCTACTCGAATCACTTTTGAAGTGGAACTGAATCGTCCATAAAATAAGAACCTGTGAGCCCTATTGGTTGAGCTATTTATGAAGCTGAAATGGCACGCAACGCCACGGATGTGTGGCTTGATATTGTCAAATCAGGGACGCTTACGCAAAGCCTGAATGGCGCTCGATGACTGGAAGAGAATTCAAAGCTATATTTCGACGTTGACAAAGGCGTTCACGTGAGGCAGAAACGTGGGGGAAACCGGGGGGGAAGGTGGAAAAAGCGCCCAATCCCTCTAAAAAAGAAGAACCTGGGATCGGTGTCGGAACGACCTTCGAGCGTCGAGAGGGGTTGTACCCTGGAGGCCAACCAGTAGAGTCACTCCATCCGCGGATTTCGCTTGAGGCGGCATGGGAACCTTGCGACTTCCAGGCTCTCAGAAAGGGATCACAAATCAAAAGGCAAGTATGGGATAAACGCGATGGACCAGGAGAGGAGAAATGCCACCCGACGGGAAAGGGAGGTCTTCCGATAAGACCTGGAGGGTCTTGGGGACACGATTCTAAGCTGAAAGATTGACCATCTTTGTGAAAAAGGACGTAGGGATGTGAGATGTTAAGGCGGTGCCCTTGAGGCGAAAACACAGAGATCACAGAGGAAATCTAGAAAAATGATGAATGGCCGTGGAACTGTAATGGAAGGTGCAGGGATACATGTCGGCGTGACAAACAGGGTAATGCACAGGGATAGCCTCCGTCGGGCATGAAACGAACATTGAGGCATAATAGATCCTGCGCCAGGGCCGCGCGTTTACTAAGAAATGGTCTCTTGTTACAAGTCTTCTGGGGGCCTTGGAAAATAAGAGCAATTGGTGCACGCATCGACGAATTGTAAGGAAAATAGGGCATGTAAGGGGGCCGTAGGAGATTGTGGAATTCGGGTCATTCATTCTCTCAGCGGGGGGAGGCACGTTGTCGTCGTAAGCTTCTAAGCCACGAAACCGTGCGTATGAGGGTATTGGCTTCAAGGACTGAGGGAAAACTAGTTTTGTCGCCGAAGCCAGAAATCAGCTAAGAAGGGATAGAGAGTGAGGGTCAGGGAGATCCAAAAAAGAGTCCTCGTTGATATCAAGAGATGAGAGGTCACTGGATGCCCATAAAACGAATAAAAGCCAAGTTATGCCGTCTCAAGACTTTCCGCCAGGAAAGGGGAACAAAAAACGCTTGCGGGCATGAGGGAAGAACCGGAATCGGCTTGTCTCAAGGAGACACACGGCCGTGACCCCTGCACGTGATATCGCGAGGGTTCAGTGACAATCGTGGAAAGTCATCTCCTCTGGGGAGAAAATGAATCGGGACGCCATGTTTAAAAGGTCAAGGTCTGGAAAGGTTGCAGCACCGCGGCTCCAACGCCGTGTCGGAACTTGCGCACAAGGTCGACATCGGTTGAGAAAAAACGAGATGGGGTAATTCCAATGCCGCCATGTTTGATATGATCTTGGAGCCCGCGAGCATATCAGGAGGGTAATCGAATGACGCCTTCAGGGACCACTCTCCAGGGGGAAGGAGGCCAGCCATCCGTGGGAGGCGAATGCGAGCAGGGGAAACTTCAACTAACACGATGTCGGAAGAGGACCGATGGCCGCTGATTAGCAGGTTCCAGTTGAAACAGGAAATGGCGCGGCCAGGAAGGACCGGGGGGAAGGGTCGGACACACGGTACGGATTTGTTGTGCCGTCGGAAATAAATGACACGGGGGAGAAAACTGAAAAACCTTGGGGGCGCCTCGACCGTCGTGATGTAGTGTCGGAGGTCAGACCCGGCGGACTGTGGCAACGGGGGGATAGACTTTAGGATAAGCTCTGTACCTCTGAAGCAATTATTATCGCGGCGGGGACGAGGCCTTGCAGAAAAAGCGCTAGGAATCACCATGCTGGCTGAAGACTTGGCCAGGAAGTGATCGCGGGACGCCCTAGGAGACTCAGTCTCACAGGGGGTAGGGGGGGGGAGGCGGCACCTTTAGGAAGATAGTGATGAGAAATAGACTTAAGAGTGGGATTATTCTGCGATTGCTGTAGAAAAAAGGACAGGCAACGAACAACAAACCGGGCCCCATAAGGAAAAATTAATAGCAGGACTGAGGGGGGGGGGGCCAAATGGAATGGAGACAGTGCGCCTTGGAAGAAATATTCGTTCTCTTCAAGCAGGTGTTATTGGAGGAGGGAAGAAAATTCTGTAAGGCCTTG
>Ga0179591_1358311_pt1 | contig 13037 bp, 12 predicted proteins | sample CZOMad2_1_08_16f_FD_182891 | JGI IMG/M metagenome (GOLD analysis project Ga0179591, IMG submission 182891) | Vadose zone soil fungal communities from Angelo Coast Range Reserve, California, USA - CZOMad2_1_08_16fungal (PacBio error correction) | ecosystem: Environmental > Terrestrial > Soil >...
AGAGCCGTTCTATTCATTGGCGTGAAAATGGGAAGCGACTGACCAGTTTCGGCAGGAAGGGCAAAGCGAGGGCAACTCGTTAGAAAAAACGAAAAGAGTGGTGCTTTTTTTGAAAAGAAAATAAATTAAAGGCTTCCCATAGTGCGCGGACTGAGGGAGCTGGATAGAGTTGAAACCCGCGAACACTACTGGAAGTAGAAGTTCTCATTCACAGCACCGCAACGGCCGGGGGCGGATTACAAGAGTTCCATTATGGGACGACCGACACGGAGTCAGCACTAGGGTCAGGCCGACGTTAAGTCGCCGGCGAGGGGAAAAATACCTCATCATAGGAGGGGGTAGAGGGGTCAGCATCCGTTTCAGGGTCGCAACGGGGATCTGGCGGAACGCTTTACCGAAATGCCTCACGGAACTGGAGAGGATGGAGCTCGTAGCGAAAAGGATGAGAAGGGGTGAACGATGACCTCTACCAGGAACCAACAGACCATCCGTATCATTTCATCAAAAAGAGATAAACGAGATTCACGTAAAAAATTAAAGTCTTTCCTCTTATACATCAAGGGCGTACCGAGAAAGTTCCCACTGGAGTCTGTCAATCCAAAGGAAAGCTAACTGCAGGGGGAACAAAGGGAAGGTCGTGGAAATTACTACTCATCGAAAAGAAAGGAGTTCTAACCTATCGAAATTGCTTTAAACAGCTAACTCCGGGGACAATGAGGACCGAATCCAGGATCATAACGGGATAAACAAACGTATCCTATCGTCTGAGCTAGCTGGCGCCGGCAATTAGAAAGGCGAAAGAAGAAGTAATTCCAGAAGAGAAGGGCCGATGGAAGCGCCCTTTGAACGATCGAGGGGAGAGGGAGTTGACAGGCGGACCCTCAAGCCCCTCTACCAGATATGGGTAAAAGTGTTTCATGGTCACGTACTTCATACTCGAATTCTGGGGTCGCGATCTAACCGGGATGACGGGGCATTTTCAGGGGGGTGGAAGGACAGACACAGCAATGGAGGCGTATACGAGGAGAGATTTCTTCCAAGGGGCTTCGACGTGGTGAAAAAAAATCGCGACCGCTTCACTAAAAAGAGACAATTGGGCGCCGGGGAGAAGAAGGGGGGTTTCGGAGATCGACTGGCCTTTGATTCAGTAAAGGAGATACCCTCCAGAGCGGGAATACTCTATGAGGGGTCCAAGCGGGATTAGGGGTGACTTACAAGCCGGGGGGGGGTAGAGGAAAGGGAGTTTTGAGGTAGGAAATCCACTCAGATGGAACCATTTTTCACGGTAAGGAAGTCGAGGAGCAGACATAGGAAAGGCGAATAGGATCGCCAAATTCTGACAGTAGACGACAACCGAAGACGCATCGTTTTGTTGGGGAGGGGCGAGAGGGCTAAATTCAAGCACTCTATCCTGTAAGGAAGGAGCTAATACTGATTTAGGACTATTGAGCTAGTTCCCAAGGAGGGTTTCTGAGGAGATCTTATTTCTCTGGGGAAGGAGAGAGAGACCAATCGTCATATATGTAATAGGTAAGAAGAAAATGATCTGCATCAATGCTAGACCTTGAGTAACGAAAAGAAGTAACTCGGCGGGGAGTTTCGGAAACGGAAGTGGAGAGAGCTTCGACCTGTGAGGCCGAAACGAACTGAAGAACCGTCTTCGGTATCTGGCAGAATGAGAAAGGACAGCAAGGGACACGGCTCGGTCTTAGGGGAAAGGGGGCGAGCTCAAGTGAGGGAAGACAATTATGCTATACATATACGACGTCCCGACGAAAAATCAAAAATGGGGGGATCGTGTTAGGAAGACCCCGCCGAGGGAGACAGCGTATAGCAGGACTTGAGTACTACACGGGTGAAGAAAACTGCTGATAGCGATAGGCCGAGGGAAGACCAAGTTGCGAAGAGAAAGGCGGACAGAAAGATCTCGATTCCTTTCGGGCGGTATGGGAAGCAAAAATCACGAGAGATCCCAAGAGAAAAGATCCTCGCAGAACGATGGGATATGAAAGAGGCGATTAGGAAGGGAAAAAGCAATGCAGTGCTACTATCTAAGAAACACTGGGGTTACAGAAGACGAGATATTCCTTGGACGGACTCAAAGAGGGATACATATATTAATAGATGCAAGACCAAAAAAAAAAAGAATCTACGGAGGGACTGCAAGAAGGGCTAAGAAACATGACTAGGCAGCGCGGCAAGTTGGAAATCTCGTGTGAAAAAAACCGTGGCGAGAGAGGCGGGGACCCGAGGAGAAGACCCCCCATCCAAAATAAACAAGAGAAAAAGGAAAAAGAACAAAACGACTAATAAGCCTTAAGAAAGCGAAGGGACCCTCAAGGAGGGAGATATACTCAACAACGTCAACTTCCGGCAAAGAAAAAGACGGATATCCGAACGCCGACCTCCGGAAGTCATTGAAAGTAGAACTAGCAGGGGAGAGGGAAGGTACTGTCTAACGTCTCGGAGGAAATGATCTCAAACAACGAAAAGGGATGTAAAAAAGAGAAATGTCAGAAAAGGACTCCTTCATCGCTTTTCGGTAGACGTATGCTCAGCCGTCGAGGACACTGACGGAAAGAGCCTTTTTGGTCGTAACTGGGGGGGGGAAATGGGTGTTTCCGGGGATCGCGTCGGCGTGCGCGCCGGAGGATCGTCGGAGTAAATCAATAGACGGGGGGGGGTGAGTGGGTTTCTTGAAAACCACATGGAGAGGTCGGGGAAAGAGGCGCTAGCAGGTACGGCAGGCGAAAACTTTGTTTCATATAGCTTTTCCAAAACCTAGGAAGGCGAAGGGGACTAGTGTTCTGGCGTCCAGAAAAGGGACAGAAAAAAGTACAAAGGATTCAGGGGGGTGAATCTTCAACTCGGGAACGGTTGATTGGACTCGAAAAAAAAAGGGGGATTCTATGGCAATGCGGTAGTACTCTGGCTCGGAGGGTTCTCGATGAAGAGGGCGGCTTCCCGGAGAATCTCAGATGTCTGCATCGTACGAAATGGAGCAAATGTTAAGGGAACTTGAAGAGGAGCGTATTTTCAGGAATTTACAAACTACAAAGTAGGTTCGGGTGGGGTCTGATATTCGGAGCTAGGGATCAATGCAGTGTAAGGGAAGAGAGCCTCGCATCTCGTGTCACCAGGGGGTAGGAACTGCCCTGACGGAGATATCCCATATGTCCTGGTATTAATAACGATGACGAGCCTTGGCGCTGAGACAGTCTGGACGGAGCGCTCGGTAATCCTTGATGGGGGGGAGGAAAAGTAACTAGAAACGGACTCTTGAGGCTCTTGGGAAAAATAGCGAAGGGGAGAGCGGCTAAATCTTAATAGCAAGGCGCAGCTAGGACGAAGGGGTCGCCGTGAGTGTAAGTCACATGTAAAAGCGGAACTCGAGCATGGTTTTCGAAAAGCCACCAAGGACTAAAGGGTTCGATTAAAGTAGGTCATCTATGGTGAAGGGGACCCCGCGCGAGAGAATCTCCGAAAGCTGGGGAGAGAGATGTGACAAGAAGCTGCCCTCAGAGGGAAAACGACGAAAGGAGACATGAGACCAGGGAATCAAAGCCGGTCGATCCCAGGAAAGGCAAAAATCTTTGGGAAATTCATGGAAAAGGGTTACTCTCTGTCCTAGATACACGCCCCTGAGGAAGTAAGAGTGTACGCTCTTCTAAGTACCGGAATGCTTCGTAAAACGGATGTTGACGGGAGTCTGAGGATATCATCGACGAGAAGTATTAACCGACACGTCCGAGTGGTGAAGGAAGGCAGGACACGACCAGGCCGGAAACAACAACCCTAACGGCAAACCCTTAAAAAGGAACTACTGAGTCTCAATCATCAGAGGGCTGCGTCGTCCTGGGGATTTACTCTGGAAGCAGAATAAATGAGAGCCCTCGGAGTATTGAAAAGGCTCAAAAGGAAAGTGATTTACTTGGCTTATGGAAAAGAGGAGAGAAGGTGTGGAAACGACCATAAGAGTTCTCGACGGGACAGGGCTAGTGGGCTGGAAGTATCACAAATGCAAGATGCCCATTCACCAGAGGCCAACGGTTAGATATAGGTACAAAGAAGCGTTTATGGAGGAAGTAGGTTAAAAGCATCACCACGTGTCACAGAAGAAGTTTGACGAAGGGACGTGACGTGGGGGGTCACCTAATACGTCAGAGGACTGGAGAGCCGGGCTCTGAAATTGAGTATCGGATCGAGAGAGGCATGCTACGTTCAAAGGTTTGGAAGGAGCAAAATCTCTGTCCTTCAAGGGACGATCTTGGCCACTTGGGGATGGAGAGGGATTTCGAGGCGTGAGAAACGGGGATCAGGGAGGCTCTAGTTTGAAAAAAGGAGTGAGGGGACTCGGATCGGAGTGAGGGGGGGGGGATTCAAGCTGAATGCATCGCCATGGGGTGAAGTCGGAAGCTACGAGTTGACGAGGGTTTCCGGGACACTGGAGGGGGAGGTTCAGGAATTCGTAGAGGACATCGCTTAATGGGGGAAAAGTACCTTTTCGGGTTCAAGGGGGTGGGCAACGGCCATTTCCTTGCGGGACAGGTGGGGGAAAGACTTAGTCATAGGGAACGATGATAGTTATCCGCCGCCTACACCAGCACTTGAGAAGGAAGGATCGAAAGATGAGAAGGTAACCATGTTGCTCCTTCTCCGTGAAAAGGCTTAAAAGTCAATGGGAGTCAAAGGTGAGTCTTGAGAAAAAAAAAAAAAAAAAAAAATCGAGCCAACAGAGAGAAGCAGTGAGTGCCGCACAAGGGGGGTGGGAACTCTCTTGATCGAAAGTGTATTGATAAGGGGACCTTTCGGAGGGGAAGAACCTTTAAAAGGGAGGGTCTTAATCCGCCTTCTATCCCGAGTGAGAAGGCGGTAGAGTCAAAGAAGTGTTCTCCCAGCAGAATCAAGGAGACCTCACGCGGGAATCAGCGAACAAGGAACCGGGGAGGAAGTTGCCACCACAAACACGAGTGTTTCGCCAACAGATTCTCTAAAAACGGGAACGGGGATGACCGAAACGCGAAAGGCAGTTATTTTGAGCAGAGCTCCTTTACTACCTGATCAGCAGACGTGAGAGATAAAAGGGACCCTCGAAACAACAAAAAAAACCAAGAGGAGGAGGAAAAGGGATCTATCACGACAATTCAAGGGAGTTCACGGGGAAGACTGCCGCAATGCCTCTTTAGCTGGGGGGAGGAGAGCTCGGTTTAACTATTGACTCCTCAACGCGTCTGGAGAAAAGAAGGGGGGGATTGGGGTGGCCATCTGAGGGAAGGGGTTAATCTCCTAGCGCTTCAAGACGGAGACGGGCTGGGCTTGGCGGAAAAATTGTCCACGAAGAGATTATAACTAAAGTGTAATCCGGAGAAGAAAAAGCACCTCTTGGAAACAGGGAGGATTTCCGAATTCCAGAGGCCCTGGATGCGAAGACGTGTCTATCCGGCAAAGAGGACAAATGGAAGGCCTGAAACCGAGGAGGAGGGAGTCTCCGAGGGCAGGTCCAGATTTGCAGGGGATATAGAGAGACTGAAGGGCAACACGGGGAAACTTGTTCCTAGTCCCAAGGAAACGAGCCGGATGTATTCAAAAGGCGATCGCTGGAAACTCTGCCTATAAGACGCGGGAACGATTATCAACGCGAAGCTAATTCACATATATTTGAAGAGAAAAAGAGATGGGGGACCACGTCGAAGCTTACTTGCTTGACGATTCTCAGGTGAACTAGAACTAATCATAAGGGAAAGATCGCAGAGGAATCAAAAGGGGTACCATGATCATATAACCCGAATGACACAATTCTGGAGGTTCCATTCAATCTAGCAAGGAACCGCCGTCCAGCTGTACCAGCTCAAATGCCTCGGGCACCGGACCCGCCGAAAAGGAAAATACTTGGGAGCAATAATCATATCATCAACCATCCAGACGTTCGAAAAGGTCTAGAGAGCGTCTTGGCCAGGGCAAAGGTAACGCCAAGAGAAGCTCGCAAAATCTAAGCCAGGTTGGGGAAAGAAACCGTCGGAGAGAAGATGATGGTCTTTGGACAAAACAAGTCAAAGCAAAGAGGAAAACGGGGAGATCCAGTGGGGGTTCAACGACGGAGGAACCCTCATATAGAGGAGGGGAGATAGGGAAAAAACCTGTTCAGGGGTAACGGGCAAGCGGGAAAATGTGGAACGTCCATCACCAAAGAGCAATGCGTAGACGTAAAATGATAGAGGGCTTCAAAACCCGGGCTGTCGAGCGGGTTAAAGCTGGGATCCTCAGAACTAACGAGGATCCTTTTTTCAACCCGGAGGAAGGAATTCTCGGGGCGGAAAAGAGAAGCCGGGGGGGGTTACCTAGAAACGAAGACCGCAAAAATCACGTACGAAGAAGGCGACCGGCTACCGGAATCTGTGGAGGCGCCGTGCAATGGGACGTTTTTGGTACGAAAAGGGACAAAATAGACTGCGCCAGAGGGGAGTTGAGTCCTGGAATCAGATTATAGGAGCATCAGCGGAGGAACAACGCGAGAGGGACGAATCAAAAGGGGTCGGGCTCCTATACCTGTACAGAAATGAACTTGAGGGTGGAGACTAACCGTCACTGGAAAAGGGCGAAACACCTATCGCTCTTACCGGAGGGTCAGGAACCTTGGTTGGAGTCGCAAGCAAGTGTTGAGGAGCTGGAGGAAAAGTCTATAGTTTCATCGCGAGAAAAAAGACGCTGACAGAGGGGAAAGGTGTCGAAGTTATTGGAGGACGTGGAAGAAATCCTCTGGGCTCGATGAAGGAAGACAGAAAGAAAAAGGGAGTGTCGGAGTCCGGGGAGTGTCGATGGCAGGGGACGTTAACAGGGGAATTTGCGACAACGGCAAAACAGTCGGAGAGCTTTAGAAGGCTCTTAGCTTATCCCTCGCAGAACATGGCGAGGGAGGCTACAAGCTCCCGAAACAAGCGGGATCAGGGGAGTACGAGGGAGCGATACCTAGAGATCAGGAAGGACGGGGAAGGGTCCAAATGACGCCTGTGTCTGATACCCAATCTGGCTCGAAATCCGGCTCAAGGAAAGAACATTGACAGAAACTAAAAAAGAAAGCGTGTGGGTACCAAGTACTAAGTAGACATCGGCAGAGAGATGAACGAGTATCCTGGACGCTGGGGGTTGGATGTGAAAGTAACGACCAGCAATATCACAGGCGGTAAAGGAGCACATAACGAGAAGATATGACTTACGATTCCGACGAGGAGAAGAGAGCTTCGAAAAATATCAAAGGCGGATCCGAGAGTCCGCAGCCATCGTGGAAATAGAAGCGACTGGTCCGAATTCCTTTAGAGAGAATAAAAAATATGTCTAAAAAGGGGTATGAAGAAAATCTCAAGAAGGGTTCTGAAATACGGAAAAGGGTATGTAAAAGAGACTGGTAGAGCCAGCAGGGATGGAGTGTTTGGAAAAGATAGGCTTCAAAAGGCCGGGTACATGACGGTCAATACCCTCGTCGGGCGAAGCCCTTCCCAATGACGAAGAGCATATAAAAATTCGAAAACAAGAACAAAAAAAAAAACAACAGGATCCCCGAAGAGATGAAGTGAAGGATCAACCTGTTCTTGCGAGATCAGCCCCTCAGGCCTATCACGAAAAAAAAAAGAAACTAGATCAAGACGCTTACTACAGAAGGCTCCTATTAAGGAGCCGAGAAAGAAAGGAGATTAATTAAGGTACGAGAGCACTCCCATGGAATCCACACAACAGAGGAGGGGGGAAAAATGGGGGAGAAAATATTCAAGAAACAAAAACCTTCCTTCATCGAAGGTCGAAACGTCACATCGGCGGACTTCATATGGTTCTGGACGGACGTAGGGGGATGCGACGGGGGGGGGGGCGTTAAATACCAGGCAGGTTATGGCTGGAATAGTCAGGAAGAGGGGCGAGCCTGTTCTCTTAGGCGGGATGGCTAAATTAAAATACTGGTCGGTGGGGATTTGGGGGAGGGAAGACTGTCTGGCTCTCGTGAGGTGGATGCGGGGCGAGAGGCGGGGAGTATAACACCGTTGGGGGTGAAGCAGAGGTTTCCACAACAGTCTGGAGATCGGGGCGGGCATGGTAAGGGGACTTGTCAGGACGAGGGAGGGGGTCATCGCTACGTGGTGGCGTCGAAGAGAGTCGCCAGAGGGGTTACGGGAGGAAAGGAGGTAAAAGAAATGAGGATTTTCCGAGGGGTTCACCTCTTCGGCGGAGCGAGCAGGAAAGGCTCTTCAAAGGACTCTCAAGCGTAAAGACGTTCCTGGGAGGGCAAAGTCTTGCTCAGGAGGGAGGTGGACGGAGCTGGTGAGGCAACTTTGAAAAGACCGGCCTAGGGAATCGGTTACTTGAAGATGGATATAGGGCCTGGTAGGGCGCTCGCGCGAAAGACAGGGTTTAGTTCAAGGGTGGTCAGAAGGGCATAAGACGAGACAAGAGGAAGGGTTTTGAAGCCCACAGGAAAGAAAAATGGGCTGGCGTCGAGCGGTAATGGGGGAGAATCATAGTGAGACTCTTCGAGGACCGCACGAATCGAGCAGGGGAAGCGGCGATCCCCGACGCAGGTCATAAAAGGAGCTACTTAAGAAGCGAAAGAAGGACTCTAATATGGGGAAGGATGGGAGTATGAAAGAAGTATAATGCGCTCGAAAAGGGACGTTGCAGCCACTCACAAGCCTAAGACGTTGGGAGAGGAGCAGTCGCGCGAAAATGGATGGACTAAATAATAATCGCTAGTGGCGACAGTCTAGCGGGGGTGAGCGCTAGGGCATCGAAAAAACGGGGGAGTGCAGACTATCACCTCAAAAGAGGTCATCTCATGAAAAGAGCCTCACCAGAATTTAAAGGGTCTCGCCGGGAAGGATGACTAGGCGGCATTGAAGGTTAACTATGTATAGAACTACCACCCACGAGGCGGGAATTCGTTAGGTAAAAGAGTCTTTCCACTTGGAGAGCTAGAGAATGGGCGTCTCGATGAGATAAGTAAGCCGGAGTACCGAACATAGGGGACCTCGTACGTGCATAAAGAAACCCGTGGCTAAAAGGCTACGTCCACCAAGAAGAAGGCGACACGCAGCAATATCGTTGGTTTGCGTGGAGAGTCCTCGCCGGAAGAAAAACGAGTCGATCGGAAACCGAACCTTAGGAGAAAGCGCAAAAGTTTAACGCGGGAGTGACTACGGAAGTCGATGGGGGGGGACCCCTTCGACAAGGTGGGGACGAAATCGAGAAAAGAGGAGGAAGCAAAGGGGCGAGGGGCGAGGTCACCAAAAAAAGGGGGTCATCGATGCAAAAGGGCAAAGTCACACCCTTGGAGAGGAGTACCAAAGAAGAGAGGACATGACTGAAAGTAAAAGCACCGGGGCCCTATGCGGGGAACAGCGGAAAGGGTACGGTTTTGGACACCTACACTCAGTCCGCTCGGAAGTAGGCAGGCCGTCAATCAGGAAGGAAGAGGGGGGTCGGCGAAAAAAGCTCTTTCAAAGCTCTAACTTTGCAGGGGAGGGGGCATAAACGTCTTCACTATCGGAAAATGGGAGGTATTCTGAGAAGAGGAAGGCGTTTCTGAGACTGAGGCCGTTAGAGGTAAAAGAATTCATTTTGGGACGTGGAGCTTGGAGGGGGGGCGTAGCTGAAATTTTAGCTAAGGGTGGGGGAAAGCACGGTATTCCTCTACGAGTGACCGATTTTCAAGTGAATAGTAGTTACGCGTTTTATAGGTTCTGAGGTCTGCATCGACGGGAAGGGGGGGGGATTAACTGCGCAGTGTTTGCTCGGGGCCAATTACTCCGGATGACGTGAGGGGGGAGATGTGGTCCGTAGGCAGAGGGAAAACTGGTATATACGGGCAGACGAATCCCGATGGGATCGTGGCTTCCGGAGTAAATAGTCTCCGGGGCCAAGGTTGCGCACGGGAAGGAGGGAGGCGCAACACTATCATCCCTATGTCAAATTGGTTGGGGGGGCGTCTTGGCGACAGATGTCAGGGAACTCCGCTCTTCTTCATATCAAGGTGAATAACTCTTGCCGGGGATGCGACAGTGTTAGCAGAAGGGACCTGGGATCGCTAATACGAAAAATTACCGGGAGTTTCTTCAGCATGAGAAGGCCCGACGTGCTCCGGAGGGAAAACAGTGTCGGCAAGCCTCGCCATCGAAGAGAAAGTGTCGTAGTAGGGGCCGAAAGAGTACCTTGAGAAGCATTGGCCCCAAAAAATCTTTGGCTCCATACGGAGTGTGCGGCACCGGTTCAAAAAAAGTAGAACGCACAAAGGATAAGCGGAAGGTGCGCAGGATCGTCCAATTTACCCTATCGGGAAAAAGGGAGTGTAGAGAATAATCACACAAACGAAGGATGAGGAACGAAGAGAAAGAAAAGAGATCAACTTGCTGGACAGGGTCGTAAATTTAATATCTGAGCCATAAAGGGCTGTGAGTGCTCGCGGGGAACGTTAAAGGACAGCAAATACCTTACGAACTAAAAGAGGGGTGGTCGTGTTTTTCCGGGGGCTAAAAGGGGGGTAAATCTCTATGCTGGGGTCATCCAAAGTTGGATCGAAATGAAGGAGAGGGCTGAGAAAAAAAGTGTTTGAAAAAAAGAGAGGAACGACTGCAAGGAATGAGTAAAATCACCGTAATGGGGACCGGTAGGAAAGGGTAACTATCAGGGGGAAGCTGAAAAAAGACACTGTCTATCCGGGGCTAAAAAAGAGACAAGGAAACATTCCGTAAATCTTAGGTTAGTCGACAGGGGCTCAATTTAGAAAAAGACGGAAATTGTGCATCGTGCGTGGGGAGGAGGGGGTACATCTCGAATTCTGTCGCTAGAAAACCTTGGCACAGGAGGAATTAAAGCATCGCAAGCCAAGAAGTGATACTGAGGCCAAAAAGGCCTCGTCGAGATTTCAAAGTGCCGATTCCGTAGCGGACAAGAGAGACCTCACTGTGGGGAAAAAGGGAGAGGCGGGGTAGATCAACCCTATCCTGAGAAGGATCTGTCCGTCCCCAAAAACCAAGGGGGGCCGCCTTATACTAAAGAGTACAGAAAATGGAAACATAAAGTAACGAGGCAAAGCTCCCTACGTGAAAGAAGGACAACACTTCTCGTTAATGCAGAGGAAGAAGAGAACGGAAGAAGCGTCACCATCTTGCCACTGAAATCGGTCAAAAGGAGAAAATCCAGACATGAAGCCATCGATGAAGGGACATGAAGAACAACCGCCCCACGCGCATCGTATGAAGAATTTCATTTCTCCTTCCCACTACGGAGAAAGAGAGAAGCGCACGTAACCATTCTATCAGATTTTTGGAGCCCGGGAGGGATCCGGCAGTAAGGAGGCGGAGTGAAACCAACCCTTGCAGAGATCCTGCTCATAGGGAAGTGTTGATGTCGTCCGTAATCCTCGAGGCTTTATGGCCGGATCTAAACCGTGTGCCTGAGGGAAATAGTGAGGAAGGGGTGGGTGATTCAACGGGCCATCAAAATAATGGAGGAGAACGATGCTCTAGTTGCGTAAAATGAGGAGAAGTTGACACATGATAAAGTAAAGAAAGAGATCCTGGGGGAGCGCCGTAAGTAGAGTAGAAAGGGCACTGACTTCGAGGAAAAAAACAAAAAAAAAAAAAAGACTAGCCCCTCCCAAGAAGAAGCAGAAGCTGGAGGACGTCACTAGTATTAGGGGTGGTTAGAGGGCCTACGGTTGCGTATGAACTCCACCAAGAGGGAAAAATGACAAAGGTTTCAGGAAGCTTAGATGGCTAGTCATAAGAGAAGACCGAATCTACTCTACGAGCGACCGGTCATGCGGAAATGATACCACAAGCAGTAATGGGCCGACGTGGGGGTGTCTGAGAGGAAAAGTAGGCAAAAAAATGCCGCCAAGGGAACGAGCGGACCTTCGGCTGAAGAAAAGGGGCTTTTGCGGGAAGGGGGGAGGGACCCTTAAGGAGGGGGTTTCATTTCGGCAGGGGAGAAGGGGAAAAGGGGCGAGAAAAAAGACTCAAAAGAGGAGGCTATGCGAGGATCTAGAGGGCTGCGGAGAACTCCGAGACACTTCATGCGCCGAGGGTCTGTATCTACACATAAAAGTAGGAGGGGGCAGGTGTTTCGTTGCAAAACGGCCGTGTCGAGCGCGGTCTTAGAAATGGGGGGAAAATAAAACTACACGAACGCGGAAAAGGAGTTAGCAGGGCAGATGAAAGAGCGTTCAGACTAGACGCGCCGACACGGAGAGGGAACGAGAGAGCCGCGACAGGAGCGAGTTATGGGGCGAAGAGGCAAAAAGCGATACGGGGGGGTCCCCGGAGAGACTCGGGAGCCAAGGTTCTCCTAGGGGGCATAATAAAAAGAACTCTGGAGATCTCAGTCCGGGGACCGGGGAAAAACGGACAGAGAGATTTAGGGAGAGAGGCCAGAGTCACGCCTATCAAAGATCTGGCACGATATGCAGCACGGCGTTCGGGAGTTTAAGGACGGACAAATCAAAGATCACTCCCCTAAGACCGGGAAACGATCATCAAGATCCAGGAGAATCGGAAAGAGGGGGGCTGGGGCGGTCCATTCGAGAGAGGCACTCCGAGCTGACGTAAGGGACCTAACGTGATCTCAGAATTCAACGATCCATTGAAAGGGGGAGGTAAAGCACTCACCCCTATTGGCAGACGAAATAATCTTCCAAGAGAACTCACGGAGCAGACCTCGGTTTCCTGTAAGAAAAATCAAAATGAGATAAAAAACCTCTCTAAGGTCGAAGGGGTGGCCGACTCGGAAGGAACAAACTTTACGCGGCACGGACCCGCTCGGTCAATGAACTTACCAAAGCATAAAAACAAGCAGGAAACAAAAGAGACCCCAGAAAAAGAGAGAGACTCACTGGGGGGGAGATGGGGTCTGACGCCCTTCGGAGAAAGATCAATCCCATCCTGCAAAGGAACAAAATTTTAGTAACGCTATCCATACCGAAGGAAGGAAAGCATGAGAGATCGATGAAAAATGGGAGAGACCGGGGAAGGGAAGCTTTCAGAGGGATCTGGAGGACC
>Ga0179591_1350361_pt1 | contig 13036 bp, 13 predicted proteins | sample CZOMad2_1_08_16f_FD_182891 | JGI IMG/M metagenome (GOLD analysis project Ga0179591, IMG submission 182891) | Vadose zone soil fungal communities from Angelo Coast Range Reserve, California, USA - CZOMad2_1_08_16fungal (PacBio error correction) | ecosystem: Environmental > Terrestrial > Soil >...
CCGACGGTTATGGGGGATCACGCAGCCATGTTACTGGATCGTGCATGCCATGGGGGGGTCCAAAATTCTAGGGCATGACTGCGACGAAAAGGTCGCCCATCGAAAAAAGAAGGACGGAGGGAGGAATGTTGCTTATCTCTCTCAAAAAAACGCTGGGTGAGTAAGATCAGCAACGCCGAAAGTCCTCTGTCTTGCACGTTCCGGGGGGTTGGTTGCCTTCAAGAAGGCACATGAAAAAGTAAGATTAAGGGCGAAAATTCGGTACAACGAGTGAAGAAGGGCGGGGGCGACATTTGGAGCCACCAAACTCGCCGGGTGGTTGGGGTTTTTGGGTGAGGGGGTTTAATTGGTGGTTTGTGTGGGGGTTTTTTTTTTTTTGTGGGGGGGGGGGGGGGGGTTTTGGGTGTTTTTGGGGTGTTGGGGGGTGGTTGGGGGGTTGGGGGGGGGGGGGGGGGGGGGGGTGTTTTGGGGGGTTGTGGGCGCATAAACGCTCCGGAGGTCCCGCAGGCGAGAGAGAAAAATGACTGACCTGGTCAATGAGGGAAAAGACAGGGAAAGTGGTCGAGGGGGAGTGCATTTGAAACCTGGGGGGAGAAAAGGCAGGGAGATCAAAGAACGAAGAAATGCGGTGCCGGAGGGTGAAAGAGGTTTGGACGCTTTCTCAAACTTGGAAAGGATAATGGGAGAAAAAGGTCAAGGAGGGGGGGGCTGGTCCAGGCGCACGAGGTCGAGAATCGAGGGATCAAAAAAAAAAAACCAAAATGCTTGAGAGCGGGGGACGACGTCGGGGAGAGGTGGAGGAGGAGACCGCGAACACAAGTTCACAGGCCACCGAGATTCTGTGAGAACTGTCCTCTAACAAACAATGAAGATATCAGGAGAAGCATTGGGAGGGCAAATCAACTATTGGGAGTGCAAGGGGGAAGTAGAATTGGGGCGATCACCATCAGGTGTAAGAAGGAAAACTCGAGCGGCGCACACGAGAGCCGTTCACCCACCATGAAGCCATCAAGCTTCACAAGAAAAAAAGGCAGAGGGGGAAGGGATACTGACGGGAGGAGAATTCCTTTAATGTATTTTAACAGCCCCCGCAATCGGGCGGAGGGAGTTTGCCGCACAAGCGCGTCTCATTAAAGAATTGCAGGGGAAGAGGCAAGAAAAAACAAAGAGGTGTCCGTGCAGATTTCGCACGCCAAAATGAAATGGTCATTTTCAGGGTCAAGACCCGGACTAAAAAACATTTAGAAAACAGAAAATGGCGGGGGCAAAAAAAAGATTCCGGAAAAGGGCTTTAACATGCCGCACATGCCACAATGAAGAAGTTCAAGCAGCCTTATCGAGCCGAGGCATCGGGGGAAAGTTCGCAATTCCTCACCCGATGTCAAATGATGCACGGGGGGAGGGTAAGCTGAAGTTCAGTGGAAGGGGGGGGAGGGAAATTTAGTGCAGACGGCAAGGAGATCGAGCCTGTACACTACATAAAAAAAAGAAGGGGACGAGGGCTGTCCGATGCGCGAGAAGATTCTTCACATGAATCTCGATGGACGGGTCTTAGTAAAAGCGGTGGAGGGGAGAAGCAAGGGGGAGATGTAGAGTGGTCATTTTGGTGGCGGACAATTGGAACTAGTCGCACTGCGGTAAGTCACCTCAAAGTAATCTGTAAACATGTCGGGGAAACAAAAAAAAAGCTGAGAGAAAAAAGAGGACTCAAACGAAGCGGAATTCAAGGGAAGTGGTAGTCAAGGTCGCACAGAAAGCTGCTTCGGACGGGCAGAACATCTTTCTCTTGTGTCTAGAAAACATAAAGAAAAGAGAAGGTGGCTCGGGACGGAGTACAAAGAAGTACTTCATCGATCAAAAACGGAAAGGCCAGCGTCCAAGCCGGAATGGTTGCAATCAGTGACTTGGCAGCGTTTTCAGCTTCATGGCGGAGCTCATTCGACAAAGTGGGGGGGGAGGGGAGGGTGGAAAGAAAGGGGAGGGATCAGAATTCTCTTTAACGTGAGCCTTAGCCTCCTAAGGATTCGATCGGAAAAAGAGGGGAGAGAAACTCAATTCGGGTCAGCAAAGCCAGAAGGGCCGAGTTATCGGGCGATTACACAATTACAGACCGAAAGAAGTTACTGATCGAGGCCCACAGGAGAAAAACCAGCCTATTTAGCAGGGTAGAGAGGGGCAAGCGCGGTCTAAGCTCAAAAGCCTTATTTCCTGAAATTACCCCAGGGCAGCTCTGGGAAGTCAAAGGGAAAGAGGGGAGACTGAGGAGTGAATTCAGAATCACAATTTCAGTAGATGAGATGTTGAGAACCGAAAATTCATAATAGGGTAAGAAGTACTCGTATGCGAGTCATTTGGGAAGGGGAGAGCATAGAGAAGAAACTAAAAGAGAAACAAAGGGGGGAAAAAAGGGGGTCACAAGGGGGAGGAGTCGCAGGTCATTACTCTCACAGGTCTTTAAAAAGACGCGGCCTTGTAGCTCAAGCTCCGGAAGACTTGCATGGCAGTAACCTGTCTAAAAAGTGGGAAGCGAAAGAAGGGGGAAAAGGGGGCTGGCGCATTCGAAAACTAAATGGGGAACAGAGGCATCCCTAAAGAACGAGGAAAGATGGGGTGTGAAACATTCATGAATGGTTCTGCGAGAAGAGAATCCTACGTCTGAGGAGAGACTTACGCATTGGACTGGTATCTCAATGCCGGGAATCACAAAGTAGCCGCATCGGGAAGAAGAAAAATTTAAGCATGGGACAGGTCATGATGAAAAAAAGGAAATAAAGAGAAGGGGTCGCAGGAAAAAAAAGAAGCCTCTCATTCGTTTTGTCCGTGGGAGTGGCTCCGGAAAGTATGAGACAGGAGATCCCCAACATTCAGGAGCCCGGGAATTTCTTAAAAGAAAAAAAAGTAGGGACAATCAGAAGATCCCCTCATCGACGCAGGTCTAAGCGATTCAGAAGTGGAAGGCCGGGGAAAGTGCTGTGAGAGGGAGCCTTCTATCCACCACTTAACATCAGGGGGGGGAAGGAGAGGAAAAATCGAGCGAAGGGGGGAGGGCGGGGAGGTCATGGAGAGGTTGATGAATATTTGAAAGGCAAGTCGGACAAAGAAGCCCTAATCTGAGAATAGTCTAACAGACTAAGGACGAAAGATAGAATGAGGCATCAAGGAATGAGGGAAAGAGAGAGGGGGGGGAAGGGCCTCTCTTGCCTCCAAGATCCTGTGCGGAGGGAATATGGCGCTGGTGAAGGAGGAATTACTAATTTGATGGTGAGAATTAAGCTGTAAACCACGGGGAAGGAAAAAGGGAGGAAAAAAAACCAGTAGGTTAATTACCGGAAAGAAAAAAAAGCGAAGAAATTCAGTCGGGAGTCGAAGACGACCCTATCCAAACGCTCAGCTTCATAAGAAAATCGGGGGGGGACGGTAAAAACGGAAGAAGGGGAAAAAGAGGAAGCAAAATTTCCTCAAATTCGGGGGAAGGGGGGGGGGTGCCTTTAAGTTTGGGGAGGGAAGTCAAAACATTCGGCCATCCAGAATTACAATTGTCCCTGGTGGCAACCATTATCTAAGAGCGGACTTAAAAGGGAATGGGCGTACGGATCAGGTGAACTGCTCTGCTTGACGGAGAGTTTCCTCTTCAGGAGGAAGAGGACGACAATCTCAGGTGGGTGGTGTGAAAATACCTATCAGAAAAAAAAAAACTCTCCGAAATCCGGGGGAGACAGGGGGAGGGGGGGGAGGAAAAAGAGAGAAGGGGACGAATCACCCTGGGGAACACCCATTGCCCTTGTTTCTTTCTCACATATCGCCCCTTGGAGGAGATCTCGAACACCTCCTTGGTATTGAAAAAGTCTACCAGTCTCTCTCACAACAAAGTGATAAAAAAAGAGAGGGGAAAGCTGAATCAAAAGGGGGGTCGGAGGATATTGGCTTGGGTTCTCAATAGAGTCAAAAGGTCCACCTTTTGGGGGAGGAAACAGAGGAATGAGGATTGACAGAGGGGGGGAAAATGCATGATTATTTAGGGGGGGGAAAGAAGCTGCGCTCGGGGAGAGAAGTTCAAACAATGTTACGAGAGAGGAAAGAAGGGGGAGAGGAAAAGAACGGGGGAGATAAGAGTTAAGAAAAGAAGTCAAAAAAGAGGCTCGAACATCATCCGGCGCGCAGCGATGACGTAAGTGGATGAGGCTTGTGCGCAAGAAATTTCACAAAGGACGGAGGGGGGTATGCTCATTCAAGGCATTCCTCAATCACCGGAAAAGAAAGAAAGCAGAAGGAAAGACGGGGGATCAGGAAAACTGGTTTCCTCTGGGGGGGAAGCGATGTCAAAGGAGGGGGAGGGGGGGGGGTGGGTCTGTTTTCGGCGATTGCGAGGTTTCTACTTGTGCGGAAAGAAAGGAGATGGGAGGTCAATAAAAAAAAGGGCGTTGGGAAGCGGGGGTCCAGAATGGCCGGCCAGCAGGCCTGCAAGGAAAACATCAAGTCTTAAGGGGGAGAATTCCACCTGAACGACTTGGGAAAGAAAAAAAAAGAATTCAAAATGGGCTTGGAGTCGTACTGACTTCGGACAAGGCTGGTCGAGGGTGAAAAGAGAGTTATGGAAGAAGAGATCGCAAACCGGAGCTCTCGATTATTGGTCACGTCCTGGTTCGACTGCTTTCCAAACACTGGGTGAAATCTTCCAATCACAGAGGGGGTAGAGGCTCGAACTAAGTCTGGGGAGCAAGCTTCCTGGGTCCAAAAAAGGAGGGGGTAGAGTGACCTCTTGGGTGAAGAACGGCTTAGTACTCCAGCAGCTAAAAGGATAAGACCTGAATGTTAAAGAGGAGGGAAGATGGGAACTAAAAAGACATTAAATGGTTCTTTTAACAGAAAGGGGGGGAAAGTTGAAGGGACTAGGACTTTTCTTGAATAGACATACGGTTGGAGGATCAGACACTGCAACAAACAAAATCTAGCAGATTCGGTCGAGACAATGGAGGGACTTGTCCTGATAATCCTTGGTGGACGAATTGGAAGGCCCAATTGAGGAGGGAAAAAAGATCTCTATTGGGGATGGAAGTCGGAAAGCCGACGTTTGAATTAATAAACCCGATCACAGAGAGGAAGAGCGGATCGGGAAGGAGGGAAGATTAATACCTTGCACAGGGAATGAAAAAAGTGAAAATCGTGAAAACTTCGGAGGAAGCAACTTTTCTGTAGTAAAATAAATATAAGAGAAGAAGGGGTGCGCGGCAGGATTAAAAACTTGTCAAGGTTAAACTTGGTGCTCATCGGGTAGGAATGAGGAATGCGATGAGGAGGGACAAAGGAAGGAGTGGACTGGGGGAAAGGAAGAAAGGGGTGAAAAACCTAATAAAATCTGGGAAGGAAAAAGGTTGTCATAGGAGTGGGGTGTCTTTGGGGAAGGGATGCCGGACAGAAGAACCTTGCACGTCGAGATTGACAAGAAGGGGGGAAAGGTGAATGTTGATAAATCTATTTCGCTTGAGGTGGAATGTTAAGGGAGAAGACGCCACATTGTTGATCAGGGAGGGGGAAAAATCGGAAGGCAGTAAGACTGAAAGGCTAGGCCCATTGTGAAGAGCGAATAGTAATACCTGGATAGGATCCAAGTTTTTCATAGTATCCAGGAAGGGGGGACGGCGGCCTTGCGGCTCACAATTTGGCGTCAATGAGTAAGACTAACAGGGGGGCGATCCAAGTTTCAGTGAGCAGGATGACCTCATGAGTGCTCCTGCAGCAAAGAGAAGGAGATTGCTTAAGAAGGGTCTTTAAAAAATGAGCGGAGAATAGAATATCGATTAAATTCCGCGTCATACGTCACATGCCCCCATGAACTAAATTTGGAACGTTCAGTCGGAAGGAGTATCAATACAGTCGAGATGCTAAATAGGGTCAAAACCACATTCTCTGCGGGTGGATCGAGCGAACGGGACAACTCGTTTCGGACTGGGCAGAAAAGAAGGAAACTTCGCGGGAAGAGAAAAGCCGATCTCAATCCTCATCCGTCGGGGGCGTCAAAGATGCAGATAGTCTAGGTGTCGGCAATCATACTCCACTCAGGGAGGAGGGGGTCGGCTGCAACAGGGGGGGTAGGGAATATTGTGAAATTGACATTACCATTAGAAAGCCGAAGTGGCTTGAAGCGGCACTCAAAAACGGAATCCGATAGAGAAATTAGAGTGCGTTCATGAAAGGAGCTGAAATGCGCATCTCCATATGCCAAAGAGGGTGACTGGAGTATTTTTCGGTCGGATAAAGAAAAACGACTCTGACCATGAACTAACGAAATCCATAAAAGAAGAGCAGTTTAGTTTCCTAGCGGAGAGGTGAGTAAGTTCATAAGGGGGAAAAAAGGGAGAAAGGGTCGGGCCGAATTCTCATAGCAGGAAGCTGCAGGCAGGTGCTACCTTTTGCCGGCGCTCCTGTAAAATCTGCAACGGGATACAGGAACTGTGCGGGACACACGCATTTCGAGGGGCCGACTTACCAAGGGAGTTGATTAAAAAGAAATCTAAAGGGTCGCGACGGTGCGGGCTACAGAGCAAGTCCAACTTAAAGCATGGCCGGAGGTACCGACACCATCGCGGACAGGAGAGCGATGGCGGGCGGGCAAAGCACCTCCAAGCTTTGCGTGTGAAGGTCTGCCATAGCGCGTCGAAAAGGACAAAGTGCTGTGACCTGCCCGAGGAATAGGTTAGGGATTAATTTGAGGGAGTCGTAAAAAAATTTGCCTGGACTCTTGTGCGTCAGGAGCGGGGACAATCGGTGAAAGCTGGGCAGTCTCCAAATCCTCCATGCGTGCAAATTTCCAAGCAAAAGGGTATTCAGAGACCGGAACGCGCTGTCATCGCGTCAGGAGGGATTAGTTATGGAAAACACGGGGACTACTGTTAGGCATGCCGAACGGATGTACGAAACGCACTCCAAAAGAGAAGCTAGCTCAGGGGGGAAAGAAGGATTACGTCGCCCGCAGACAGAAAGTAGTAACTCCAAGGGTCGTTAAGAGTCAAACAAGGGGGGACAAAGACGGCAAAGCATTCCTGAAAGGAGGGGGTTCTTCTATAGAAGAAATAGGCCTTCTTAAAGGGGGAGGGCAAATGCGAGGAATCAGGACAGTTATATCTACCGGCCTCTCAACGGTCGATTTCTTCTGGAAAGGCGGGACAAATGTGAAAGTTGTCGCAGGAACCAGCCGGCGTTGGGGGGATGACAATTTCTCACGTATTGCCTCAGGGAGGTTCGCAAGATGCCTAGCCTAGCTGGAAGAAAGGAAGGTTTGAGAATGGTGCCGGAGTGCATTCCCCGTCATTTGCTCACGAGCTTCGGGTAGTACTGCTGAAAGGTCGTTGAGGGGAAAAGCTATCAGCAAAACAACAAAAGGATTCTTATGAAATATATATCTGTAACCCGCAAAAGGGGGGGCCGAAAAAGAGATCTCAAAGATGCGTGGGCATGGAATGTCCCAGAAAGGTAAACAAGGAAGTGCCTATAAAGAAATAGTCTGGAGATCCCCCAATGTCAAGGAAACATTCTAAATTGGCCACACAAACTGGAGGGTGCTCAAGAGACATTAGATCTTCAGGGGATAGATCAGAGTAGATAAGTGGCCAAGGACCTGTTGGGGATGGGTTCACGCACCCTGTCCTCTGGAACTTAGGAGGCATTGTTCACGACAGGGAATTCGGGTGGGATATCAAGAAGAACAATCACAACATTGTCATGGATGGGTTGGAAAAGGGAAGGGGTGACCTTGAAAAAAGGGTATATCGCCCTCGTTCGGGGGGGGACGTGCCACGCCCGGTCGTTCTAAGTAAATCTAGGCAGGAACTAGGTACTCATGGGGGGGGACAAGGCGTGGACCTGGGTGGCTCTGATCTATCATCACGGGCGGCAACACGTAAAATCGAATGCGTTTAAGACCGAAACATCAACAACAAGGGTTACGGAAGAGCGCGAGGGTGCGTCTATAAAATAATCCCGCGGAGATGGGGCGACACCACTTTCGAAGGCACAGAGGGGAGACAATGAGAGCCTTACTAAAAAGACCATCAAGGATCTCCGAAAGGGAAATAAGTCGTCCCGTGTTCGGGAGGGACTTGCAGAGGTGACTGTTGTGGAGAAAAAGAAATCAAATGGAAAAGAAAAGTGTCGGTTGGACCGCATCAGAAAGGATGAGGCCCTCCGCTAGGGGAAAGTGTCGTTCCAAGCAAGGCAAATCTGTCCTGCTGATAAATCGAGCTCAAGGGATAGGCAATACTTTTAAAGGTCAAGCAGTGAACAGGAGTGTTAAATTAAACGCCCACCATCAGGCGTGGTCCCGCAAAAAAGGGAAAGTTAAGGGCGCTAAAACCATCATCAGAAAACAGGCGGTAAAGGCGTAAGGACGGAGCCTGACGGAAGAGCATGGCACAATTCCAGGTACACATGGCTCGAAAGGGAAGAGGAAAATGGGACAGGATTGAGAAAAAAAGTTAGGGGAAGCAAAGAGATTCAGGAGGTCAGGATTAAGGGACCTACCGACGAAAGGACAACGATTAGAAAAAGTTTATCTAAGGGACCTGCTGCGTCGCTATCGGAGTCAATGAACTAAAAAGGAGGTTTCAACTTTTGTGGGCGTGGGCGAAAGCCAGACGGGAAAGGGAGGGACGAATGTCATTTGGGAGGAAAAATTGGGTGGGGGGGAATAATTGAACAATACAATCGGCTGAGTCCTAAACGAACGCCGAACGGGGGTAAGCCCAAAGTCGAAGGAAGAATGAGATAGTGGACAACAAAGGCGGATGCCGTGATGAGAATAGGAATCTAGGAAAGAACGCCAAAATCAGGTGGAGAGGACCGTTCAGAACAGGACCCTGGTGAGCGCCAGGGAAAAAAAGACTAGGTTTAGGTCTCTGCGGAGTGAGAAAAGTCGGAGAAATAAAGAACCATATTGGCAAGAAAAACGCGGACCAAGCCGACATGAAATCCGAGACGCACGGGACTTCCAGAGAATCGAGATTGAGGGTACCAGCTGATGAAGGGGGGTTTTCCAGAAAAGGGAACAAAACTCTCCTTCTCTTTCCTTTAGCCTAAGGGGGAATTCGCTCGAAAAGAAAAAATCTAAAAGGCCCACTAGCTGCAGAGGGTGTAAATGACGCAAAAGTATAAGATACGACGGCCTTGCAATATCGGGGGATTCCCCACCGGGCCTCAAGGACTCATTTGAGGTCGTAGGCAAAGCGAGGCAAAAAGGTTGTTAACCAGAGACTTGAAGCAGAAGGAGGGGGGTCATCGGCACTGCAAAGTGACGTTGGAGATGATGAGTAAAATTCAACGAAAAAATTATAAAAGTCGGGGGGGGCATTCAAAAATTGTCCCATCCGAATGGTCAAAGAGGAGAAAGGTCAGGCCGGTCGTCCAGGCCAAAAGCGCAACACCATCCAATTCACAACCAGGGACTATTTCAGAAAATGGCATGTCGTATTAGACAACATGGATACTCGAAGGAGTGCCACACTGACAATGTAGCCAGTCGGGAAGGGAGCCGTCACCAACTGCGGACCAAAGGACGTTTCAGGAAAAAAAAGTGACTCAAAGAAAGGACGGTCTTACTAGAGGCGAAGGCCGAATTGGGTAAAAAGGGGACTCAAGACGTCAAAAAAGAGAAGATGGAGGACAAGTTGAAACTTGCTTCAACTTCTGCGCGGAATATAATCCACTTCGTGACGGAGGGACAGGAGGTACTGAGAAGGAAGGGGCTTACGGGAAAGAAAGAGAATAGTAAAAAATATCAGTGAATAATGGCCAAGCAAATGTATCTGGCGATAGGAGAAGAAAACGATCGTTCGCAAAAAAAGGGAAGCTCAACGGGTATTCCTGGGAGGGGGAGCAGCAAGGGAAGAAGGAACTCCCAGATTCAACCTAAACCGGGAAAAAGAAAAAGGAAACTTCGTGCAAATCCGGAACAGAGCGAACTCGGTCAAGAGAAAGGAAATGTTCATTACTGGTTAGTTGACGGAAAAACCCGGTTAGAAAAACAACGAACCGACGACACCAATCTGGGGCCGCCCGACGGAAAAACGCTGGGGGGAGGGGTGGGCGCCTCGGTATGAGGTCGGGAAGAGTTAAATTTCCAAAACTAAGAAGCAGAAGATAAACCTACAAGCCTAAATGAGTTCTACGAAGGCAGTCGCTTCAAAAAGGGTCAGAAAAAAACTGAACTATGCTCGGGGGGAAACGGCGGCGAAAAAAAGAAAAAAAAGTGGAAGGCCCAGTGCGCGTTGGAGGAGAAAAGTACAAGAATGGATTGGTGGATTATGCATGTCTGGGCAGACACCGACGGGGAAAAAAGGGAGTAACAAAATTATTGGCCTGAAGCTCATTAGTCGAACATCCAAAAGAAGAACAAGAGGCAAGAAAAAAACATGAAAACCACAGTTCCTCGAATTCAAACCAGGAACATTTATACACTCTCCAGCCGAGGGGGGGACCTTCTTAGGGCTGGTATTGGGAAGGGTAAAAGGTTACGGCATTCAAAGGAAGCCAATAAGAAGGGGTCAAAAAAACCAAACTCGCCAAGAAAGAAAGCACCCATAATTCATAAAAGGACCGCCGGAAGGCGATAGTGGAAAGGAGAAACCGTGATCGCGCATAAGAACAGGAGGGGAAGAGAGAGACCATCGACTGGGGGTTTGGGTTCACATAAAAAGGATGTTCGAAGATTCACTTCCTCTACGAAACATAAATCAGAAGGGAAAAGATTGGCCGTCCATCATCCTGGTGAAGAAAAAAGGGGACCGGGGGGGAGACAAATTCACACTCGGTAAGATCAAGAAACACCACCGTGGATTGAGTCACCTTAGGTACCGAGGGGGGAAAAAGAAAACAAAAAAAAAAACTTAGAGGAAAAGAGAGAGAATAAAGGAAACGCTTTCGCCTTTTTTAGAGATTAGAGGGAAGGTGCGATGATGGTGGTCCGGAAGAGAAACAGTGTTCGGGTGTTCTTCACCTTGGAGAGGATGAGCAGCCGATCGCCACACTGGTTGCACCTGGAAGGATGAATTGAGGAGGAAAGGGTACTTGGGGTCAAAAAGTTATGATAGGAGGGAACAAACAAAAGCGAAAAAAAAAAGGATAGGACCAAGCGATAATCAAAAGTTTAAAGCAGTCGCCCCATCTTCAGTTCCCCTCATTTGCAATGAGTCGGATGAGTAACTTCAAAGGGTGATCTGAATTTTCGGACGGAAAATAGGGAAGGTTCCAAGGAAGCGGCATTACAGGGGCCGCCCCAGCAGGAGAAAATACCGCAAGCCGAGGGAAGAAGGATATGCGCAGCTTTGGCCTTAGCGGTTGTCCTGAAGGACAAGGGTCTGGTTTTCTTGAGTTAGGAAAGGGAGAGTGCCAGGGGGCCGCATTTGGAGGGTTTGACTTCGGCTCTACCATACCGGGGGAGATTGAAAGTTGAAGGAAGAATTTCGTGGGGGGACCTTTAGAAGTGTCACGCTCAGTCAGAAACGGGAAAACATCGAAGCGGAAAGGCCAAAACGCCAGAGGACCTAGGACCAAGGCCCATGGTCGTTGACACGGACGCCATAAGTCGAGCTGGGAAGTAAAACGTTCTTGAGAGATCTGCTCATCGCGAAAGGTCTTATATGCCTATTCTCTCTTTCGCAGTCGAGGTTGGGGAAGCCAATTGAGTTAGGAGGAAATCCCTCGAGAAACAAAAGGGCAGCTTCGTCCTTGCGGTCAGGCAACAACCAACCAAAACCTTTCACACCCAGAACCAACCAAAAAACCAAAAAAAAACCAAAAAAAAAAAAAAAAAAACAACCAGAAGACTGCCCCCACCAAAAAAAGCTCATTAACCAGATTGGGAGGAGGGATCAGGTTTTGCCTGGGACGGATCCTTGTGAAAAAAGCAGAAAGAACTTCAACATGCAATAAAAACTGAAAACATCTCTTATGTCTATTAGTAGAGGTGCGGAAAGTCAGGTCTGGGTTCCTGAGAACGGTTGGCCTTTTGTGGATGTCCAAATTGGGCGGCGAGGGAGCCACTGGCGAAAAACGTAAAAAACGGACGAGCGAAACTTCTTAGCGAAAAGAAGTCTTGTAGCTTCATAAAATCTGAAGGAGAGGACAGGAAGGGGGAAGAAGGGCCCTAAATTCTGCAAAAGCGATGGGAAGCGGAACCTTGAGAGCGAGTTCCGCAAGAATGTAGTACCCCTGAAGGTCGGGCTGTAGAAGGCACTTTAAAACCGGTTCAACCGGGGGGGTCGGATTCCGCCCTATTTATCTTTCCGTCATCCGGTCTTGGAGGGAAAGCCAGCTGGATCAAGAATAAATAATCCGTTCTCGTCCTGAGAGTTACAGAACTTTAACTTTAAGTTTTAAACAGCAGCGTGCGCGGAGGAAAGGGTCGACGCAAGACTCTGGAAAAAGGGGGCGAGGAAAGAAAGGGGGGAAGAATAACATGCACAGGTCAGGAAAACGCGACCTTTTTGTCATCTTTAGGGGTGGTGATGGGGGAAAAGGATGACATCCCGTCCCCTAATAATACTAAGGACATGGTGAAGATTTATTGAGTGGGGAAAAAAGAACTATCGCTTGGGGAGGTGTGACCAGGGAAAGGCATCACAGCCAAAGGCAGGGGCAGAGGAACAGGGCAAGGATTCGGAATTCCAGGCGAACGGCTGGGCTGGGATAAGAAGATATGTTCAAAAAGCAGAAAGAACTGAAATATCGGAGAGGTAGAAGCTGTGAAAATAGAAGAAATTCGTCCGCGGGCTTAATGTTTGCACTCAGTTCTAAAAAAAGCTCATATCTTTTAAAATTGAAATTGGGCTGCGGCCGAGGGGGGGGGAGGACTATTCAGCGGCGGCCGGGGGCTCCCCCACTAAAAGTGCTGATCGGGGAGCATGGGGGAACAACAAGGTCCATCGTTTCAAATCTCATATCATATGAAAACAGGAAATTTCCTGCCCCGCGAATGATCTATTTTTCTCAAAAAAGAAAGGTGGGGTAACTTACCTTTGCAACCGAAGGTGACGTCAGCGTAACC
>Ga0179591_1486935_pt1 | contig 13036 bp, 7 predicted proteins | sample CZOMad2_1_08_16f_FD_182891 | JGI IMG/M metagenome (GOLD analysis project Ga0179591, IMG submission 182891) | Vadose zone soil fungal communities from Angelo Coast Range Reserve, California, USA - CZOMad2_1_08_16fungal (PacBio error correction) | ecosystem: Environmental > Terrestrial > Soil >...
ATCGACTGCCGCTACTGCGAACTGATTCGCTACCAGTTATCTCTACGTCGCGACTCTCGAACAAGCGCTACGCGCGCATGCTCGACAACACGACTCGCGACTACTCTACTCACTCGTAGACGATCTCTAACTAAACTGCTAAACTCGTAGACGCTTGCAACCTACGGCACGACCTACGGCCGTCGCTACTACAGTGCGACTGCGCTCTACAGCACGACTACGCGACGTCTCAGACAGGCGCGACACGGTCGCGACCCACACCGCGACTACTGCTACTGCGCGACAGCACGGCGGAACGGCCGTACGACGCACGAAGACACTAAGCGCTACGCGACGACACGCTACTGCAGTGCGCGACGACCGCGACGCGACACCTGACGCTCGACTCGACGCGCGCGCGAACAAACGCGTCGACGCCGACGCGCGACGCGCGAGACCGCGACGCTCTGAACGAAACTAGCGACTCTAGCGCGACCTGCCGACAGACGCAACGCCACGCCGCGCTACAACTCTCGGCCGCTAACCGGCGCGCGCGACGCACTGCGCTCCGAACTTTACGATCTCCGCTATGCTGCGAACGCTCGCGACGGCGACCTCGCCGCGACGCCCAGACGGCTCTACAACGACGCGCGCTACGCCGCGACTGCGCTCTCAGACATCGCTACCGACGCACACTAAACTGCGCTTCAACGACGTAACAGACGCGCGACGCTACGCCTGCTACGAACACTTCTCGAGGCGACAGATACTCTAACTGCGACTCGCGACTACCGGCAGCGCTACGTCGCGCACTACGGCTCGACTACCAGGCTCCTGACGCAACCGCGACCGCTGACGCTACCCACTCGCGCTACTGACGTGTCGACGGCCGCTACGCTCTCGACTGCTCTACACCTACGCTCGCGACACAGCCCCGGCGGACGGACGGCCTACGCGAGCTCGACACTGCGTCTACTTCTGCTCTACGTCTTACCTCTCTACCGTCGCTCCCGCGCGGCGCGACGTACGGTCGGCTACGGGCGCACGACTCTCTACGACTGCGCTGCTACGCTCGCCCCGGACTTGACTTCGCGAGCGCGAACGCCTCTCACGCCTACTGCCTCGACCTGCACTTCGACTCCGCGGATCCGCGACTGCACAAGCTCGACGGCATCGCTTCGCTGCTCGACCGCGACCTCTCGGAACGCTGACAGCTACGTCGCGCTACGACGGCTCTCTGCGCCGCTACTACGGTCTCTCCACGTAACGACCCGCGAGTCGCGCGACTCCTCTCTCGACTCGCTTAACGACGGCGCGACGGCTCTACGCCCTAACTGGCTGACTCGACGCGACATGCGTCGCGACGGACGGGGTGCGCATCTCTACGTCCGGCTGCACGCTTGCGGACTCCGAACTCTCACGCACGGCTGCTCTTAACTACACTACCCGCGACAATACGACTAAAACGACATCTAACTAACTACTCTCACGTAGTCTCTACCTACTCTTCTGCTACTCTTAAAATCGCTAACAAACAACTAACGTACTTCTACGCCACTCTACTCCTCTACTCTCTCTCGGACGGACTTCGAATCTCGTACTCTGCCGACTCTCGTGGCGATCTACGCGCGACGAGCAGACTTCTGCGACCGACTTACGCGCACGCCCCCTCGCTCCGCGTCAGCGCTACTTACTCGGCTCACTGGACGCTTGCAATGGCTCGACGTCCGCGACGCTCTCCGGACTCGACTCCTCGACGTCGACTGTCGACACCTCCCTACTGTCTTACATTCTCCCTCCGCCTCTCTACTCCTTTCTCTCTTTATCTCTCCCTACTTCTCTCTACTCTCTCCTCTCTACTCTCTACTCTACTTATTAGCTCAGACCGTCTAACTTACCGTCTGATCTCTACATCCCTAGCTGTCGCTACTTTCTACGCTTCTCTACTCTCTTCTCTCTTCCTCTACTCTTCTACGTTTCTCGACTCTCGTACTATCTCTACTATCTACTGCCTGATCTCTACAGCTATCTCTACTAGTTCTACAGCCTCACATCTCTCTACGCCTACTGTTTTCTACGCACGCTCTTTCTACCTCTCATACTACTCTACTCTCTACTTCATTTTCGGCCTCTTACTCATCTCTCAGCTACTCGTACTTCGCGTACGTCGCACTACTCTTTCTCGACCTCGCTCGGATTCGCTTCTACCTCTCGGACGGCGCTTCTCTACGCTAGCTCTACTTCGGTCTCGGCGCGCTTACTGCGCTAGCTCGACAGTTGCGGCGCTACTGCACTCGCAGTTTGTTGCTCAGCCCTCTCTACGCGACTCTCCGTACTGTAAACCTCGCGCGCTCTACTTACTACTTTCGCTACACTCTTGCGATGCTCTACGTCTCTACACTCTGCGCTACTCAGACGTACTCGCGACTGCGCTACGTGGTCTCGACGTTCGGTTCCACTACTCTCAGCGACCGCGGCGGCTGCACTACGGCTTCCCGCTTCTCTGAACTCACAATCTGTATGACGATGAGACGTGGAACTCTTTAGCTACTCGTCTTCGCTTTCTCTACTAACGTACTCAGCTTAAGTCGGGGGTGTGAGGATCCTATTCGGTGATACAGGGGGTCTAACTGTGCGTCATTATCGCTGCTACGTTGTATCTCGACTCTCTACGCTCACTCACGCTGCTTCTATCTCAACTCTCTACACTCCTACTGTCCCCGGCAATCTCTACTACCTCTCTACTCTTCTCACCCTCCTGCCTTCTCTACTTAACACTTCTTACAGCGCTACCCTACTCTCGACGCACTACCACTAGCGCGACTACTTACGATCCCCGCAACTCTCGACCTTATCTCACTCACCGTAACCCTACTCTCTACGTACGACGCAGACGAACTCGTCTCTACTTGTCTCTACCTCATTGCTCTACTACTACGTCGCGACGTCGCTACCGCGCTACGTGCAACGACTCTAGTACTGCTGACTGTCGCTAACGCTGACTCTGACTTCTCGACTGCGCGCCCTACTTCAGACGCCGCCGCATCGCGACGCGCGAACTTGCTCTACCGGGCGCGACACCGGCGCGACTCGTACTCGCCTGAGCTCTCGACGCCGCGACACTGCTCGACTCCGTACGCGACTCGACTGCTACTCTGAACGCGTACCTCTCGTAACTACTCTCGACGCGCTACTCTACTCTAACTCTACTCGCTACGTGACTACAACTCTCTCGAATCCTCGACGCGCGACTCTCTCGGCTTCTCACTACACTACTTCTCTACTCTCTCTAAGCGCGACCGGACGACCGATCTCGACTCCGAAAACTCTCCTACTAGCGCGACACGTCTCTACTCTCGACTACTTCGTCTCATACTACTCGCGACTCCTCACGACGCTACACGAACTGCTACTCTAGCTCGAAAGCGAGCCTCAGCAGCCGATCGCACGCCGTCGAACAACTCGCTCGCGAACTATCCGCTGGGATCGCGACGAAGACGCGTATCGACTGCTACAGACGAGCTGCGACGGAACTACTACGTCAACTACTACGGCGGCGACTTTCGACGCGGCGACGGACTTTTGACAGACGCGCCTTCCGCGCAATCTCTAAGACTTACGAAAACTACACCGTCGCGCACGTCTACTCGACGCGCGACGTACTCGACTCGACTACCTAACTGTGACGTCAACCCCTGCGCTACGATCTCGTACCGAACTTTCGCAAACCTTCGACTACTCGCGACGCGTCCACTGCTAACTACTCCGTACTCCCGTCCTGCTCGCGCCTCCTACAAACTCTCCTCCGCTACGTACTGAACATACGTCGCTACTCCCAGAACCATCGCGACGAACGACTCTACCAATCTCGACTCTCGCACGGCTCTCTACTACGCCTCAGACTCTAACTCGACAGGCTCTCTAACGGCACTTCTACAACACAGACATACTCTACTCACACAGCTCTTACACTCTCTACCCTCTGTCCTATACGGTCCTCTAACTCGCGTCTGACACTTCGCGACGTGGCGCGACGCCCTCTCGACCTCTCTGTACGTCGTAATCTGCTAACGATTCGCGACTCCCTTATCCTTCCGACTTCGCGATCTCTACGCTACGGGCTCTACGATCTCTACGCCGACTCTCTACTCTACTCTCCTACTGTTACGACGTCTCGACGCTCGCGCTCGACTTTATCGCTACTCCCTTCTAATATACTGTACGACTACTATCTCTACTGACTCACTATCTGCTCTACTCTCCTCTCCTCTACTGCTACTAGCTCTACTCTACCTCGACTCGCCTTTTCTCCTCCTCTCTCCGACTTCTCGCGCCTTCTCTACTTCCTTCGCACTCTACTTGCTAATACGCGACGCTTCGCACGTCTAACTCATCTATCCTAAGTCCTCTACTACTCACCACGTCGCTACCCTATCTCACTCTTCCTCTACTCTCCCTCCCTTACATCTTAGCTCTCTAACTTTCTCGACTACTCTAACTATCTCTAAGCTACCCGCTACGTCTCTACGTCTCTACTCTCCTACGGACTCTCTACTTCAGCGCTCGAATTCTTCGACGTGGGTACTCGTCGCTACCCTTTCTTGTCCTACACGCTCTAAGAACTCGCTCTCTACTTCTCTGGCCTACCGCCTTGCTCGACTACTCGACTGCTCGCTACTCTTCGACTCGCTACTCTGGTTCTTCTCGTCTCTACCCGTCTACTCACGATCTCTAATCTCTAACTCCTGCACAATCGCTCTACTCTAATCTCGACTCTCTCTAGTACTCTACTCTACCATCACCTAGACTACGCATCTCACCGCTTGCTACTTACGGGCTCGCTACCTTTCATTATCTACTACTCCTGCTCTACAGGAACTTGACAACACTACTACCTCGCTAAACGTCTCTACTCATTCTAACGACTTACTCGCGCTCGACTCTCTAACGGTTTCGCGACTCGCTCTACGTCTCTACTCTACTCTCTCTACTCTCTACACACGCTACCTCCGCTACTTACCTCACAAGCGCTACTCGCCTACTTCTCTACTAGATCGCATACACTCTACTCTCCCTGCTTCTCTACGCTCTACTGTATCTCTACTCTCTCTTTCGACTTCTCTTACGACTCTACTGTACTCTTCTCTACGCGGTTTGTCGTATCACACTCTACTTCGCGCGCGCTCGCGCTCGAAACGCATACGCGAACTGAACGCGCGATACTAACTTACTCGCTACGCGACTGCCGCGACGCCGGACGCCGCGAACTCAGCTCCACTCATCGCGACACTACGCTACGCCAACCGACCTCGAAGTCACGAAGCCTCAACTCCTATCATCGCGACCTATCTGACTACTCGGCTCGACGTCTATCTTCTACATACACGACGCGACGACTTACTCAGTTACTCTAAACGCGACGGAACGACTTCTACCTCTGCGACATCGCGACGCGACGACGACTGCGACTGAAACTCTCTCTCGAACATCCGTCACGCTACAGACCTTCGCACGAAACGACTCGCTCGTACTCGAAACTAACGGCTCCCCGACAGCTCGACTACTACTTGCGCTACACGTAGGACGCCCATAGCGCAGCTCGACTGACTCGCGACTCTACGACGCCCTACTGTCGCTATACTACGCTAACAATCCCCGCGACGTACTCGCGAACGCGAAACGACTACCCAGGACGACCACTGCGACTCTAGCGCTACTCGACAGTACGCCGTGCGACACTCGACGTCTCGAACGCGCCGCTGGACGACATCTAACAGCAAACTCACGCTTCATATTCTCCTACTCAACGCGGCTCTCCTCGATCCTACTACTCCGCTCGCTGACTGACCTGCAATACGTCTCTACTCTCTCTACGTCGCTACGCGACTCTACACACTCTCCGACTCTGACATCTCTCCGTCTCGACTGACGCCTACGACGGACAACGCTACCCTACGCAGAAATGAGACTTCTGACGGCTCGAATCGCTACTTACCCTATCTCGACGCTCGCTACACTGCTCTACAGCTAGCTCGAACCTCCTCGCTCGACGTCTCGACTCGACTACCATCGCATCTACTCTTCTCTACTTAACTGTCTCCTCTCTAATCTCTATAACTCGCTACCTAACACTCATCTACCCTCATTCTACCTCTACTCTCGCTACACTTCCCCGCATCGCTTCCTACTACATGACTACTTTCTACTACTGTCAACCTACAACGTACTTCCGTCTACTTCTCCTAACCTAACCTCTACACGGGATTCTACTACCGCGACTAACTTAATCTACTCCCATTCTACTTCTCTACGTCCTCTCTACTTTCTGCGCTACATACTCTACTCGACTCTACACTACTACTCTCTACTCGCACTACTCTACCTACATCTACCTCCTTACTCGTACGCTCTCTAACTCATTATCTCTACCACTCTCACTCTATCGCTACCTTACTGGCGACGACGACTTCTTACTCGATCTCGACTCTCGACCGTTGCTAACTATCGCTACAAAAACTCTACCAGCTTCGCGGACGACCCGTCTCGACGCTCTTGCGACGCGGACTCTCTCTCGGCGCACTCTATCGCTACACGAACCGCACAACGACCTCGACAGCGACGACTCCTAAAAAAACTACTCTCATCCTCTCTACTACATACTCTCTTAACACACGCTCTATCGTCTACCGCAATACCGACGTCGCGCCTCAAACCTGCTAAACTTCTACATTAACTTCTCGAACTAACAACTTACTGCTACTTGGACCGTCCTTCTCTTACTCACTTACAAGTCTCTCTACCTCGCTACGCGTTCTCTACTGGCTTCTTCTCACTACTCTGCTGGCACTGACGCCTCAAATCGCTACAGTCTCTAACGGGCTCCGGCCTCTACTCTCGACGATCTCTACTCTACGAGGGGCTACGCGCACCGCGACGCGCACTATCTCTACTTCTAACGCTCGCCTCGCAAGCGCGACCGCTCGACGCAGCTCTACGCGGCTTCTCTACTCTACCTACGGTCGCTACTCGCTGTACTTGATACGCTCTGCGTCCCTGCGGCGCCGACATACTCTACACTACTCTCTGTCTCTCTTTCTCTACACTTCTATTCGAACTCTAGCTACTCTTCTCGACCGACGACTTTTCATACGCCTACATTCTCTACTCTCTCTGCTCCTGCTCATGCTTCTTCATTCTCTACATCACGACTAGCTCTACCGTCGGACTCCGCGTCGCGACCGCTTTCTCTACTTTTAGCGCTACGCTCTCGCAAGCGCTGTCGTCCCCCCTGTTGACATTGCTCATACGAGCTGCGACTCCTGCTCGTACTCCAAGCGCGACCGGCGCTACTCGTCTACTCACTTCGCCTACTGAGCGCTACGCTCTCGGTCGCACTCTTGCGCGACCGCCGCTCTCTATCGCGACGGGGACGCGTCCGACCTTCGCTACAGCCTACGCTCGACCGCGACTTCCGCGCGATGCGGCGCTACTCGTCGCATGCGCCTTAACGTGCGCGACGGCGCCACAGACGCTACGGACAGCGCGCGACGTCCACACTCGACGCGCTGCGTGGGCGCTACTGACATGGCTACTCGTTACTTTGGCGCGACAGCTGGACACGCTGACTACAGCGGCGACGCTAGCGCTACTTCGACCGACTCGACTCCTAGCGCGACGACCTACATTCGCTTCGCTCTTTACGCACGCTGGGCTCACGGCTCGACTGGGACTCCGCGCTTAGCTTACGACGCGACTCCGGACCTTTTAGCCGACTTCCGCCATCGCTACTTCTACGTTTTCTCTTCGCTCTTCCTTGGCGCTACTCTACTCGACGTCTACGGCCTCTCTCCGCTCTCTATCCGACGCGTTCGTCTCTTTCATCTACATTTCGTCTTTGCTCTTACTTCTCGACTTACTCTCATTCTCTTCCTTCCCTCTCATTCTTTCTCTGCGCTCTACTTTTCTACCTCTACTCTTCCTACTTTTACTATTTCTCCTCCTACTATCCCCTTCTCTCTACTCTACCCGTTCTTCATACGTCTACTCGTCTTACTTCTACTTCTACTCTTCTCTACTCTTTATATATCCTGCTACTCTCTCGCTTGCGCGACTTACGCTCTACATCGCGAATCGCGAAACCGACGTCTTCGTCTCTCTCGCGAGCGCTAACATAGTCGCTACTTCTACATGACACGAGCGCGACGGCGACAGCTGACTCGCGACGATCTCTACTACCAACGCTTTTCTTCGGGGCTCTCTCGCGCTACTACTGGGCGCGACGCTCCCAGCTCTACTTGCGATTGGTCGCGAACCGGGCATCTCTACTGTTGCGCGACGGTTAGACGGCGGCTACGCGCGAGCGCGAAGCGCGACGCGCTACCAGCGCGCACGCCACGACTTGCTCTACGGTTAGCTACGCTACTAGCGCGAACGCGCGACGTGTCGAAAACGCACGGCGCGACCCCTACGACACGAGCGCGACCCGAGGCCAAGCGCTACAACTCGCGCTCGAACGTCGAACGTCGACGGCTCTACCCGTCAACGGCCACAGCGGACGGAACTGTCGAGCGCGACGAACGCAACTCAACACCGACGCGCGCGACGCACGCTTCTCTAAACGCCTCAGCATACTACTACTCCTAACTGAGCGAAAACTACTTGCGTCTACCTACTGAAACACTCTACATCGACGCCTAAACTCGGACTGCTCGGCTCGACAATACTGGCTCTCAGACCATTGTTCTGCACATCCTTACTCTAATCGCAATACTAACTCATCTAATCTCTACTCTCAAACTCTAAACTCTACTAGCTTAACTAACTTTCTCGACGCGTACTCTACTACATGTCTCTCTATTACCTACTGTACTTTACTTCTAGACTGCTTAAACTTCTCTACGAACGACTCTTGCTACGATCTCTACTTCGCGACAACTCTCCACTTCTCTACTATCGCTACCACTAATCTCGACGCCGCGACATATCTCGACTACGCCGAGCTCTACAATACGACCCTCGACGTCTCGACGCACGTCGCATAAGCGCGCTTCTGACGCCACGCACGTGCTGCGCTACTCATCGCTACGCACGACGTCATACGCAGCAAGCGCTAACACTTCTACTCGTTGACGTCTAACTCTACAGCGCTCGGACACTCACCGTCGCGACGACGACGGCGACCGTAACTCTCGACGCGAACAGTTGCTCGACCGGCGCGACTGTACTACCTCGACAGGGCGCTACGGCGACTCGCGCTAACGACCGCGCTCGGCTCTACTCGCGCGCCGTCGCACGCTACAGGGCGCGACGTGGGCGCAACGGACGTGCTACAGCTGGGCGGCCTCAGCGCGACGCGCGCGCGCGCTCTGTCGCGAGCTCTACGCTTCGCGTCTCACTAAGCTCTACGTGACTCTCGACCCAATCGCGACGCCTGCCGTTCGTACGGAATCGACGCCTCTTCTCTTCCTCGCGAGCCTCGACTCATACTCTCCGATCTCTACTCATCTTCTCTACTTTTCGCTTCTCGGGGAGCCTACTCTGCATCCTACTCATCTTTACTCTACTACTCTACCCTACCTTCTACTTCTCACGCTCGTTCTTCTGCTCTGTACGACTTCTTCTACGACTGCTACTCTTCTCTACGACTCGTATCCGTCGACTACTGATCGCTACGATTTCTACATTTCTACGTCTACTGACTAAGCGCTACATCTCTGCTGCGCGACGCTTCGCGACTCTCTACTCTCCTTATCGACTATGTTTCTATAATGACTTACGAGCACTCGCTCTTCTCTACTGCGGCGACTCGCGCGGGCTCTCACGCCTTACGGACCCGCCTCTACTTGTACGTCTACTCTCCTCTCTCTGCACTCAGTTCATTTCTCTACTGCTCTCCATTACTCGCTCTTACGTCGTTTCGCAAAAAATCTCTGACTTCCGACTGTTCTACGCTCTCTACTTAGCGCGTACGCGCGGACTCCCTTCATCGCACTTCTCGTACTTCCTCCGACTACTCTTCTGCATTCTACTCTCGGTCCATCTCGCTACTATCTCTACTTCTCTACTCGCTCGCGGGCGGCTTTGCTCTACCTTCCTCTACGCTACTTCTAGCTCTACTCACGCTACGCAGCCTCGTCGTTCTACTCGACTCCGCGCCGGATCGCTACGCTCCACAATTACTCTGGCCGTTCCTAACTTCGCAAGCCTCTACTTCTACTTTTACTCTCCTCTCGCTACTATACTCTACTCGCTAACTAACGAGGCTTCTCTACTACGTAACTTCGACTATCGCTACTTCGCTAACTGCGCGAACGCTACTCTCGCTACATCACGTCTTCTTCTACTACTCGATCTACAGCTCTAACTCTTCTCTACTCCGTCTTTCTCTACTTAACTACACTCTCTTGCACTTACTGTTCTCGGTCTCTCGAACCTTCTGCACTCGCGTCTCTACCTCCTTCTCTACTTGCGTCATTATCTCTACGCTCCTCCTCTACTCTCATCTCGACCTACTCTCTACGTACTCATTACCCTTCTACTCTTCCTACGCTCCGCTACGCTACGATCGACTATTGTCTCTACCTACTCTACGCTGTACCTCGTCGCTTGCGCGCTACGAGACTACTTCTACAACACTATCTCAGCTCTCTAACTTACGGCGACTGCTACTTTTCATGATCTCTACTCTGCGCTACTACTGCTACGCGACTCGACGCTTGGCGCGACGTCTACCGCCTTTCCCTATCGCTACTACTAGCGCACGAGGGCGCTACTTTACTAACTCTACTTTTCTCTACTCGCTCTCTCTCTCTACCTCGCTGTGTCCCGTCTATCTCGGACTACCCGTCCTCTACTACTCGGCTACTACTTGGCTCTACCTCCACACTTCTTCTCTACTAACTCTTATACTCCTCGTTTATCTCTACTTTCTACTTCTCTACTCTGCCGATATCTCTTCTTTATCTCTACTCTCTACGTCTACTTCGCTACTTAGCTCTACTTTCTCTAGCTCTAACTTCCTCTTTCCTCTCTACTCTATCTCTACGTCTCACTCTTACGCTCTACGTCTCTACTCCTCGCTTTTTTTCTCTCCGGCTCTTTCTCTCTCTCGTACGTTCTCCTATCTCTACTTCAACTGACTTCTCCAGAACAATCGCTCGTTCTCGCTCCTACTTCTCGTTTCTAACCGCTCCTTACTCACTCGTTCCCCCAATCTCTACTTCTACGCTCTACTACTCTTCCGCAATCTCTACTTCTCTAGCTTTCTCTCTCGCTTCCTCTCTCTACTCTCTCTACTCTACATGGTCTCTACTGGTCGCCGCTTTTTCTCTCTACTCTACTCTACTTCTGCGACTACTCCTCGACTTCTATCTCTACTATTCTACTTACTCTCTTTTGGGGCGACTACTTTCTTCTTTCTACATCCATAATCTTATTTGCTTTCTCTACTTCTATCTCTACTTCTCGCTACTAGTTACTACTTACTTTCTCTACATCTCTACTCCATACTGCACTTTCTCTACTCTCTTTCTCTACCTCGACATATCTTCCTCTGTCCATCGCGACGCTACTATCCTCGACGCGGCTCGACCGCTGCTCTCTTTGTCTACTCTCTATCGTACTCTCTGATCGCTACTCTAACTCATCTCTACTCTCCTTTTCGCTCTTCTTCAAGCCTCCTCTACTCACCGTTCGCGACTCTTCTCGACTCTCTCTTCTCTCTACTCTTCTCGACTACCGCTCTACTGCTCTACTACTTCTACGTCTACTACTCTACTACTTACTTTACTTCTCTACTCACTCTACTCTCTCTAACTCTCTCTACGTCTCGATACTGCCTACCTCACGCTCTTTACTTCCTACGCGCTCCTACTCTACTCTACTTCTCTCGCCAACCTCATCTCTCTTCTCTGTACGCGAGGTACATCGTATACTCTCGCTCTGCTCTACTCCATTTCGCTACTGGGTCTCACTTCTCTCAATCTACTCCCAAAAACTCTTACTTTCTCTAACTTACAACCTACTCTCACGCTTTCGTACTGCGCGACTACTCAGCTCACTACTTCGCTACACTACTCTCGTTCTCTAACTTCAACTTCGCTAACTTTATCTCTAACTCTACTATCCGACACAATCTCTACTAACTATACTCCCTTCTCTCCGCTCTACATACAACTAAATTAACGTATCTCTACATCCCTCTACGAACTAATTCTAACTCTCTACTACTTACTCTAACAACCGCTACTCCTCTACTAATCGTCTCTACTCTCCATACTCTCTCTACAATCTCGACTTCGCGACTATCTCGACGAGCTGTCCCGGTCTCCACAAACCTACTAGCTCTACTCCTCAGAGCGCTACCGCTCATACTCTAGAACATCAATACTCAACAACTGCTCGATCCCCCCCCTCCACCCCTTCTACGTCTCTCTGCTCGACGTCGCTCTCACCTCGTACGATCGTTCTACTCTTCTTACGTCGCTACTCTACTCGCGCTCGACTTGCCTGTAATCTCGACCCCATACTCTCTACTTCTCCCTACATTTGATCCTTCACCCTCTGATCGCGACGCCTCTACTCTACTACGACTGCATGCTCTTCCGCGACGACGTCTGCGACTACGCTCGCGCTCGACCCGTCTCGCACGTCGTTCTCTACGTTTTACGCTACGCGCCTCCTCGTCTACTCTCCTCTACGCGCTTCGGACGATACGAACTATCTCTTCCTACTCTTTGGCGGCTCGCGACCCTACGCTCTACTCGTCGACACGCGACGCTCGCGACGCTGTCTCTACCTGGCGCTCGCGTCGCTCTCTCTACGCGACTCGAACACGTCTTGTCTCGACGTCGGCTTCCTCTCAACTGTCGCGACTCGGACGACTACTTCCCCCGTACCTTAACATCTCGCGAAGCGTCGCACTCGCTCTCGCGTCGACGTTCGACGTCCTCTACTCATCTGACCTTTCATCTCTACTCTCATCTGCTCTACCTCTACTCTTCTACGTCTTCCCTCTCAGCTTGCCCTACTCTCACGCTCTACAACTCTCCGCTTTAAC
>Ga0179591_1252237_pt1 | contig 13035 bp, 10 predicted proteins | sample CZOMad2_1_08_16f_FD_182891 | JGI IMG/M metagenome (GOLD analysis project Ga0179591, IMG submission 182891) | Vadose zone soil fungal communities from Angelo Coast Range Reserve, California, USA - CZOMad2_1_08_16fungal (PacBio error correction) | ecosystem: Environmental > Terrestrial > Soil >...
AAAGAGAAGAATGTCCGGCATCATGGGGAGGTGGGAGCAAACGACATCATCACCTTCGGTGGCCTTCATCTCTGTAATATCGCATCTTAATAAAGGCCAGCGTAGGACGTTGATGTCACGGTAAGCAGGACAAACTGGGAGAGGAGAACCCTGGGTCTCAGCGCGGGGGAAACTAAGCAAGCAGTCGATGGTGAACTTCGATGCGCTATACGATCAACACCTGCGACCAATCCGGGGATTACAGGTTGTAGGTCTGCCAGAAGGCAAGGACAAGTCTCTATCCAATGGGGGAATACATTGAGGACGCAAGATTGATTCGAAGGGTCTCAAAAGGTGCCGGAAGAAATATCCGGGGGCTAACCCGCTAGAAGTTTATTCTGATATTACCCAGAGAATGCGGAAAGGGGAGAGGAACTTTAAAAGGGGACCGTTAAGGACATTTCCAGGCCTGACTAGATCTTGGGGACCGGCGTCATAGAAGGCTGTGACAAATTAACAAAAAAACGAAGAAAAACAGGGCAGGGCATGTCGGGAGGGAGTTAGGGATTGCGGCCAGGCCGATCTTGCTCGTTGTGGGGGCGAAGGACTCGCTCAATGGGGAGGTCGCACAAAGGCCAGGGTCAAAAAATTAAGAAAGCAGGGGGAGTGCGGCAGAATTCCTGGAGGGGATTCATGAATGCGTCGCTCGGCCTACCGCCTGCCCTCCGGTAAGAACCGCCCTTGTCAGGTAATTCTTCAGGCACCTCGCGATCCTCTGCGGGATAATGGCAATCAGGAAGAAGGGACTACAGTAAGCGGATCAGGACCAGAATAAGCAACCAACAAACGTGTTGGGACTGGCGTCGGGAACAATCATCCTAGTAAAGAGGGGGCCGCACGGGGTTTGAGAATCAAAACACGGTTCGTCGGCGTAACCAGCCTAAAAGTTGGGGGGGGGGAAAGGGGAATTAATATATTGGGACGTGTAAAGACTGGGGATGAAATCCTTGAGTAGGCGGGAGGGGAACCGAGAAATCTTAGGGAAGCGACGAGGAAGATGGAATGAAAGTCGCACAAGTCTGAAGTCAAGCGAACTATGCTCAGCCCATTAAAAGTGCCAAATGCGATGTCTGTGAACAGCCCTAAAAAAGGGTGAGGCCGGGAATTGGCGAGCAGGGGAAGGGTCATTTAGGGTCACCGCCCTGGAGAAAGGGCGGCGAAATGGGTCGAAAAAGATGTCACGAAGAAGGGAGGTGGGTTGGGGGGCGAGAGTGAAAAGAACCTCTTATCAGGAAGGGAAGAGAGTCTCGGCTGTACCAGCCAATTCGAGGGTCCTCCCTTCTGCTGTGAAGGCGGCCAACGCTCCGAAGGTCAACTAAGCGGGAGGACTGAGGAAATCAGCCCGGCGGGGGGGTCAAAAAATCCGGAACCGATCGTTGCGGGATACCGCGTTCCGCTATGATCTCTCCACGGACGCGACAAAAAAAACATGGACTGCACTTCGGGGGGAAAAACTTTCAGGAAAAGTCCCGTCGTTCCCTTAAAAAAAGAAAGAGAATAACGAAGGACGCGGCGCAGACAACCTGCGCTCGCAGCGACCCAAACGGCGTTTTGTTCAGGCCAGGCAAAATAAAATCGGCAACCGGAGGGGGGGGAAAGAAAAGGGGAGAGACTTACCCGAGAGGGCAGGGAGGGACGGGGCGAAAGTCGACGGGAATCTGCTCGGGAACAAAGCGCTTCAAAAACATCTCCACATTACTCGCGAGAAAAGAACGAAACAACAACAACGGTTAAGAGAGAATTGGTCTAGACATTAATGGGAGGGAGGACGAGGTTTCCCATCGAGCATATAATGCCTAACTGAAAAAAAGGTCTAAACGCCCAGCTTTAGGCCGTCGAACAATTACGTGGGCGAGATGGTCCCGGGGGACGTCGAACAAAACCCTGGGGGTTCGCAGACGCGCGCTGGAAAGACGCAGTCTACGTTCTGATTGGTGTTGGACATAAGGGACCAACGGATGGGAAAAACTGAAGCAACAGCGAAAGCCTGTAAGTATTCTCAGGGGGATACTGCTGTCCGGGCGATCAGAAGGGGCAAGCAATTGGCCGAGCGCAAGCACCGATCCTGTAATTGACGGCGGCTCGACCCCTCCAAGCAGCTTATAGACCGGAGATATCGCACAAGAGTGGAGAAGAAGTCCTCAGAAAGAAAACGATAAAAAAGGCCTTGCCCGGATGGTAAAGCCTCAAAGAAAAAAAAAGGCCAGCTGGAGTGGATCAGCAGCTCAGAGACACAAAAGGTCCTTTCGCGGTACTCCAGGGGAAAGGAAATTGCTCGCAGCCAAAATCGGCAGTGGCGGACCCTCAACTAAACTCATTCAAAAAAAGTCTTCATGAAAAAGGATTTGGGAGCAAGAAAAGAAAATCCCAAGCAGTTTCCAAGGGGATGAGGAGGAGGAGGGCGAGAGTGGCGAAGTAGGCAAACATTCAAACAAGAAACGTCTCTATTTTTGACTAAAAAAAAATAGGACGGCCTGGAAAGATCCACAGAAGGAAAATGACGATGAAAAATTCGCAATGGAATTCAATGGACAAGGGGCGGCGGATTTTGCCAAACAAAAACGGTCGATCTGTGGACAGGGGTCTCAACCGGTGCCGACGGGGAAAAAACCTATTCTTCCCGAGGGAAGCAAAAAAAACAGTTTTTAGTCGGCGGAGAGTTGGACCGATGAAGGAAAGAACCTCTTCTCGATTGCCGATAAGCCGAAAGAGACTGGGGGGCCGAAAACGGGATCAAGAAAGGGTAAAATGGGGAGGAAACATCCTCATCATCTAGAGGAAGGAAAGGAGTCCTAAAAGTGAAAGAAGGGAACAAAACTCAATTACAAACACGTTCTGTAATATTATTGCGGTCAATCAGGCAGACGAGAAAGACATCTTCGGGGGCGGGAGGGCCTCTCCAAAGGATAACCGTTAGAGAAGCCTACAAGAGCACCATCCAGGTTGCCAAGCCGAAGGCCAGGGTACTCTTTGTACATGTCAGCCAATCCCGAAGAACACCGCAAAAAACGAGCTCAGAGACACTGAAAATGAAAAATGCGCGGCATTAGGAACCAGGAAAAAAAAAGTAAGGGGCGGCCTGTGAGCGGGTCCGAACAAAGCATAAGTGAGCGAGGAAACGGAACGGGCAATGTCCCGGATAATGCACCGGCAAACCTTCACAACAGGAACTAGAAAAAGAGTCGAGAAAATTGAGGGAAAAAAGGGTCAATGCAAGGGTCCGTTCTGCAAGACTCAAACTGCAACTGTCTTCGTAGGAAAATGTTCTCCAAGGGGGGGGGGGAAAGAACCGCCGATCAACGCCGAAAGGGCACACATCGAAGACTGAGCCGTTATGTGGCCGCCTAGAAAAAATAAAGGGATCGCGTGCGCCGTGCTAGAAACTTGAACTACGCTAGAAACGAGGATAGTGAAAATCGGATACGGGAAGGAAGAAAAGAAGACCAACTGAAACCGGGAGGATGCTGGCCGCCGCAAACTGCAATCATGGGTCCGCAAGGAAGATCAAACAACGGAGTAGAGGCATAGACGAAACTTATATCCATTATGGGCAAGTTGGCAAGCATCAACCCAAGCAAGGAATAAAAACAAGATTGAGAGGGCGACGGAAAGCGGTTCAAACGCCATATGGACTAGCGACGTTTCGGGGAACATAGTAGAGCACGCCCTTGAGGTTGTCTACAAAGAGCCAGGCCGGCACCATAAGGGTCAGGAAGGCAGAGTGCAAGAATATTGTTGAGGAGAGAAAAAAAGGGGTAACATGGAGGGAAGCCGAAGACTGCCTTAGGGATGCCCAGACAGACACATCTCGGAAATGTAGACAGTGAGAAGAGGTTAGCTCGATCTTCAGGACTCAAGGGAGCGAACGATAGCCGGGATAAAAAACGATCGCGAAAACCTTGTCGAGTAAGAAAAAGTGAACCGGGAGACGCGAAAAAGAAAATTGGGTTCATTGAGAGGTGACGAATTTTCATGCCGGGAGAGGTTTGAGGGAGGCGTCAACAAATGCCGGCTTGTGGTGCGAGCACGTGGGAAAGAGAACGCCACATGCCTGCAGGCGTGGAGGGATTGGAGCCGGGATTGTCTGCATGAACGAGCTTACGAATGGATCAGGTGACGAAGAAAGTAGGATCGAGCGCACCAATTGAATATGATGACACCGACGGGCTGTGTAGGAAAGAAAAATACGGGACCTTAAGAAAACTCTTCGGAAAACAATGCTTCGCTGTCGCCCCATCCTTTAGCTGGGAAGCCACTTGACAATGGGGCGGACAGGGAGTCAAAAAAATCGCTCCGCCTGCAGAAAGGGAGCGGAAAAAAGGTCGAGCGAAAGTAATCGAAAGAAAAAAAAAAAAAGGCACCGAAAACGCATGTTTTTCTGCGCTTCAGCGCCATAAAATAAGAACGCGGATACGGGCGGAAGCCGGTTTTGATGAAAGAGTAGAAGCGTTTGAGTAGACGGCAACAGCGAAGGAAGTTGGCCACGGGCACACGAATTGGCAGCGAAAGGGGGTCTTCCCTTGAGGATACGGGGGGGACGTGGGAAGCCGAAGGAAACGCTTAGGAAAAGGCTCCCTAGGATGAAATTTTAATGAAACGGACAAATTTAGAAAATGCGATCCTGTAGAAGAAAATTTAGGCCAATGCAGGGGAGGGGGAGGTGAGGACGGAAATCGCAATGTGTCGCTTGGCGAAAAGAAGGTTCATTGAGGGTCCAATCCTCTTTAGAAGGGATGCGAGAAATAGGGGACTGCCGCCGGGTGCACACCGAAAGAAACATGTGGGGATATAAAAAAGAAATACTCAAAAACAAGAGAATCGAAAAAGGGGAGGGGAGGGGGACCTGTTGACATCCTGGGAAGGAAGGGTCAGGTCAACGAAAGGTGTAAGACAGAAAGACGGAAAAAAAATAAAGTGATGTTACACGCGCGAAAAACACGGGCATATTGTCTATGCCCCGGAAGAAAAGAACTAGCGGGGGGTGGGCTCGAGCCAAGTCCCGCGGTTAACCCGACTTCCAGGAGACGCAGAAGTAGTATCACTCAGGGTGGCAGGAGTTGTACGAGGCCCGGCGGGAAAGGAGCAACTAGAACTATCAGCACGTGGGAAAGCGGAGTCCTTGAACAACTAGCCGCACTGAAACCCAACGAAGTTTTTCCGACATTGGAAAGACGACACCGTAGGGGAAAGAGGTCACGAAACGGTCGGTGCAAGGCAAGGCGACTGTCTTAGCCACTCGATCGGGAACCGCGAAAAATCAAGCCAAAAAGGAAAGGGAACATCTGGAATAAATCTCTAAAAAAAACGGAGAAAAGAGAAATCGGGGGAGGTAAGGGGCAGATGGGGGGAATCCGGGGACGCGGGCAGGGGGCAAAGAGTTCCCAAGTCTCATAAAAAAAACTTCCGCTAGCATTCTCCTAGTGGTCTATAGTAACTGGCGGAAACTCACGGGGTTTTGGGGTGCACTAGGGCGCTCAGTGGAACTAAAAAACCGGCCCTACAGAAAATGTTGGGTTGGGATAAGTGACAACAGGTCACGCGAAAAGAAGTCAGCAAGGTCCGTATACCTGACTAACTGCGTCGAAGGTCGATACGATCAGATGAGGTAACCGGAGTTGGACCATGGGGCAGGGGGGAAATTGGGGCCTTCGGTAGCAGACCAAAAAAAAGGAACCTGAGCGAAGCGCTGCTACATCAGCGAAACTTCCGGTCCTTCACGAAACGATTGTAACTATTCACCAGGGGGTCCAGCCGGGTCAGACGAAGACGCGCATTAGTAAGAAGGAGGCGGAGGTTTGGGAAACGAGAAAAAACCAGACAAAAAAATAAAAAAATCCTTCGCGGTGAAAAAATCAAATGAAAAAGAACCTCAGGTCGCAGCAAACCTTATACAGGAACGGACCTAAAAAAATGACGTTCAGGCAAGAAAGTCAGCATGAAATTCCGACGTGGCGGCAAGCACACGGTTGAAAGCAATGGCGCGAATAGGAGGAGACGAAAATCAGATGGGGGATTGCTGTTAAAACACTCTCAAAAAAAGAAAATTGGTGGCTGTCCTAATACTTACGGCTTGGCAAGAAACCGACAAAGGAGTGGAAAAGCCAAGGCAAAACGTATCATCGATGGCAGCAAGCAAAAACTGGGGGAGCAGAGAAAATCAACACTCTTGGGGCGATAAGCTTGGCATAAAAACCGGTGCAAAGAAAGCGCCGCGCTGGGAGGCTGCCGCGGGACAAGGCAAGACAACAAGGTTTCGGGTCTCTAAACGGAGGGTTTGTGGGGAGTGCCTTAAGCTCGACCGCGCGGATGGAAAAGACGATTGTCAGGACTTGAGCCGATCGTCTTGGGAAGCGCCACACATTGCAAAGCGACGATGGGACGAAAATCCCGCAGTACTGCAAGTACGACGAAAAAGCCAGAAAGGAAAAAAGCCCGGTCAAAGAGAAAAAAGCCACTATTGGCATAATTAGCGTAATTAAAGTTGAAGAGCTGATTAAAGCTTAGCGTATGAAGACAAAACCGAAGTCCTTAAAGAGGGAAGAAGGAACATGGAAAAAAAACAAAAAACCATCCAGGGCGACATACTACCAACGGAACGGGAAGTTGACCCTGTGCGGACGGGGGACAATGGAACAAAGCACAAGATAAAGACGCCTCAACGGAACAGGAGAGCGGAAGGCGGTCGAACCAAAAAGGAAGGTCGAGGCGGGCCTGACTGTGAGGGGGGACATGAATAAAGGAGCGGACGCGGGCTACGAGGAGGGATGCCCGGCTAGGGGCGAAACGCAGCAAACGGTGAAGCAAAAGAACAAGAGAAGAAAAAAGGGAAGCACAATTGGGGCGGAACATGATTTTCAGGATGAAACCGTGAATTCAGGCTCAAGCCAGAAATTCGGCGGCAAGTGAAGTGCGCAAGGTGGTTGATCAGAAAACGCAAAAAAACGCGCAAAAGGCAATGACTGATCAAAATTTTGCAAAAGGCGCTAGACTGGCGAAAACAGGTCGCCTACGAAGAGGCAGAAAACGAAGAACCGTGTGCGTTGTGAAAACGAGTAAAGGAAGAATGAAAGATGAAGACCACCTGCAAGAGGAGGTGATGCGGGCCGCCGCACAGGCAAAGGTCATGGATTCCGGAAAAGGTCTCTCTCAAACAAAAAACGGGAGTTAGATGACCGACCTTGCAAATCCCTGAGGGGAAGTGAGAAAATACATAAAAACGAAAACTTGATAATGCTCTTGGGATCGCCGGAAAGTAACGTGAAAACGCAATATCGGTTGTCTTAGTACTCGTTCGCAAAAAAAATTATGACCCTTTCCAGCGAATTGGCACCAAACGTCCTCAGCCGCTCAGAGGGGAAGAGAGCAAAACAAAATGTCCTACGGGAAACCACCAAAACTGGAAGTGAGGTCTAAAAGGCAATCGGAAAGAAAATCAAAAAAAAAAAAAAAAGTGCCAGACCTTGGACAGAGAATGCTGGGGAAAAACTAAGGCATCAGACGGGGGGGTGAACCGTATCTAAGAAAGGGCAAGCCGCTCGCAATCACGGGTGAGATGGGACTAGGCCGAAAAAATCGACCTTGTCGGGGGGGAAGGTGAGCTGAGAATTTCAGGCATTGCCACGAGATCTGGGGTACTGGGGGGCGGGCGGGAAACCGTGCTGGGGGAACCACAAGGGGGTCAAAACTAAGCCAAGCCTCTACATCGGAATTGCTAACTGGTGGCGCTGCACGATAGAAGGGGATAATTTTGAAGCGGAGAGGAAAAAAGGTGTAGAAAAAACTCCGCACATCCGAAGGGCCGGATGTAAGAACGGGGAGGTCGGAAAGGGACCTGGTTCATGTGATGCCTTCGGGAAAAAAAGGACGCAGACATGCGAAATGAAAAATCCCATCTCCATGAAGCTGGAACAAGTATAGTGGGAATGATGACACCAGCTCTAAGCTGCGGGCCCAAAAAGGGGAGCGAGCCCATGTCGAAGAGGGGACAAAGGAAGAAACTTGAGATAGAACCTAAACGTGACGCGCGGCGTCCCGATTCAGCATAAAAAAAGGGGGACGGTCTGCGTCGACCAGGCACAAGGGGTTTGGTAGTCCCAATCGCAGTTTAAAGCGGCACCAGGAGACGCCGTTTTGGCATTGAGGGAAAGAGAGGCGACGTGTCATAAAATTGCGAACTACCTGAGGAGCGGGCATAAAATCCTAAGGGAAAGAGATTAGGAAAGAAGAGGAAATTAGAGAGCTTTGAAAGGGAAAAAGGGAAAAAACGATCATGAATCAATCCAGTCGGGTCCCAAACGGATGCTGGTTCGAAAACGGATGAATGAAATGATGACTACCATGGGCGAGTCACGGCGGGTAAAAAAATTAGGGTCACGCAAGGGGCTGGCTAAATGGTGGGTCTGCCGAACGAACAGATTGTGTTTGAGCGGAAATATCAACGGGCGACTCAAGCGAAAAAGCAAAAACGGCAACTGGGAAAATCCTGGGAACCAGTCCACATGAACCCGATCTGTTAATGACAGGTCAAGACGAAGGGATAAAGAGAAGCAGGAAAATAACAAACAGCCAGAAATGTCGAAAACCCGCCGGAAGGCATCGGGCTGCTAATGAGTCGCAATTCCACGTTGATAAGAAAACAGGAGAAGAAAAGCAAGAAGAAGGGGACATACTGGACTCGCGGGACCCAGGGGAGAAAAAAAAATGGAACCTTGGAAAAAACCCATAACTATCAGAAGTAAGCTTTTGCGCTACCAAGACTCGCGCGAGCAGGAAAACGGAAGGTTGTGAGGAAAAAGGAACAGAAAACAACGGGTAAGGCTGCACGAAGGGGGAAAGTCGGGGACCCCGAAATCTGGGAGGCTTCTGACACAGTCGAAGTAAGACTAGAACATACGTCAAAATAGAAGGAACACCGATACTCCTAAAAAAAAGATACTCAGAAACACAAAGTAAAATAGAGATATTTCACGCGATGGTGATAACGGATGTGGACTCCTGGAAAAACGATAAGAAAAAGCCGAAACTTTGCCGAAAGGTCTTTGAAAAGGGGTAAGGGCGAGGACATAGTGCGCTTGTGAGGGGGAAAGGGGAACACGAAAAAGGAGAACAAAACGACGTTGGTTTCTGCTCGCCAAAAAACTGTCGCAAGAACTCAAGCACTCTTATAGTGTAGGGGGGGTTGGTAAAGGAAAGGGACCGCAAATGCAGTCGAGATGCTAAAAAACGGAGACCACATGTCAATTAGAAAATCCAAAGGAACTGTAAGTCCCGGGATGAGCATAGTTCGCAAGCGATTGAAGCAAAAATCCGGGCACAGGGGAGAGACCCGAAAAAAAACCAACGTCTCGCCTCGAATGACGTCGGTCAGATCTGAACGCTGGACAGAAAGGATTCAAGTAAGAAACTACTAATTGAAGGAGTGGACGGAGGAAGCAAAGAGGAAAAAACCTTGATCTTGGGGAACGCGAAGGATTCCGATCGCCCCACCTAAAAAGGAAACTAGAAGACAAAGGGGAGAGCAAACCCTTGCAAATTGGCGGCGGACCCTCATGCTTCGGAACGACCGAGGAAAATTAGGAAAGAAGTCGGAATCACAGCAAACATCAAAAGCATGGGAAAAACGTTTGGGGCTGCGCCAGGGCTCTCTCAGAATGAAACGAGGGGGGACACAATCTCCATAAGCGAGCATTGGGGGGAAGGGTCCGAATAGAGGATACTTTGGCACCACCTCCAGGGACACAAGGGCGATGTCTCAAGAGTGGGAAGCATTGGACTGAGATGGTGCAGGGATCTAAACGCCTGGGACAGTGGAGAGAAAACGGGGACCGGACGCAGCCGACATGCGGGAACCCGCTGACCGACGGGATAACAACTGCGGTTTCAATGATGGACTTGCGCCAGACTTACGAGTCTCGACAGCGCCGCTGGAGTGGGCGCATCTGGAGCCGAAAGGCAAAAGGTGCACGCCCTCACGTGCCAATGCGCAAGGACTCAACAGACCGAAAAAAGAAAGGGGAGGTCGAGGGAGACGAGGCCTCTAAAAAGGAACACGGTCCACCCGGGGAAGGAAAAAAAAAGGGACGGGAGGAGGGTTGAAGGGGCAATGAGGCGGGCAGAAACTAATAGGACTACGACAACACTGAAATCAATTCGAGCAAGAAAAAAAAAAAAATGGGCCGCACATCAGGCGCCAAAATAAACAAACCTGAAGGGAAAAATGGCAGAAGCTTTGGGACAAGTGGGGAAAAAAAAAAAACCCTCGATCGAAACCTTCGCAACCGGAGAAACACTTTCATTAAGCGAGAAAGGAGGCAAAAAAAAAGGGACCAAGGTCGAAGTGCCAAATGTGAGCTGGTCACCCGTCAGAATCAAGAGCTCGAGCAGAGTAGAGCGTATCCTTAATGAGCCCGGGCAACCGTTGAGCAAAACATGAAGAAATAGAGACAAGAAGGTCCAGGGACAATTTGGATGGGGGAAACCGCGATGCCTAGTTCCTGCCTCCCTGCATCCTTTAGAAGGACCAAGTTATGCAAGAAAAAGCACCATCTGAAGCGGAAAGACGACAGGACTGATACGGGATGGAAAGCTGGGAGGAGACAGAGTCAGCAAACGTCGCCGGTGCGCGACGAAGATGCGCCCACAACATACGCTCGAAAACGAGGGATTGGGTCACGATTGAAGAGGAAAAGCTATCAAACGAAAAAAACTGCAATCGGAGGTGCGAGGCCAAAGAAAAACACAAACCAAAACAGGATGAGAAGGTCGGCAAATCTCGAGAAACAGTAGGAAAAAGAGAGAGATGAAGACCTTGCAAATGGGGGAAGTTTGTCAGAAAAAGCGGACAGGGGGGGGTCACTTCATGCGCTTAGATAGGAGAGGAAACAAACGAAATCGGGGGCGAAAGTACTTTTCGTGAACCCAAACGTCGTAAGCGACCTTGTCGCTGCGCACGTCGATCTAAAGCGCGGCACCAGGAGCAGGAACTGCCGCCGCGGAGGGTGGGGACGCGACGAAAAACAACAAAAAATGGGCACTGTCCATGCCCCGCACAAAAACAGAGTGAGGGGATTCCATACGGCCGAAATCCGGAGAAAAATTGGGAAAAGATTGGGCAGCAGGTAAAAAAGTCGAGCTCGTTGGCTAAACTTGCCGTCGTCATCGAAAGAAAGCGTAGACCGCGCGCGATCCTTGATTCTGTATAGTACAAGCGAACAGAAAGAAAGGCTCAAGAATTGTTCAGGTTGGCAGAAGGTGACGAAGATTGCAAGCGAGAGAAGGTTCCAGCAGTCGTCTAGGAAGGGAGGGAGAAAAATCTCGCCACATGGCCCCTCATGGAATGGAGGCTGATACCTGTGAGGGTGCGGCACAGCCAGTGAAAAATCGAAGTGGATCTTTAGCGGCAATCGGGATGGGTGCCGAAAAGCCTTAAAGCTAATTGATGAACCCGCAGTTCTGAGTACGAAGGCAAGGGCAGTGAGGAGATTCGGGAGTACTTCGCAAACTGCAGAGGAGAGACTTGAAAAATGTCGGAAATTTCTATGTGCTGGCGCCCCGGAGCCAAATCAAGGCAAGACAGGCGCGTAGAGGGTCAAGTCGAAAACGCACCAGAACCGAACGGGGGGGTTCCCAACGTCCTCAAAAAGCAAAGCGAAGCTGCTTCGCGCACAGGGGGAAGCCAGCGCAAAGCGTTTAGTAGAAGAAAAAAGAGCGCCAAGGTTGGGCCTTGAGGACATAGATTGCGAAGTGGATCAAACATGGAGGGAAAACTAAAAGGGGAAGGAAAAGGCGAGGAAAAGGGAGGCCCGGGAAAAGGCTCGAAGTAGAGATAAAGGGTAGAGCAATGAAAGGCCGCGCTATCATAGGCAAAAAGGAACGAAAAAAGAAGGTGATGTCAGTGAACACCGTCTACGAAATGATCAATTCCTTGGGAGATCATTTTTCATTTATGGGACACGAAAGGAAGTGGGCGAGGATGCAACGGATGAAAAAACGACGATGTTGGAACAAGAAGAGGTTGAAGAAAAGCTCAAGCGCGCCTCAGCACAGCTGGCTCGAATGGGCAAATTTCATATCACACGGCTGGATCTGTGAGGAAACAGACGCGCGAAAAGAATCAAATGAAAAGCCAGGGCACGAAGAAAAAAGGGTCGGGAGTGGTCGAAAAGCAGGAACGGCAGAGGGAGGTAAGCTAGTCGCCATGAAAACGATAACAGAAAAAAAAAAAAGGGGATCGGGGGGAACAGTAGAATCAGTATCCAGGAAAACACCCATCTGGGTTCAAGAGAGTGTCAGAAAGTGTTGACAAGGTCAAGAGAATTGACAAAAAAACTATCAACCCGGCGTCGGAAGACAGCCTCAACGCAACCAAGGACTTTGTGTGGCGCCACCAGGGAAGTCGACAACAATTACGCGACGACCGAAATACTGGTGCAACCGTGCGGAAGAAAAAACGACGGCTTCAGAATGCAAATCAACGGGCGAAACGCACATCAAGGGCCGGTCAAGGCACGAATTCCGCGAGAAGGATCCTCCTCTAAACAAGGATAGCCGTTAAAAAAAAAAAAACGAGCGAGGTGGAGTGCCAAATGGTAACTGGAAGGCCGATAGAGCAAGAGCAAAAGGCCGACCAAAACGCCCAGATTTCGGTCCGTCGAGACGGAAAAGACGTTCTAGATTGTTCCACGGTAGGCGAACCAACGCGTGGTCGCGCAACGTAGCAAGACAGAAGCCTAAGTTGCTGTAGGGGGGAACATAATGGACCGAAAAGGATAAGCAGGCGCACCAAAAGCTCATCATTTCCTCTTACTAAGGAGCTTCCGATAAAGCTAGTGCGGGAAAAGAGTTCGGGCAAAGACGAAAAAAGCAACGCCGGGGGGATGAAATCTGGTGGCCTAGGACTATCACTCCTGGCCTGAGAGCCGACAGCAAGGGGGGATCTGCCTGAAGGGAAAGTACCGGGGGACAGCCGCAAAAGTTAAGGTCAAGGACGGGCGAGTG
>Ga0179591_1293724_pt1 | contig 13035 bp, 19 predicted proteins | sample CZOMad2_1_08_16f_FD_182891 | JGI IMG/M metagenome (GOLD analysis project Ga0179591, IMG submission 182891) | Vadose zone soil fungal communities from Angelo Coast Range Reserve, California, USA - CZOMad2_1_08_16fungal (PacBio error correction) | ecosystem: Environmental > Terrestrial > Soil >...
TGGTAGCATGAGAAAAAAACAAGAAGGGCGGGACAAAAAAGAAGGCCAATGGTAAAGCCTGGAACATCCTAAAAAATCGGGGGCCAGAAGGCCCGAGATGTAGCAGAGGTGCACTCCCAGGAACGTACCCTCGTGATCCACACCAGGGCGAATGTGAACCCTACCGACGAAAAAGACAAGAACGCCCAAAATCCCTGGAAAGAACACCATTCAAACCGCGGGTTAGAGCGGAGGTCAGATCGCAGATACACTACAGAAGTTCCTGAAAAAGCAAAATGGTACACGCCCCGAGGAACCTCTCAGAAACAGGTCCTCTGAGCAATCAAAAAAAAAAAACACGAAACAAAGTAGCAAAAAAAAAAAAGGACCGGGGGACGGCGAAGAGCGAAAGAGCAGGGCCTGAGTTTCCAGGGAGGCCGCCAAATAAACCTAGGGATAGACCAAAAAAATCCAAACGCAGGAGAAGGAAGGAAAGAGGGGACCGAAAAAAATGACAATCTAAAACGCACCGGGGAATAGGGGGCGGGGTACGGGGAAAAGCCACAGGGGGTCAGACGACTTCAAGCTGGGGGACCAAAGAAAGCCCTTGAAGAACAACAAGATCGACAAGGAGGGTGCAAAAGGACTAGGACGTCAAAAGAAAAGGGGCTAATGAACAGGCGGCAAAACGGGATCATAAAAAAGCGCCCCACGAAAGGCGCCGAGCGTACGACAGGACAGAGGACACACTATAAGCAAAAGGGACCTGGCCAGAACATCCACGAAAACAAAGAGCTCATGCTTGTAGACAACCAGGAAGGAAGAAGGAAAGGAAGGTGCAGGAAAAGCCATCACAAACGGCAATGCATGGTGAAGAACAAAATTGGCATACGGAAAAGGAAGTGGAAAAATGGTGGAAAAGACGGCGGGTTCGAGTAGGGAGAAAAAGATCAATTCAAGTAGAAGGGCCAGCAAAGGGAAGGAATCCTCACTGACAGGGCACAAACGATAGGGGCCAAGCGGACGGGGCAAACGTTGAAAACAGCAGGATTAAAATGGGTTATCCCGGGAAGAGCCGAAAGGGCAAACCGGACCGCATAGGTTCACAGAACTCCTTATCCCGTCACCACGTAGCCGGGAAATGAGCCGAGAAAAAGAAATGGTCACTACACCGCTACTAAAGAAAGGAACCCAAAGAGGGAAAAAAGACGAAAGGAGGTGCGCAAGGCTAAGTCCAAAAAAGGGGGAAAGTTTCAAAGAAAAATTCGGCAAAACTGAGACAAGGGAGAAAAGAATGGCGGAGCCGGGTCGACTTATGTATTGGCAAAAGAAAAATAGTCGAAAGTGGAACAAAAGGAATTACGTGAACTGTGGGCCACACACGGTCTGTGCAGACAAAGGGCGAAAAGAGCGGGGGGAAGAATTGGGACCTGGGGGCTGAAAAGGGGCCACATGGGCGACCCAAAAGGAAAAGCCAGCCCAAGGGAGATGGGGGGGGCCCAGAAAAACGTAAAACGTGACAGCGCGAAGGAAAACGATAAGAATAAAAGAACGAGAGTAGAGGAAACAGGGACGTGGGGAAGATCCTAAAGGTCGGTAGAGCGGGGAGGATAGTCTCAACTCTGTGGCCTCTCACAAAAAAAACGCACAAAACTCTGCATGGGGCTCAAAAAAACGCAGGGGTCTGGACGGGGTATGCAATTCAGCACCCGCTTGTTAGCGCCCTGAAATAGGATTTTCAACCGACCACAGGTACTCCACGGAAGGATGAGGCAGGCAAGTCACCGTGAGCCTTTGTCGGGGAGGGTACGGGTCACGGGGGGTTAGGAGGGACGTTCCCTCAAATACACAGGGCGGCTCTGGGGTTCTGCCCTGCTAGAGAGAAAAATAAAAGCTGTCTGGGACTGGCTGGGGCACAGGGAAGTGTGTGCTAGCAAGGGGATAGAAGGGAGGAATTTCAACACTAAAGAAAACGCACTAAAGTACAAAAGAAATATTATCAGTAACCAGTTAAGGGAGGTCCGGGAAGCGAGAAAGATCCGAGGAACAAAACGCGGAAGCCAAGTGATGAACGAACAAAGAACATGGTTCCACGGGACAACTCCGACTCCTTCGTTTCTAGGGGAGGGTCAAAAGAAACTGGCACAGCTAAAGCATAACACGCTCTGGGAGTTTACCGGGGGAGAAATGCACGGAATCCCAAAAAAAAAAAATAAAGGAACAGCATTTATGGTGGGGGGATAAGAGGAAATCAAGGTCTTAAAAGGGGACCTTTGGAAAAAAGAATAAAGGGAGTTTGGGTCAAAAGGGGGGTGGTCCCTTCATTTATGGCAAAAAAGAGCTCCCACGAAAAAAAGGATAAAAACGATCAAGTGGTAAATAAATGAGAACCTTGACGTCGGATAGGGAAGCTTCGCAAAGATCAAAAAAAGAACAAATAAGACATACGGGGAAGAAGACACCGACTCCGAATTCGCATGCCGGTGGGTGACGACATGCCACAAAAAAAATGAAATCAAGAGACTCTGGGGGATCGTTTTGTAAGAAAAACGAGCAAACTCGTTAAAGAAATCAAACACTGGGGAAAGAAATCTAAAACTTGAAACTCTTAAGAGGGGGAATGCAACATTGAAAAATGGGAATTTATGGGGTAGGCCCTTGAAAACTAGGGCAGCAAAAAGAGAAAGGGAGTAAATGCGGTGGGATCGTACAAAGAAAAAAGCGGTGGACCAGCGGAATGGGAAAGAGGCTTAACGAGTCGAAGCGAAATGAATGCTTAATAAAGGCAGCATAAGCTCTAGATCTTGCGAGTCTCTATGGGCAGCCAGGGGGTACTCTAGTTCGGGGGTCGTCCTCTGTACCGAACAGCGCGGGGGAGGTCCCCACTGAAACGACTGCATTGGGGGGTTGATGCACGTTAACATACCTTCCCTTGGACTTCCCAGGGTATGTCTAACCCTGGAAGGGTGGTCGCAAGGAGGTTCGGAAGACCTGACCCCGAGCTCAACGTATTAGGGGAAAAAGTCTCAGGGGCACTAGGGTGTGATCCGGAGAAAAAACCGGAATATAGGGGTAGTTCAGAGCTTGACTAAAGTCCACTAGACAAAGGTATTGAACAATTGGAGAGGGTTCTCAAACGGCGGATCCAAATCCCGGCGGGAATTCGAAGGAAAAAGACGGCAGCAGAAAGAATTCCATACGAAAGTATATAATAAATTACAGGGGTGAATAGTTTCGAAGGGATGTCGAGTTACCAAAGGCTCTAAGTGAGAAAGAGACAAAAAACACCAGGCACCTTGACAAAAAAAACAAGAAAAAGGTCTTAAAAAATCACAGTCCAGACCAGAAAGGGACGACATCACAATGGGAAGCTTCGGGGCAATGAGGGACCGGTGGCAGCTAACATTGAGCAGAAAAGAAGGGGTCCCGCACTATCGTATCAAATGAAGGAACGGTGTGGTTGGCGGGAAATTGAATTAGGGAAGGGGGATGAAGGACATGAAAACGCCAAGAGGAGGAGAAGGGGGGTATGAGTTCTTGGGGGAAAAAAGGAAGCGGCGGAGGGAGCAAGGATTTGGACCAGAAGGTGTAAAGACGGGGGACGTATAACCCAAAGGGACAGCAGCGGACGCCCGAAAGTAGAAAGGTGGGGAAGAAAGGGAAGATGTATGAAAAAACGGGCGAGTGCATTTTAGAACTTTGAAAGCAGCAGGAGGGAGCAAATCAAGTCCGGTCACATAAGAACCAGAGGATGCCAGGAAAGAACTCCCACTTTGGCACATCGATAAAACTCCTTGTTGGCCACTCAAAGGACACAACCTCTGCCAGGCCCAAGGGACCATCTTTTGGAGGGTGACAAAAATCTGGACAAAAAGGGAAGGGGATCGGTTGAAAGGGCTGTTTTGAGAACCGTGAGGGAGCGGCTGAGTCACTGGGGTGGAAAAGAGGGAAAGTATAAGGGGAGGAAAGTCGGAAGCGAAAAAAAGGGTCCTTTTCTTTGCTTTGGAATATTTATGTAACACTTGAGGGATTCACCAAACAAACGGGTTCAGGTAGGGGAACAAAGGATAAGGAAAACGTGAACCAGTCCAAAAGTTGAAATCTGGTGAGCGACCCCTCGGCGAAGTGGGAAAAATCTATTTACGCCACCAAGAAGAGGCTAACAAATAATCACCACCGATGGGTAGCCACTCAAAAGGCTTGCGGCCAGGGGTCGTGAAAAGGAACCTGGTTGCAAAGAAGTTGTGAGGGAGAAGTAACGAAAACCAGGCGCATACCTGAACTGGGGGGACTGATCAAAGACAGTCAATTGGACGGGTCATCGGAAGAAGAAATGGCAGTAGGGAGGGGAATCGACTGTCCAATTGTGAGTTAGAGAAGAAGGGAAAAGACGGTGCGGGTCGGGCGCACACTTGCATAGGACATGGCCTGGAAGGTTGGTACAGAAGAATTGGCCTCACAAGGGGCGCCAAGAGGGGGAGGTCTTGGAGGACCAAGTGAGGAAAAAAGAGACCGGAAAACGTAAAGGTAAAAGTCAGGGAGGGAGAGGAGGGGAAGCTACCTATCCATTCAGTCTGGAGGGGGGGTCGGGGTCAAAATGGCCCTGATCCATGCGGAAACTCAGCCAACGAAGGAAACACTTTCGGGGGCACCCACAAGGCATAACGTGGGTGTCTGGGGGTGCATAGGTGGAGAGAAGAACTAGACCAGGTCAGGACCAGGGGGGGAGGAAACGAACGGGTGATGGCTACCCAGTCTATGAGGATACCGGAATTCATGCAAGAAGGGACTCAAAAAAGAGACGCACGGTGAAGGTTGAGAAATTTCAAATCCTACTTATGCAAAGGGGGCCGGTGGCGGAACAGGGTGGCTGAAGGTGTTTGCCAAGTAGGGAAAAAAGGGGGAGGAAAGGAAAAGACTACTCACCGGATCCAGACGAGGACCTTCGGGGTTCTTAAAGAGAACACTGGACAAAGGGGGGATTGGGGGGGGTGCCCGCACAGGTTGAGAAAGGGGAAAGGCATCGATAAAACACAACTGAAAGAAGGATAAAATATAGGAGATAACAGACGCCCAAAACGAGATTAAAAACAAAACCACCCAGGGGAAAACAGAAGTGGTTTCATGACCTTACTACCCACCAAGCGAAGAGACGAAAGAATTGATAAGCCTGGGCAAAATCGAGTCGGACGCGCAAAAAGGTTCCTTTTGGTAACACCGAAGGGTAAAACATCTGGTAACCCTCCGCACCAGCAGAAAACTGCTGGAAGAAGGAGGAGACCAAGAAGGACAACGTCGGGAGGAAGACAGGAACTGAGAAAAAGAAGACTCAGGGGTGAAACCTAATGCAGAAACAAAACACGACACTAAAAAAACGCGGACAAATGCAAACACCCCAGAGATGAACACATGTTACTGAAACAGAAAAAGGCAAACAAGCAGAAAAAAAACATAAACGAAAGGCGCGACACAAAAGAAAAGGACTTAACAGCAGCACGATTTTCAAAAAAGACAATGAAAAAGGACAGAAGCCAAGACGTAACATTATCTACGGAAGACGTCCTCGCGGGCAAAGCTGCGGGAACCTTTAGGACAGCTCAAAACTTACAAAAAAAAGGAAGGGGGGAGAAAAGAAAGTAGGCGTGGCCACCCCTATTGCTGGCAATAAATTCTCAGGTCAAAAACCACCATAAAAAAGAGGAAAAAAGCCACCATCAGGGCGGGAAAGATAAAAATGTTAATCGTGAACATAACTCCATGAAGAAAAAAACTCAACTAACAAAAAATAGCCTATGAGAACAACCAAGCCGACGACAACAAAGTTGGTTAAAGAAAAACAAAAAACGCTGAGGCGAACTGGTAAAGGGTTAAACGACTCAAAGCTGCAGGATAAATAACGGGCTAAATTGGAGAAAAATGGTGGAGGGGATAGAAAAAGTACGGCATCTGAGGGTTGGTTCGAGAAAGCGAGAATATTACAAACGCGATGGAATCCGAAGGTTTCCGACCTCCCGAAAAAGGTTACTAGAATTGTGTGAAAAGGGGACGAGGAGGACGGGTGAAACATTGGTGGGCATAAACAGGTAAGAAGCCCCCTTAAAAAAATGTTTCCCGGAAGGGGGCCGAACGGTCGCGAGAAGATAAGGGGAGGAATAAAAACCTTCGCCACAATATTCTCCCAACATCAATAAGCTTCGAACGCTCTCGAAGGTAAAAACCACGATTAATACGCCCAGGTAAAAGTAAACCAGAGAGGAAGGAAAAAAAGACGAGGGCAAAGAACACTTGTCAAAACATGGGGCCAAAGTAAGGGTAAAGGATTGGGCGCCGTCCAAAAAGAGGTGGGGGCAGCTGCAAACAGACACCGGACGGCCCTTTCTGGGAGTCCTGAGGCCCAAAAACGTCGAAAATTAAGGTGGTGACCCGGCCATGAGGGCAAAAGTCGCTATAAGACCAAGGAACCCTGAAAAGCGGCGGTGAATATCTGCGAGGAAAGAAAGGCAGACACGGTAACCTTAAGGGCGTGTGTTGGGAGGGAGAGTAAGTGGGAAGCCGATGACTCACAGAAAGGGGAGAGGGAATAGGTCCACTGGGGATCAAAGGCATCGGAAATGTTCAACCGGGTGTCAATAAAAACAGACTTACGGACGAGTACGCAGGGACAAAGATGGAGGAAAATAAAAAAGAAAAAATCATTGTCAAAAATGTGGGGCAAAGGGGGGAAGGCATTGAAGGTCCAAAGAAGGGACAACAGAGGCATCGGAGGAAGGAATACTTATGGGGGGGGAAATCTACTTCGGGAACAGGGGGGGTGCAGGCAGTTGGGAAGGTATAGAAAAAATTAGGCTTGCAACAAAAAGAAAAGAATCAAATATGACGGAGACATAGATATTGGCCTGAAGGGAGGTGTCAGAGAGAAAATGTTTGACGACTCCTAGATTGCTTAGATTCAAGAAGTGGGCGAACTAAAGAACCCTGATTGTGAGGAAGAGGGATAGGGTAAAAGCAAATCATGAACGAGGGGAAAAGGAGGGGCAAGGAATCTAGGAGTGCGGTTGTGTGGTGGTCCTGAGAAAGGGTCCAAGGTGAAGTTCCCTTGCAAGGAAAGAGGCTTGCCAGATTGGGAACTTGATGCAACGAGGGAAAGATTAGAGATGGAAAGAGAAAGTAGGAGGGACGGGGGGCTACCGAGCCGTTCCAAATAAGCATTCTGAATTGGGGGGCAGACGATCAAAGGAAAGCCGGATGCGCTCTTTGGGAAAGGAGGAGGACAACAAAATACTAAACGGAATGAAGGAAAATGAAGTGCGAGGGCTCAAACGCCTCGTAACTGAAAGGGGGGTTCGATAGATAAAAAGGATGAGGAGAACAGGAAACTGGGGGGACTTATTCTGGGGAAAATAGGGGGGGGGGAAGGTATGATCGTGAGGGGTTAGGGCAACTTTAAAAAGCTGAACACTAGTACGAATGTCGGCGGAGGCTAGATCGGGTTCACAACGCTTCTGGGGACCTAGAGGAAAAAAGGAACGAGGGAAGAGACTTTGCAGAAGTAAAAAGTAGCACCCGAGGGAGGTACTACTCATTATTAGATAACGAAAAGAAATGAACAAGGTAAAAGGCAAGAGGGGGAAACCCGTGACGAAAAAGGACACAAACACACAGAACTCTATTGGGAAAAAAGAAGACAGAGAGGAACTGCATTTTCTCGAACTGAAGACAGCGGTTGAGTTGCGCAGATGTAAAAAACATCCATGAGAAAAAGCCAAGAGAAAGGTTCATGACCACATAAACGATGATATTTTCGCGACAGGGGGAACAAAAGAGGTCCAAAGAAAAAAATCCTGGATAAGGAAGTCGAAGAGGGAACGAGTGGCTGGCTAAAGGGGAAGAGGGACCCCCCACCCACCACACCACCACAATCAACGTCCCCCCCCCAAACAAAAACACCCCCCAAACCCTAAGTGAGGCACCCAAAAAAACACACACACCCCCCAACCCCCCCCCCTGACGACACCCCACCCCCCCCCCCAAAAAACCCCCCCAAAAAACAACCCCCCAGCCCCCACCAAGAGACGCACTTAAACCCAAAAAACAGGACCCAAGTGGCACGAAAGGGAGTCGTTCTCAAGATAAAAGAACAGGAACGCAGCCAGGAAAAATTCTGAGAAAGAATAGTCAGCAGAACGGGAAAAGGAACGGAAGAGCGACAACTGACTGGATTTTGACGAAAGATTTGTCGGCTGGGGGAAGTCGACATAGTGAACATGACCTGACAGGATTAATCAAAAGGAAAACGATCAGAGGTCAGCAGGAGGGAGTTATCACGTATAGAACCTAAAGATCTGGTAAAAAAGCTGACCAAGGTGACGAGGAAGAAACCGATGACTGGGGATGAGAGGAGGACGAGAAAAAACCCAAAAGCAGGTATGTGGGCCAGGGTGGTCGAGGGGCAAAAAAATCGAAATTAGTACCAAAAAAGTGAGACTGGAGGGACATAGAGGGAAGGGGAATCCTCGCAAATGCCATCAAAAAAAGAAGGATTTAAAAACTAATCAAAGATCCGAAATTAAGTTTGCATTTTGTACTGAAGTAATAGATGAAAAGGAAAGCTAGAAATCAGGGGGGAGATTGAACAAGAGGATTGGGGGGAAGAAAAAAGAAAATGAGAACGACAAGAATTGGGGGACGTATTTTGACTAATAGGGTTGACTGAGTGGTCGGTTGGAAATAGGCAGACGAAGAAGAAGCGGGAACAAACGGTCCGCGTGGCCGAGGAAAGGAGGAAGTGGGGAGGAGGCAAGAATCGCAGGTCTGAACCATGTAGGGCCATCGATAACGCCAGACATACACATTGTAAAGTCACAACAGTCCTGGAGGGGGTCTTCCCTACCACTCAGAAAAGAAGGTAGGGAATCAGAAAAGGGGATCAGTGTTTAGAGACTTCCAAAAAAAAAAAAAGCCAGCTAAGATAGTGAGGTATAACTAATTTTTGAGGTCCAGAAAAAATGTGCAAACAGAATTTGTTGCGTGGAAGTGCGCAAAAAAAAACCGTCAAAAATGGAACCTGCAAGTTGGTGGTGCTTGATAAAAAAAAATTACTATTAGATTTCGGAGAGGTCACTGGTGGAAGGTAGAACGGGAAAGGGGAGTGAGCGATGGTTGGCCTATCTTTCCTGGTCGGAAAGAAATGAAGAAGAGGTGTGGCGAATAGAAGAGTACATATGGAGGGTCGAATAGTTGTCAAGGGAAGACGGCACGGGGGTTCGCAAAATGGGGGAGACTGGCTAAAAAGTAATTGAAACCAAGGACTTAACAGAAGGAGGGTCTTCCATGAGGAGGTAGACGATCACAGGGACGAGGATCAAGGAAGTGTCGTTGGGGGTCGTTCTGAAGGCTGCTCCAGAAGAGACTGTTAGAAAAATGCGGGATCAAAGACAAAGGAGCACGCCTAACTTTACTAAGCGGGGGTCCATTAAAGCCTAGAGGCAATGAGGTGGTTTTAGGTAGTGAAGCGGGACACGGGGGGATCACAGGGGGAAGGGGAGGCAGGTTCCAGGGTGGGAGGGCTGGGGCTGGAAAACTACAGGCTTGTTCAAAAAGAAGTATGATTACTGCGAGTACGAGAAAACCAGACACCAAGGTTTTGAGGAAAAGGAGGAAAAATAATACTTCAAAGAAAAGGGGAGGTTTTAAAGAGAGTCTCTTGTGGGAAACCAACTGCCCACGGGTTCGGGGAATGAAAGCGGAAGGACCTGGAGATTATTACGCACGTTAAAGACTCTGGATAAGGGGGGGAGGGGGGGTAAGGTCAACAAAACGTGCACAAATGTGTTGTCCCAGAATGCAGGGTTTTGAAGGAGTTCGGAGGGGGTCAATCAATAAAGAAAAAAAGAGAGAGTAAAAAGAGAGATAACTCCTCAGACGTAGGTCAAGAAAAGTGGCAGGGGGGCCAACAGCAAGTGTGTGAGACCTTAAACAAGTCACAACCGCGTATGGAGGCAATAAAACGCCCAGAAACACCGGGGGCCCTATTGTCAACAAACGAATCGCCGAAAGGTTCTGACCCCTCCGAAAAAAAAAACCTTGCGAATGAGAAAAGAAAAGGGACTTTAACGAAAAAAGAATAGCAGCCAAACTGACGGAAAAAAGGAAACAGGGTAGCAGAAAGCAAAAAACTGACTCGAAAGAGGTCCTGAAACGGCTGAACGCCGAAACACAACCCTACAACAAGTACCTACTTGACATTGCCTCGAACAAAAAGAAGGGGGAGAAGGCGAGGCTACCGGTCCCAGTAAGGAGCGGGAAGCAGTTCAGAAAGAATACAACAATCCAAGAATTGAAAGGTCCTGGAACTCTGAGAAAAAAAGCATAGCTAGAGAAAAAAACTGTTCAAGCGGATAGGGGAGGACTTCTTAGGGTTAAATGGCTCAATCTGGGGGCTACGCAAAGTTCGACTACGCATGTTGACTGATTGGTCTCACCTTCTAGATTTCAAAAAAAAACAAGGTCATACTTACAAGCTGCGCCCAACCAAACGAAAAAAGGTCTGAAAAAAGAACAGAGAGGGGGACAGGGAAATGAACGTGTCGACATCAAAAAAAACAAAAAGGGATACTTCGAGAGAACACCAGAAGGGGAACTACAAGCGGGCAAAATGGGGTATAAGCAAAGACAACCGGCGGGGGCAAGGGGAAGGAAAGGAACTGGAGGAAAGGGAAAGGAGGGGGAGTGATCCGCGAGAAAACGGGGAATCGTTGGATAATAATAGTAACCGAAAGAAATAGTGACTGCACCGCACGGGAAAACTGAACTACGGGAACAAGCGTTGGGGGAAAAGGATCGCGCTGGGGGGTGGGAAAACTAGCGAATAAAATTAAGAGGGTCAAGCCCGAGCGGGGAATAAGGGCCTGGGGAAAAACGAGAAACATGGGAGGCGAAGAACTAACCCGTCCTTTGTCACAAGTAATAATCCGAGGAAAAGAAGAGGTGAAGCACCGATCTTAATACTTCACCAGAGAAAAAAAAAAGGGGGGGAGAAGAGCTATTACCTACAGAACACTTTCAACAGGGGAAAATTGAGATCATAGTAAGAATCTGGATGTGGACAAGGAAAGGTGAAAGTTGCCAAACTACCGGAGGTATCGTTTATGAGATCAGAAAAAAAAGGCTCACAGTAAAGATTGCTACAGGGTATGGAAGTAAAAAACTTTAACGGGTGAAAAAAATGGTAAGGCCAAACGAAGGCGGAACAGGCCCAAGCAGAAAAAAAAAACCTGATGGTCAAAACAGCATGCGGGACGTTGAAGTAAGAAACCGTGTCTAGGTATAGACCAATACTAATCCCATAAAGTGCCCCGTCAACGGAAAGGTGAGAAGATATGCGGTTAGGAAAGAGGAAGCAACGACCCTACGGTCCCAAAAATAAGGAAAGAAGGGGGGGCACCTTTAGATCAAGGGGGGCAACGATCATGTGAAATAAGGGGGAAACAGGTAACTAAAAAGAAAGAAAAAAGTGGAACGCCGTCAAGACTCCGAGCTGTAAGAATAAGGGCCAGGGGCATGAAGGTCCAAAGTGGACACGAGGAGGACATCTGTAGGGAGGTAAAGAGGTAGAGGGAAAGGAGATCGACCGATTGGAAGAGGGGTGCAAAACTGGTAATGGCCGGAGAGAGAAACTTTTAGAAAACACAAAAAAGAAAAACAGCGACTTAAAAGGACTTTCGTCAGGAACAGTGTAGGTAGGGAAAGAGGTGTCCGAGAAAAAGACCAGATAAAAAACGCCAGGGAGGACAGCCCACAGACAATCCAAAGAAGAGGATTGTCACGACCAACAGAAAACACATGGAGTGGGGAGAAGAAAATGCAAGGGAATAGCTGCTAAACGATTGAGGTGAAGGGAGCCTTCACAGTGGGGGTGAGGGAAGTCACGGTTCGAATAGATATGTTGGGGAGTGAAAGAGTGAACACTTACAGAAAAAAGCCCAGAAGGACGGGAGAAGAGGAGACAAGAGTTGTGGAAAGTAGATGAAAAAGAGGCATAACTGAAAGATGAAAAAATCCCCACAAGAGGCAGAGGGAAACGCAATGCTACTTCCGACTGGAACAGAATTGCACAAGAAATAGGGCCCCTCTCAAAAAAACCCTTGAAGGATCCCCTCGGGGCAAATCTGGGGGAGAAAACCCCGCGGCAGACATTGTTGAGATGTAGAAAAAAACAAAAACTGGAGGTAGGGGTGAGAGAGAGATGTCCAAGGCTAAGAGTACGAGGGTGCAGGGACCAATCAAATTCCTTGACGAGGGGTATGAAGGATCAAGAAATCGGATCAACGAAGATAAAAATTCGGAAGTAAGGGTAGGTGGGGGTGATGTCGTCATTGAAATAAACTGGGGGTCCTCGTCAGAAATAAAGAGATTGTTAGCAAACTAGTATCTATCTCAGGAGCGGAGGGAATTATTTAAAAAGCTGAGGGAATAAAAGAATCAGAAAATAACAGTACTAAGGGGGGTCAAAAAGGGAAAAAACCAAAAAGGAAAACCCACAAAACGATGGAGTGGTAACGGAGCAGAAGAACATTCTGGGGGGATCTAAAAAAATAGGGTTAGGGGCCGACAGGACCACAGAGAAGGAGAGTGGGAAAAACTGTTACTTAGGATAACCCAAGGGGCGTGAGAGGAAATCTAATATAGACGCAAAAGTAGGCACATATTAAGAAGTATCAAGTAGTTGATGAGTAAAGGGCTGGGGCGTTGCAAACTATTAAAAAAAGATCACACGATCAAAAGGCATGCAAAAAAACTAAAAGAGGGATGGGGGGGGCTCACATCTTCCAGAAAAACCCGATGGCCGAAAAAGGAGTTCATAGTGGAACCTTCAAAAATTAAGAACCGGATTAAAAAAGGGGCACTCTTACTTAAGACATGAATAAAAACTGAATGTAGGGGGTCGCGGTGAGTCGTAGGGGGTGGGTACAGAAAAAATCGCGATGCGATGAGGGGAAAAGAAAAAGGATGTTGAAAACTAGTAGTAGCACAGATTTTACGAAACACTTAAAAGGA
>Ga0179591_1374492_pt1 | contig 13033 bp, 13 predicted proteins | sample CZOMad2_1_08_16f_FD_182891 | JGI IMG/M metagenome (GOLD analysis project Ga0179591, IMG submission 182891) | Vadose zone soil fungal communities from Angelo Coast Range Reserve, California, USA - CZOMad2_1_08_16fungal (PacBio error correction) | ecosystem: Environmental > Terrestrial > Soil >...
CCTAGGGGGAAAAAAAACGTGAACGAGGAGGGAAAGAAAAAAACCGGGGGGGGGTGTCGGGTGACTCTTCACGTAAGGAGGAATTCAGGCGATAGCGCGGAAAAAAAAGGCTCCTCGGGCGTAAGCTTTTCTGAGAAAGGGGGGGCTGGATTCGTTGCTTCGCTTTCTGCCTCAGGGAAAGGGTCAAAGGAGAATGGACAGAGAGTCAGTAGCCTCGTGAGTATCAAAGGACGGCCAGGAGATTTGTTTGGCATTTCAAGAAACAGTTCCGGAAAGACTTTTGAAAAAAGAGTAGGAGAAGGCGGAAGAGGAGGGGGAGGCCGGGAAAACTGAAGTAGGGCACAGAGCGTCGAGGACAGGCAGACTATCTACTACTTGCGTTGGGCGCTTCAAAAAGTTGACAGGTATCCACTCAATAGAAGCGGAACTTCTCGGGAGGGAAAAGAGATGGGAAGGGGGGGGGAAATTGACAGAAACAATAGTGAGGGGAGCTAGGGGCTGGGCTTCTTTCTGGGGGTTCAACGAAAAGTCGTTTTGTGCTTAGAGATATGGGGGGAGCAAAGGAGAAAGACGAACTTAGGAGCGAGCATTGGACGGGAGCCCTGTGCCACCTTACTATTACGACCGCAGGGGATATATCCATAGGAGGAAGGGGGGGTGGGGAATCACGGGAGAGTGGCCCTGTCACCGAAGTTCCACTTGGGAAGGAAGGGGGGAGGGGTGTGGTTTCGAGGGGACGAGTCTTCAGGGGGTTGGTTGAAACTGGCTGGTCTCAAGGTCCGGTCCAAAATGGGAGAGCTACGCAGGAATTTCTGATTCTGAGAAAGAACAGGAGGGGTCTCTTCGAAGCGGGTGGTCCAGGACCTGGTATTAATTAGCGGAACAATGTTTTGGGGACGGAACCTGATCAGGGAAAAACCGGTCGGGAGTATGGAACGCTAGGTTTCATGCAGGGAGAGCGGGACGCCTTCGCTCTTTGCTGGCAGCTCTGGCTAACCGCATCCTAAGATTTCAGAGGGGGGGGGAATTAAAGGGGGCTAAAGAGGGCTTCTCCATGGCTGGAAAGATCAAACAGTGAACCCGGGGGAAACCACCCACCAGAGTCAGGGGGGGGGACACGGTCGAGGGGGCGAGCACTAAAGAGGGGGTCAGGAATCTTGCGTCGGAGGGGGATGGGAGGTCATCGCGGCAGCAGAAGAGTGATGTCAAAAGGGACGACACAAATGGGGGACGGAACATGCCGTCGTGGCACAAGAAACTCCTGTATAGGGCATATCGCGTAGTGAAAGACAGCTCGCATTCCCATGAATAGAAAGTTCGGGAACTAGTCCAGAGGGGGGGGAACGGCAGGGGAGAAAGGGCTGGGGAGGGGAGGAGGAGTGGAGGGGACGTGGGACCTCCAACCAACTGGGAGTTTCCCTTGCAGGGGACCTGGGAGGAATCATTGACGGGGGGGGGGGAACGAGGGACAGCGAGACTCCTTGAGGTTCAGGTGGTCAGGGACGACGGGAACAGCCCAAGCATCCCGCAGGGAAAAGCCGACGGCAGGAAAAGGAAAATGATCCGGAAAAGCCACAGTCAACGAGATTTCGGGAGGGACACCTCAGAGGGTTGAAACAGAGGGAAAGACTTCTCGGCGAACCACTCCTGGTGAGGGTCAAGGCTTACGAATCTTCACCGAGAAAGGCGTGACAAAAACAGAAAGGGGGAAGCGCGGTCCAAGCCAAGGCCACCCGAGGATCAAGCCGGCGGGAAGCGGGAGAGCCGGGGGACCTTGCCGAAAAACGGCCACGGAAAGGAAGCCCTCTCAGTAGGAATGACAAAAAAGCCTCAAGGTGTGAAGGTCCTTACGGACATTCTGCGACGCTGAAACAGTCAACACCTCCCACTCAAATACAGCAAAAAAAAAGGTTAGGCGGACCCTTCACTGTGCAGTGACAAGTTTAAGGGAAAATCTTTCAGCAATCAACGTATCAGCTGATGTCCCCTGCTGATTTTAAGGGCCACTCTGCCTTTTGGGTGAATCCTTAAAGGGGTAGAACTATGGTAGACGATTTACGCTAACGGGAGGGGGCGGGGGGAGTTCGCCCATCTGGGCTACAGAATTGAGATAATTAAGACGCCGGTATGGAAACAAACATTACTTTTAAAAGAATATAAGGTCCCCAACGGGGGGTCATGTAGACTCAGACGCCCCAGGGAATGGGTTTAGACTTAGACAGGGAGAAAAACCCCGTTTTTCTGGTCGGTATGGGACCAGCTGACTCTAGAGGTTGTAAACTTCTGAAGAGGTTGTACTTCGTGGCGGCATGCACTTGTGAGGGGCCGTGATGCTAGGAGAAAAAAAAAGAAGTGGAGCCCTCGTTCTCCGGGGAAATCTTCCCTGGAACCTCCGACAAAATAAAAACAGTTTTTCGCTGGAGAAGTTTTTCATGGCGGTCACAGAGCTGGGAAGGGAACTCCAATGCGAAGCCGTTTCCCGGTCACAGAGTAGTGTCTCTCATCGGCATTCTGACGGGGAAGAGAAATCCAGCCTGCCGGGGGGGGGTTGTCGTTGTTACACGCCAGGCCCGACATAGAAGATCAGAAATGGTCGCAGAGAAACCGTCTATTCAGGATCTTGGAACCAACATGTGGACAACGCGCACGGGCATGCGTAGCCCAGCTCCGAAAAAACGGCTCCACGCGTGAGCACTAGAAGGGTCGAGGGGGGTAAAATTGGCAAAACAACCAGACCTATGGGGTTAGAAGCACGAACTGACGTCATCTCTGACTTCGTAATGGGTGCGGCACGAATGAGCAAGACTTCGGCAGTAACACGACTTTTGTCCAACGAAACGCATGCCTCCTGCCCCTGACGCTCGCACAACACACCAATCCAGGAGAAATCACGTCTCAGTCCGCGAAGCGGGACAGAGGAGGAGAGACATCCTCATAGGAATCGGCTTCGGCCTCCGCTTCTCGGAACTAGGGGGGGGGTGAACATCAAAGGAGAGGAGGACTCGGATCCACTTAAACAGAGAAGGGTGTTCGGGAACTTCCAGACACTTGAGAAGCACCATGAAGAAACAGAGAGGCCGGCTTTTCTACAGAGATCGACGAAACGAGTCGGGGGGCACCCGGACCAATCGCGGGGCCACTGTTCGCCAACGAAGAGGGAAAAAATTAAAGGACTTCAAATGCGGGGGGGGCTCGTGAACATCCAAGAGGGAACATCGATGACCGGAGACTGAGCCTCGGGGGTTGTGCATTGATATTTAAGGCGAAGGGAATAACCGTGAGGCCTTCCTCTTCCGACGGAGGGGGACAGGAAAGGAGGAAGAATGGAGGATGTCCCATTTCCAAATAATTTGCCTCCGACGTAATGTTGATCCTAAAGATAACGCGGTAGTTATCATCGTGAGGGACGGGGGAGTGCCAAATTCTTCTTAATGCCATGTATCTTTAGCTACCCAGGGAGGGGGGGGAATAGCGTCTTTATATAGAGAAAAGACACAAGAAGAATCTCTTGACCCTCTCCTAGAATAAGAAACGTCCGAAGAAGAAATGTAAAAAATCGAGTGTCGCTCTGTTGTTTTTTAACCTGGGGCGTCCCATCAAAATCTATTCCCGAAGCGAGCATCAGCGGCTATATAGGACAAATCATTCTTATCATGGGACGGCACATCCATATCTGCGAAAGAATAGCGCGGGGTGATTACGAGGGAGGGGTGCAACCGAAAACTTTCAGCCAGAACTTCGCAAGAGATCTCCTCCCAGGGCGCCTTCAATAGAAACACCAAATGCTCAAGAGCTAAGGTGTCCAGAAGGCCTAGGGGTCGCAAAGGAGGCTTTCGCTGTCGGAAAGCAACTGTCCTACGCCGTAAGAAGGGGTTCACAATAAGGGTCAAAAAAGAGACGGAAGATGAATGAGACCGGTTCCGGGGGGGGGGGGGGTATTCCCTCCTCCATCTACTAAAATCGCAGTCATCTCGGAGAGCAAAATACTCAGCCGGAAAGGGAAAACTGGTCTAATCAGAGAAGGACCCTTGCTTGGGTATGAGATGTGAGGGATTAGCGGAGAAGTTCATTTGAAGGGTCTCTCATAGAAGCTTCTTACAACCATGTTCGATAAAACCAATGAGGCTTATCCATCATAATGGGGGGAAGGGGAGGTATATCTGCCGACGGGGAGGAAAGAAAGATCACTCGCACGTACGTAAGCTCAAGAAGGGGATACTACGTGTCTCTCGACATAAGACTCACTCTGCGAAGCTCTCACAGGGTGAATTCGGTCCCAAATCCCTAGAAGATCTCTTGTTCATCCTGGATAAGCAGGTCTCATGGGAGCGACTTCGTCTTCGCAGGAGCATTCGGCTCTCGAGCTCAACTTACTCACTATGTCTGATGAAAAGGAGTCGGGAAGAAAGAAGTTGCTAACGCTAGCCAAGGGAAAAGCTGTTGGTACCTGATCTGCGAAAGCGGGGCGTACTAACGCAAAAAAAAAAGCACCGAGAGGAAGAACGCTTCTGTAAAAAAAAAAGTAGGGTGAGCTCTAATTTTCTCAAGCTACCGAAAAAAGTAATCACGACTGGATTAAAGGTTCAGATTCCAAAAAGGAGCATCGCGCAGGAAGGACAAGGCTGCTCATGCTCGTGTAAAATCCGGGAGGGGGACAAGGGATCTCCTTCGAGAATTATCGAGAGTGTCGGTTCTGAAGAAAGAGGGGGAAAATGGAGAGGGCATGCCTCCAGAAAAGCTGATCACAATCGCCCTAAGAATGAAAATTCTTGAGCTACGAGATGATGGGCTGTGACGAAAACGCTGAGTTGGAAATCCGACAAGGAATCAGGAAGGATGAAACAGCCCTGTTACCAAGGGAGCCGTCGACGAAGGGAGATCGGCACGTAAGATCTGAGGCATTGCCTGAAGGTCTGGATCTTCCTGAGAAGATCTAGATCTCTAAAACCTTTCCCGGAATCTTGGGGGGAAAAAGAAAGAAGTCTCCTTCTGAGGGAGTATTAAACTCCTGAAGAAGGGGGAAGGGTGAAACAGCGGCGATCCTATAGCTCAGAAAGATCGACACATAACTGAAGTCTGATTGCGGCTGGGGCCTAATTGGAGGGTATCCAGGACAACTTCGGTCCTCTGACATTCGCAGAGCTGAAAAACCTGTCACGAGGTAAACGGCTTTTTCCAAGGCGTGTCAGGACAATCTCATCTGAGAAAGGAGGAGGCCGAACAGGGTGAGAAAAAGCCCGGAAAAAGCAGCAAAGTGAGGAGAGCGGCCTCGAAGGGCACCCGAAAGAGAGACGTATACAGCCGGCGTGAGGAAGTGACAGCGGGGGAGACTAATGCAAAGTGAGAGTGGGGGAGAAGTTCTGGACGAAGTCCTTTTTCGGAGGAGCCCTGGGGGAAAAGAAAGGAAAGGGCATTGAGGAAGAGTTCTTCTCTCGAAGGGCGCAAGATCCAGATATCGATACTAAAAGGGGCCTAATCGAAGCGGCTTCGACCAAACAAAGTAGTCCGGAATGGTGAAGCCACCAAAAAAAAAAACCGCGACGTTTCAAAAAAAGGATGGGTCTCTGATTCATTAGAAGGTGCTGAAAGAAAAAAATACTAGCTCCTTCGGGGTGGCATTGGTTTGGCGCACAGATCATCAGTCTGAAAGGGTGGCAGAAAAGTGGGAAAACTGACGCAATCTTACATGGCGTCTGGAAAAAAGCCGGTAGAGACCGAGGAGACTACCGAATGGCCGTGAAGGAACTGTTCGGCTCGAGGACGATTGGTCGTAAGGGTTCCATACAAAAAAGCCAGAGTCGAACAGAATGAACTGTAGGTTCTGCTTCCCTTCTGAATACGCCAAAAAAAGGCCAATCTTTGAAAAAAGAAAAATCACCCGACGAAACAAGAAATCGAAGAAAGAACTCGAAAGGAAGACGAATCCAGGACATGATCTATTTGAAAAGCTAGTCAAGACAGGTACTCGAAAAGGTTGTGCTCTAAGAGAAAGGGCAGAGCCTAAACATGGGGGGGGGGGAAGTACCTTGTGTGGTCTCGGTTGTGGGGAGGCAAACAGTCGGGGGCAGGAGATCTCGGCTTAGGGGGCAATGCGAACCAGATAGGCGCAGCGCTCTGGATGGCGAAATATCCACGCAAAAGATTGAACAAAAAATAAAGAAAAGATAAAACAAAAGCCCCTCCACAGCCGGAGGCGGAAAGTGCACTCAACGCTAATCTCGCAGAAGATGCCCGTTGCTGGATTCCCAACGAGTGGGAAGGACTCCTTCCCCTTTCAATCAGCCCTTAAGTTTCTCGGGAAAACCAGGAGCCTCAGTAGAGTCAGACAGTCATGGGCGTAAGGAGACCTCCGTTCCTTACTTTACAAGGGAGGAAGCTACCTGAAGAAAATCACAAAGCCGTCAGGAAGGGTCATTCCAATTCCACCTATGTCCGCGCGTCCTCGGAAAAGGGAACGGGGCTTAACACCGGGAGGGGAAAAAAAGGAGCAAAGGAATTTTCAGTTGAATCCTGCGTGCGGTAAACCTACTCCGCTCAAAGTAGGGGAAGCCGTAGGGAAAGCGATAAAAACCTGACGGCGAGGGGGATCGACTCAATCTCGCATCCTTTTTACTGGGGGGGATGGGGGGGAGTCTCCTCCTTTTCTTCCTGGAGTCGGCCTGAGGGGGAGGATTTTGAGGAAGTGTGCGAGCAGCGACAGTACCAAAGGGAAGACAGGGGGGATTGCTAGTACTAGGGGACAGCCGAAGCAGTCCCTTTTCTGAAAAAACGGGGGAACGTGAACCGCGGGCAGGCGTTAACGAAAAGGGGGGAAAAAGGACAGCAGACTACCTCGCCCACAGAGAAAGTCGGAAAGGTTAACGGATATCCTACAAAGGAAAGCTTAAAGAAAAAAGTCGACTACTAACAAAAGGGCGTGAAAAACAATAAACGCTACACTTCTTTTCGCCTAACGGGGGGGGGGGGAAGGGGAGGGACTGGTCAGTTCCTACTATTACAGGCACTCCATCGGATCGGCCGACGCCAAACGAAAAGCGCCGACGCGAGAGGCTAGGAGTCGCTCAAGGGGCCACAACTGAAGCCTCCTCTAAATCGAAGAAAACGACTTTCAGAGATATCGTACAGTAAAGGAAAAGAGATTGAGGGTGGGGAAAAGTACCCCCCCCCACACCAGTCTCGAAATAGCTCATCAAAGAGGCATCCGGGGGGAGGAGGGAATTCGCACCGCATGAAAATGTAGATAGACGTGGAAAAAAAAACGGGGGGAGTCGGCGCAGACGTACAGAGTGGAAATGGCAAGGAAACTATACCACCCTCGCTTATCCTAAACGATGAAAATTAATCGAGCATTGACCTAATCAAGTTACCGTCCTCCGATTGAAAATAGGGGCCACCGGTTTTTCAAAACAGCAACTCGAGGAAAAAAAATATTCCACTCAAAAGGAAAAAAACAAGAATAGGCGTGGGAGGAAAGGAAAAGGGGGGGCGGGGCAGACCAAGGGAAAACGTAGAAAAAAGGAATTCAGATATTATTGGGGGGTATCTCGGGAGAAGTTCTTAGTCTAAAAAAGGCCAGAAGGAACAAACGGGAAGAACGGGCTATCAACCACGATCCGTTCGGAAGTTAGAAGGCGGGATATCGCAAAAAAGAAGAAGCTTCGCCCCTCCTCCCAAAAGCAAATAGCCATTTCAAAAAAAATCTTGGCTGGGGGGGAAGAACTTGGGCCACCAAAATTGGACGAAATGGAAAAGTTCTCGAAGGCGAAATGGGGGGCGCGGACAGACAAGTATCCGACCTTGAAGCGGAAACGGCAAAATGGGGGGGATCGTTACCTGCCGAAAAACCTCGACCGGCTTCTACGGTAACCTCTCCGAGGGTCCAGAAAAGACGGAAAGGAGTGATTGCCGAGCAGAAGTAGACGGAAAATCTGCAATAAAAGGGCCCCAAGAAAGAAGAAGGAACGAGGGGTTCCCACTCCACGCGGGCTCATCCAACGGAGAGGAGGATGTCTCCGGCAATTCAAAGGTGAGGCCACAGGAGCGAAAAAAACTGGCAGCAACATCCACAACAGAAATACACTGAAAGCACGGAGAAGAGAAAAAAGGTGTCTTCTATGCTCTTCCAACTATTTCAAAAAGCCCCGAAAAAGAAAATGTCCACAGGGGAAATAAGGGGGATGGACACGAGGGGAGGGATATAACAACAACTGAGGAGTAGAACGAATATCAAACCGCCGTGGTGTCGACTGAGGAGGGGAAGTATTGTCCGAAAGGGTGGGGTGAACTGGCGGGGGGGATGGCACGGAGAATCAATGGAGACCACTTATGACGAAGGAAAACGGGAGGAGGGGGGGGACAATTCTTAGGACCCTTCAGTAAAAAGTGGGGAGGGATGCGGGTGCGGACCATTGGGGGGGGAAGCCGTTTGGGGGAAGAAGGTTACAAGAGGGAATTTCATAATTCACAAGGGGAATTGAACAGCGTGGGAGGGGGGGAAAGATCGGTTCTTTTTCTAAAGTCTTGGGGGGGGGGGTACAGTTCTTTGGCAAAAGGTCACGGTAAGTTGTAAACGAGGAAAAGCAATTGAGGGACAAACGAGGGGGGGTTGTACAAGACAAGGCGCGGAAAAAGGGGGACTTCCTATGGGATTTGTATACAACGGGAAAAAGGAGGTCAGATCAGAGGAATCCTAAAAAAAAAAAAAATGCCGTTTTCTCGGAAAGAGTGCAAACCATGAGGGAGGAAGCTCCTATCTGAGGGGGGCCTAATCAGGATTTCCACGCCAAAAAGGGAAGGGGAATGAGTCCCGCGTTTTTAAAACTAGTAACTCGGCGCTTAGCAAAGGGGGTAAATGGAAAAGAAAGAGAAGCGAACTAACGAAGCAGAACGGGGATGGAGCAGGCTACTAACCTTCTTTGGGAAAAGATACTACAGAGCCAAAAGAAGATCGTCAACTCAAGGGGCACGTGTAGAGGGACCGGGGGGGGGGGGAAACCGCCGGGAGGGGAAATAGCCAGTGATTTTACTAGTTTGAGAATAGTCGCGGAGTATGAGAGGTTAACCGTGAAAGGGAGAATCTTGCCTGGACAGGGGGGAGGCTGAGCGACGAGTCCTTTGGACAAGTGGGTTAGGCTCAGAAAAGATTGATGCTATAAAAAGACCGGGCATGAAAAGAGGGGCAGGAGAAAGAACAACAACTTTGGGGGGGGTGGTGCGGCTACTACTGCCGCTTAATTAACAAAACCTATTGAGGCCGGGTGTCCTATCAAAAAACAAGGCAAAAAGGGAGGGCGGGAAGGAGAGGCGAATCCTCCGCGCATGCGTCCAGCAAAACCCCCAGAAGAGGTAAGTCCTCTACTTTGAGGGCAAAAGGAAAAAGGAAAAGGAACCCTTCTGCGAGTGAAAAAAAAATCTAGGGGAAATCCCGAAACGAGAAAGGGGGGGCCAAGGCCTCAAAGTGGGTTCAGGAAGAACGTCGGTCTGTCGTCGGGCTCGAGTCAAAAACGTCCGGGGTGACTCTTGGCGGGGGTCCTCCATCGTCAAAGAAAAAAAACTTCGGTAGGAATCAAAAAAGACACTCTCCTGAGGGGTTGCCCGACAGCTCGAGTAAACTCAAGAACGGGACTTGTCTTCTGGCGAAGTGCCACGGTTTGGCGTTCTGAAGTCCAAGGGGGAGGGGTCCCGGCAAACAACCCTCTCAAAAGGTGAACGGAGGGGTCAAGTGTAAGTCCTCTCTATTGGCTGGGTGTTAATCGCGCCGGGGGAATGGATGTCTTTGGTCGCCGAACGAGCCACAGAAGGAGGGGAGACCTCGAGAAAAAAAGAATGAAGCTACGGCAGCTTCCAGATTAGTCCAGGCAAAAATAAAAATGGAAAAAGTCGCTCTTCTTTAGGAAACACCAGGGGAATCTAGGTAAGGCAGAGGAAGGGGGATATCTGCAGACTTTGGATAACAAAAGGAGGACCTCCCTAGGAAAAAATTCGTAGAAAGGAAAGTTAAATTTCGACGGAAAACAAAAAGACCAATTCACAGGCCGAGGATCTCTTCCCCACCTCCTTGGTCAATTCCTCAAAGGAAAGAGCTGCAGTTTGCAAAAAAGAATTTAAGGTAGGGAGGAAAATGCCGGGGAAAAGGGTCCTGACCTACTCTGCGATCCGGGAAGGGTCAAATTAAAGTTACTCATTAGGAAACCTGAAGGGGGGCCACCTCATCGCAGGACAATTGCCGGACGGCTTGGAAAAAAGTGGCGCCGCTTGCCTGGTGGCCCAAATATGGGGGGGAGCAAATTCTCATCCGGGAACGCTGAGCACGCGACTATTTGGTCTGCCGGAAAAATCTTCTTTAAAAAGGATAAGGCGTCGGGGAACTGCGGAAGGTGGCTTTCTCCGTTGAAAGATGAAGGGAAGTAGGCGCTGAAAAATTACGATCAGGGGAGCAACAAAGGGACGAATGCCCCAGAAAGCATTTCAAGTATCAAAGGGAAATTTATAATAAGAGGCCGGGAGAACACCCTTGTGCGTCTTATTTTCCTGGGAAACGGATATTTAATACTAAAAAATAAAGGAATGTCCGGAGAAGTCTCTTAAGGGCGACGAATACTTCCTGAGGGGGGGGTGGGAAAGGGGAGGAAGCTTTGGTTCCAGAAGACGCTCTGGGAATCCTACGCATAATTGGCAAGATGGAGGTATCATGCTCACACTGCAAAAAAAAACGGATTCAAAATGCCGACGCAAAACGAAGTAGGTGCAGAGTACGCGGGAAGCTCGAAACTAGAAGGACGCACACAGAAAGTCGACTTTCAGAAAACGCTCCAAAAAAAGAGGGGCGAGGGGCAAAAAGGCGCAAAGGACGGGCAGTGATTGCTACAAGGGCCAGCAGTCCGGGGCATTTCTAGTGAAGGATCAACGATCCGTCCGAAAAAGCAAAAGCTGCTCTCAAAGTCAGGGGATGGGGTGGTTGTGGAAAATGAAGGCCAACGCGTCGCCAGGGGGAAAAAAATACGGACGCAGGGAGGGACTCATGAAAAGAAAATGGGGGTTGCGACAAGTGCAGCCAAAATCAAGCTTCAAAGGGAAGCCCGCCCGGACACGTTCACACGACCGAGGACTATCTCCGCAAACGACCTCTACCACTCACCAAAGCTCGCTCGCCTCTTCCCGCGTGCCGCGCGGCTATCAAACCATCTTCCGGCTTTGCACTCGGCGTGGCTATCAATTTGCACGGATCTTCGCTCACTGCCCGGTCGAGCATTGGGTGAGTGCGGAAATTCCACAATGACGCCCGAAGGACGAATGCTCTCAGCAAGGGTGTCAACGGGAATCTTGGACGACGAGTGCCTCGTGTGAAACCGGATAGGTCGACTTCAGAGCGAAGATATCGTTCTCACCCCTCGTAGCGCGGAAATCAGTCACCAGCCTAGCACAAATCCTTCCCTCCGGCTCCCTTTCTTCAGACAGAAGAAGAAGGGAAGTACTCTTCTCCTCCCGCTCTTCAAAACAGAAACCTCCGCGGGCATCATCATCCTGTCGGAATTCCGTAAAAAACCAATGAAAGGGGGAGAAAGTTTCTCTTACAAATCTCGAAGACGACCTAACAAGCGATCATCTCAGGGTGAAAACGAGGGGCGTGTTCTCTTCTACAGAGGGGGGGGTCGCCTTTGAACTCAACGAAGGGTAAAGGACAGGGTTAAGCTTCTTGGGACTCGAGAAGCAAAACCAAAAAACCTGCACTCCTAGCGGTCCAACGACAGTGATTGAAAGAGCGGAGGGAGGAGAGGTCAGACAGTTTTCAACGAGAAGTCGGGAAGAACAGCGGCAATCCGTGAGGAAGAAGAATACAGGAAGAAAAAAGGCCATAAATCGCCACTGTACAGGGACTCCTGGGAAAAAGCAAAGCGGGGAGGGGGGGGGGGCGACCGTGAGGAAAGTCGTCGGCCTGAGACTATTCTCTCACAAGGAGCATCTTCATCGAATGCCGGCGCCATCAAAGGCGGAGAAGGGGGAATCTCGTCGAAATAAAGTGGCTGTGACCTCTTTGAAAAATGTCCCAATGATCAGAAGGGGGGAAGCCAGAACTATTTATTTGGGTGACAAGGCAACAAGCCGTCCACAGGTCAGGATGAAGATTCTCCTCCTCCTCTACAGCCGCGGACGCACGTATAAGGGCGGCGAGGCGTCCGAATCGGTAAAGAAAAAAAGATCAGAGCGAGAAAAGAGCGGATGATGCATCTCACTCAGCAAGGAAAGTAACGAGAAGTACATTTTGCCATCGCCTCTGAAACCCGAGGGAAAGAAACAGTTCGGGACGGGGGGGGGAAGACGTAGCTCACTAATCCGGAGACGGGGAGAAGAACAAAACGTATTACCCTCCTCTCTCACGCAAAATCGTGAAGAGGTCTCACAGCCGAAGCTCAGCACGAGGGGAGCTACAATTCATCAGAAGACCAGGGAATTCGGAAGCCTTCGCCTAAACTGTCTGCAAATAATCCTGCGCAGAAGAACTGGCGAGCGGTCTCTTCGGCGGGGAACTCATTCTCGCTCAAGCGAGAGGAAACCGAGGGAGTTCTTCAGGATAGGAGAAGGCGAAAAGAGAATTAGACTTCACCCAAGGTAAAAATAGAGGGGTTAAAAGCAGGATCGGTCGTATACCAAGCTAAGCATAATACGCGCAAGGGGGAAGGATATCACCGATCTTTAGGTGCGAGGAGGCTCTCAATAACTCCGGCGGGATGGAACGGGTTTTACCGTAAGGCCCTCTCCTGCGCGCGCACGGAAAAAAGGTAATTCTTCGAGGGGGTCGAAAAAAAGTGTCACAAGGAAAACACAGACGCGTTATGGCGAGGGGAGCCGAAGGGTAGCTTGTCCTCTGGGCTGTCGCGAACCGCCAGCAAAAAAATCAGTCAAACTCGCAACTCTAAAGAGAAAGATTCTTAGTGTTCACTGGCTTATTCTCTTCTCGGGGGGAACCTCGATTGATCTGGGGTATAGCGGAGAGCAAGACGCTTCCTAACAAAAAAACCCCGTTACCAGCGTC
>Ga0179591_1275295_pt1 | contig 13031 bp, 11 predicted proteins | sample CZOMad2_1_08_16f_FD_182891 | JGI IMG/M metagenome (GOLD analysis project Ga0179591, IMG submission 182891) | Vadose zone soil fungal communities from Angelo Coast Range Reserve, California, USA - CZOMad2_1_08_16fungal (PacBio error correction) | ecosystem: Environmental > Terrestrial > Soil >...
TGGAATAGCCCTGTAACGGGGGAAAGTAAATAAAACGCATCTATGGGGAGAAAAAAATGAACGCAACTACTGCTAGTGCGCGCACACGGTAGCTCATAACGTCGCTCCGTCCAGAGCTGATCCGGAGAGAGTTTGTCAGACGGGGCCGTTGGGTCGCCATGAAAACCCGGAAGAGAGTAGACCAAAGGGGGGAAAGTGCCTGGAAGGTTGGGTTTTGTGAAGAAGAATGGACGTGCAAACAAGAGCTGCGTAAAACCCCAGAGGGAGGACAAAACCCTTTATTGTTCTTAAAAAAGATTCAGGTCATTGTTGGCTGGGTAAGCACGAGAGGCCGCAAAAAACTCGAGGTTATCACACGCTCCACTCGGCTTAAGAAAAAGGAAGAGCGAAAGAGAGAATAAATTCGGGGGGTCATGAACCGTGGGGATCCTTCACGACTTCTACTCGGAAATAAATTCTAGACACGTTGGAGTGGCAGGAGACAAATTGGAAGGGTGGATGACAAAATGTGGATCGCTGAAGACATCAGTCGGTAGGGAGAAAAAGGAGGTCCACAACAGGGAAGAAAGCAGGGTTGCATGATTAAGAGAACAGAATACATGGTGGAGGAGGAAGATAGCGGAAACATGAGTGACTTACTTCAATGAGGCGGCGTAAGGGTGAGGATAAGCTGGGAACAATCGAACAAGTTGAGGAGGCTGGGCCGAAGCACCCGCGTTTTCGCAGGCCTTGGATCATGGCATCTGGGAAATGCTTTGGCATAGAAAAAGAGAGTGGCGGACGATCTGCAGGGGGCTGACTTAAAAACAGCGATGGGAGATCAAGTTTAAATTAATGTAAGGAGTACCTTGGGGGCGCTTTCGTCCCTAGGGCTCCTCCCAACAAGAGCAACAGTGTGGAAGGGAAAGCGGGAAAGGCAGCTCTGGACAGATTTCCAACCCCGAGGAATGAGGGAGAACGCATGAAAAACGGGAAAACAGACAAGGAAGAAATCGCAACATGGGACACGGCTCGCCGTCCTTTCCGCTGCCATTGATGAGGACGTGCACGGGGTGCCGAAGAGAAAAAAGCCAGGGGAAACTGGATGCAAGTCAACCCTAGGGAAAATTTCCGAGAGGGTTGTTATTCAGAGGGATAGATACAGAAGGCAGGGGGGGGGAAAAAGTGGAAAATAGAGTGTTGAGAACCCGAACAGAAGCTCAAAAGACGGAACGGTCATTCATTTAAACCGTGATACTGGCCACCAGTCGCAGCTCGCGAGATTGAAAACGGTAGGCGGCTGATCCACGGCGGAGCGGGGAAGAGAGGGGTTTCGCGAACAAAGCTCTCCTAAAAAGTGGAGAACAGTTACCGAAGTTGATTATTTTTTTAGAACGAATCTCATGACTCGTCGAACGGCTGGGGTACTTGAAGAGCGAACGGAGGAAAGCCTCATTACGGCGTGGTGACGCTTCAAGGTTTCATACCTGCTAAATTCGTAGTCAGTAGGGGCCTCTGCCCGGCCAGCACAAAACTTCAGAGCGAGCGGTAGTTGAAAAAAGAGTCTAAATGGACAATCATCCCAAACCACGTGGTAGATGCCCCATTGGACGACCCTAGTAAAACTAAAATACGGGTGAATACAGGGGCACAAGAACCGACTATTAGGTAGAGGGCTGCGGGTTTCTCTAACAAGACCGGAAATTGGGGTGGGGGACTAGGTAGTTGCCGGGGGTGGGGGGTACCGAGGGAAGCGTCTATCATAATTCCTATAAAGGGGAAACGAGTAAGGCGGGGGGGGTGTTTGTGAAAGTTTCGCAGGGGATGGACTAGATAATCTGAAAAGAGGACAAAGGGATATTTGTGCTACTACAAAATTGGGTTACCAGGAAAACATTCACCTGGTTTGTCCAAAAAGAGAGAGGACGACAGGACGACACAGGAAAAAGATACATTGAGCGCATGAGCCTCAGTTATAAACAACACCGGGGGGAAGATTGGATTTTAATTGAACGGAGAAACTTGCAGCAAGCCCTTCTCGCGAGCTCATGAAAGCTCAAAAAAAGCTGCAGTATGAAAAGAGTGTAAAAGAAAACAGTTCTCAACCAGGAGTCCAAAGATTTTGACTGGTTATGCAACTGCAAGCTAGCGAAACCCCTACCGAAAATAAGGGGGGGAAGGGGCTCAAGACAAAAATCTCAACAAAAACGGATAGGAAAGAGGAATCATTGACAGTATTCCGGAGGGGGTGTTAGGATGAATAACATGGTAGAAAGATCTGTGGGGAGCGGTGATAACTTGGCAAGTAATCTTGAGATGATTCCATTGGGTAGTGAGCTAGGGGATAAGTCTTGGCAGGGAAAAGCTCACTCCAGTGTCAACTTTCAAGTTTTGGGTGGGGAAGGAAATTAGGGCGTAAAGCGGGAATTATATGGGAAGTGAGTCGTTTTGTTGGGGAAGGTTGGGTGGGGGGGACACTTTGTGGAGAGCAACTCAAAGATCGCGAGAGGTACCTATAGTATAGTTGAAATGATGCTTGACGCCGTAAAAAATCAAAACTTCCAAAGGATGTGTGAAACGGAGGAGGTCTTGCTGACGCTGAAAATATTTTGGGAACAAAAAGAAAGGCCACAGGTGTGGAATGCTCTCACTGGGGGGGTCGTGGCTTGGTAAAAAATGCTGGAAGAACCGGAGCTAAATATTCAGGGGAAGATTAGTCGCCTCTAGAGGGAGCTTTGGGATCCGATTACAACAATGTTGGGAATGATTTGAGGTATGGTTTCCACTATACGCTAAAGATTTTTGGGAGTTGGATATTCAAATAAGTGAGTCAAGTCATTGTTGGGGGAGGACGCCGGGAACATTTGTCACGGAACCGGATCAAGCAGCAGTGGGAGGATAGGGAGGAATTCGCATCGCCGAAACGCAATTGGATGCTAGTCGGTCACAACCTCACTCAAATAGGGGTGAGGCGGTGCGTGAGCAGAGAAAAATTTGGGGACCAACCAGAGGGGAGTCTGGGCGGTGACGCGCTTAAAGGTGCCGGGGGGACAGTCTTGGGTATATCATAGGGGATCATTGTCAAAGGGGAACTGGGAAGGGTCCTACAGCGTATGGAAGCGGTTGGTTCTGTGGCCAAAAATAGATGGAATCGAGCAATACATGGAAGTCTGTCCGGAGCTCGGCAGAACAGAAAACACGATTTAAACAAAAGTAAGGAAGCCGAGTGGCATCCTGGGGAGGTACCGCACATAACAAAAATCAACGAATTTAAAAAATCAGGAAGACGATCCGGGAAATTTCTAACGATAGCGAGGGTGTGAGTCCTTCTGTATCCAGGCAGGATTACATACGAAATAAGATGCCGGTATTTCAAAAAGAGGGAGATGCTTTCGTAAGACTGATCCGAAAGAGGCCCGAGAAAAACTGGAGACCTACGAGGGGGATGCGCGCCATGGAACGAAAGGGAAGAAGACAAATCTCGGGCCACATGGGGTTATATTATGAGAAAGCAGCCAGCATGAGGCAAAAACCAAAGCCTGCGGCAGAGTGGAATTCAGGTACCCCCGGGAAAATTGGAGATAACATCAAACCATAGTATGAGAATAAGGCGAAAGGTTAAAATCCACATTGTTCGAGACGGGAAGGTTAGGAGCAATAGGGCAAGAATTACATGCTTGATGCACAGGGTTGTACCGCCATACTAAAGAAATGTAAGAGCAAAAAAAAGGAAACCACAAAAAAGAGAGCGAAAAGACCCGTCGTCAGAGAGAGGAAGCGATGCTAAGGAGAATAATGCTGGGACTCAACATGACTCTTCTGGAACTTTCGCTATTCCACAAAGGGCTGATGGAGGAGTCTGTCGGTGGGAGAAAAAGTCAAGTATGGGGGGGACTATTCGGGGCCAAAAAGTCCCAATTAAGGAGTGAAAAAAGAGAGGGATGGGGGTCTGAAGGACCGGGGGGGTTGCTTCCAATAAAGGTTTTTGGGAGAATACCATCATAGAATGTACCAAAACTCGAACTCACCTACAAAGGTTGGGGTAGACTTCCTTTTTTGAAAATGGGTTATTAAAAACGAAAAGGAGCAACGAATCTCCCGGATTTGAAGCTCTTGAAGGGGGGGACTGCAAAGAGGAAAGGAACGTAAACCGAGAGGGGACTGCAGAAAAGAAATCGATGCGAAGATATATTCGTTACAACCTTTGAAGGGGAGATATTTTAAGCAAAGGCGAACCAGGAAAGAGAGAGGGGGTTATTTATAAATTTAGAAGGTGAGGAAACATGATTGGTTTTGGAAGGGAGGTAATCAACAATGCAAAAGCCCACGTTAGGAATCTAGAAACAAAACCACGGGGGGAATCTGCCTACTTTTCAGGAGGAAAGGGAAAACCGGAAAAAACAGTCTGTCTAACCTATCTCAGGAAAATAGATGGGCGGATGGAAGGAACCACCTCAAAGATCTCCTCAAGGGTTTAACGAAAAAGTCTCGAAAGGAGTGTCTTCAATTCTGGACTAAACGACTTCCTCTGGGAGGCCGGCTCAGAAAGAGGGAGGGGATCAAGAAAAGCGCTTGAAATGGCCTGGAGAGAGGTTCAGCTGGAAATGTCCGGAAAAAACAAAAACAAGAACACGTACGCGAACCAAAGGGGTCGGTGAAATCATATTTGTTTTGTGACAATAGAATACCCCTTTGTTCTTAACACGAATTCAAACCCGGTCAGAGTCTGGCTTACGAGCAGGGAAAGGGTCTTGGGGTTTGGGTGAGACGAAAAGAGAACCCCCAAAACGCACACCGCCCGGAAAAAAAAAATAGGCAGCTGTGGATAGAGCCAGAACACACGCAGTCTTCGTGGGCTCAAGACATGGAGATCCGAACGCGGATAAGAGAGAAGGGAGAAAATCGGAGGGAGAGGAGCAAGGGGGGGATTGTACTGTCAACCTGATGAACCGACAGCGAGTCCCCCGGGATGTCTTGTTTGAAACAACTTGCACAGAAGGTGTCAGAGGGGGGAAGATTGACATTGGGGGAGTAGAAGTCACTGCTCGGACTGAAATCTGGTCAAAATTAAGAGAAATAGTTTAAATCACAAAAAAAAAAACAAAAAAACCGCCCATGGGGAGGGGTCCGAAAAGGGGGACTTCTGGACAAGGGGGGGGGAGACCCGTTCCGCAGGCTGTTTCTCATGAGCGGCGCTTCAACAGTGGTCAATCAACATAAAATCAGTGCAGAATGAGTTGTCCGACTTTGCGGAGTTTCCGTACCCAATTGGATATTTCAAAGACTAGTAAGGGGCTCCGTTGGGGTCAAAAAAGTCGGGTTATTGAAGGCGTCAGAGGACACCCTCGACATAGCGAAGTATGGGGTAACCGGGAGTGAATTAATTTAACTGAGGACAAAGTCGCCGCTGAGCAAAAACAGGACTGGGAACAAACTCCTGGAATGTCTAACATTACTCCCAGGCTTTGAGGGGAGTCCAGCGAAGTCGCTGGTCGGCCTCAGTAAGAATGTTCTTAAGGGACACCCGGAATTCTTTTCAGGAGGGTGTTTTAAGAGGAGAACGGAAGTAAGGAAAAAAGAAAATGTGGGACTGCTTCTATGAAAAATGAAGTGAGTTCAATGCACGAAACTAAAACCTTCCCGAAATAGACACGAATGCATTTCAACCCCGGGATCAAAAAGTCCCCCCTGGAGATCAACAGAAAGAACTGGATTAGGCGCTAAGACAGAGCTTGCATTCAAGGTAGGCACCAGCGATAGTAAAGATCCCTAAAGGTGGGAGGGGGGGGGGGTTCAGACCGCCGGGGGCGGACCTAAGGAGGAGGCAGGTCCATAAGAAAGAGGAAACCGCAGTGAGATACGTTGTTGACAAATGGTCGGCCTGACAAAACAAGGGTGGAAGGAGCAGTAAGGGGCACTGAAGTCCAAGAACATTGGGAGAGAAAGAGTAAGGTAAAGGGGCTACCGGAAATCAGGAAAAAACCAGTGTGGAAGTGGGTACGAAATTACCTTATTAAAGAATAGAGGGAAGAACGTGGAAGGAGATTAGGTATATGAACCCAGGAAAGTTGCACAAGATCCGCAACACAGGGGCTGAGCGACGCCGATTGTCTTTAAGGGGGGGGGTTAAAACCTCCCTGAGGACAGAAAAGGCCGGAAAGTCAGAGGAAATTAATTCGGTTGATGCTTTTGGGTAAAGAAACCGGTTCTGTCCAGTCAATGGAATTGCCAATCGGCAAAGCTAGGGGTTCTCTCCAAAATTTGAAAGGAAAACTACCATTGGAAAAAAGCGAAGGACGCTGAATGGCCCAGGACACAAGGAAAATCAATGGGGAAATCTTAAGAAAAACCGTGGGAAAAGAGATTGAGTTTAACGGCGTTTAAGAGAGGTGGATCAGGAAGGAGAAGCGTAAGACAAACGCACAAAGTCATGAAAACCGTTAGCCGACTTTGTCCAATCTAGGGAACTGGGTAGGAAACTGCAAGAAGAAAATCAGAGAACCAACATAGGCCGGGGTAAAACGGGATTAATAACCTAATCAACAACAACAAGAGAGAAAATGAAGTCCGAGTGGATCATCGAGGGTTGGATGAGGGTTAAGTGAAGGGGGAATAAACGTGAGTAGCTGAGAGGTGGGCGGCGAAGGGGGGGAAAAAAAAGCTGATAACAAGCTTGGGGAGAGCGCATGGGAAGCGGTGTCTTTCTGTGGACCATAGACCGCACTGAAGGAGGAACGGGTTGATTCTCACTTAAAGAGAACTGGGAGGGAATGGATCCCTGTTAAATAATTCGCTGGGGAATAGGGGGGTTGATGGTTGGGGGTGGACTCACAAATACAGGGGGAATGAATCAATCTTAATGTGAAAGGGCTCAGTAAAAAAAAAGAATAAAAAAGCAAGAATGGTGACAAGGAGATAATCTGCTGCAAACTAAATGAGGTGTAACAAACCAAAACGCCTAATCGCTCTCGAAAGGCTAGATGAAGAGAGGTAACGGTCACAATGCGGGCGGGAGTGAGAGGCGGGAAAGGAGGAGGGTCGGCGTGAATACGGGAGGGGGTCTGTAACAACGGCAAAATCATGTGGTGTTTGAGGTAAACTACCGCCGGGGGGCGGAAGTGGGTGCGCTGATTGATAACAAAAAGAGATAAGTTGGGGAACTACGCCGTCAAAAAGGAAAATCCTACCCAAGGGAGTCATCATGAATATTTCAGCAGGGAGATTCACAGACGAAGGTCGGGGACTCTCGTTGGTCATAAAAAAAAGAACCCACCAGGGCTAGCGGACCAGGAGAAAATTGGGCCGACACCCGCGTTGATGCCAATTGGGATTGAAGCGCTATATACCGCATTCCAGTTGGGAAGAGAAAGTTTTATTAGAAAAATGGAAGGAAGCAAGTCGACCGCATAATTTAGAGGGGAGGTGGCGTGCGGATACCACCGAGGAGTTATCGGAACGAAACTACCCTTATGGTTCAGCCGTCTCAGGACGAAAACAAACAAAAAGAGAAACGTTCACGGGGAAAAAGGGGGCTAAAAGGAGGGGCAATTTAGACCGAAGAAAAAAGCAAGGACGGAAATACTCAAAGAAGCAGAGACCGTTCGTCTGTTCAAAGAAGATGCCTTATTTGTTTACAATGGACCTGACGGGCATACTGCGTGTAAGTTCATACCACAAGATAATGAACGGTGAAACAACGAGGAGCTGATGGGCTGTTGGGGAAGACATTTACTAAGACAAAACAAGTCAAAACGAAGAAACAACTAGGAAATAGAGACGGGAAAAATATCGGCAAGGAGCAGGGGAAAAGGTAGTGTCCGCAACTAAAAGAACACCCTCTGGGGAAACGGATGTTGTCTTTATTAACCCTAAGAACGCTGGGACGAAATCTTCCTGAGTAACCGCGGATTCCTGTTAAATTCCTCCGCATGTTAAAGGCACCCCGATGTCCTCCTAGCACGAAGCACTTGTCACCATCATTTGGAAGTGACGGGCTCCCCAAATCGCAGGCATGAAGGATGATGCACTTGAAAAAAAGAAACGCTACCAGAACTCAGAAAGTGTAGGAAGGAGCAAGAGTTCACGGAGAAAGCTGATCAACCTAAGTTATGGAGACTGCTTAGTACGGACCCTTCTATTAACTAACGGGGGGTCCACGTAACAGTAGGGAGAAAGAAGAGAAGTGTATGCCAAACAAGACTTAGCAAAGGGGGAACGGAGCGGGGTTGTGGGTGATATGAGGGTTATCCTACTTCCGGAGAGAGGGGGGAAAAAATGAATCGAAGGGGTGGTGATCTTTCCGGTGGGCAAACCCTAAAGGGGAAGGGACTTGAGGGGAAAACAACTAAGGCAACCTAAGAGAGTCTGGTTTCCAGGACGGAGTTGTAGATTGAAAAACTGAAAAACAGATGCCAAAGAAAACTATGTCCTGGCGCGCGCTTAGCGAAAGAGGCTTGGAAACTTTCAGGAGAAAGTGGGGGAAAGTCGTAAGAAGGCCTAGCGGCGCAGGGGAGAGTAAAAATTACGGTAGGAAAAAGAGGTTAAAAGAAAATCGCGGTGCTGGAGAAGTTAATGGTATAAGGGCTGGGGTGGCGGGAGTGGGAAGTGAGACTGTAGTGAACTGTCCAGAATGAAAGGAGTCCTCCTCAAAAAACAACAAATATATGGAGTAAAATATAAGATAGGTCGAACGTGGCGTCGGAGGTTGACTAAACCTTCAAAAAAAGCCAGAAAAAAGAGAACCCTCTAAAAGAGATCACGCTATTGGCTAAGTGGATTGGGGACTGATCCCTAAGCGGGAAGAGAGAGCCGTAAGAAAGGGCAGAAACTGAAACGTGCTTGCGTCGGAAAAAGAAGCAGCCGGGGGGGCGGGAAAGAAAAGAGCAGAAGAGGGTCTCCGTCCGAGCAGTAAGGAAGACGTTTTCATCGGAAAGGTTGCCACCAGGAACCCACCCGACGGCGTAAACCATGTCGGTGCAAAGCAAGGGTTTGTTTGGGGGGTGAACGAAAAAATGCGGGACCAAAGAACGCAGGAGAAGGAAAACAAAAAGGGAGATTCACAAACCCCTTCGATCGTCTTTTATGGGTGAGGAACACGGGGAGGTGGGGGGCACCTTGTTGTCGGGTATTAAAGCAAAAACGGAAAAACTCATTCCCGATCACGACAGCCGAACTGACCAAGATTATAAATTGAAAAGAATGAAGGAGAATGCAAAGCTACATTGACGGGTCTTGACGAACACATGGGGGAAAAAGGGACTCGACTCGTAAGAAAATTAACCTTAAACTCTGAAAGGGGAGAGTATGACTTGCGGGGGCCCAGAGGCTCCGGAAGGGAAGAGAAGGAGAGGGACGTGGAATGTAAAACACCTAGAAAAGAAGAGGGGAACACTATAGGTTTGGGAGGCGTAGAAGTAAACATGAGGATGTAAAGAGGGCTTCCGAGAGGAAGGGGCTGTTCTGTTGCGTTAGCGACAGGGGGAGGGTCAAACAGGATCCAATCGGGCCAGAGGGTGTCACGGCGGGACTGAGGTGGGAAGAGGACAAAAGAGGGCAGAGCTGAAATGCTAAACCGTTGACCAAGAAACGCTAGCTTGGACCACAATACCTTTCGAAGTGTTCTAGGTGATACATCGGCGGTCTGGCTAGGCGTTACATGACAGACCTCTACAAGGCAAGGAAGGAATGGGATTGAAAAAACAGGGGGTATGAAGTTAAGTATAAAGACGTAGAAGGGTCAACAGCGTAACTGAACACAAAGAACTTGCCGATCGGTTCGAACATTACTCAACTCTAGTTGAGGTTACACGAGAAGGGGTTCTGCTTAGTGGAGGAACAGGAAGCCTCGGGTATGAAAAAAACCGGACTTACTTAAAGTGATTCTTCAAGGCGACGGAAAAGAATAAAGGATCTCTCTAATGCCATCGGTTGGGGGGAAGGAATTCAAGCCCAGAGAAAGAGGAAAGAGGAACTGGAAAGAATTGCTCTTTCATAAAAGAAGATTAACCATCTGATAGAGCCCCATAACTAACTGGAGATAGAAATGTCTTCGAAAAGAGGGATGGAGGAATCAGGGGGGCAGGGCCCACTTCGCAATAGAAGATGGCCCTAATGTGGAGTGGGTGGTTAGACAGGCGCGAAAAAAAGGCCTGCTTGCTGGGCGATTGAGGGAAGCCACCCGGCTGAGACCATGCGAGGACGATCAGGGGTTCGAAATGTTGAAGGGGGCTGCGAAAACAGAACGCGCAATGTCAATAAAGGCCAACAGCACTAAAATTTGGGGGGGAAGACTGAGTGTGGAGAAAGGACACCTCAGGACACAACTGAGTGTCCACGTGGGTTAACCATGCCGACACTTATTAAGCTGAGGAAGACATAAAGAATTAGGGAGTGAAAACGGTGCAGGGGGGGACTAAAAAATCGACGAAAGCAAAGAACAGGCCACAAGAAAAATGTTGTGTCCACCTCTAGGAAAGCTCTAAATAGAAGAGAACGGGCACCATTCGGTTAGTTCCGGAGAAGGTATTGTTTGTTACGGGAGATGCAGGTCAAAATGTCCGGGAAACTGAGTGCTGCAATCGAGCATTTGCTATTCCCTACAAAAGGGGTTACTTCAAAAAAAAGACCCTGGATGGGCAAAAAATCGGACAGGCTCAAAAGCGATATAAAGAAAACGCGTGATAAGCTCATTAAAAAAGACAAACCTTATTAAACGGGCGTGAAACATGGGAAGTCAATAAAAACAGAAGGAGCATTGAAAGATCGAAGCCACCATCAGGGCCGTTGAAAGAAAGAGATACGGTGGAGGCGATAGCGTAGGAAAAGCAATCAGAAAAAGGTGAATGCACTGCATGAAGAACACCTACCGGGGAATAAGGAATTAGAGGCTCTCAACAAAAACGGAGGAGGTAAATGAAGATTCAGTGGAAAAGTCACGTCCGAGGGGGGTTATCGATTGAAGGGAAGAACATTTAAAAAATGAATTGGCATGGTTAGGGCGCGGGGGCTAGGACACATCTTTATAAAGGGGGGGGTCCTCATGGGGCCATTGGGGGGGGGCGAGGTAGAGATAGCGAAAGGGCGGCGGGGAAAGGAGTACCCATGTGGGGAAGGGAACCGGGGTGGTCTCAATAGAAAACTGGATCTGGGCCAAATAAGAAGCAAGCTGGGGGGGAAACAAAAACCAAAAAGTTATTGAAGAAAGGGTGGGGAGATACTGCACAGCGTGGACAGGGGGCATCACAGGAGGGGGTAACAGAAAAAGTCATCAATAAAAAGAAGAAAATTACTCATACGGGGGTACAAGTAGATGACTGAAGAAGGAAAAACTTGAAAGAAGAAGGGTTGAAAACGAACCCGCCACCCCTTTGAAAGGCGTCTCTCGCATGCATTTTGGCGATTAATGCACCCGGATTAATCTGCACGAAATATGTTAGGGATTGACTCATTTGATGCTCAAAATTCGAATAGTCTAGCGGTGGGGCGGGAACAAAGGAACATCATGGTGGAATGATGGGTGTCCAGGTCACCGATGAAAAAGTTTGGTATGGAATGAATTACTAAATCGCCTCGTTTGCGACGACGAGGAAGAAAGGTGAAGAAGTTAACTTTCATAGAAAGTAAATCACGGGCGGCAGGAATGTCAACTAGCAGCACGCCTTCAGTGAAGTGCGAGAAACCTCTCCACCTTCGGGAATGCGCGAGACCGGGAGGGGCGAGTGCCTACACCCTCGGGAGACATCGAAAGGACCGCTCGGATTCAGTGAGTCCATTTGGCTAATCAGAGTGTAAGGTTGCATTAAAGGAAGAGAAGGTCTACCTCGGGAGTGGGGAAGAGTTAGTTGGCTTCATAGCAGAAGAACAGATATGGGTCATCGACAATCAAATAAGATTCTTTCATCCGTCCAGATACCTCAAAAACGCTGCAATTCCGGTGGGAAAGGGGGCATCCAGAGGCATAAGTGTTGAAAAGATCAGAAGAACACGTGAAGAACTCAAGTAAGGGAACGAAAAGGCGAATTTTGGCAAAAGGAGGTGGGAAAAATTCCTAGGTAGCTGCCGAGCGACGGTCGAATGGAAGCACAATTAAGACCAGGGAAACATTCAACCAAAGACAGGAGATGGAGGTGTCTTGGAGACGGAAAAATGGCACCGCGACACCCACCTATCGGAAATGCAAAACCTGGGCTGAAGAGCGTCAGGGTCAAAGGAAAATTCCGCAAACGAGGAAAGTCATCCTATTTGGGGGCGGATGATGACCCTAAGTCCTCCGTAGACTTCTGCCCCGGCCCGTAAACTGGCAGGGGGGTGCATCCGAACACGACATACCCACAGAGTGCGAAAACCACGCCGAGAAGACGGAAACTGATAACTGATAGGCTGACTCCCCCTTCCTCTCTGGGGGCCACATGAACAATGGTATCAGGTGTTCCAAAAAAAAGACAGACTACAAGAGGATCGCAAGGGACAACCGGAAAAAAGACATCCTCGTCAAATACGCAGTTGCCTTCTCCTTTTTACTATGACGTCCAGGACTACATGAAAGGTCGTCAAGACAAGAATAAGAGCAGGAAATTTGAAGGGCGCTATTACTAAGAGGAGTAACCCGGGGGGGAAGGGATTTCCTTATGGTTGGGGGCTGTCTCCGGGAAACTTCGGACGCCTGTGAAGACAGTGGGGGGGACGTAAACGGGTGTTCACGGACAGAAAGAAGGGGGTGTAAAAGGCCAAGAGTGTAAAACAACCTCAGGAGTAGGAACACGTGGGGGGACCAAGGTGAAACAGGAAGAAGGTCTTATACAAAGGAAAAAGAGGAGTCACTATCTCCAAGGAAAATGAAGGAAGCTCAGGAATCTCAATTTGTAAACGACGGGCACGAACATCGTTGCTTCAAAGGTTAACGAAGGAAGACACGGAGAATGGCTACCTTGAAGGCCGTTAAGATAATCCAATGAGGTGAGCTCAGGCATAAGAAGCATCTTTTATTGGGTAGAAGTTAGAGGGGGGGCTCATCTTTTTTCTATTTTGAAGATAGGGATTTTGCACGGGGCCAA
>Ga0179591_1227650_pt1 | contig 13030 bp, 12 predicted proteins | sample CZOMad2_1_08_16f_FD_182891 | JGI IMG/M metagenome (GOLD analysis project Ga0179591, IMG submission 182891) | Vadose zone soil fungal communities from Angelo Coast Range Reserve, California, USA - CZOMad2_1_08_16fungal (PacBio error correction) | ecosystem: Environmental > Terrestrial > Soil >...
ATATGGATTTCCGTCATTGACTGGAGCGGCCAGGACGCTAGCGGGCGCCGCTGGAATCAGATGAAAAAAAAGTAGGCGAAGATTGGGAAAGAAAGCTACCACGTGGCCGGGGGATAGAATACGGATCAGGAGCCGGCTGGGACAGAGAGAGGGTAACGAATCTTTTACAGAGGTCCATAAAGACGAACCGATAAAAGAAGGAAAAACAGGGCCATATAGGGTGATCGAAAAGCCTTTCCGGGAACTGGACTGGGAAAGGCGGGTACCTCAACTGAAAATACGCCAAAAATTTAGTAGGGATTTGAACTACACCAAACAAATTGGGATCGGAAAGATCGTTGGGGGGGGGGGGAACGAGAAAAAGGAAGTGTGGGATCTGGGGTGACGAATGAAAGAAAGGTCAAATTGGGTAGATCGGCCAGTCGGGCAAAAAAAAGATAATTACCAAAAAAATGGGGATGGGGCTATGCTTTTCCATTGACTCGCAGATGCAAGGTAGGGGGAAAAAATCTCAACAAAAACAAAGGAGTAGGAGTAAAAGCTTGTTTACTGCGTGCGAATTGCACAGAATCGGCCCAAAAAAATATGGGGGGACGGGGAATTCACTGTGAATAGCTCAAGGTGGATCTCACGTTAGGGACGGCGGAATGAGTACACTCAGAAGATCTTGTTGGAAAAAGAGTTTATAACGAAAAACGGGTTGGACAGTAAAGCATCAAATCTTTTGGAGAGGGGGAGCGTTTTTGTCCGAGTGAAAACAGGAAAGTAAAGGAAAGGCTAGCGCTCAAAGTTAATGTCGTTCGTTGTTATATTGCCTCTTTGACAATAATTTCGCTCGAAAGAAGGGCAAGCCGTAGAAATGGTATCTAGAACATGGCAAGGGGGGGTGACTGGATTGCTATCGCCTTTGGAAAAGGACAAAATCTAAGGGCTTGCATAGGATGTAACACGAAACTCACTCATTCGATCGAGGTTCCATTCTGAAGACGAGCAGGCCGCCACCTGTTTTCAGGCTCGATCAACCTTAGCGGCAAATCAAACAGGATATGATGGTACTCATGGTTTTCGATCTACCAAGGGGTCCGGGGGCTAAAGAGACTGTCTATCCGGGAAGTAGGGGGCTTGTTCCCGATCATGGCGGTTAGGCTTCCGGGCGTGTTCGTCCGGGATTGGGGGTGGGGTGGGAGGGTGGTGGTGGGATTTGTTGGGGGTGTTATTCCTATACAAACGAAAAATGGGAAAAAAAGGGAGGTAGGCGAAAGAAGTATGCTGGGATCGGGCTCATGGGGGGAGGGGGTATCGAACGATTAAAGCATGGCCGACAGGGATTCTGAACAATATAAAGTGAGGGAAGCAAATACCGTTTTCGTCAGCGACGGTAAATATTATCAGCCGGTTTTTACGTCCTGTGGAAAAACTCGCAGGCGTGCGGCCAGGGGGGATAGTTAATGAGGAGTTGCCGTCCCGCAAATGGAGTTCTGGAAAAGGGTTGCTTTGAGCCAGCGCTAGCTGGTAGGATCAGGAGTCGAAAGGGAAGGGTCCTATATCTTGCCGAAGGGTAGCTCTTAACAACCGGGCCTGAAGGGCGGAGGTCAGACAAAGCCATCTCATAGTCTTCCTATAAAACCTCATATTTCCACTCACGGGCAGTATTGTTGGGGGGGGGGTGGCAGCCGGGCCTTCAAACGAAGATCCGATCTCCCAGGGGATGGCGGGCGGCCTACTAAAGCACCATTCCAAACACAGAACGGTAGAAAAACCGAAAAGAAATCTGACGGGGGGTTGGCCTTTCAGTATTTGGTAGGGCTGGGTTATTCCGGGGAATGGGGTGAGCATCTCATATAAACAGAACAGCCTATCCTGAGATTAGCTTTGCCCTTTATCGAGGTCCTCTGCCAAAAAGCTGGGGGAGCAGACCCCACAAGAGGGGGTGAAAGTTCACAATAGCTGACACATCTTCACCGATAAGGCAGCAGGCAAAAACGATAGACCCGGTGTCAGTCGTCGAGGGAGTGTGTCTGAGTACCCCCTGATCTGACAATTGGGGACTCCGGAGTAAAGTCTCCCCTCCCAAAGTGAAGAGCAGGACTGTAAACACTTCAGCGCAAATATGAAACCAAAGATGGTTAATACATCAAAGGGAGAGATGGAGTCAAGCCAGGTGACTAGCAATTGGGGATCAGCTGAAGACCATGCCATCGGACAAGTAAGCAGTGCGTGCTGGCTGTGCCGTCGTGGGGGAACTTTGCAGCTACGTGTAGAAAAGGATAGAGCTACGGTTGAAAGTTCTAGGGGAAAAAAAAAGCATAAAAGCCAGGAGAAGGAAAAGAGCGCTTGTGAAAAGAAAACATTGGGACTCTGGTCTAAAGGAAGCCAATCGAAAGGGGGTAGAATCAAGACGTTATATGGGATGGAAGGATTGGGTCCCTTAAAAAACTTCGGTGCTAAGGAGGAATGTTAATCTACGATATAGTTATGGTGGGGGATGCAGTGTGGAGAGTGTACGGAAACGCGGTGGGGGAGAAGAGAGGGAAAGGGATCTCGTACAGCTTTACGTCTTCAGTATACGGGTTAGGGGGTGTCAGTCAGAGGGACATTGACAGCCCACGCGGTGGCATACAACGGGAAAAAACAATTGGTTTAAACGGCTTGCTGAAATTGGAAGGCATGGACTGGGGAGTCTGTACGGTTGTTTCGTTTCTGCTGTGAGGAGCAGGCTGAAGTGACCGAACCTTGCGCTCTACACGGGGAGAACGAAGGTTTGTCAGGCCAATCCTTCGGGAGTGGGGGGGAATAGGCTGATTGTGAATTTTAGTAAATGGTCTGGACACTCTAAAAACAAGTACGAGAGGACCAATATAGATGTGTTCGAAAGCCGTAAAAGATGGAAGGCAATTTGGGGCTCACCCCTTAATAGCCTGACGGGCCGTAACACTGAAGAATCCTTCCTATCTGCCGAACGTAACGGGTAGGGCAACGCCTACGTGTCATTCTAGGACAAAAAACACTATAGGCTTCCCAAGAGATCATAGAAGCCACTCGTGAGGGGAATAAAGTTAGATCGGCAAAACTGAATCATGTATAGAGAAAGCATTGACGCAAACCTAGGGGAGAACCGTACCGGGTTTACATCCAATGACGAAATCTGGAAAGTAGGTCGGGGGGGGTTGTCGGGGGACGAATCAGGAAAAATGGGTTGTCTCTCGTCCAAGAAAAGGGTAAATGGGGACTAACTGCTCGAAATAATCGAGTTCTCAAGACCCGACTTATCGGGGCCTTGCCTCGGAACTCAAAAAACTGTCGGTTGGGGAGAACAATTGACTTTTTGTCGCCGAGGGGGCGGACCAAATTCAAAGGAACCCGACAAAAAACTCTGCCAGCCAGAAATACTATTAGCCCTGTAGGTGGCCCTTTGACAAAGGGGTTTGTGGAGTAATGCAAGTGGAGGACACAAAGGGTAGGTCAATGGTCCTAGGGGGGTTACTCAAAAAACGAAAAAACGGAGGACGAACGAAGACTGACAGAAGGCCAAACGGGTAGGCGCTATGAGTGAAAACAATTGGCAAAGACATCAAAAAGAACGGATCATTGACGCCCCCTAGAGGGGAGGTGGTTAAACACCAGGGTACCAGAGACGCGATAAATGGAGAAGTGATGGAAAGTCATCCCAGAAAAAGCTCTTGGCTGGAGTATCTTCATTCTGGTCAGGGGGAAGGATTGGGGAAAATCAAAGTTGGTGGAAAAATTCAACCCGCGAACCGTAAAACTGGGAGAAACTTAAGGCGAAAATGGCCGTTCCGGCGTAGAAAGAATCATGATCGGGGAGGGTCCAAAAATACCTGAGCTCAAGTGCAACCCCCTTCCGCAGGTGGGGGAGCTAGTCAAATAGGAGGGACCTGCTTGAGTGGTCTTACTCTTAATCCAAGATTTACGAGGAGAGGTAACCGGCTGACTTACATGAGGTGGGGGGGGAAAGTAACACGAAAAGAAAAGAAATGAAAACCATAGGAACCTTGCCCGTGGGGTTTAGGTGAGCTCACACGTTTTTGGAATATGGCTCACGGTTACGAAGGGACTGTCGGGGGCAAAAATCCTGGAATGAACACTCTCGAAGAAAGGGAAAAGGTCAAATCTAACTGGGAGCCTTGGGGGAGCAGATGGGTGCAGATCGCGGCAAAACGAGGGTGGTTTTTTGAGGGACCAAGGCACGCCGCGCAAGATTTCAAGATATCAGGGGAAACCCGAGACGAGAGTGTTTGTGGGTTGCACCGTCTAGACCGCAACGAACGGAGAAACCCTAACGAACGGGGGTATCAACCACGTAAGCTTTGGGGGAAACTGGAAAAACGGGACAGTTGTTACTGGAGAGTTGTGCTTGGGGGGCCTTTTGCAGTCGCAAGTCAGGACAAGCCTCGAGCCTACCTTGCGAATCGCTGTCTGTTTTTTGGGAAAGGACCTTTACCCGAGGCTTCTCTGAGAATGCGTGGGGATGAAAGGGCGAAATTGTCAATAGCATCGTCAGGGCCGTATATCCTTGCAAACATAGACCTGCAATTAGGATCCGATAGACAGAGAGAGGCTCCCCAAAGTGGTGCAGACGACGGCACTCCGGGGGGCTTCTTCGAAAAACGTCATTCCTTGATGTCCTGAGCAAAGCATGCGATGGGGGGTTGAAACTGTAAAAAAAAACGTAGTTCAGGGGTAGCAAACTAATCAGCGAGCCCAGACAATAAGAGAGGGCTTCGGGAATCATCGGCGGTCCTTGTGAAGACGCCGTCTGGCCCTGATTTCCATTGGGGAGACAGACCGCCGAAAAGCCTATACCACACCGAATTCCGTGTGAGGGGAGGGAACCGGCAGAAAAGCGGTGAGTCTCGCAGAAATGAACAGAAACAAATAAAAAACCAGCAAACACGAAGCATGAAAGCACCGATAGGTGAAGTCGCTCCAGGGAGACGACCAATTTAGAAAGGCACGAATGTAGAAAAACGCCGAGAACCAGCGCTGGGGGGGGGTTTCGTGAGCCCGAATGGCGGACGAAAGGGGTCGGCAGGGGGCGGGTCCGCTATCCTACCTCGGCGGGGACAAACTATATGGGGAGGGAGGGGGGTCAAAATACCCTGCCATCAATGTAAGCGTATTTAGATGGAAACGTACTCTAGACATTTCTGACGAGAACACCCCCCAGATAGATCTCCCGCTCACAGGGAGAGAAATTAGTCACAGGGATCGCGAGTGTCAGACTTTTGCAAGATGGGAAGATGCCACAGGAAAAACCGGGAAAAACGTTCCGTGGGGGGTAGTGAGAAGGGACGTTCGGGCACTTTGGTCAAATCTCGTCAACCGGGAACTCGACAGCCGAGAAAAAAAGTTTAGAGAAAAAAAGACGAGTGAAAAGGCAACCCCCCCTGAATGGAGTCGAAATCGGTTGACTCAAAGGAAGGGTATCTTGTGGCCGAAATTCACAGGGGAGAGAGGGGCCTGTCGAAGGAAAATCAAATATTGGAGTTTTGAAACGAGAGAGGGGGGTCATGACGGGGGGTCATCAGCCACGTAGGGTCAAACAACCACCAGTAATATAAGAAATAGGGATCGGGCTCATTCAGTCAGGGGAATGGGAGATAGCAAGAAAGCTATGGGTCTGGATGGCCGGGTTCAAAAAAAATTCTTCGATAAGACCTGGAGATTATTTCGACTCATTAGCAAAGGATAGTCCTGTTAGATTTAAAGGAGGGATGCGAGAACCTAAAGTGGGTTTACGTGAGGCGAGAGAGTCGGGTTGGGAAGGGACGTTTCAGGGTTGCCTCGATTCCGGGAAACATCCCTGAAAGTGACCAATCAACATCGGAGGTCACAAGTCGTCTTTGGGGGGGAAGATGGGGGGGCACATCAAGATTTAACGACACGCGGGGTTGGCAAAAGAATGAGGACTTGAGAAGTGGCGAGAAAAGCTGCAACGGGGGGTAAAGGGAAAGAGCAGCAAATCCAGGAAGGGGTCGGAGCCAAGCTGAGAAAGTGCTGGTCATGGAAGGGATTGAACAACTAAAGACTCGTTGGTGTGAGAATTTATCTCAGGTCTCAAGGCCCCACCAGGTTTCCAAGACTAAAGCGGGAACGAAAGAAAATAAATGAGGGCTGTGTGATATCGACCGAAGACCTCTACCGATTTGGACTAAGGGGATCGCTTAGGGTTGTTAAAATATATGGGGGACGTCAATGCGGCGTGGTGGCGGCTCGGTGGAAAGGTTGTGGCGTTTTGGTTGGGGTAATGAAAGGAAAACACGACCGCTTTGTGAGGGCATGGAAATCATCAAAAAGTTCTAGGGGACGTGCAGATAGTAGTAATGTTAGAGTAAAAAAATCAGTCCTCGGGGTAGCAAAGCATCATATGTCAGTCTCCATCGTATATTTGGGGGGGGCTGTGACTCTAAGAGTGGTAAAGGCAGGATGCGATTGTTTTACGGGAAAAAATACCTGAGTAGTCATGCGTTTTAGGTCGTCGGAGACTAAGGTGCAGGAATGGAAGTGTCAAGGGAACGACTAACCAATTATAACGTTACACTTTACGAAGGTCTGACGCGCGCATCTGAAGAAGAAAAGAGTGGTAGAGGAGTAATATCTGGGGGTCAACGTTGCGTTGAAAATATTGCCTCCTTGCGTGTCGCAGTGGAAATACTACATAGACTCATTCGTAGTTTTTGGGGGTCGGGTAGGGGGATGGGGGAAGAGGGGTTCGAGGGTACAATAAAACCGGGAAACTAAATCGCAAAAATAATGGAGACTCCTGACAGCATGCCAGGCCCAGAACCTAACTTAAAAAGCCCAGCTCCAGTCAAGCACGAAGTACGGGGGGGGGGGGATATTTACTTTGTTGAAAACGTGAAGAAAGTGAGCCAAAATAGAATCACGTAAAAGAAGAAGCAACGATCCTCGGACTTTTACAACTTGAGAGGGGAGAGGTAGCGAGAGGGCGCAAGAAAAAACAATGGGTGCCAGTTCCAAACTTCTGACAAACTAAAGGGGAAAGCTCATTTAGGATAAGGTTAAACGAACGAGTGCCTGAGTGCCAAATTAGCGGCCGAAGGGAGGGGGCTACTAACTTCGGAATGAGAAAACTTTCAAAAATGATCGGAAAATTACAAAAGGACCATGCGGAAAGAGTGAAACGTCAGGGGGGAAAGGATAACAAGGAGTTTACTTGCTCGGGGTTTGAGAACATCTGGGGCAGCGTGAAAGCTTGGGGATTAATATGAATCCTTGAGAACCATCTTTCAGAATAAAGGCTGAAAGGTTAACGCTGGGGTGTTTCACGTTCAATCTACTGTAATGAAAGGAGTCTTTGAAGGGGGAGGTGGTTTCAAAAGAAGAGGGAACTCAACTCGAATTCAGGGGGTCGAAAGCCTGTGGAAAAAACTTGGGAACTACTGTTCATCATAGACGGACGAGACGACGACAGCCGAAGCTGGTCAGGGGAGACGAGGGAAGTTGAAACTCTAGGGAAGTAATCATGGATTCTTTTTAGCGAATCCCTAGGGGGGGGCCTGTGGAAAAAAGGGGGGGGAAAAAAAAATTAATGGAGGTTTTCGAAACATCTGGTGGACAGTATATCACCGAATGTTAGCAGGCCTGGTAAGGGGAATTGTGAGGTCGAAGTTTAGTTTTTTCAGATAGAGGCACAAACAGCGTGGCGTCCAATCCAAGTTCATCAAAAAATTGGGGTCACTTCTAAATCAGGGATTGAGGTGGCGGCTGTCATCGTTGGATTGACTGTGCGGGCAAAGGGTAAGGGGGGGGGGAAAATTCGTCGCAACGAAGAAAGGGAGCAACGACGGGGTGTTGACGTCTAGGCCCGCACGGAGGGGGGGAGAATCAGAAGGGGGAGAGGATGATATTGAGAGAGGCGAGGAAAGAATTCAATCGGACCCTAAGGCCCAACATGTTCAAGACCGTAAAAAAGGAAGTGGGCAACCAAGGGAACCACGGTTTGCTGAATGAAGCGAGATCCAAAAAGACATACGGGACTGGAGAGCTCTAATTAAATGAAAAAAAACTCCTCGGGGCTGCACGAGGGGCGCGCAGACCAAAAACGGGAGAGGGAGAGAAATCCTCTCAGGACACGAGGCGGCATCCACGTCAGAGCACGCGAACCAGTCGTATGTACCGCTCATCATGGATACGGCGGAGACAAAAAAGGGCTGCGACTGGAATTTGACTCAATAAAATCGGGAAGACTCGGCATGGTTGGGGGGGGGGGGGGAAGGGGACGCTGAATTGGTTTGCTCAAGAAAAAAAAGAAAGACAATGGATCAAAAGGCATAAAAAATCAAGCTGAATCCAATCCCGGGGGAGCGGGAACAAACGAAAAAACGGAAGTTGCTCACAAAGAATGGGGGAAGGGACGAAGAAGTTGGGAGGAAAGGAAATGGCACAAGAAAGGAAAAAAACCACAACTGCAGACTCACTACTAGTGCGCCCTTTAGCGAGGACGTCCTTGAAAATTTTTGTGGGAAGGAAGGGAAAGGGATGACTCCCACTAGGGGGGGGGGCTGTACGAAGAGAAAACACGAAGGGTAGAACTACTACCCGGAAGAAACTTAATACTCCTTTTCGCGGAGAAAAAAGAAGGGAACACAGCAGTGTGGTACTCATCCTGTGTCCATAAATTTCCCATAAAATCTTAGATGAACAGTACTGCAGCCTGAGCCATAGCAATTAGATTTCCGGGAAGAGGGGTGAAGCCAGATAGACATCTCGGTTCTGTAGGCGGCAGGGGGGGGGGGAAATGGTTCTAGACGCTGAGGCGTATACAAGGTTTTCTGCAAAGAGACTCCTGGCTCGGACCGGGGGAGGGAAACGACGGGGGGTCGGTTTGAAGAGTAAGAAAAGCAATCCTTATATCTAGGAATAGTGGCAGACTTTCTCACTTGACACACCCCGTCAAAACAAAAGGAACAGAGGTCAGCCCTCAGTATTCGGGAAAAGATTGGTCTTCAAGGGAAAACCTGGGCGCAAAAAAGTTAAAGATGAGAGTAACCTGCTAAGATCGATAACGTAAAACGATGGGCCAGCAGGAGGCAGATGGCAACCGGTGGAGGGACGGGACGGAGACACACCTGGAGAGTGCGAACACGTTAACCAGGAAGATGCCGCAAGGGAAGCTATCATTTGTGGCAATAAGAACATCTAAAGAACACGCAATGTCTGGCTAATGGAGCGGGGGGGGAGGTTAGACGGTCAGAGGGGGGAAGAGCGGAAGAACAACTATGGGTTGGGGGGGAGGCACAGGCGCATGGCACAATTGGACCGATCAAGGGTAACACCAATAGAGGAGATGTTGGTTCCTCCTTGGACCGGGTCTGTGAAAACGAATTCACTGTAAGAACCAAAAAAAAAAATTATCCAGTCGAAGGGCTTAATCGTGGGATTTTGTATTTAAGTTAGGGGGGAGGACGTGTGGCAGTGAACGAAGGAAAAGAGCAGGAAAGGGTTGTTGCTTCGGCGGAAAGGTTGAATTGGGGGAATTAACCCGGCTAAAGAAAAATCTATCTAGAGTGAGAAAAAGGGGGAAGGTAACCGCTCTGATGATTCGCGGGATCGGAAGGAAAGAGAGATCGGCACATATTCCAGGAAGCGTGCCTCACGAGCGCCGTAGCGCGGGGACCCTAGAAAAAAGGGTTCGAACGCAAAGTTGTTCGTAGCGGAAAGAAAATTGTCAAGGGGGAATGAAGGTATTTCTGGAAACGGGAACCAAGAGAGGATTTTTAGGCACGGAAAATGAAGGGGAAACGGTAAATCTTCAGTGTCGACCCCGAGAAATATGCTCTTCGGTCGCATGAGCTGGACGGGTAAGAAGCGGCCGCACAGGGGGGGTAGGGGTTGGAATCCCCGCTTTCCTCCGAGCCGAGAAAACATTATGTCTGCTTGAAAAGAAAAATCTGGTTCGTAGCGAACTGGAAAAAAACAACGCAACAAAAAGGAAAAACCGATCCGACCCAGACCCTTGACTAAAGAATCGTTGCATAAACTGAACGAGATAAAAAAACGCGACTCCGGGAGCAATGCCCGGAGGAGGGAAAAACAGGCGGTAAAGAACTACTTACGTTGCGTGCACCAAGCCGGTGGGATAGGGGAGAGGAAAAATTTCTTCTGTCGGGTGCAACTGGTCGAGTCAAGACCACTACGATGAAAAATGCGGGAAGGTGGTCGAAAATTGAGACCTTTCCGGCATTAGATGAGGATTAAGGGAAGGGAGTCAGCACCCCCCGTGGACAGTGATCTATACGGGAAACGGATAAAGGCTTTGGGCATAGCTCGATGGGACGAAAATGAGTTTTACAGATGGAAATAATCAACAACTATAAGCCTTAAAATGGTGCAGGGCATCTTTTTATGGTCAACCGGAAGGGGGGCGTTAAATGTTGGCAAAAAAAGATGGGCGCCACCAATCTCTCGCAAAAACTCTTTAGATCGACGGTGAAGGGGAAAACAGATGGTTTCGATCTAATGGGGACATGACAGGGTATCGCGGGGGGTTACTATGCGACAATTCCTCACAGGGGTGGAAGAGATCCTCACTCAACGGGAAGACCAAGACTAGGCGTTGCTAGCGGGGTGCACATGACGGGAGGAGCCACGATCTCTAAAGGCACACAACAAAAGGTTTAAAATAGAGAGATCGTGTAGGGTCGGGGGAGAGGGCAGGGGTCAACAGACCTAAAAGAAAAGTAGTGATGGAATTAAGTTGAGGGAGATCGATATCCCCGGGAGGGGGATGGAGGCCGTAGAGGAAAACAAGGACCATTCGGTGCTAATTTATTTCTAAACAGTCCGGGGGGGGTGGGGACTTACAAAGGTCTACTAAGATTGGTTCTGCTAAGGGCAAGGGTGGAAAGGGAGCTTTCAAAAGACTTCCCACGGAAAGGAGCCATATCCAACATGCGTGAGGCCCTAAAGGGGGGGGTTTTGAAGGGAAGAGGGGGTCCAAGATTCGCAAAAAAAAGAGAATATGGAGCAGACTTATCTACTTTATTTAAAGGGAAGGTCAACTTTGTCTGGGGGAGAAAACAAAGAAACTGCCTCCGAAAAGCACATCGGCTAAAGCGGGGAGAGTAAATTCCATCTCATAGAGTTATTTCCGAGTCACAGGGAGGGGGGAGTAAAAAGACCTCCTCTTTTTTAAAGGCTCTCGACAAGCGGATAAAACAAGGGGGAATGCAAACTGGACGAAGGGGTTTTCGATAGAAAAAGCGGTATCCTTCTCAAGCTCGCGGGGGGTTCGACTGATGATCGGGGCTTCGGGTTAGGAATCTATTTCTGAAGCGGATTTCGGGGAGCGGGGGGGGGGAAGTTTGTGGGAGGTTTTGGTGGGGTCGGCTCGACTACGAACGACTGGTTTCTGCAGGTCAAGAAACAAGATTCGGTGCTGTGATAGAGGAAGGGGAAAAATGAAAAGAAAATTCACGGAAGTGTACAGGAAGGAAGATAGGAACAGACAATATTTTCTTAAAAGCACACGTACGAGGAGAAGACGCTAGGTGACGTCCACCTTAAACCAATCGCACTTTAGCCCCCCCGTCAGCGGGAAAAAAGGGAATGAAGATTTCCGAAGCCGCCCAGAATACGGGGCGCACAAAATTCTGTTCAGACTATTGCGATCAGTCGGCGAAAGGGGACATGATATATGGGTGTCGAGAGTGCCGGGAGACTGCAGATTCCTATTATCGATGGCGGAGCGACGTCCCACAAAAAGAAAATAGCCCAAAAGGATTCGTTGGTTCTTGATAAACTTCAAATTCAAACATAAGATCGCAAACAAGGAGGGGGGGAGAGGGGGGCTCAGACTGCGAACTTGGGGGAAAAAGTCAAACGAACACCAACGTGTAATAAAAAGAGGGAACGTCAACAAAAGACTTCCAGGTGTCTTTCGTTCAGGGGTTTCAGAATTAAGGACGTGGAGGGGGCACTATACTGCAATCACAAAGATAAGACGGGGAATGGCCCACATGGATCGATTGGTCATGGTTCGGGCGATTGGGAGATAAATGGGGGGGGGGGCATTCCGATCTGACCACAGAGGAAACGCTAAATGGTAACGAGCCATTGTCGAGAAAAGTCGTCTTCCGTGGGTGTGCATGGCACAAATATCGAACGGCCCTATTTGGGTGACGACTCTTAACGGAGCACGACAGTCAAAAATTGTGACGGGGGGGCAACGAATGAACGGGAAGGCCGGGCCAAGAAGGAAGATGCGGGGCAGGAGAAAATCGGTCTTGGCGTTGTGGAGGGAGGGAATCATCAAAGGACGACACGTAAATCATTGGGAGTAAGCGGAAACAAATGCAAGAGAAAGAAAACAAAAAAATGAAATACACCAACTCGGGAGGAGGGGGAAGGAGGGGGGGGAGGGGGGTGTTAAAGGAGAGACTCTGGTATAAAATAGAGAGTTAGGACTATGAAAAGAAACTCGCACGTAAAGTCGAGGAAACAAAGGGAGAAAGGGGCAGAACCCAAGTGACTCTGGCGAAGAGGAGGGGGAGGGCTACGAACGCCGACGAAAAGGAAACTACGTTATCTTTGAGGGAAAGCCTTACTCGAAGGAAGGGAGAGGCCGCCGGGGGGGGGGAATCGATCAAGGAAAAAAGGGGAGGGGGAAGGGATGGTCGAGGGGGCTGCAACCTGCGGGGGGGCTCCTATCTCAATAAGGGGGGAAGATCTTCAAAATTTTGTAGGAGAGGCGGAGGGGATCCGGGGTTGGGTCTGTGAACTTGAAAAAAACAAGATGGGGGGGGGGGACGTCAGACAGGCATCCGCAAAAAAGGGGGGGGGGGGAAACGTGTCTTATCTAGACATTTGCAAACAGGTCGTGGACGGGGGACTCGGTTTCACTTGCGGGTTGCTGTGCTAGCCTCTTATGTCCGGAAAAGTCGTCGAAACGAAGAATGGTGAGCTACTGTTTGGCCGAGCGTCCCAGGGGCGATAAGGGGAGAAAGGGTTTGGGCAGAGGGGGAGGACGGATTTAGCTCCTTTAAAG